>ENA-OFCE01000203-OFCE01000203.1-metagenomes-genome-assembly--contig:-NODE-203-length-41424-cov-3.214823_pt1 | contig 41424 bp, 26 predicted proteins | sample MGYA00153388_OFCE01 | MGnify analysis MGYA00153388 | reverse complement strand
TATCAGCTGACCTAAATCCTGCACTGGCAGATATAAAGGTAAATATAGAAAACATTCAATTTGATGATAATTATTTTGATGTTATTTTATGCTCACATGTTTTAGCACATGTTTATGATGAAGACAAAGCATTAACAGAATTATACCGTGTGTTGAAGCCAGGAGGATGGGCTTTAATAATAACACACATTTTTGAAAATTTAGAAAAAACCTTTGAAGATAAAGAAGCGAAAACTCCTAAACAAAGGCTTAATGTATATGGACAAGATGATCTTGCTCGTATGCATGGGAAAGATTTCCCTGATCGTTTAAGAAATACTGGTTTTAAAGTAAAGGCGTTAAGTTATGCTGATAAATTTTCAGAAAGCGAGAGGAAAAAGTATGGTTTACGTTTCAATGATGTTTTTCACATCAGTATTAAATAAATTGAAAGTTTAGTAATTCACCACTAAGTTCCGTGCAGTGTAGGTCTTCTGTTTCTTTAGTAAAATCATCGAGGTGTAGATCCACCTATTATAAAGTTTCGTAGACTCTAATATTTGCCGCTTCCTCCTTCAGATTCCACTTCGCAAAGGTCAGCCTTGTATTAGCTAATGTTAAATACTGCAACTCTCATTCGGGTCTTGAACCCTTGAGTTGATGAATATGAATATATATACCAAAAAGAGCCGCCTCATATCTAAAACGGCTCTTGAATATCTAAATTCATTTGATTATAAATAAGATCCGTCGAACATATTTATGGCATCTTTGCTTTCCAACATTGAATGACCCATCAAGAATTCATCAACCTTTCTAGCAGCTTCGCGACCTTCGGATATTGCCCAAACCACCAGTGATTGACCTCTGCGCATATCGCCAGCGGCAAATACCTTACTCACATTTGTTCTAAAATCGCCTTCTTTGGCATCTATGTTTTTACGTGCGTCTGTAGTAACACCCAATTGTTCTAACATGCCTTCGTACTGTGGATTTAAGAAACCCATGGCTAAGAAAACACGCTCGCAAGGTATTTCTCGGGCAGATCCTTCAACTTCCATAAACTTAATTGGCCTATCCAAGAAATCGGTTTCCCATTCCACATCTACCAATAATAAAGCTTTTAAGTTTCCTTCTGCATCGCCAATAAATTCTTTGGTATTTACGCCCCAATGTCTATGGCAACCTTCTTCATGCGAACTGGTAGTTTTTAAAATCATCGGATATTGTGGCCAAGGCATTCCTATATTACGTTCTTTTGGCGGTTGTAGCATCAACTCGAACTGCAAAATTGATTTTGCACCTTGACGGTTGGATGTACCAACGCAATCTGAACCTGTATCTCCACCACCAATAACCACCACGTTTTTATCTGTTACCAAAATATCTTCCGAAAGAACAGGGACATTGCTTACACGTTTATTTTGCTGTTTTAAAAACTGCATAGCAAAGTAAATACCCTTAAATTCCCTTCCGGGGATTGGCAAATCCCGAGGAATAGTAGATCCGCCAGCTAAAACCACTGCATCAAACTCCTTAACCAAATCACTGGCATCTATGTCTTTCCCGATTTCAGTATTGCACTTAAAAATCACCCCACTATCTTCCATTACTTTAATCCTGCGCTCAACAACGGTTTTCTCCAACTTAAAATCGGGAATACCATAACGCAACAAGCCACCTGGCATATCATCTCGTTCGAAAACCGTAACTAAATGACCCACTTTTATCAGTTGAGCGGCAGCTGCCAAACCAGCTGGGCCACTCCCGACCACTGCCACTGTTTTGCCAGTTTTTAAAATGGGAGAGTTTGGCTTAACCAAGCCTTTGGCAAAGGCAATTTCTATGATGTGTTTCTCTATTTCTTCTATGGTGATAGCTGGCTTGTTAATGCCCAATACGCAGGAAGCTTCGCATGGTGCCGGGCAAATCCTTCCAGTAAATTCCGGAAAATTGTTGGTAGAACTTAATATTTCATAGGCTTCTTCCCAATTTTTTTTGTAAACCGCATCGTTAAATTCTGGAATTACATTACCAAGCGGACAACCCGAATGGCAAAAAGGTATGCCACAATTCATACACCTAGCCGATTGCTGATTTAGCTTCTCATCGGTATAGAGACCTACAAATTCTTTATAATTTTTTTTACGCTCTTGCGGAGATACTTTTTCTGGAAGCTCTCTCCCAAATTCCATAAAACCTGTAATTTTTCCCATTTCTACTTAGCTTGTTTTTTGAAATTGTTTTTTTTCTAACAGTGCTCTTTTGTATTCTTTAGGGAATACTTTTATAAACTTCAGAGATTCGTCTGCCCAGTTGTTAACCAAGTATTCAGCTGCTTTACTGCCTGTTAAAGTAAAATGCTTCTTTAATAAAGAAATAATTTGTTCTTCGTCTTGTGGAGACAATGGATCTAAATCAACCATTTCCGTATTGCAATTTTCCACGAAATGGCCATCAACATCGTAAATCCAAGCAAGGCCACCGCTCATTCCGGCAGCAAAGTTTCTTCCCGTTTTACCAATAATCAACGCTCTTCCACCAGTCATATATTCGCAACCATGATCTCCCACACCTTCAACAACTGCAATTGCACCCGAATTACGAACGGCGAAACGCTCGCCTGCCAATCCTCTTATAAACAATTCCCCAGAAGTGGCTCCATACAATACAACATTCCCTACAATGATATTTTCACCTGGTAAAAAGGTGCTTTCTTTAGAAGGGTAAATGGCAATCTGAGCACCCGACAATCCTTTTCCTACATAATCATTTGCTTCGCCCTCTAGTTCAAAGGAAATTCCCTTGGCCGCAAAAGCTCCGAAACTTTGTCCGGCCGAGCCTGAAAACTTATAATTTATGGTATTATCGGGCAAACCTAGCGAACCGTATTTTTTTGCAATTTCATTGGATAAAAGTGTACCGATGGTTCTATCCGTATTTTTAACTGTAAAAGCCCCGAAAACTGGTGTTTTGTCTTCGATGGCATTTTTTGCCTGCTCCAATAATTGCCAATCAATAATTTCGGACATTCCGTGATCTTGACTTTCGCTGTTGTGAAGCGTTAAGCCTTTTGGATTAAACATTGGATGTAAAATGCCAGAAAGATCTACTTTTTTTGCTTTCCAATGGTTGATATTATCTCGCTTTTTAAGAAACTGAACACGTCCAACCATTTCGTTTATGGTCTTGAAGCCCAATTCTGCCATTATTTCTCTTAATTCCTCTGCCAAAAATTTAAAGAGGTTTACCACATGTTCAGGTTTACCACTAAATAGTTTTCTTAATTCAGGATCTTGTGTGGCAACTCCAACTGGGCAAGTATTTAAATGGCATTTACGCATCATGATACAACCTCCAGCAACTAAAGCAGCGGTAGCAACGCCCCATTCTTCGGCGCCTAATAAAGCGGCAATAGCCAAATCTTTACCCGTCTTCAATTGTCCGTCGGCTTGTAAAACCACCCTACTTCTCAATTTATTTTTAACTAATGTTTGATGGGCCTCGGCTAAACCAAGCTCCCACGGCAAACCTGCATGTTTAACAGAGCTGATAGGCGATGCACCTGTTCCGCCATCGTAACCTGCAATTAAAATTACATCTGCATGCGCTTTTGCAACTCCGGCTGCTATTGTACCAACCCCAGCTTTAGAAACCAACTTCACATTAATTCTTGCTGACCTGTTTGCATTCTTCAAATCGAATATCAGCTGCGCCAAATCTTCAATCGAATAAATATCATGGTGGGGTGGCGGAGAAATTAACCCCACTCCCGGTGTTGAGTGTCTAACTTTAGCAATCCAATCATCAACTTTATGACCAGGAAGTTGTCCGCCTTCGCCAGGTTTTGCCCCTTGCGCCATTTTAATTTGCAACTCATCAGCATTGGTTAAATAATTAATGGTTACGCCAAATCTTGCGGAAGCAATTTGTTTGATGGATGAGCGCATAGAATCGCCATTAGGCATTAAATCGTAACGCATTTCGTCTTCGCCACCTTCGCCAGTATTGCTTTTTGCACCAATACGGTTCATTGCAATAGCCAGTGTACTGTGTGCCTCATGGGAAATAGAACCGAAAGACATCGCACCTGTTGCGAAACGTTTCATTATATTTTCTGCTGGTTCTACTTCATCAATGGTAACAGACTCGCGATGATGAGCAAAACATAGCAAACCCCTGATAGTGTATAATTTATCGGTTTGTTCGTTAATAACTTTGGCATATTTCTTATAAACCTCGTAACTGTTGGTTCGCGTTGCATGTTGTAATAAATGAACCGTTTCTGGATTGAACAAATGTGCTTCTCCCCTACGTTTCCATTGATAAATGCCGCCTTCATTTAAAAGGTGTTGGTTACTATCTTCACCAGCAAAACCGGTAACGTGTTTCATCAACGCTTCACGAGCAATATCATCTAAGTCTAAACCCTCAATTCTGGTAATTCCACCCGTGAAATATTTTTTGACCACATCTTTGTTTATACCCAATATTTCAAAAACTTGAGAACCATGGTAAGATTGTAGGGTAGATATTCCCATTTTGGAAAATATCTTCAACAAACCATCGCAAACTGCCTTGATGTAGTTTTTAGACAGTTTTGCCATCTCTAAACTGGTTTCCAATTTTCCCTCTTTGTGCATGGTATCAATGGTTGCCAATGCCAAGTAAGGGTTTATCGCAGTAGCACCAAAGGCTAACAAACAAGCAAAATGATGCACTTCCCAAACATCGCCGGCTTCAACTACCAGGCCTACCGCACCTCTGCAACCTTGTTTTATAAGGTGGTGATGCACTGCAGAAACCGCCAATAAAGAAGGTATGGGCGCATGGTTGGAATCTATAGCTCTATCCGATAAAATGATGACCTGAAAACCATCGTTTACGGCATCCTCCGCATAACGGCACAATCTTTCAATTCCCTTTTGCAATGAACCGGCCAGTCCATCAGCTTTAAAATAAGTTTGTAAGGTTTTAGAATGGAATAACCCGGTGTCAATACTTCTTAATTTTTCTAGTTCGTAATCGTTTAAAATGGGTTGCTTGAGCGTAACGCAATGGCAATGCATTTTATCTTCATCCAAAATATTACCATTGTTGCCAATAAATGTGGCCAAGCTCATTATCAATCTTTCGCGAATAGGATCTATCGGCGGGTTGGTAACTTGTGCAAAAAACTGTTTGAAGTAACTGGTAATATGTTGCGGGCGATTGGATAAAACAGCTAAGGGAACATCTGTACCCATTGAACCAATAGGTTCTTTTCCATCCACGGCCATCGGTTTGATAACAGTCTCTAAATCCTCACGAGAGTATCCAAATACTTTTTGATAACGATAAACGGATGATTTGGATAAGCCTGTAAAAGAAACCCTAGGCTCGGGCAATTGCTCGATATTGATTTTATAGTTTTCTAACCATCTGCCATAAGGCTGGCGATTAGCAACTTGGAATTTTATTTCTTCATCAGTGATAATTTTACCTTGCTCGGTATCTATCAAAAACATTTTACCCGGTTGTAATCTGCCTTTGTGCAGAACTGTTTTTTCGTCAATAGGTAAAACACCTGCCTCAGAAGCTACAATTACCATTCTATCGCTTGTAATCACATAACGTAATGGGCGCAAACCGTTTCTATCCAACAATGCTCCGATTAATTTTCCATCTGTAAAAGTTAGAGCGGCAGGACCATCCCAAGGTTCCATTAATGTTGCGTGGAATTCATAGAATGCTTTTTTCAAAGGATCCATTTGCTCGTTACCGTCCCAAGCTTCGGGTACTAGCATCATCATTACGTGAGGTAATGAACGACCGCAGTGCATTAATAATTCAACAATATTATCTAAGCAGGCAGAATCGGATTGGTTATCATCAATAACGGGCAGCAGCATTTCCATCTCTTCACCTGAAAAGTATTGAGACACATAAGATTTTACGCCAGCGTAAAACCAATTCAGGTTTCCAGTTAAAGTATTTATTTCACCATTGTGAGATAAGTATCTGAATGGTTGCGCTAATTTCCAAGACGGAAATGTATTGGTTGAAAATCGAGAATGAATCATCCCGAAAGCTGAGATAATTCTGTTGTCGGCCAAATCTGTGTAGTATTGGCGTACTTGATAAGTAGTTAGTTGACCTTTGTAAACTATAACTTTGCAAGAAAGAGAGGCAAAATAACATTGATCAGCAGAAGCCTTGAAGCTTTCATTAACTGTTTTTGTTATTAATCTTCTAAGTACGTACAACTTTCTTTCAAAATCCTCGGTATTAGTAATTGATACTGGTTTTTGAATAAATATCTGGTTAATGTTAGGTTCAACTTCTAAAGCAGTTTCGCCTATGGTTGTTGAATTTACAGGAACTTTTCTATACCCTAGAATGTTCATACCCAACTTTTGAGCACAAGAAGCTATCGTTTTCTTTAAAGCTTTTTTTAATGTAGAGTCGGACGGAAAAAACACCATTCCGACTCCGTAGTCACCCGGCTCGCCAATATTGATTTCCAGAGCGGTACATTCCTCCAAAAAAAACTCATGAGGTAATTGCAGCAGCAATCCCGCTCCATCGCCAGAGTTAGGATCGCATCCACAAGCACCTCTGTGCTCCATATTTTCTAACATGGTGAGCGCATTTAAAACAATCTCATGGGTTTTGTGACCATCTATGTTGGTTATAAACCCAGTACCACACGCATCATGCTCATATCTTGGGTCGTATAACCCTTCTGGAGTAATTTCTGATTGATTCATTAATTGATAATATTTTTTAGGAATGATACTAAACTACAAATAATTTAGATTAATTAATAAAGCCTTTGTTTTTTTATAAAAATGATAAAAATTTGCTGTTTAAAAGTTGTTAAAATCAATATAATATAAATTTAAGTATTAAAATTTAAAAATATGTGATAGGATTGTTATCGTATTTTTAGATTATTTTCGCCGTTTCTAATGAAAATATGGTAGTTATTCATTTTATCTAATTTTAAGGGTGAAGTGATTATGATAATAAAATTTTAAAATCATATACCTGGTATTTAAGTATTGTCAAAAAAATGATTTATTTTATATAAAAATAACAATGAAGAACAAGGCTATATTTTTAGACCGCGATGGTGTTATTAACAAAGAATTGGGTGATTATGTTTGCAGATTTGAGGATTTCTATATTCATGAACATAATTTTGAAGCACTTAAAACTTTGCAGAAAAGAGGATATTTAATAATTGTGGCAACTAACCAAGGTGGCATTGCAAAAGGTTGGTACACTTTAGAAGAATTGAATAAAATGCATACTCATTTGATAAATGTTTATGGAGAAAATGGAATTGAAATTGCCGGCATTTATTACTGCCCACACCACCCATTATTCACCGGCGATTGCGAATGCCGAAAACCAAAACCCGGTATGTTGATTAGGGGAATAGAAAAGTTTAATTTGGATGCTGCGAAATCCTATTTCATCGGCGACAAGACCACAGACATTGAAGCTGCAAACGCTGCAGGCGTAAACGGAATTTTAATAGAAATTGATCAGCCTTTAGGCGAGATTTTGGATTTGATAAACTGATATTCCTAGCATTCAATTTAAGCTTTAAGTACTTAAAAGTGTGATGAAAAGATACTGAGAATAGCGTGATGAAAAACATTTCTTTTATAATGTACATCGTTTTAGTCTGATAGTGAAAAAGTGTTTCTTCGTCAAGAAAAACGCCTTAAATAAACATGTAACTTACACATCTGAAATAAACTGCCATTAAATCCAAATCATCCAATAAAATACCTTTATTATACTATTAAAAATGTATAATTTTATTCATAATTTGTCAATCAACTAGATACCAGATATGTATCTAAAAAAATCAACATAAATAGAATTAATTTGAATTTACAACAAAACCAAACAGATATAAATTATACAACAGAGAAATGGTTGATTTTATTTGCTGTATTGGTGAACGTTACCGGTTTATTAAGCCCAATTTGGGGAGTGGATGCCAACTTATATGCATCAATATCCAAAACTATGGTCATCGAAAACAATTATGTAGAGTTGTTTTCGAACGGTAAAGATTGGCTGGATAAACCACATTTTACTTTTTGGATTGTTGCTTTATTTTTTAAACTATTTGGATTTACAGCTCTTGCATATAAACTACCAGCAATGATTTTTGTATTTGCAGGTGCTTTTTATACATATTTACTTGCAAAAATTTTATACAATCAACAAGTTGGTTATTGGGCAGCACTCATACTATTAACAGCCCAACACATTGTGGTTTCAAATAACGATGTGAGAGCAGAGCCTTATTTACTAGGTTTAGTAATTGGTAGTGTTTATCACTTTTACATAGCTTACAAGAGAAACGATTATTTGCATTTATTGACAGCTTGTTTGTTTACGGCATTTGCCATTATGACTAAGGGCATATTTGCAATAATACCTATTTGTGGCGCTACAGCTGGCGAATTAATAATAAAAAAACAATGGAAACATATATTTAATTGGCGTTGGGTGTTGTCTTTATTCCTTGTTTCCATCTTTATTTTGCCCGAAATTTACTGTTTGTACATTCAGTTTGACAGCCACCCAGAAAAAATTGTTTTTAATAGTACAAACGTATCAGGAATAAAGTTTTTCTTTTGGGATAGTCAATTCGGGCGTTTTTTTAATACTGGTCCTATCAAAGGCAGGGGTGATATTACATTTTTTCTACATACAATTTTATGGGCTTTTTTGCCCTGGGCAATTTTATGGTATATAGCGGTTTATAATTACTTTAAAAAAAACTGGCATAACGTGCAAAAAACTGAATGGATATGTATGAGCGGGTCGCTTCTAATGTTGTTTGTTTTTTCTGTTTCAAAGTTTCAACTACCCCACTACATTAACATACTTCTACCCTTTTTTTCAATTATAACATCGCAATATATTAGTAATTTATCTCAACAAAAATCAATTATAAGTTTACAGATTGTGCAAAACACAATCATATTCATATCACTGTTAATCATTTTTCTGTTGAATTATTTTTTTAAACCGCAACATTTTTACAAATCATACTTTTTCATAGAAATCATTTTAATTATAGCATTAATACTTATTATAAAACAAAAAAAATACACCTCAAAAAAATTGTTGGTTAGCAGTGTATTGGCATCATTTGTTATAAACATATACCTTAATATGGCTTTTTACCCGTCATTGGTTAAATATGAGTCAGGAACCCAAATAGGGAAGTATATCAGCTCAAATTATCCTGAGATAAACCCCGTTTATACATCAATTAACAATAATTCTGACGCTTTAATGTTTAATTTGAATAGAAATTTAATTCTTATTAATCTAAAAAAAATAGATTCTAATTTAAAAAAACCATACTTATTTGTAGGTTCTTTATCCGATATTGACACTCTTAAAAATAATGGCTTAAAAATCAAAGAATTGATGAAGACTAGTGATTTTCATATTACTTTGCTAAATGCGGGTTTTATCAATTACAAAACCAGAAACAATAACTTGGATTTTAAATTTTTGGTTGTTGTAAGATAATTATTAAGAAAAATTTCTGACGAACTAATTTGCATAATTTTGAAAATCATCCTATTAAGTTCATTAGTTGATTTTTTTAAGACACCAACCAGATTTTATTTAAACACAAACATAATTTGGCTATTTATTTAGACTTACCATCCAAAAATTGTTAAATATTGCATATTTAAAACCTAATAAACATTTTGGCAATAAAACTAAACTTCCACTTAACATTAATTATTTATGCCATTACGCGAGGTTGATATTGTAGTAATATCTGATGTTCATTTAGGAACTTACGGTTGTAAAGCCAAAGAATTATTATCATACTTAAATAGCATTAAACCTAAAAAAATTATTTTAAATGGTGATTTTATTGATTTATGGCAGTTTAGCAAGTGGTATTTCCCAAAAACGCACATTAATATTATAAAATGTATTTTAAGGTTTCTTTCGGATGACATCCCTGTTTATTATATAACTGGAAACCACGACGATATGTTACGAACTTTTGCCGATTTCAGGATAGGCAATTTCCATTTAATTAATAAATTGATAGTGGAGCTTGATGGTAATCAAGTCTGGTTTTTTCATGGAGATTTTTTAGAGAATGTTTCTCGAAATTCAAAATGGCTCGCCAAATTAGGAACTATATGCTATCATACACTTCTTATCAGCAACTGGTTCTCAAACTGGATTTTAGCCAAATTCAGTAACCATCGACTTTCATTCTCAAAGCGCATAAAAGCAAGTGTAAAAGGTGCAGTTAAATCAATGAATCAGTTTGAGCAAAAAATCGCAAAAATTGCCTCAGAAAAAGGATATTCTTTAGTTATTTGTGGGCACAGTCATTTAGCCGAAATAAAGCAAATAACAACCAGCGAAGGAAATATTACTTATCTTAATTCAGGCGATTGGGTAGAAAGTTTAACTGCGTTGGAATACTACGACAATAATTGGTATATATATAAATACAATTCAGATGATTGCGTTGAAACTTTTGAAGATAAAGTTATTGTACCTAAAAAAATGGATTCGGAAAATGAATATCATGAAAAATTTACATAATTTGTTGTTAAAAGAAAACGCATTAGCTCAAAAAATAAAATGATATTAACTTTAAATGCTAAATTAAAATTGTTGCCTACTGTAAATTACATTTTTTAATGCTAAGTATTTCATCCTCTATTTCGATAAAATTTTTAAAATTTAGCCTAGTGGGCTTTTCGGGAATTATCGTAGATTTTGGAATAACCTATTTTTTGAAAGAGAAGCTCCGTATTCATAAATATGTGGCCAATTCTACTGGGTTTGTGTTTGCCACGATAAACAATTATTACTTTAACCGGATATGGACATTTCAAAGTACAAATACAAGTGCAATCATACAATTCGAAAAGTTTTTCTTTATTGCTCTAATGGGCTTATTTATAAGCAATGGCATAATTTATTTACTGAATGATAAGCTCCGCTACAATTTTTGGTTATGCAAAATATCGGCAATAATTGTAGTCTCGTTTTGGAATTTTTTTGCAAATTATATCTATACATTTGCCGCGTAGAAAAACTTTAAATGCCCTTAAAAATCAAGCGTTTCTTATCTGATAATCAAGCTACTAAAATTCTGGTTTTATTTTTGGCGTTGTGGTTTACCTTTAGTGTGCTACAGGCGTTTTTTACCGGTTTACATGCAGATGAAGCATATTACTGGCTGTATTCAAATTTTTTGGAATGGGGATATTTTGATCACCCGCCAATGGTAGCTTTATTTGTACGGGCAAGTAGCTTTATTCACAACACATTGGGCGTTAGGCTCTTTACTTGTGTAAGTAATATGCTTTCCGCATATTTTCTTTGGCTGATCGTTAAAAAATACAATGCCGATATTAAAGTTTACATTGTTCTTTTCAGCTCGGTTTTACTGTTCCATATTTATGGATTCATTACCACGCCCGATGTTCCGCTTTTTTTCTTCAGCGTATTGTTTCTTTATCTCTATCAAAAATACCTGACTAAAGATGCTTGGGTAATTGCCATCCTACTAGGCCTGGTTGCAGCGGCTTTATTATACAGTAAATACCATGGCATACTATTGCTATTTTTTATATTGTTTTCTAATGTTAAAATTTTTAAACGACCAACTTTTTATCTCCTTATTTTAACTGCTTTACTGGCTTTTGCACCTCATATTTACTGGCAATATCAAAACGATTTCCCTAGCCTACAATATCATTTGTTCGATAGATCTGCCGAGCCTTACCAATTTAATTTCACCCTCAAATATTTAATAGATTTTGTGTTGGTGAGCGGACCGCTTACCGGATGGCTGCTTATTTATTACGCTTACAAACAAAAAACTGATAACGATATTTTCTTTCGTGGCTTAAAATTCTCGCTTGTGGGAATATTTGTATTTTTTTTGTTGAGCACCTTAAAAGGCGAGGTACAGGCCCACTGGCCATTAATTGGATTTATTCCGATGTTGATTTTGGCGAGCATCCAAATCAGTAAGAACCAAATATTACAAAACAAAAGATGGGTGAGAATACTTTTTGGGACAAATGTCTTGCTCATAATCTTGTGTCGCATTTTACTAATGGTTTCACCACAAAAATTGAATGCCATTAATTTCATAGCAAACTTTAATGGCTATGATACCTGGGCATCAGAAATTAAAAACTATTCGAAAGGATATCCAGTTATATTTTTGGATGGCTTTCAAGATCCATCGTTGTACAATTTTTACACCCAAAGTACCAAAGGTTTTGGTTATGATTCTTACAGATACCGAAAAACACAATTTGAGATTTTCCCATTGGAAGATAGCATCCGAACCAGAAAAGCTTATTTCGCAGATATGGTATCGCACAAAAGCCGAAATCAAGATACCATAATAACCAACAAAGGAATTTATTACGGTGTATTTCTTGATAGCGTAAGGATGTACCAAAAAGTTAATTTTGTACCCGAAGATATATCCCATCAATGGGAAACAAACGAAACCAAAACTATAATTTTCGAGGTATCAAATCCTTATAACGAAGATATTTCTTTCGTAAATGGTGGTAAAACTTCCAAATGTTCTTTGAGGTTTGTGATTCAAAAAGATGGAGAAATTTATGATGTTAAAGATGTAAAACCGGGTTTTGAGAACTTGCAAATTTCTTCTAAATCTTTTAAGAAAATCTCCATCAAAATATCGGCGCCAAGCCAGAAAGGAAATTATAAATTTTTCATTTCCATAAAAACAGACCCTTTCGCAGGCAGCAGAAATAGCAGAATGATGAGTATGAAAGTAAATTAATATGATGAAACCAACCTTGTACAAAACCGTTATAATCTTTTTATTTTTCGCTTTGTGCGGATTAAAACTAAAAGCGCAAAAATTAGAAGGTAGTTTGGATTATTTTGGTTTTGCAGATAACCGGGAGTACGCTGCATCCGACCGTTTTTCACAAACCATATTTGGCAACCGTTTATCACCCGAAATAGGCATTGGTTTAGATAGCGTAAATCATTTTAGATTAGGTTTCAATGCACTTTACGAGTTTGGCTCTAAGGGAATTGGAAAAGTTGACCCAGTAATTTATTATCGAAACAATAAAAAAAATTGGGATTTTTATATCGGTGCATTCCCTCGTCAAAACCTGTTAGACGACTACCATAGGGCATTATTTAAGGATACCTTAAATTACTACCGCCCAAATGTAGAAGGTATGTTGTGGAAATTCGAAAACAAACATGGGAAAGAAGTTATGTGGATAGATTGGACGAGTAGGCAAACAAATTTTGAAAAGGAAACTTTCTTGTTCGGTTTATCTGGCATAGCGAAATTTAGAAATTTTTACTTCTCGCATTATGGATATATGTTTCACAATGCCGGCCCAGGTATCCCCATCCCAGGCGATAATTTGCAAGACAATGGAGGAGTAATACTTAAGTTTGGGATAGATTTATCTAAGAAAACATTTTTGGATTCTTTAAACATCTCAGCTGGAAGCTTTACCTCCTTAGAACGTACAAGAGGTGTCACGGATTTGGAAACTCCAACCGGATTTTTATTTGACATCCATGCTGCCTACAAAAAATTTAGTGTGACCAATTCTTTTTATACCGGTCGAAAACACAATTTAATTTATGGAGACCAGTTTTATACGGCCAACACTTATAACCGTTTAGATTTTGGCTGGTCGTTCATCAACTATCTTAATATTCAGGGCAAATTTGTACTCACATTGCATTTTGTTGAAGGTGTGGTTGATAACCAACAAGCGTTTACGTTACGATACCATATCGCTGGAAATAAAAAACTCAGAAAACCTTAACGCACTATAAAACGTTTTTTAAGTTTAAAATTGAATATAAGCTACCTAAAAAAAAATTCCTAAACTTTAGTATAATTTTTGCGTTATAGCTTTTTAAAACATAAAGAAATAAAGATATTTAACTAAAGTTTTCTTGTAAATCAGAACTTGAATTTTGCTTGGCACCCTATGAAAAAAATATCCGTAGCAATTATTATTATGATGATAATTGTCATAATCTGCCTAATCACAAATTTTTTTCATTTCCCATTTATGAACCTCGGATTAACAATCTTGTTTGTGGGCGCTGTTATGTTGCTATACATTCTAATTAATGATAACCTCAAAAACAAAAAAGCGATTAAGACTTTACAAAATTTTATTATAAGGCAGACCAAAGAATACGAATCATTGTATTGGGAAGCTCCGGCATTTATTTCCATCAGAAAGGGCCCAGAGTTGCGGTATACTTTTGTTAACAAAACACTAATGGATTTTACCAAACGTACAGATTTTATAGGTAAAACCTTAGAAGAAGTATTTCCAAACACCTTAAATGACGACCATGAAAATATTATCAATGAAGTATATAGAACTGGCATACCCTCGCAAAAAACTAAGCACAAAATAGAATACGAAGATGCTGAGGGCCACCTCAACGCGGCTTTCTTCGATTATTATACTATTCCCACCTACGATGAAAATAGTGATGTTGATGGTGTTGCTTCTTACAGTTATGATGTGAGCGATAAAGTATGGGCAAACAACGAAACCGAGATGGGCAATCTGCGTTTTAACGTTCTAGCCGATAGTATGCATCATAAAGTTTTGGTGATTGATAGTTTTGGGAAATTGCAGTTTATGAACCAAGTTTGGTTAGAGTTTGCTGGTATAAGTAAATTGGAGATATCAAACTTTGACTGGCGTTCAACTGTGCATCCCGATGAGGAACAATATGTAAATGAAAAATGGGCTAATGCCGTAGAAAACAAAACAGAATTTTTAATAGAAAATAGATTACGAAGGTATGATGGCGAATATAGGTGGCATATAACCAGAGTATTACCCATTAAAGACCCAAACCATAATATTGTCATGTGGGTAGGGAGCAATACAGAAATTCATAATCAAAAAATACAGGAAAATCAACTTAAAGAGCGGGAAGAATATTTTAGAACCTTGGCTGACGAAACACCTTTTATGGTTTGGAAATCCAATGAATTGGGCGAATGTGTTTACGTGAATAAAAGATGGATGGAGTTTACCGGGTTATCTTTTGAAGAAAGTATGGGTTTCGGTTTTATGAAAGCTTATAAAGTACAAAACGAATTTGAAAGTGCTCAATGGATAGACTCCATTTCCAAAAGAATTTCCTATGAAGTAAAATACGAGCTGGTCAAATCAAATGGCGAAGCCCGATGGGTTTTGGCACAAGCCAATCCATACTTTATCAATGATGACTTTGCGGGATATATTGGTAGCATAGTAGATATTACCGAACAAGAAAGTGCTGCTCAGGCTTTGAGGGAATTATTGGACAAAAAAGATGAATTTTTGAGTACTGCGAGCCATGAATTAAAAACTCCCCTCACTACGGTAAAAGCGTTTATACAATTGATAGAAAGAAATGCAGATGAAGATACCAAGGCAAATCAATATGCCAAAAAAGCATCTCAAAACCTTCTCCGCTTAGAGAAACTAGTGAATGACCTTTTGGACGTTTCCAAAATAAATGCAGACAAATTAACCTATAACGAAACTCCTTTTGATTTCCTGGAAATGCTGCATGATACTGTCAATACCATGCAGTTATCTTCTAAAAAACATACTATTCATTTAAATATTTCCATTCCCAACATTAGCTACACGGGTGATAAATTTAGACTAGAGCAAGTGGTTTATAATTTTTTATCTAACGCTATCAAATATTCTCCAAATGCTGAAGACATAAACGTGTCCGTGGAAATTAAGGATAACAACCTCGTAGTTGCAGTACAAGATTTTGGTATAGGCATTGAACGCCAAAACCTCGAAAAAATATTTGATCGGTATTACCGAGTAGATAATACTGCGATGAAATTTGATGGGTTAGGACTGGGATTATATATCTCATCAGAAATTTTAAAACGTCATAAAGGTAATTTTTGGATTGAAAGCGAAGTTGGTAAAGGATCCATCTTTTTCTTTAAACTTCCAATATCTAATACATCACCGCAATCTGCTAAAACAGACAACTTCACTTATTTCAAAAACGACAAAGTAAACTTCATTTACAACCTCGAGAAAAAATGGATGGAATCCACATGGCTAGGTTTTCAGAATTATGATTCTGTTACACAAAATTGTTGGGTGCTATTGGATTTAATGCAGAAAAATAGCACCCACAAAATATTGAACGACAATACATTCGTATTGGGAGATTGGTCTGAAGCTTCTGAATGGGCCGCCCAAGTTTGGTTTCCGGCTATGGCCGAAGCCGGACTTAAGTATTTTGCATGGATATATTCGGCAAGTACGTTTAGCCAAATGGCTGCAGAAAAAAGTGTGGATATGGCTGTAGGTGATATAATCATACAATTTTTTACAACCGTTGCAGAAGCTGAGGCTTGGCTAGCAACCAAACCCAATGACTGAGACATTAAAAATTTTAACCAAATTAAAAACGGCAGGCAAATACCAATGCAATGAAACTAATTGTCATTTTAACAAATCTTACAGCTTTAATTTTAATATCTGCCTGTAAGGGCGATATTAATGCTGGTAAAAAAAAACTGGCTTATTATACCGGTATTTCCCTTAGGCCAGATACATCTGTTCATCAAAATAAAAACATTCCATCATTTTCAAATTCTTCGAAAAAAATGAAGACCATTAATGTGGGTGGTACAGATCCCGAGGAAGTGGTTAGGTTTGCGCAAACTCTTGTTGGCACTCCCTACGTTTACGGATCAATAAATCCAAATGTGGGCTTTGATTGCTCTGGTTTTATAACTTATGTTTTTAATCACTTTAATATCAGCGTCCCACGTTCATCATCTGAATTTATTAACGTGGGAGAAACCGTCCTGCAATCAGATGCACTCCCCGGAGATTTAATTTTGTTTACAAGCCCCGGCTCAGATAATGCAACGAGTGAAATTGTGGGTCACATGGGTTTAGTAACCTCCAACAGTGATGGAATGATAAGCTTTGTCCATTCCACTTCGGGTAAAGCTATGGGCGTAACAATTACGCCCCTAAATAATCATTACCAAAAAAGATTTCTAAGAGTTTGCCGCATATTTTCAACCCCCTAAGCCCCCGAAGGGGAAATGTTATTTCAATTCACTTTGCGTGGACTTGGCAGCGATTAAATGCATTTTCAATGTGTGTAAAGTTTTAGCCGCAAAATCCCTCAACATAACATCTGTACCAGATTGAGCTTCGTTTTCAAACAGGGAAATATCCTCATTATGGTCATTAACCATCATATCCATATAAGCTTTATCAAATTCAGCACCTTTTTTTGTTTTTAAGTCTGCCACCATTTGTTCTTGCATCGGCATCATTTCTTTCGGTAAGGTAACTTTCATTTTATCGGCAATAGCCATTAGCTCATCATTGGCTTTGGAATGGTCTTTTACCATCATCATTGCGAATTTTTTAACCTTGTCACTTGATGCATTTGCTTGGGCAATTTTCCCTAACATCACTTCCATTATTCCTCCGGAAGCAGCTTTTTCAGCGAAACTGGTTTCTTCCATATCTTTAGTCACTGATGACGTGTCTTGACTTAAGTAATTATCACCGGTTTCAATATTAGTTGTATCTGTGTTTCCTGTTTTGAATGAATTACTGTTGCAGGCTTGAAAAGTTAAGATGCTTGTAGCCAAGGCACCAATTAAAAATAATTTTTTCATAATATTGTTATTAGTTTATAGATAAATGCTTGAGGTTCAATTATCAGTCCAATTGATTAAGCATTAAGACTGATGTTTCTTATTCTATCGATAGACAAAAATTCTTTCGGCCTAAACGTTTCCGCAAAAAAAATAGCGATATAAACCTTTCGGTCTATATCGCTATCATATTAGTTTTTTGATCTAAACTTATTCCGCAGGCGTACTTGCAGCAGCTTCCTCTTTCGGTGGACGAGGCATCAAAGCTTTACGAGAAAGTTTTAATTTACCTTGTTTGTCCACTTCCAACAATTTCACTTTCACTTCATCGCCAACTTTGAAAATACCATCCATAGTTTCATAACGTTTCCAATCAATTTCGGAAATGTGTAACAAACCATCTTTACCAGGCATAATTTCTACAAATGCACCAAACGGCATGATAGATTTTACCTTTCCTTCGTAAATTTCTCCTACTTCTGGCTTAGCCGCAATATTTTTGATTCGAGTAACAGCTGCATCAATTGCAGCTTTGTTATCGGCAAAAATTTGAACGATACCTTGGTTGTCTTTTTCCTCAATAGATATGGTTGCACCTGTTTCGCGTTGCATTTCCTGAATAATTTTACCACCGGGACCAATTACTGCACCAATGTATTCCTTATCAATTCTAATAGAAACAATACGTGGAGCATGCGGTTTGAAATCTTCTCTTGGTAAGGAAATGGTTTTGGCCATTTCGCCCAAAATGTGTAACCTACCTGCTTTTGCTTGATTTAAGGCTTCACTTAAAACATCGTAAGATAAACCATCAACTTTTAAGTCCATTTGGCAAGCTACAATACCGTTTGTGGTGCCCGTAACTTTAAAATCCATATCTCCCAAATGATCTTCATCACCCAAAATATCAGATAAAACAGCATATTTACCAGTTTTGCTATCAGAAATTAATCCCATTGCAATGCCAGAAACTGGTGCCTTAATTTTAATACCAGCATCCATCAAAGCCAATGTACCGGCGCAAACCGTTGCCATTGAAGAAGAACCGTTTGATTCTAAAATATCTGAAACAATACGAATGGTATAAGGATTTTCATCATCAGCTGGGAGTACTTTTCTCAAAGAACGCATAGCTAAATGTCCGTGACCAATCTCACGACGACCAACACCACGGTTAGGACGAGCCTCACCGGTAGAAAAAGCCGGGAAATTATAGTGCAACAAAAATTTGTTGTATCCATTGATGAATGCACCATCAATCATTTGCTCGGCATCTTTAGCACCTAAAGTTACTGATGTTAATGATTGTGTTTCGCCGCGAGTAAATACAGAAGAACCGTGAGCAGCAGGCAAATAACCTATTTCGCTCCAAATAGGACGAATTTCGGTAGTTTTACGTCCATCTAAACGAATACCTTCATCTAATAACAGGTTACGAACAGCATCGTACTGCACATCATGAAAATATTTCTTAGCTAAGAAAACATCGCCTGATGATGCTCCTTCGCCTAAGCCGAAAACTACTTCGTTTTGAATGGCTTTGTAACCTTCGTTGCGTTCATCTTTACCGGCACCAGATTTTGATAAGGCGTAAACCCTATCATAAGTAGCAGCAAAAATTTGTGCTCTCATTTCTAAATTGCTGCTTTCGTGGTTGTAGGTACGTTTAACCGTTTTACCCGTTAATACCGTCAATTCTTTTTGTACGGCACATTGTATTTTGATGGCCTCATGCGCAAACTGTATCGCCTCAATCATTTCTGATTCTTGAATTTCGTTTGCTTCCCCTTCAACCATATTAATATCCTTATCGCTACCAGCAACTATAAACTCTAAAGTTGCACGGGCCAAATCGGCTAAACCTGGGTTGATCACCAATTTACCATCAATTTTAGCTACTCGTACTTCCGATATAGGTCCGTTAAACGGGATATCAGAAACTGCAATAGCTGCCGAAGCTGCCAATCCTGCCAAAGCATCGGGCATAATATCCTTATCAGCAGATATTAACGAAATCATTACCTGTGTATCCGAATGGTAATCTACGGGGAATAACGGACGTAAAGCTCTATCAACCAATCTCGAAATTAAAACTTCGTAATCAGACAATCTAGCTTCACGGCGTAAAAAACCACCTGGAATGCGACCGGTTGCCGCATATTTTTCTTGATAATCAACTGATAAAGGAAGGAAGTCGACACCTTCTTTTGCGTCTTTGTTCGAAACAACTGTGGCCAACAACATCGTATTACCTTGTTTAATCACCACTGCACCATCGGCTTGTTTAGCCAATTTGCCAGTTTCGATTTCAATGATACGGCCATCGCCTAAGTCAATCGACTTTTTGAAAACATTTAAACTCATATTTTTATTATTTATATCGGCGCAAAAATAGTGATTTATATCTGTTATATTTTATTGGGAGACGTTTTTTTAGCGCATCGGGCGGCGAGCTTCGGGCATTGGGCAATTTTGATTATACCTAAAAATTTGTTCTTTAATTGACAGTTCGAAGCCCATTGCCCGATGCCCGTTTCCGGAAGCCCGTTGCCCGAAGCCCGAGGCTAAAATTAAAAATCTACATTTACACAAATTATGTCCCTTAAAACCATTCCAGTAACAATCATCACCGGCTTTTTAGGTTCGGGGAAAACCACTTTGCTCAATCAAATCATCAAACAAAACCGTGACAAGAAATTTGCCATCATAGAAAACGAGTTTGGTGAAATAAATATCGATAGCCAACTAGTTATCAGCACCAGCGAAAACATATTCGAACTCACTAACGGTTGTATCTGCTGCACGTTAAATGGAGATTTGGCTGCTTTGTTAAATAAACTGGTAACTGGTGATTATGAGTTTGATCATCTGATTATAGAAACCACAGGAATTGCAGATCCCTCAGCCGTAGCTGCCGTATTTTTAACAGATTACAACATACAAACCGTTTTCAAATTAGATGGCGTTATTTGTTTGGTTGATGCAGAAAATGTGCTGGATATTTTGGGCGTACAGGAAGAAGCCTCGAAGCAAATTGCTTTTTCGGATTTTTTGATTTTCAATAAGGTATCGCAAACTGATGTAAAATTAAGAAATGAAATTACTGCAACCATTACTGGTATTAATCCCTTAGCGGGAATAACCTTTTGCGATTTTGCCGATACGGATACTACGCCTCTATTGAATATCGGGGCTTATCAAAAAGAAAAAAATCAATATAAATTAGGTTTCCAATCCAGCAAACAACCTGCTATGCTTATTAAGCAGCATATCCATAATGATATTGTATCTCAGGGCTATATCATCGGCGAAAGCCTTGACATATTAAAAATTAGGCATTATTTTACGGTAATGCTTTTTATACAAGGAACTTATTTTTACCGGATAAAAGGGATTTTAAACATTGAAGGCTTAGATAGGAAATTGATTATACAATCAGTAAAAGGAGCACCCGTTTTTACCGACGGCGATGCTTGGCAAGAAAATGAAGTGAGAGAAACACGTATAGTTTTCATTGGCAAAAGCCTAAAAAGAGAAATTTTAGAGAAAGGGATTCGACAATGTATTTATAAGCCGTAGGTTAATAAAACCTTTTTTTATTGTAAATATTGGGGACGTTAAAAACGGAAAAAAGTCTGATAATTATAATTGATAGTAAAAGTCTTCGTGTAATTTGTACAATACCAAGATTTTACTACTTTTAGCGTCCTAATTAATTTATTAACATGATTGTAATTGCCGACGGAGGTTCAACAAAAACAAATTGGTGCCTGATTGATGAATCGGGTAAAAAAGTGCTTTTCAATACAGAGGGATATAATCCTTTTTTTATGGATAGCGACAGTATTTTCCTTTCTATGCACAAAAGCATTCCGGTAGATTTGCCATTAAAGAAAATAAACGAGGTACATTATTATGGTGCTGGTGTACACAATGATGAAAAGGCTGGGATCGTAGCCGATGCCTTAAAAAGATTTTTCGTGAATGCAAAAGTAAGCGTCGGCCATGATTTGTTGGCAGCGGCAAGGGCTTTGTTAGGTAAAGAGGAAGGTTTTGCAGCAATCTTAGGTACGGGTACAAACACCTGTATTTATGATGGTAGTGATATTTCTTTCAACATAGATTCCCTGGCTTATATTTTAGGTGACGAAGGTAGCGGTTGCCATATCGGTAAAAAATTATTGGGAGATTATATCCGTGGTTATATGCCTAAAAATGTACGTGAGGTTTTTTGGGAAACCTTTAAACTTACCCATGACGATATTTACGAAAACGTTTACTTAAAACCATTGCCCAATCGTTTTTGTGCAAGCTTTAGCAAATTTGTTTACGATGTAAACATCAATATGGAATATTCTAGAGGAATTGTACATTCATCTTTTAATGATTTCTTTAAGAATTTGGTGAGCCATTATCCCAACTATAAAGATTATTCATTCAATTGTATTGGTTCCGTTGCCTACAATTTCAGGAATGTTTTGGAAGAGGTAGCCCACCAATATGAAATGAAAATGGGAAAAATTATCCGATCACCCATAGACGATTTGGTAAAATTCCATTTGGAACAACACCAAAAGAAATAAAAGAAGAAGCCTCAAAGAAATTTGGGGCTTTTTTTTATTAAAGTTTAAGATTGATAATCTTAAAAATTGTTAAAACAAAAACTATCCGAATCCATTTAAACTTATTATGAGCTATAATAGTTTACAAGCCTGTGTAAATGATTTAGAAAAACACGGTCATCTCACTAGAATTAAAGAAGAGATTGATCCTTACCTAGAGGCTGCCGCAATTCATTTACGTGTTTTCGAAAATAACGGTCCAGCTTTATTTTTTGAAAACATTAAAGGGAGTAAATTCCCAGCTGTCTCTAATCTATTTGGCACTTTAAATCGTAGTAAATTTATGTTCAGAGACACACTCGATAACATAAAAACATTGGTCGACTTAAAAAACGATCCTTTAAAAGCTATCAAAAATCCATTAAAATATGCTGGAGTATCTCTTACAGCATTATCGGCTTTGCCTTTAAAAATACCGCAACGTTTTGCTGCAATTAACTACTCAAAAACGCAAATTAGTCAGATTCCACAAATCGTAAATTGGCCAAAAGATGGTGGTCCATTCGTCACCATGCCGCAGGTTTATACAGAAGATATAGATAAACCGGGTATTATGAACGCCAATTTGGGAATGTACCGTATACAATTGGCTGGTAACGATTATATACAGGATCAAGAAATTGGTTTACACTACCAATTACACCGTGGAATTGGAGTTCATCAAACAAAGGCTAATGCAAAAGGCAAAGCATTGAAGGTAAGTATATTTGTAGGTGGTCCTCCCTCCCATCCACTGGCTGCGGTTATGCCACTACCCGAAGGCTTATCCGAAATGACTTTCGCTGGAGCATTAAATAATAGACGATTCAGATATTTTTACGATCAGGAAGGTTTTTGCATTTCCGCAGATGCCGATTTTGTAATTACCGGAACTGTAGATCCTCTTAGTAATAAAATGGAAGGCCCTTTTGGAGATCATTTGGGTTATTACAGTTTGCAACATTTGTTTCCATTAATGAAGGTGCACAATGTTTACCATAAGAGAAATCCGATTTGGTCTTTTACCGTAGTTGGACGGCCCCCGCAAGAAGATACCAGTTTTGGTGCATTGATTCACGATATTACAGGTGCTGCCATCCCGAAAGAAATACCCGGTTTACATGCTGTAAATGCTGTGGATGCCGCTGGAGTTCACCCTTTGTTGTTTGCCATTGGTAGCGAACGCTACACGCCCTATATAAAAGAAAGAAAGCCTCAAGAGATTATAACGCTTGCTAACCATATCTTAGGTAAGAGTCAGTTAAGCTTGGCTAAGTATTTATTTATTTGCGCCAAAGAAGATCAACCAGATTTGGATATTTACGATATCCGAAAATTTTTACCCCATATTTTAGAGCGATTAGATTTTACACACGATCTTCATTTTCACACCAAAACTACAATTGATACATTGGATTATAGTGGCACAGATTTAAACTCGGGATCTAAAGTTGCATTTACCGTTGCCGGCGATATTAAAAGAACATTATGGAAAGAGATTCCATCAGATTTTGACTTGCCCGCACCTTTCAATAATTTTAAATTGGCTATGCCGGGAATTTTAACTGTGGATGCTCCTGTATTTTTTGATAAGGAACAGTTAGGCAAAGAATTAGAAATTTTAAATACCTATTTAAAAGATAAAAAATGCTCCAGTTTGGCGCTTATTGTTTTATGTGACGATGCCGGATTTACAGCCGAAAATAGCAACAACTTTGTTTGGGTAACTTTTACCAGAAGCAACCCCTCGCATGATATTCACGGTATCAACAGCTTTACAGAAAACAAGCACTGGGGTTGTAATGGCCCATTAATTATTGATGCCCGAATAAAACCACACCACGCTCCTCCCTTAATTAAAGATCCAACCATAGAAAAAAAGGTAGATAAATTAGGAGAAAAGGGCGGTTCGCTTTACGGAATAATCTAATTACATTTGCGCAAATTTAGTGATAACCATACGGATGGTTTTATTAAAATAACTCAACTAAATATATTAAAATATGGCCCTTCAATGTGGTATAGTAGGATTGCCCAACGTTGGTAAATCAACGCTTTTCAACTGTTTGTCAAATGCAAAAGCTCAAGCTGCAAATTTTCCTTTTTGCACCATCGAACCTAATATTGGAGTTATTACCGTTCCGGATGAAAGATTAACCAAACTTACCGAATTAGTAAATCCTCAGCGAGTTGTACCTAACACCATAGAGATTGTAGATATAGCAGGCTTGGTAAAAGGTGCATCTAAAGGAGAAGGTTTGGGAAATCAGTTTTTGGGAAACATCCGTGCAACCAATGCCATCATCCACGTGTTGCGCTGTTTTGATGACGGAAATGTAATTCACGTTGATGGTTCTGTTGACCCTATCCGTGATAAAGAAATCATTGATACAGAGCTGCAATTGAAAGATTTGGACACCGTTTTAAAGCGCATCCAAAAGGTAGAAAAAATGGCTAAAAATGACAAGGACGCCAAACGTACTTTTGATATTTTAACTATAGTAAAGGCACATTTAGAATCTGGTCAATCTGTTCGTACAGCACACATAACCGAAGATGATTTCCTATTTATCGAGGAGCTGAGTTTACTTACTTCAAAACCAGTGTTGTACGTGTGCAATGTGGATGAAGCTTCTGTAATCAATGGAAATAAATATGTTGATTTGGTTAAAGAAGCGGTAAAAAATGAAAATGCAGAAGTTTTGATTATTTCCGCAAAAATAGAGTCGGAAATTGCTGAATTGGAAGATTTTGAAGAACGTGAAGTATTTTTGGAGGATTTGGGTTTAACCGAATCTGGCGTTTCTAAATTGATTGTTGCCGCTTATCGTCTGTTGGATTTATACACTTACTTTACTGCTGGTGTACAAGAAGTTAGAGCTTGGACGATAACCAAAGGCTTTACGGCACCACAAGCAGCTGGCGTTATTCATTCAGATTTTGAGAAAGGTTTCATAAGAGCTGAAGTTATAAAATACAACGATTTTGTAACTCTTGGATCAGAAAATGCCTGTAAAGATGCGGGTAAATTAGGTGTTGAAGGTAAGTCTTACGTTGTAGAGGATGGAGACATTATGCACTTTAGATTCAACGTTTAATAGATTTAAAAAAAATGCATCCGTAGTTCAATGGATAGAATGTAAGATTCCGGTTCTTACGATATAGGTTCGATTCCTATCGGGTGCACAAAATACTGCATTATTTATACTCTAAAACAGTTTTTCATTATCCCACCCTGCTTTAGAAAGCAGAAACTTTGTGCCTAAACTTGATGGGCAGCGGTATGCCCCTTTTTTGGGGCATTTAGCAGACAGCAAGACTATCGGAAGTAAAAAGCACTAATTTGCTTTTCAAAAAATTTGGACAAAAAAATCCCGACAAGTTGTTCAAACCTGTCGGGTTACAAAATTTTAGTTCTTATTTATTAGGCTGTGGAGTCATTCTCAAATATGGTTTAATTTCTGTAAATCCTTTTGGAAACTTGGCAGGAATATCTTCCGTTTTAATGGCAGGCACTACTACGCAATCTTCACCATCTTTCCAATCGGCTGGTGTGGCTACGCTGTAATTGGCGGTCAGTTGCAAGGAATCTATCACCCTTAAAATCTCTGTAAAATTTCTTCCGGTTGATGCCGGATAAGTAATCATCAACTTTACGGTTTTATCTGGCGCAATGATAAACAATGAACGAACAGTAAGTGTTGCTGATGCATTTGGGTGCAACATTCCGTAAGCCTCGGAAATGGTTTTATCCTTGTCTGCAATAATGGGAAAGTTTACTTCCACATTTTGCGTTTCGTTGATATCTTTGATCCAACCCTTGTGAGATTCTACCGTATCTACGCTTAGTGCCATAACCTTAACATTGCGCTTATCAAATTCCGACTTCAACGATGCCGTGCGACCAAGTTCGGTGGTACAAACAGGAGTGTAATCTGCTGGATGCGAGAACAATACGCCCCAACTATTTCCTAAATATTCATAAAAATCCAACTCTCCCAATGATGTTTGAGCCTTGAAATTTGGTGCAATATCTCCTAATCTTAACATAATATATTTTTTAAAAAGTTCTACTAATTTACTATAGATTATTTAATGAACGAAACTATATTAAGTTTGTTTCGACTGAATAAGTAAATCTCTTTAATTTAAATCATTTATATTACAGCAAGCCTCAGTCAAAATAATTGGGTTTCCCCTACTCTTCAGATAATTAATGATAATTGCTTCTTCTGTTCCTGCTTTTAAAATTTGGTTTTCTGCTATTTCTTGTTCCTCAATATTATAAAAATTGGCATCTGTTGATTTTTGTTTAACCAAAATATTTTTAAGGGCAACGGCCAAACGATTTTTTACGCTCACGGTATTGCTAACCCCAAAAAGCACCTCTGGTTTAGTTTCTAACCCTACATTAAAAATATATTGTTCAACTTCTTCAAAATCAATATTCTGGCAGTTGATATACAAACAACCATCGCGAATGCCAATAACCTCTCCAACGTATCTATGTCCTTCCGAAACAGATTTTACGACAACATCTCCTTTTATATTTACTTCGATGATGAAAGGTGTTTTGATATAGGTTTTACTGTTATCAGTTTTAGGATAGTACAAAAAATAATCGCCCAAAAAATACTTTCTAACAATATTTAAATTATTTTTCTGTAAACCAAGATCAGTTTGGGTATCAATAAAAGCTGGCTCTGATGACCAATTTTTCCATTCCTTGAATGGAATTTCCAAAAAAACCAATAACACATTTAATTTGATGTGTTTTGCATCGCCACCTAACCAATAACTTTGCAAGGTTTTACCACTAATCCAATTATAAATCCTGTAATCGCCCAAGTTTTTTAAATATGCTATAAATCCGGTTGTTGTATGGATCCGTAATTTCAACATCTGCATTTCTAAGTTTTGCTTCCCTATAATTAAGTGAGTTTCAATTAAATTTGGGTTTTTCAAGACTTCAATACTAACTTTTGTATTGATAATTTTAGCTATTCTGTTAAAATGGGTTCTCGTTTTTAGTTTTCCGTTATTACTATGAGTGTTTTTAGACAAAACCTCTAATATTTCGTAGCAGTTCTCTATTTTGTTAATTATTTTATGAGGTAACATCAAAAAAATTGTTTTTTATTGTAAATCAGTTAAATTTATTTTTGAAATAATACGATAAGTTTATAGATACAATGCTTTAATTGTAAAATATTTATTAATTAACCTCTTTCTTTGTAAAATTCTAATATTAAGCGCTTAATTAAGTCAGTAATTAAAGATGTAAAACAAAAAATTGAATTTGTCTTAAAATCGACTTGCATTAATAATCTGTAAATCAACGATTAAATAAACATTAAAATAAATTTTTTGACTTATATTTTGATAGTTATTTCTTAACGATATTCATGATTCATCACAGATACACGTATTGATTTGCAAATAACTTAACTCTAAATTAATATATATGAATAATTTTTTACGATTACTAATTTACAGTTGCTGCATTTTATTAAGCCTACCTAATTGCGCCAATGCACAAGACAAAATATTAAAAGGCACAATTAAAGATGCCAGCGGCCAAACCATACCTGGTGCATCGATAGTGCAGAAGGGCACTAATAAAGGGGCCAGCACCAATACAGATGGTAACTTTAGCATCACGCTAAGTGGCCAAAACCCCGAGCTGGTAATTTCATCTATCGGCTATGCCACAAAAACCGTTAAAATTGGAACGGAAAACACTGTAAACGTCGTTTTGCAAGAAAGCAGCAGTATGCTTAACGATGTGGTGGTTGTGGGTTACGGTACACAAAAAAAATCGAGCATTACGGGTGCTATTTCCAGTATTGGCAGTAAAGATTTTAAAGATCAACCCGTTGCCAATCTTGCCCAAAGCATACAAGGAAAAGTAGCCGGTATATTGGTAAGTACGCCAAGTGGTACTCCAGGAGCGGGTTTATCGGTTAGTGTGCGTGGCGCTAGTAATCCATTATATGTGGTTGATGGTATCCCAATGATAAGCGAAAGTAATTCTTCATTGGCTACATCATACACTACAGATGGTACGGTAAACGGAAAAGGGCAAAACATAAGTTCGATAGCAGATATAAATCCCGACGATATAGAATCGATGGAGATATTAAAAGATGCATCGGCAGCTGCCATTTATGGGGCTAGGGCAGCAAACGGTGTGGTTTTAATCACCACCAAACGTGGCTTAAACGGCAAAACCGAGTTTAGTTTCGATAGTTATACGGGTATGCAAAACGTGTCTCGAAAAATACCGTTTTTAGATAGTAAAGGCTTTGTAGAGCTCCAAGAAGATGCCCGAGCGCAAGATTTAAAACTATTCCAAAAAGACCCTTTGGTTTTTGGTGCCGATTTTGATCCTACGGTTTTAACAAACCCTTTGCCAGCAAGCTGGCGCACTGGCGTTAACACCAATTGGTTGGACGAAGTTTTTAGGAGTGCCCCCATAAATAATATGCAAATATCGGCTCGTGGTGGCAGCGAAAAAACTAAATTTTTTATATCTGGTAATTACTTTAACCAACAAGGTATAGTTATCGAAAACTTTTATAAGCGAGCATCTTTCCGTTTCAATTTAGAAAACAAAGTGAGCGATAGGGTGACTATTGGTACCAACTCCTCTTTTACTTATGGTCGTAGTCGCCGTAGTTTTAACGATAATACTTATACGGGCGTAGTTACCAATGCCATAGGCGCATCGCCGTTAATGCCAGCTTATAATCCTGATGGTTCTTACTCCGAGTATGGCGATTACCAAGCAAGTTGGCTTAGCGATAATCCAGTTAAATCGGCCAAAGAAATTAGAGCTTTTACCAATAACTACCGTTTTTTAGGGAGCGTTTTTGCCGAAATAGCGGTGGTAAAAGATTTAAAATTTAGAAGCTCGTTCAGTACAGATTACACTAATGTATTAGACGACCAGTTTTTTTCGCCTATAACATCCGATGCTGTAGCAGTAAGTGGTAGAGCTTTAAAAGGTAGTTATAATAATCTCACTTGGATAAACGAGAACATATTGACGTACCAAAAAACTTTCAATGAAGTGCATAGCCTAAATTTATTGGGTGGTTTTACTGCGCAAGCATCACAGTACGAGCGGTCTTCAGTTTCTGCTCAAGGCTTTCCGATAGGTTCGGGTTTAACTAATTTATCAAGTGCCACAACAATTAATGCTGCCCCTAGCGATAAGTTCGGCTGGGGTTTAGCATCATTTTTAGGTAGGGCAAATTACGCTTACGCTGATAAATACTTGTTGTCTTTTAGTGCAAGATACGACGGTTCTTCTCGCTTTGCACCCGGCAAACAATGGGGATTATTTCCGGCAATGTCGGCTGGTTGGGTAATTAGTAAAGAAAACTTTTTAAAGGATTCTGAAACACTGACCAACTTAAAATTGAGATTTAGTTATGGATTAAGCGGCGATCAAGAAATTGGAGATTTTCAATACCAAAGTTATTGGAGACCTTCTCGTTACGATGGTATGGCGGGTTTGCAACCTCGTAATTTGGGCAACCCCAATCTAACTTGGCAACGTAACAAAATGCTAAATGCAGGTTTAGATTTTGAGTTGTACAACGGGAAATTAAGCGGTAGCATAGATGCTTTTAAAGGAAATCGCACTCAATTATTAAATCAAGCACCTTTACCGTCAACCGCTGGCTTTTTAGATTACACCATTAACTCGGGCAATATAGAAAATAGTGGTGTAGAATTTTCTTTGGGTGCAACACCCGTAAAAAACAAAAATTTTACTTGGGGTAGTAATTTCAACATCAGTTACATACGCAGCAAAATAATATCATTAGATTCAGACAATCAGTTAATAAGCCCTTATTCCGATTTATTTAACACCCATATTTTAAAAGTGGGCGAACAAGTAGGATCCTTTTATGGCTTTAAATATTTGGGTGTAGATACCCAAACTGGCGACCCACTGTACAGCGACGAAAAACAAGTATTGGGTAAAGCCGCACCAGATTATTTTGGCGGCTGGACAAACAATTTTAAATATAAAGCGTGGGATTTATCGGTATCAACCCAGTTTAGCATTGGCAATAAAGTTTATAACTTAATTAGAGCAACCTACCAAACCTTAGGTTGGAGCGATCAAGGTTGGGATGAAAACAACGAATTGCAGCAAGTTTATGCCAACAATGCAGCTATTGTAAACAAACGTTGGAGAAACCCGGGCGATGTTACCGATATACCAAGGGCATCCATGATCAATCAAAACTATCTTCAAGAATCGTCACAATTTATAGAAGATGCTTCATTTTTAAGGATAAGAACCGTAAATTTTGGTTACACCATAAGGCCACAAAGTAAAAAAAGTTTCTCATCGCTTCGCTTATATGTAGAAGCACAAAACCTGTACACTTTTACAAAATATTACGGTTTCGATCCCGATGTTAGTTCTACTGGAGGTGGCTCGCCCAACACAGCAGGTATAGATTATGCCGCTTACCCACAAGCCCGCACATTTGTTTTTGGTGTAAACTTTAAATTTTAATTCGTGATAATTATGAAAATATATAAAATAACCCTGTTGTTTTTGGTGTTGATTTCGGTTTTATCTTGCAAAAAAATATTGGATGTAAACTCGCCAAATGAAGTAGATGATGGCCTTGTTTTTACTTCCGTTGATGGTTTGCGCAATGCCCGTATAGGTATGTACAGTAGTTTGCAAAGTAGAGATTACTATGGTGGCGTTTACCCACTTTTAGCTGAGGCTTATAGCGATAATGGCGCAACCGGTGGATATGATGTAATAGATTTAAACAGTCTTGATGAATTAAACGTGGCACCAAATAATCTTTATGTAAGGGGTGTTTACGTTGCCATTTACCAAAGCATTTACACGGCCAACAAAATTTTAGAAAACGCTGATAAAATTACTGGGGCAGAAAGCGCCGAACTAAACAACATAAAAGGTGAGGCATATTTTGTTAGAGCTTTAGCCCATTTCGATTTGTTGCGTATGTTTGGCCAACACTGGGATTTAGCATCGCCTTACGGCATTTCACTAAAAACCAATACCGTGAATCCTTCACAAAGTGTTGCACGTAGTACTGTAGGAGCGTCTTACACCCAAATAATTAACGATTTAAAACAAGCCGCCCAGTTAATAACCACTTACTCGGGTAGCCAATATGCATCTGTTTATTCGGCAAAAGCATTGTTGGCGAGGGCATATCTTTACACTAAAAACTACCCGGAAGCCATTACAAATGCAAACGACGTAATTTCCGAATCTGGTAGGTTTAGCTTATTAGGCTCGTCAAGTCTTGATAAAATCTACACACAAAAAAATACCGGCGAAAGCGTTTTTGAACTCAAATTTACCCCTCAAAATCAAAGTTTTTATAATGGCTTTACGTACAGCAGAAGTGATGCACTGCGTAGCGATGTACAGTTCTTAGCTTCCGAAAGTTTAAAAAACTTTTTTGAAAGTCGTACCGATGATTCCAGAGCCAATTTGGTAGATTTTACAAATGTGGATGTAAGTATAGAACCCGATGGCAGAACAGAAAAATACCGGGGCGAAACTACCCGCGATAATTCCGCTTATATTTTACGCCTGGCCGAAATGTATTTGATACGATCCGAAGCTTTGGGTTTAGCTGGCGGTGGTTTAACCGACTTAAACCTTATTAGGGAAAACCGAGGTATGGCTCCATTAGTAGCAACAGATGTAACCGATATCGATGCTTTTGCACAAGCCATTGCAGATGAACGACGAGCCGAATTAAATTTTGAAAGCAGCCGACTTTTTGATTTGTCCCGTACGCAAACCGTTGAAAGCGTTTTAGGTACAGGCGTAAATCCTATAATGCCCATACCGCAAAACGATATTACCATTGGCCAAGGAATTATAAAGCAAAACCCCGGTTATTAAAAACACCAAATAAACCCGTAAATGGCACATAGTCCATTAAAATATTTGTTGCAAAACGCTTTTGCCGATGCCTTTAAAGCGCATAGGCAAAATAGTGGTGAGCAAATTTTCAATGAAAGTCGCAGAAATTTCATCAAAAATGCGGGTTTGTTGGCTGCTTCGGGTGTGCTTCTCCCCTCTTTTTCAAAGGCTTTCGCCGATGATTTTAATGCGAATAAAACCATTGCTATTATTGGTGCAGGAATAGCTGGTTTAAATGCCGCATACCAGCTTAAAAAACAAGGTATTAACGCAACAGTTTACGAAGCAGCAAACCGAACTGGCGGACGAATGTTTACTATAAAAGATAAATTTGGCCCTGGCATAACTACCGATTTAGGCGGCGAATTTGTAGATACCACACACCAAGATATCATAGATTTAGCCAACGATTTTAATGTAGATTTTTACGATTTACGTAAAGACGAAATTAAAGATGGTGTATTTTTTTTCGAAGGAAAACATTATTCAAACAGTGATTTAAAAAATGCCATTTTACCTTTTGTAGCTCAAATAGAAAAGGACGTAAAATCTTTACCCGAAACCATAAATTATACAACGGGGCATATATTTAAGCATTTAGACCAACAATCGGTAAGCACTTATTTAACCAACATAGGTATTACTGGCTGGTTATCCAACTTTTTAAATTTGGTTTTAACTCGGGAGTATGGTATGGAAGCATCCGAGCAATCGGCCATCAACTTTTTAATAATGTTTACCCAGCCTGGGCCAAATGGTTACGAATTATTTGGCAGCGAACACGAGGTTTTTAAAATTAAAGGGGGTAGCCAACACCTCACCAATAAATTACATAATCACCTTAGAAACCAAGTGAGGCTTAATTTCACACTAACAAACATTAGCCAAACTAACTCCAAAACATATAATTTGGTTTTTAAAAACAAAACTGTAACGCACAACATTACAGCTGATTATGTAATTTTGGCTATCCCTTTTTCTATATTACGCAGCATCCCGCTAGGGGTAAAAATGCCACCCGAAAAATTAAATTGTATCAATAATTTAGGTTATGGCAACAGCAGCAAATTTATAATGGGCTTTAAGGGCAAACCTTGGCGCACAGCAAATAAAGACGGACAAACGTATAGCAATTTATCTTTTGGTTGCACTTGGGACAGCAGCCGAATGCAATCGGAAAGTAAAGGAAGCTTAACTATTTTTGGTGGTGGCGATATGGTATCGCAATTATGCAAAATGCCTGTTTCACAATTAGGAAACCAATATTTAAATGATTTAGATAAAATTTATCCCAATACAAAATCAGCTTACAGCCAAAAAAATGTAAAATTTTGCTGGCCGCAATCCCACCATCATAAAGCCGCATACAGCAGTTTTAAAACCGGGCAGTGGAGCACTTTGGCAGGATGGGAAATTGCACCCGTGGGCAACCTTTTTTTTGCTGGCGAACATTGCAGTTTAGATTTTCAGGGATATATGAACGGTGCAGCCCAAACAGGTAGATTAGCAGCACAAAATATTACACAAATTATAAATAACCAATCACTCAAAAAATAAATAATGCTTCAGAGCAAATCAACTGAACTACTAGAACGTAGAAAAAAATATGTACCCAATGCCATTGGTATTTTTAACCCATCAACGGCTGTGAGTGCTAGCGGTGCCATAATTATTGACGCAAACGGCAACGAAATGATAGATTTTGCAGGCGGTATTGGCGTGGTAAACGCAGGCCATTGCCCGCCAAGCGTAGTGGCAGCCATACAGAAACAGGCCGAAAAAATGTTGCATTGCAGTTTTAACGTAGCCACCTACGATTTGTATTTGCAATTGGCAGAAAAACTGGCTACAATTTTCCCTCACGGCGATCATACCAAAGTAATGCTCACTAATTCGGGAGCCGAAAGTGTAGAAAACGCCATAAAAATTGCCCGTCAAGCTACGGGTAGACCCGCTATTATTTGTTTCGAAAATGGTTTTCACGGACGTACAATGATGGCAATGACACTTACCTCAAAAGTAGGTTATAAACAAGGTTGTGGCCCTTTTGCACCCGAAGTTTACCGTGTGCCTTTCCCCGATATTTATAGACAAACCGGCAATTTAAGCGAGGACGATTTTGCAGATTTACACCTCCGCAATCTCGAAGCGTATTTTAACACTTTTGTTTCTGCCCAACAAGTAGCCGCCATAATTGTAGAACCTGTACAAGGCGAAGGTGGTTTTACCGTTCTTCCAAAAAAGTACCTAAAAGGCTTGCGCACTATTTGCGATAAGTACGGTATTTTACTCATTTTAGACGAAGTGCAAAGCGGTTTTGGTCGTACCGGAAAATGGGCTGCTTACGAACATTTCGATGTAATTCCTGATCTCTCAACCTGGGCAAAATCTATGGGTAGCGGAATGCCTATTGGCTGCGTAATTGGCAAAGCACATCTAATGGATGCCTGCCAACCCTCAACTATTGGCGGTACTTATCCCGGCAACCCCGTTTGTTGCGCCGCTGCTTTAGCCACCATAGAATTAATGGAAGAAATTGATATTAACGCTATGGGTATAAAAGTTGGTGAAATTGTTTTGGCTCGCTTTACGCAGATGAAACAAAAATTTAACGCAATCGGCAATGTGCGTGGGTTGGGAGCTATGTTAGCCTTCGAGCTGGTTAAAAACAACAATCCTTTTGAGCCCGATGGCGATTTATGTAAAAAATTAATTTCCTATTGCGCCGCTAATGGCCTAATTGTTATCAGCGCAGGCGTAAACGGCAATTGTATTCGTATATTAAGTCCGTTGGTAATTAGTGAAGCATTATTAAACAAAGGATTAGATATTATGGAGGCTGGCCTAACCCAATTAACTGCATAACCCATTATGAAACAGCAATTTATTGACGGAAAATTTGTAGATGCTTTAGACATGCAAAACTTTGAAGTGCTAAATCCAGCCACCGAGGAATTGGTAAGTTTGGTAAGTTTTGGCAACGATAAAGATTGCCTTTTGGCGATAGATGCGGCACACTTGGCTTTCTCAACGTGGAGCAAAACTACGCCCTACCAACGAGCCGAAATTTTAAAAAAAGCAGCAAATAATATCCGTGAAAACGTAGAGACAATTGCTCACGATATGGTTTTAGAAAGTGGCAAACCTCTGCCCGAAGCTAAAGGAGAAATTGCCGTTGCTGCCAACCTTTTTGAGTGGTACGCCGAAGAAGCCAAACGAAGTTACGGAAAAGTAATACCCACCAATAGGGTTGATAAACGCAGCAGTGTAATTTACCAACCGATGGGCGTTATTGGCGTAATAACGGCTTGGAATTTCCCGGCTTATAATCCCGCCCGGGCTTGGGCAGCCGCCTTAGCCGCTGGCTGTACGGTGGTGGCAAAACCCGCCGAAGATACTCCTTTAACCGCCTACCATTTAGCCGAGGCGTTGGTAAATGCAGGTTTGCCAAATGGCGTATTAAACATTGTTTTGGGCAATGCACCAGCCATTGGGCAGGCAATGTTAAACCATCCACAGCTAAAAAAAATAAGCTTTACAGGGAGTACCCGTGTAGGTAAATTATTGATGGATGGCGCATCAAAAACACATACCAAACTATCTTTAGAGTTGGGAGGTAATGCGCCAGTTTTAATTTTCGACGATGTAGATGTTGATGTCATAGCTAAAGCAGCCGCCATTTCCAGGTTCCGCAACAATGGGCAGGTTTGCACATCGGCGCAAAGGTTTTATGTGCACAAAAATATTTTCGAAGAATTTAAAACTTTGATTACCAAATATGTATCAGAATTAAAAGTAGGTAACGGCTTTGATGAAGGTATAAATGTAGGGCCGCTAATCACCAAAAAACAACAAGAAAGTGTGTTGGTTTTATTAGAAAAAGCAAAAGAAGAAGGTGCCGAAATTTTAACAGGCGGAAACATTCCGCCCCAATTTAGCAAAGGATATTTTCTACAACCCTGCGTGGTGGCTGGCTTAAGACAAACATCCGCATTAGCGCAAAACGAAATTTTTGGGCCTATTTTGCCAGTTTTCTCTTTCGAGGATTTAGACGATGCCCTAGCCAAAGCAAATGATACAGAATACGGTTTAGCATCATACATTTTTACCAATAATTTAAAAACAGCTACGCTAGCATCCGAAAGGTTAGAATTTGGTATTGTAGGTATCAACGAATGGGCACCACACGGCACCGAATCGCCTTTTGGCGGTTGGAAACAAAGTGGTCAGGGTCACGAAAGCGGCAGCGAAGGTTTGTTTGAATATTTAGAGAAAAAGTTGATAAGTGTGGGCGGCTTGTAAAGAATGCCATCGCTTAAAGCGATGGCATTCTTAAATAACTCTCTTTCCGTGGTTAATGGCATACCAACCGCATATTAAATAAATAAAAGCGTTTGGTGTGCCACCAAACACGGGGGAAGAAAGATTCTTCACTACGTTTAGATTGACGAAAACAAAAAAACTATGCCATACGGAGCACTCGCATTAATACCACCTTTAGTAGTCATTTTACTTGCCATAAAATTACGGGCATCGTTCGAAGCTTTGCTAATTGGCTGTGTGGTAGGTTTTGTGATAATTGGCTATTACGAGCAAACCAACTTTTTTACCAGCCTTATACAAACATTATATAAAGTAATGCGAGAAGAAAGTACCGTTTGGGTAATTTTGGTTTGCGGATTATACGGCTCGTTAATTGGTTTAATGGTGCGCAGTGGTGGAGCGGTAAAATTTGGTGAGGATATGTTACGCTACATTAAAACAAAACGTGTAGCCCTGTTTGGTACTTGGTTTTTAGGACTATTTATTTTTTTAGACGATTACCTAAGCGCCCTAACCGTAGGCGTCACAATGAAAAAAATTACCGACCATTTTAAAATTCCACGCGAATATTTGGCCTACATCGTAAACACCACCGCTGCACCTTGGTGCGTTATTGTACCGCTTTCTACTTGGACAATTTTTGTAGCTGCCCTTCTCGAAAAATCTAATTTTGCGGCAGCAGGGCAAGGTACCCATACCTACCTTTCCATTATTCCTTTTATAGCGTATAGTTGGGTTTCGGTATTGCTAATTCCCCTCTTTATATTGGGGGTTTTTCCGCATTTTAATAGGATGAAACTAGCTCAGGTTAGAGCCGATGAAACCGGGCAAACTATCCCCTCTGGACCAAAAATGGCTAGCGTAGCAATGGAACATTTCAATCCCGACCAAAAATCCAATTCGTTATATTTTATTTTACCCATACTAGTAACCTTATGCTTTACCTTTTATATGGATTACGATGCGTTGAAAGGTGTTATTATAGGTATATTTTTTACGTTTATTTACTATTTAATAAAAAAACTAGGAACTTTCCAACAATTAAGCGAAACCATTTTTACAGGTTTCAACAGTATGGTTTACGCCTTGGCTTTAGTAGTAATTAGCTATGTGTTAAAAGAAGTTGGCGATAAAATGGGTCTAACAACTTATGTAATTGAAAGCGTAAAACCACTGATAAGCAAAGAGTTATTGCCATTGATAATCTTTGTGGCCATATCGTTAATATGTTACACCACAGGCTCATCTTGGGGGGTGTATGCGGTTGTAATTCCTATAGTAATTCCTCTAGCGCAGAGTTTGGGGGCACATGTACTCATGAGCATTGGGGCAGTTATAAGCGCAGGCGTATTTGGTTCTAACGCTTGCTTGTATAGCGATGCTACCATTTTAACAGCACAAAGTACCGAGGTTAATAACCTAAAACATTCGTTTTCTCAGTTGCCTTATGCGTTAACAGCCTTTGTTTTATCGGGTATTATTTATGTGATTTTGGGCTTCACTTTATCTTAAAAAAATGAGCGAAACTAGTTTTACATACCATACAACACTGCCCAATGGTTTAGTAATAACCAATTTATTGCCTCAACACGCCAATAAATTGGAAGCCTTGCAGCGCATAGTATTTCCATCATTAGCCGAAGATGAATTAATATTGGCAAAGCATTATTTGCATCATTATCAAATATTTGCCGAAGGGCAATTTGTAATTTTAGATGGCGAAGAAGTAGTCGGAATGACTACCACTATGCGTTACGATTTTGATTTCGATAACCACCACCATACGTTCAAAGAAACCATATCGGGCGGTTGGATGCACAAGCACGACCACGAAGGACAATGGCTTTATGGTTTAGATGTTGGCGTTCACCCCAATTACAGAGGTAAAGGCTTAGCCCGAGAATTATACCGAGCAAGGCAAAATTTGGCTGTACATTTGAAACTTAAAGGACAATTAACCGTTGGTTTATTAAGTGGTTTCGGGCTTGTAAATGAGCCAATTTCGGCCGAAACATATTACCAACAACTATTGCTTGGCCAACGCAGCGATCCTACTTTGGGGCCTCAACTAAAAATCGGCTTTAAGCCATTGGGTTTGATCAAAGATTACGTAAACGACCCATCGTGTGGTAACTGTGGCGTTTTGTTGCAACTAGATATTCATACTATTATTTAAAAAATATGTCGCACATACAATTGAAAACAACGTTACCTGGCCCAAAAGCTCAGTTAGTTTTAGAACGAAGAAAAAACGCTTTGCCGGCTGGTTTGGCAAAATCCACGGAAGTGGTGGTAGATAAAGCATTGGGAGCTTTAGTTTGGGATGTGGACGGTAACCAACTGATAGATTTAGCTGGCGGAATTGGAATGATGAATGTTGGCCATTGCCACCCAAAAGTAGTTGCAGCCATAAAAGAACAAGCTGATAAATACTTGCATACCTGCGCTTTGGTAACCACAATGGAGCCTTATATTGATTTGGCGGAGTTGCTGAATAGTTTAACACCAGGCGATTTCGCTAAAAAAACTTTATTGGCCAGCTCGGGCTCCGAAGCTGTAGAAAACGCTATTAACGTATCAAAGTATTATACCAAACGTAATGCGGTTTTATGTTTTGAAGGGGCGTACCACGGTCGCACTTTGCTTACGCTGAGTTTAACCAGCAAATATGCATTGTTTAAAAAAGGTATGGGCTCGTTCGTATCGGATATTTACCGCATTCCCGCACCCAATTTATACCGCAAAATTGCAGGTATGACGGACGAAGAATACATCAACTATTTTATCAAACAATTGGATATTGCATTTATATCTCAAGTAGATCCAGAATCTTTAGCCGCCATCATCATCGAACCTATTTTGGGTGAAGGTGGTTTTATTCAAATGCCCCCAGCCTACCTTCAAAAAATTAGGGAAGTTTGCGATAAATACGGCATTGTAATGATAGCCGACGAAATACAATGTGGTGCCTCACGTACAGGTAAATTTTTTGCCATAGAGCACAGTGGTGTAGTGCCCGATATTGTGGTAAGCGCAAAATCCATCGGTGCTGGTATGCCAATCAGCGCAACCACTGGCAGGGCCGAAATTATGGATGCCCCGCATTTGGGCGGCGTAGGTGGCACTTATGGCGGAAATCCGGTGGCTTGCGTAGCCGCAATTGAAGCGATAAATATTTTAAAAAGTGAAGAATTTTTAACCCAAGTAAATCATTTGGGCAACCTCATACAAACTACTTTAGATGGCTGGAAAGAAAAATATCCTATTATTGGTGATGTGCGTGGCATTGGCGCAATGCGTTTGATAGAATTTGTAAAAGATCGCAACAGCAAAGACCCCGACCCGGATATAACCCTCGAAATTATAAAAGATGCCGTAAGTAAAGGTTTAATTATGATTAGAGCGGGTCTGTTTAGCAATTGTTTGAGGTTGCTGCCACCCGTGGTAATTACCGATGAGCAGATTGTGGAAGCTTTAGGGGTTTTGGAAGGAGCGATTAAAAGGGCGTGTTTAAAAGTTCAAAAGTGAAAATAAAATTCAAAAATGTTTATGGTTTTGTTACTCTGAGTGCAAACGAAGAGCCTCAAAAAAATTTTAGATGAAAATAATATTTTTTGGTAGACGTGAATTAAAATGAAAAAGCGAGTGGTTGATGAATTTGTTTTACTTTTATCAATTAAATTTATCTTTTAATTAAAAACTATGAAAAAAGCGATATTTTTTGTTTTAACATTATTTGGTACGAGTACATTATTTGCTCAAACTTTTATTAAAAATGGAATTAATTATACAGTTACAAGCCCTACAACGGTGGAGGTTGGCTTAAACCCTGACTTTACAGGTAGCGCCGTTATTCCAAGTAATGTTTCCAATGGAAGTTTTGTATATGAGGTATCCAGAATTGGTAATTTTGCTTTTTACAATTGTACTGGTTTAACATCTATTAATATTCCCAACTCGGTTACTAATATTGGAATTGGTGCATTTACTTTTTGTTTGAAAATAAAATCGGTAATCGTAAGTTGGTCAGTTCCTTCTGAAATAAGTTTGGGTTTATTTGAACAATCAAATCGGCCTACATTATATGTGCCAGCTGGAACTCTAGCAGCTTACAAAGCAGCGCCAGTTTGGAAAGATTTTTATACTATTTTTGAAGGGATTCTGCCTTTTACTTTCAATGTTTCGGGTATTAATTATGCATTGACTAGTCCAACAACAATTGAAGTTGCCGAAAATCCATCATTTTCAGGTAAAGCTATTATACCTAGTAGCGTTACATATTTAAACACCACATACTCAGTTACTGGTATAGGCGTTCAGGCTTTTGATAAATGTACAAGTTTAACATCTGTAAATATACCCAGCTCTGTAACTTACATTCGTCTAATGGCATTTGATAATTGCACTGGTTTAAAATCGGTAAACATACCAAACTCGGTTACATATATTGGAGTTGCAGCATTTTTTTATTGCAAAAGTTTAACATCTGTTACAATACCTAATTCTGTTAGCATTATAGATGGTGCTGCGTTTGCACAATGTTCAGGTTTAACCTCCATTAATATACCTAATTCGGTTAAGAATATTGCAGGTGTATTTTCTGGTTGTAGTAGTTTAACTTCTGTTACAATACCTGATTCGGTTATTAATATTACGAATGCATTTTCTGCTTGCACTAGTTTAACTTCCATAAATATACCTAATTCGTTAACTAGCATAGGTTCTAGGGCATTTGAAAATTCTGGTTTAACTTCGGTTTACATACCCAACTCGGTTACCACTATTAAACTTGAAGCATTTTTGGGTTGCGAAAATTTATCATCCTTAATTATTCCTAACTCAGTTACTCGAATTGACAC
>ENA-OFCE01000202-OFCE01000202.1-metagenomes-genome-assembly--contig:-NODE-202-length-41643-cov-5.010195_pt1 | contig 41643 bp, 28 predicted proteins | sample MGYA00153388_OFCE01 | MGnify analysis MGYA00153388 | reverse complement strand
TTCAATAGTGATAAAAGTGTTGATGATTTCGCTAAAATAAATTGGTATTATCCAAATGCAATTAAAGTCGTTAATAGAACAAAAACCGACGTTAAAAATTGGCATGAGAAATTTGGTCTAACTTATATTAGAATTGCAGAAAGTGAAACTGAACCCGATAGAATTTTTTTAAAAATAGAATTATATTTTAAAGCAATTCAACAATTTAAATTGGCTGGCAATATTAAACAAAGAAAGTTAGCTGAGAAATTATACTCAGATTTAAAGCCCTATATAAAACTTAACGAGGTTAAAATACCATATGATATTGATAGTAAAAATAAACTAAATGAATATCAAGAGGAAATAAAAAGGAAAGTTAAAAAAACTTTAAATAGACCAATTGATGAAATATATAAAATAATCACACTTGGACAATATTTCCCAAAATATGAAGATGTTGTAAATTTTTCAAAAACTAGGAGGCCAAAACTTGATGACGTATTTAAAATTATAGAATTTGACATTAACACTAATATAATTAAGCATGAAGTAAAAGAAAATATTAATAAAGAATTTTATAATAATTACAAATTACAATTGGATGTCCATACATTGCAATATTTACATTCTTTTTTTATCGACGGTATTAAAGCCGGGGTATTAACTTTTGAAAATTTCATGTTTTTTTTAAATGAAAATACTTGGATCGGTCAACAGAGCGAACAAAATAAATTCGGGAATTTGAAAACAAATTTTGATTGGATATTACTTTTAACGCCATCAATTTATGAATTTTTTATTCAAATTCAAGCTTGGGTAAGTACAAATTATTACATTCCAAATTTTATATTATGTACTGATAGTTTAGTCATAAAGATAGAAGGTTTATTAAGAGACTTTTGTGCAAAAGTGGGAATTCCGGTATCTGTTAATAAGGGAAATGAAATGAAAGAAATATTACTTAATGATCTTTTAAAAAATGAATCATTAAAAGAATATTTTGATCAAAATGATATGCTTTTTTTTGATTATCTATTTTCAGATGATGGTTTATTAAACTTAAGAAATAATATTGCTCATTGTTTTTATTCTCATTCTCATTATAGTCTCGATAAAATGCTTTTATTAATTGCTGCGTTATTAAGAATATCAAAATATAATATTGCTGAGAGTTAAATTTTTATTTTTATTATTTATCACAAACTCCTATCCGAAAAAGTATCTCCCTGATTAATATCACCACTATCAAAACCCTTTTTAAACCAATACATTCGTTGTGCAGAAGTGCCATGTGTAAAAGCATCTGGAACAATATAGCCTTGCGATTGCTTTTGCAAACGATCATCGCCAATGGCATTGGCAGCATTTAATGCTTCTTCAATATCTCCACTTTCTAATATTTGCTTAGACTGTTGAGCATGGTGCGCCCAAACTCCAGCTAGAAAATCTGCTTGTAATTCCAGTTTTACAGATAATTTATTGAATTCTTCTTCACTTAGGCGCCCTCGCATTTGTTCCATTTTTCCACTAGTGCCAGTTATATTTTGGATATGATGGCCAACTTCATGCGCAATTACATAGGCCATGGCAAAATCTCCCGGTGCATTAAATTTAGTTTGCAAATCATTATAAAATGATAAATCGATATACACTTTATCGTCGCCTGGGCAATAAAATGGACCCGAAGCAGAACTTGCTGCGCCGCAAGCAGATTGAACTTGCCCGGTAAAAAGCACCAATTTTGGTTCTTTATATTGCTCACCCATTTGTTCAAAAAGCTTATTCCAAACATCTTCCGTATCTGCCAATACAACTTTTACAAATTCAGCTGCTTCATTTTCTTCCGCCGATGGAGTATACGTTTGCTCTTGTGGCACACCAGCATTACTGTTTTGAACAGTATTTAATAATTCCAATGGATTTTTGCCCATTAATAAACCAATGATTACTAAAATTATGGTGCCAACTCCTCCTAAAGCTAAGCCTTTTCCAGCTCCACCACCACCTCGTTGATCTTCTACATTACCGCTTCCGCGCCTTCCTAACCATTTCATAAGCTTGTTTTTATATTAAAATTACACTAATAGTAAAACTTGAAATTAACCATTATCATTGGCCTAGTAAACTTAAGAAAAGTTTATCATCACATTTCTGATTTTTGAAAAACATATAATTATGAAATTCCCATCCATTGAGTCCTTATATGTTTCGGCAACAAAGGTTGCGAAGCGTTTTCCGTTGGTTTTATTATTTGCTGCACTCACAACTTTTTCAGGTTTTGTTTTATTAGATCACAAAAACTATGACAATATAAATAATGAAATTTATATACGGTTAATGGCCACTGGTAATATTGGAATGGTCGTTTCTATTGCCTTTCAACTTTTTGCCGAAAGTAGAATGAGGAAAATTATTGCAAAAATTGGGCTATATTTTTTGGCAGTTTTATTATCTGTTATCTTTTTTCTTAATTTTTATCCAGAAGTTGGAAGCAATAACTGGTTACGCTTTTTTATGACATCCATTGCTGCACACCTGGCAGTTTCATTTGCTGGCTTCATTTCAAAGAATTCAATGTTTGATTTCTGGCAATTTAATAAGGCATTATTTCTTCGAATTTTTCTGTCTTTTATTTACAGTATTGTTTTGTTTGCAGGTATTGCTGCCGCAATTGCATCGGTTGACGCTCTTTTTTCTATTAAAATAGATGATGAAACCTATTTCCGTTTATGGTTGCTAATCGCAGTTCCTTTCAATACATTTTTCTTTTTGGCAGGAGTACCCGATCTTCAACTAATCGATAATACACAAGAAGAATATCCTAAAGCACTCAAGCTTTTTACGCAATATGTTTTACTGCCACTTGCTACTGTTTATCTGTTTATTTTACTAGCCTATGAGATTAAAATTGGAATAAATTTCATGCTTCCAGATGGCTATGTTTCCTTTTTAGTATTGGGTTATTCCATTTTTGGTATTCTTTCTTTATTGTTGATTTACCCAATCAGAAATTTGGAAGAAAATAAGTGGATGAATTATTACAGCAAATTCTTTTACTATTTCATGATTCCAATTTTAGTACTTTTTGTGTTGGCAGTTTATAAACGTGTAGCAGATTATGGAATTACAGAAGAGCGCTATATTTTAATTGCCTTAGCAGTTTGGCTAAGTTTTATTACCGGCTATTTTATCATTAATAAAAAATCAGATATCCGAATGATTCCAATTTCATTATTCGTGGTTTTGTTAATAGCTAATGTTTCTCCGGTAAATGCATTTATCATTTCTCAAATTTCGCAACAGCGACAATTATCTTTTGCTTTAAAAAATGAATCCTCTCAAAAGCAAAAAGAGCAAGTGGCAAATATTACTACCTATTTAATAAGTAATCATGGATTTTCTTCTGTTCAAGATTTTGTAAAAGCAGATCTGGAAGAAATTGATCAAGAAATAACTGAAAAATTTAAGGCTAAATCACAACCTGATTATGCGTATCAATATCAGATGAAGCAAGAAAAGCTAGATACTGTATTGCAAATGATGGGTTATTCTAAATTTGATATTCAAAACGCCATAGAAACCTATCGAACTTTTAAACATCAAAATGCTGGAATCATTGATTCTGAAAATTCAATAAAAATTATTTCCATCAATAGCTTCAATGATAGAAAAGAAAATAATTGGGATTCTTTATTGGTAGAAGGGAATTTATTTTTAATAAATAACGATTCAAATTTTAACCTTGAAGTTAAATCTAATTCAAAAGAATTCATCGTTTTTAATCTGAAAGAATTAAATGATAAGTTAAACCAGAATTTTGGAAAATTTACCAATCAAAATAACAATGAATATTTAGTGCCTGATAGCGTAATGAAACTTAGCAAAAAGCTTAATAATAGATTCGTTACTATTAGAATTGAAAATATGTATTCAGTAGCCAAAAATGATTCATCGAGTAAATTAAGCATTCAATCGTATGAGGGATATTTAATTTTCGGGAAGTAAGCGTTTTGAACCACAAAGTTTTTTGAACCACGAAGACACAAAGAAAAAAGAAGTAGCACGAAGTTTTTTATTCTTTTGATGGATAATGTTTCTTTTTATGCGAAAAATTCCCTTTTTGTTAATTCTGAGGCACGAAGAATCTCTTCAAACACGATTAAAAACAAGAAGAATAGAGAAGATTCGTGCCTCAGCATGGCAAAGGCAAGTGAAGCGGTTTATGGATTGTGTTGCTAAATAAGTTATAACATTAAAATTTAAATCACAAAGACACAAAGAAAAAAGAAGTAGCACGAAGTTTTTTAAACCACGAATTGTTTGAACAAATAAGAATTGAAGGTAAAATAAGAATAAGGAAGGATTTTAAGAAAAATAAAACTTAAAATACTTAATAAAAAAAGCCCCTGAGAAAATCTTCTCAGGAGCTTTTTTGTAAATTGAAAAATCTAATTAATTCACTTTAATTTTTTCTGTTCGTACTCCTTTTGCCGTTTGAACTTTAACTACATAAATGCCTTTCGCAAAGCTGGTAGTTTCAATCTGTAAGGTATTAGAAGTATTCAGACTAGAATAAATAGTTTGACCCAACATATTGATGATAGATAAAGAAACAATTGGTTCAACCGTTCTGATATTCAACACATCATTTACTGGATTTGGATAAATAGAAACTTCAGTTCTGCTTAAATTAGCTAAACCTACAGTTGCAGTTACATCAGTTGCTCTTCTAGGTAATAATTGATATCCTGAATTTTTTGGATCTGAATTATCAAACTGACCACCTAAACCTGTAATATCTTGTGGACCAACTGGTACTGGAGTAGAAAACAAATCAACATCTGCATCAACTCTAATATCAACAGTATCAGTTCCTTTGCTAAATTTAGCAGTAAAACCACTTCCAGCTGACGTCCAGGTTGCTGGATTTACAATTGTGTAACCTTTTATTTGAACTAAGTCTGATTCAGTTGCTTCACCAACTACTGAAACAATTGATGCAGTTTTTAGTAGATTACCGCTAGAAATAAACCTAATGGAATCTGGATTAATTTGATTTAAGCCATTGAAAGGAGATAATACTCCAAATACTTCAATACTATCACCCTCTAGGACAGTATATCCAAGATTTGTAGCTGATTCAAAAACACCGATACCGGCAGTTTGATCAATAATTGTGATTTGAAGACCTGCTGGACGTAAATTAACACCATATACAGCTCCTCTTACTCTAACTCTCGTTGTTAATGGAAAAGTAGGATTTCCGTTCGCATCATTTACTCTCAAAGTAGCAATTGGTGTAACCGCTAAAGCTGGTAAATCATCATCAGTAATATTTACCGTGAAAATTGAATCAGCATTAATCGCTGCACTATTGGTAGCATTGCTTAAACGGAAAACGATAGTTTCTGCACCTTCTGTTATTGCATCATTAATAATGTTTGCCATTACTATTTGTTGAGCAGAAGAACCTGCTGGAAACGTTACTGTTGTAGTTGTAAACGTATAATCAGAACCCGCAGTTGCAGTAGTTCCAATAGTTTTTACAGAAACAGTTACCGAAGTAGCATTTGCATTAGATGCTATAATATTTACTGCTAAATCTGCCATTAATGAATTTTCAGAAATGGTAACACCAGCGGAAGCAAAACCTACAGTTGGATCGTTAGGTACAACCGTTGTTCCAGGGGTTACGTTTTCAAAGGTAGTAGCAATTCTAATTCCGTCTAATGTAAGAAAGGAAGCACTTGCAGTTGTTCCTTGACGAATTCCGAACGTAGCTAATTCAGATGCATCAGGCTCAGCTGATATTGCTGTTGCAGAAGCCGTTGCTGGCTCTGGTTGCCCTAAAGCTGGGTTAACAAATAATTTTACTACATCATTAGTTGCACCGGTAACGAATGAATATTTTAAAACTAATAAATTCGTAGATCCTAACGTGTATACTGTGTTGTTATAAACAGGAATTTCTGCTCCACCAGCTTTCGAAACACCAAATTGAACTCCTGTTCCACTTGATTTTACAAATACTCTTCCTCTAAGTTCAACCCCTGCTGGATTTGTTCCTAAATGGAAAAAGTAATCACCAGTTCTTGCTGTATCAATTTTTACAAACATGGATGCATAAACATCACCAGCAACAATTGAATCTGCACGGAAACTTTTATTTACATCTTGTCCAAAAGGCTGAACGATTAAAGAATTTCCCACGTTAGTAGATGGTGATCCTGGATAAACCAAGCTGCTTGAAGTTACAGTTTGTGGGTTGATTACATTAGTTCCTGTTAAATTATATCCATTACTTAGTAAAGTTGATCCAGCAGTATAACTGAAATCTTCTAAAAAAGTAGTTGGAGGAACTGGAATATCATCATCAGAAATAGAAAGTGTAAAAACTGAATCAGTTCCGATGATGGCACTGTTTGTTGTATTTCTTAATACAAATGATAATGTTTCTAAGCTTTCGCCCACTAAATCATTTAATATAGAAACTGGAACGTTAATACTTACTGTTGAATTTGCCGGGAACGTAACAACTTGTGGAGAGGTAAATGTAAAATCAGTTCCGCTTGTAGCAGTACCACCTTTTAAAATTACGCTTACGTTCGTTGCATTGGAATTTGCATCAGCAATAGCAACCGTTAAATTAAAACTTGCCGTTGCTTCAGAAACTGAACCACTTATTGATGAAAAAGAAACCGTGGGGTCAATAACAACATTATCATCGTCATTGATGGATAAAGTAAAAACTGAATCTGCACCAATGGTAGCGTTATTCGTTGCATTTCTTAAAGCAAAAGTTACTGTTTCTAAACTTTCAGCAACCAAATCATTTAAAATAGCTACCGGAACTAAAATAGATACGGTTGAATTTGCTGGGAATGAAACGGTAACTGGCGAAGCAAATGTGTAATCTGTACCACTTAAACCTGTTCCACCTGTTATTACCACATTTACATCGGTTGGGTTTGTATTAGCATCAGAAATGGCAACCGTTAAATTAAAACTTGAAGTAGCTTCAGAAACGGAACCACTTGCCGAAGCAAATGAAACGGTTGGATCAATCGCGACATTATCATCATCATTGATAGATAGCGTAAAAATTGAATCTACTCCAATACTCGCGTTATTCGTTGCATTTCTTAATACAAATGTTACTGTTTCTAAACTTTCTGCAACCAAATCATTTAAAATGGCAACCGGAACAGAAATAGTTGCAGTAGAACTTGCTGGAAAAGTAATAGTAACTGGTGAAGTAAAAGTATAATCAGTTCCACTAAATCCAGTTCCACCGATTGCAACAACATTTACATCCGTTGCATTAGCGTTGGCATTGGCAATAGCAACACCTAAATTGAAATTTGCAGTAGCTTCTGAAACAGTACCACTTACTGGCGAAAAAGTTATAATTGGATCCAAGGCTACCACTATTCCAGGTGTTACACTGGCGTAGGTTGTTCCAATTCTTATACCATCCAAAACTAAATTAGCTGCGTTAGTAGCAGATCCTTGTCGTAAATTGTAGGATCCTATGGAAGCAGCATCAGCTTCTGTCGATAAAGCCACAGCATTACCAATTGTTGGTTCAGTTCCACCTAAAGTAGGATTCACATATAATCTAAATTCATCATTTGCTGCACCAGCAATAATGGCATAGCGAGCTACTAATAAATAAGTCGTTCCAATAGTATAAACTGTTGGGTCAAAAATTGCGGCTGTATTTCCTGTTGATTTGGTTACTCCGAACTGAATTCCAGTACCATTTGGTTTTACAAAAATCCTTCCTTTGAGGTCGCCGCCTATTGGTGTAGGACCAAAATTGAAAAAATAATCTCCACTAGCTCGAGCCGTATCTACTCGAACCAACATAGATGCATAAACAGTTCCAGATGTAAGTGAAGGTGTGGTAAACGCCTTGTTTACATCCTCGCCATTTCTTTTAAGTGCAACGGCATTTCCAATATTGGAAGAAGGAGAGCCAATATAACTTAAACCAGTGACTGTAACTTTTTGCTTGTTAGAGGTATCTGGAGGATTTCCACTAGCATTATAACCATTAGAAAGTAAGGTTGTACCTGCAACATAACTAAAATCATCAGTAAAAAGTAAGCCTGATACTGGTGCAGGATTTACTGTAATTACGCCGGCCATTCCTACTCCAGGAGCTCCATGAGATACACAATAATAGGGTACGACACCAGTTGCAGACAAAACAACATCCTGAACTGAATTTCCAGAATTCATCTGAAAAAGTGGTATCGTAGAATTGTCATCTGAAACGGTAGGATGATTACCATTTACCCATTGAAATCGTACTGTATCTCCTAAATTAATGGTGATATTTGCCGGGGTGTACTGATTACTCGTTACTGTAACCACCGTTGTTGCAGCAAAACTTATAATTGGCATAAATCCAAGCATAAGTAATACTGCCTTTTTAATGTAATTTTTGGTCATAATTGGTTTGTTAATTAATAAAAAATAAAAAAACTCTTATTTGTATACACTGTTTAAGTTTGCAAAAGTAATGTTTCAATATAAACTTAATGTTAATTCGTACGATTTTTCATTAAACTTATTAACATCGAATATCAATACACAAAATGAACACAATCCTTAATCCCGAATTTCCTGAAATTGCTCTATTAAATCCAGATGCAAAACTGGTAGAAATAGCATCGTTAGTAAAACATAATCAACGCATTAGCTTTGATGACGGCGTATATTTATATGAAAACGCTGAGCTTGGGTTTCTGGGTTTGCTGGCTAATTATGTAAGAGAGAAAAAGAATGGGAATTTTACCTATTTCAATAGAAATTTCCATATCGAACCTACTAATATTTGTGTGTTTACCTGCAAATTCTGTTCATATTCCAGACTTTTGAAAGAGCAGCATGAAGGCTGGGTACTTTCTGATGAGCAAATGTTAGATATTGTACGCTCATATAAAGATAAACCAGTTTCAGAAGTACATATAGTGGGAGGGGTGCATCCAAAACTAACTCTTCCGTATTTTGAAAGCTTAATTTCGAGGATAAAAGTAATTAGTCCTGATTTGCATGTAAAAGCGTTTACAGCAGTAGAATACGAATATATGTTTCGAAAAGCAAAAGTGAATGTAAAGGATGGACTTAAACGATTAATATCTGCCGGACTTGATTCTATTCCAGGAGGTGGAGCCGAAATTTTTGATGAGAAATTACGTGCAGAAATTTGTGGTGATAAAGCAACAACAGCAGAATGGCTCGAAATTCATGAAACTGCTCATCGTTTGGGCTTAAAGTCAAATGCTACCATGTTGTATGGTCACATAGAAACCTATGCTCATCGAATTGACCACATGCAACGTCTTCGTGATTTGCAAGATAAAACCGGAGGTTTCAACACATTCATTCCATTAAAATTTAGAAATGCCGACAATGAAATGTCAAATGTGCCAGAAGTAAGCACGATAGAAGATTTGAAAAACTATGCGGTATCTAGGATTTTCTTGGATAATTTTGATCATATAAAAGCTTATTGGCCTATGATTGGCAGAGCTACAACACAATTATCTTTATCATTTGGAGTCGATGATATTGATGGAACCATTGACGATTCTACTAAAATATATGCAATGGCTGGTGCAGAAGATCAGCATCCAAAATTAAGTACCAAACAATTAGTGGAGTTGATAAAAGAAGTTCGTCGCCATCCAATTGAACGAGGTACTTTATATAACGTAATTACAGATTATCAGAATCACGTTTTTGAACAAGAAACACAAACTTTTTTAAGTTTGCCAGTATTGAATTAATTTTTTTTGCAATGCTGAGGCACGAAGCATCTTATAAATCAAACGAAGCATCTCAAAATCCACACGAAGTATTTCACAATTTGCAAAACGATTCACATAATCCAAATCAAATATTTGAGTCTACAAGGCCTAAAGAATTATTTTTTATTCGCCACGGCGAAACGGATTATAACCTGAAAGGGATTGTACAAGGCAGGAAAGTAAATGCTTCGCTGAATGATAAAGGTAGATGGCAGTCAGCATTATTTTATAGTCGTTTTAAAAATTTCGGTTTCGAAAAAATATTTACTTCATCGTTGAAAAGGACTGTAGAAACCGTTCAATCGTTTATCGATGATGAAGTTCCATTTCAACAATTAGATGGTTTGGATGAAATAGATTGGGGAAATATGGAAGGCAAAATACCAGATGATAGTTCCAGAACTATATTCGAGACCACTTTAAACCGTTGGAAAAACGGAGAATTAGATCATGGCATGTTTGGTGGCGAAAGTCCAAATGAACTGCACATTCGACAAGCAAATGCGATGCTCACCATTATGCAAAGCAGCGAACAAAAAATTCTGATTTGTATGCATGGTAGAGCATTGCGATTGTTGCTTTGCTTTTTAATTCAAAAAGATTTTTGCGAAATGGATGATTTTCCACATCAAAATGTTTCCCTTTATCATCTCCGTTTTATGGATAATCAATTTAAAATTATTGCTTTTAATGATACTCAACATTTGAATGAATCGTATTAATGTTTCTCTGGTTTCGTATTTTAATTCTAGTCCTTTTCTAATTGGATTGCATGAAACTGAAATTGCAAAACATATTTCTCTTAGTTTAGATATTCCAGCAGTTTGTGCTGCTAAATTACAAACTGGCAAAGCGGATATTGGATTAATTCCTATTGCTGCTCTAAGTGATTTGCCCTCATATTCGTTATTTTCCGACTATTGTATAGGTGCTGATGGAGAAGTTAACTCAGTTTTTATTTTTAGCCAAACACCCATTCAAGAAATCAAAACTCTATATCTAGATCCAGAAAGTAGAACTTCAAATAAATTAGCAGCCTTGCTATGCAAAGACTATTGGAAAATTGATCCTGTTTATAAAAATATCTCTGAAAATTTTTCGGAAGAATTGAAGCATGGAGAAGGTTTTATTCAAATTGGTGATCGCACTTTTGGTAAAAAAATGCAGTTTGAATACCATTACGATTTAGCTTTTTATTGGAAAGAGTTAACTGGTTTACCATTTGTTTTTGCCGTTTGGGCTAGTACTAAACCACTTGAAAAAGAATTCGTCCAGCTTTTTAATAATGCTATGGAGTTTGGATTATCCAAACGAAAAAAAATTATTACACAATTACCTAAAATTGAGGGATTTGATCATTCAGCATATTTATTTCAAAATATTAAGTATGATTTTGGCGAAAAGCAGAAAGAGGCAATGACGTTGTTTTTAGATAAAGTTTAATATCTTATTACAACGCAGGCTGCTAACTAATTAAACGGAAAATTTTCTTTTGTTAATTTTGAAACTGAAATTTATCTTTTGTTAATTCTGAGGTACGAAGAATCTCTTTTTGAACGATTGAAAACGCAAGGCAAATGAAGAGTTTAACCAGATGATTTGCTGCAAGGGTTAATGTTCAATAGTTTGAAACACGAAACCACTAAGTAAAATAAGTTGCACAAAGTTTCTCTTTTGTTAATTCTGAGGTACGAAGAATTTCTTTTTGAACGATTAAAAAATTACACAGAGTTAAAAGGAAAAATCACTCAAAATCTCCAAGGTCTTTTCAATTGCTTTTTTTACAATAAAATCTGGATTTGTACTAAATGTACTATTGGCTCTATTTGCTAAAATTGCATTTACCGACAATGCTTGATGACCAAACGATTTTGCCAAAGCATAAATTCCGGCAGTTTCCATTTCCAGATTGGTGAATTTTAATTGATTAAAACGGTAGTTTTTAAATAAGTTAAGTAAATTATTATCTGTCGTCAAACGGGTAATTCTACCTTGTGGGGCATAAAAACCTGGTGCAGTTATGGTAAAACCTTTGGCGAAATGTGGTTCAAATTGTTGAAATAAATTATTCCCAGCTGATGCTAAATAAGGAATAACCAATGGAAATTCTTTATTAAAATGCTGTCGGATATCGTTTAGCATGCTTTGTTCGGCAATTGAATATTGCTGAGGATAAAAATTCATAAGGCTGTCCATACCAATAGCAAATTCAGAAATCAGAATGCTATCCATTTCTATATCAGCTTGTAAAGCACCAGAAGTTCCAATTCGGATAATGTTTAATTGCTCTTTGGTTGAACGAAAAGTTCGTTGTTCAAAGTCGAAATTTTTGAGAGAATCCAACTCGTTTATTACAATTTCAATATTGTCTGTTCCAATTCCTGTTGAAATTACAGTAATAAATTTATTTCCCAAATAACCAGAGTGAGTGATAAATTCTCTTTTTTGCTTCTTAACAACTATTTTATCAAAGTATTTAGAAACTTCTGCAACCCGATCCGGATCTCCGACAGTAATAATCGTACCTGCAATTTCGTGAGGTAAAAGCTGCAAATGATAAATGCTTCCATCAGCATTTGTAATCAGATCGGCAGGCGAGATTGTTTGCATAAAATAGTATATTAATTGCTCAAACTAAGCAAAATAATCTAAAATACAATTCATTAAAAATAGTATTTTAAAATAAAAAGGAAAACCAAACTGAGCGACAGAACAATATTAAACTAATTATTTTCGGTATATTTTTTAAAATTTTCTAAAATAGCCTGCCAGCCAAATCGCTGCAATTCTAAGTTATTTTCGGTTTCTGCTTCAAATGTTTGGGTAATTAATGTTGAATTATTCTTTTTTTCAAACAAAACTTCCACAGATCTATTATCCAATAAATGATATTTTATCCATTCATTGTTTTTTATTTCTTCATAAATTCCTTCTAAATTAAAGCCAAAACTTCCATCTTTTGCTTCCATTCTGGAAATAAATTTACCTCCAATTGTCAAATCATTTTCAGCAAGTGTTGCATGCCAATCGTTCGAAGCAAAATTCTAATGAATGATATGCTGTGCTAAAGTCCAGTATTTCCAAACTTTTTCTACGGGAACATTTACTTCCGTATTTATAGTAATTAAATAAGGATTTTCAGCTAATTCTTTTACATTTTTTAGAGTAACAGGTAAAGTTTTATCAAAATAATCTTTGTATTGCTCTACTGAATTAAGGCTCACATCTAGTTTTGTTATACCATTTGTTTCTGTTAAATGATAGGCTTCTAATGAATTTACCCACTCTTTAGTTTCCTCATCAATAGGTTGTTCCTCGAAATTTTTAATATTGCCAATATGTTTAAAAGACATAAGCATATTCGGCTTATTTTCTACAATTTTACTATACATCCCACTTCCGTCAGGGCTAAGAAACTGAATTTTATCACCTTCTTTCCACTTAGAGACAGCATAAGAGCCAGCATAGAAAGCTTCCGTCCATATTCGATACGTTTCATCGTTCCAAAGCATTTACAAAACTTTTGCTGCTTTTGCCTTTATTTCAATGTTATAGGTTAGTACTTCCATAATACATTTTTTAAAATATGTTAAATTTTATTGTCAGATAAATGTAATGTACTTTTTTAAACATTGATTTCTTTAGATGAAATTGTTTTTAAAACTAATTTTTATTACCTAAAAGATTTAAACCAATTAAATAAAAAATATTAAGTGTAAAAAATTTAAATACTTGCAATTCCTTCTTATTTTTTCGAATTAAGTGCAATTGAACAATACGTTTAATAATCAATTTGCATGAATAGGGTAGACGCAAAATACCGTGTTCAGGGTATATTTATTACATTTATAGCACTTAAATTTGAAAAAAAATTTCCATGAAACTAGCAAAAAACTTATTTATAGTACCACTATTATTAACCTTATTTCAAGCTTGTGAACCAAAAGAAGTTATTCCAACACCCGATCCTATAATTGATAGTAATAATCCTGTAAATGTTTTAAACGATAATTCAGGATATCGAGCTGTATATAACCTCGTTAAAGATGTAGCTGGTATAGGAGGCTCAATTCCTGGCGGGTTAGATTTAGAAGATTTTACCATAGAAAACAATAGAACATTACATATTGCCTATTCCAGTGGCTTTCAGTCTCAACAAGATTATTTAAAATCATATTTTAGAGAAAACATTGATTTGTCGACTTTGGCAACTATTCCCTTGCCCAATAATGCTTTTGAAACCTATTTTAAGCCTCAAGATTATTCAGTTACGAGTCCATTCTTCAGACCTTATAAAAATATTCTTACTTATAATGCATTAATTGTCAATACAACTGCAGGTAATTCTTCTTATCAATCATCGTTTCGAGGAGATGTAAATGTAACAATCCCTCGAACCTATAATTATCCAGGAAAGCCAGATATGGGATATAAATTTCCGAATTATAATTGGGGACCAATTTCCAAAGGCGGATATGCGTATGGATATTTTTGTACAGGAGTACCAGAACCTGATCATCTATTTTCTGTTAGCAATCCCTATTTAGTAAATTTTAACAATACAACTGGTTTTAATTATCTCTCTTCATTATTTGAAACCAGATTTTCTGGAGGATTTAATTATTATGCATTTATGCTCAGAAATGAAGCATTGGAAGTTCGAAAAGTAGATCCTACGTTGAACACGAATTCAATTTATACCCAACTAGATTTTCCGTCCATTCCTGCAAATTCTAATTTTATTGAAGAGCGTTTTTACACTCCAGATGGAAATACTTTAGCTATTCTGTATAAAGATACTGCCGCCAACAAACACTGGACGTTTACTTTTAATTTCACTACGAATACACTTGCGAAAGGATTAATGGGAACCACTTTAGAATATGCTGCGGCTGGATCGGATATTACTTTAGATGAATTTGGTAATATTTATTACAGTGGTAAAGCTGGCAATGGAAGTAATCCAAACGGCGTAAGTATTTACAAAAAGGATGTTTCAGGAAGCACTTCTTTAATTGGAAGCGACAACTTTTTAAAATATGGTACGATTACAAAACTGAAAACCCTATATGGCAAAACCTACATCGGCATCGTAGGTTCCGTTACTAACTCTTCAAAAAAACAAATAACAATAATAGAGCAAAACTAAATTTTCTGCTTTTAGTATTGGTTTTACCAAGACTTTAGTTTTATTAATTGAATAAATATAAACTCCCTAAATGGGAGTTTTTTTGTTTTATAGCTAAAGGAATTATAAATTTTCACTGATCTCAACAAATAAACGAATAAGCATCTGAACACAAAACTCCTCAACAAAAAACGCATAAACCCATAAGCACCTAAACACCTAAACATCAAAAATCTCTACCTCTTTATAGGTATTTCAATTTGTTAAATCCTTAATTCAAAATACCAACAAATGATTATTGTACAAATATTTTAGCTAATCTACTTTTAGCAATTATTTGAAACCAAAAAAATAAAACCAAAAAACCATAAAAAAATATGAAAACTCTAAAAACTTTACTTCTCTCATTCTCAGTACTATTTATTGTCACAAACTTTGCTCAAGCCAAAATTTGGAGAGTAAATAATGGCATTGGAATTAATGCCAACTTTACTACTGCGCAAGCCGCGCATGATGCAGCATTAACCTTAGCAGGTGATACTTTAATGTTTGAAGGCTCAAATGCTATCTATATCGGTTTACGATTGACCAAAAGATTAACCATCATTGGTCCAGGATATTTTTTAGGGAACAACCCAGAAACACAAGCTTTCTTTGTGGATGCAAAAATTCAAGGGATAACTTTTGCCGCAGGCTCTGAAAATTCATCGGTTCAAGGTATTAATTTTATTGGTAACGGAATTAATGTAGGAACTAGCAATATTACAATTTCTAGGAATTACAGTATAGGTACATTGTATGTTGGTTTAGACCCACAATGTTGCCAAAAAAACGTAAATAATATTTTAATTTCTCAAAATTTTTTGATAAATAATTTAATTACAACAGGTAATCCAATTAACACAGGAATTTTGGTATCAAATAATTTTATTGGAACATTAGACTTTGAATCTAATACAAGCGCTTTGCTTCTAAATAATGTACTTACTAACGGTGCAAATTCTTTGAGAGCATTCAATACTTTATTTGCAAATAACATTCAAACTAATCCAGCTGCTACATTTCAAGCCGCTTCTTCCAATAATACCTTTAATAATAATATCTCTGCTAATACAATTTTTACGCCTGCTGGAACAAACATTGGTGCAAATAACCAAACAAATGTATTAATGACGAATGTTTTTACAGTGCCGCCTGATGGTAATGTAGAGACAAGTTTTCAATTGAAATCCCCAGGGCTTGGAATAGCAACTGCACAAAACGGTGGAGATTGTGGTATGTTTGGCGGTACAACTCCTTATGTATTAAGTGGTATGCCTAATGTACCCTCCGTTTATTTTTATAATGTGCCAGCAACAGGAAGCAATACCAATCCATTAAATATTTCGATTAAGGCAAAATCGAGAAACTAGTTTTATTTAAAACATAGTATTCTAACCATTTAAATCCTTAATTATGAAACATATATCCAATGTTGCTTCAAGCAACCTTAGCTGGATGTATCGGGTAATAATGCTTTTTGTCATCACATTATGTGTTGGCATTGCACAAGCACAAAACATCAACAGAGTAGAGTATTTTATTGATACCGACCCTGGTTTTGGCCTTGCAACTAGCATATCTTTTACAGCATCAGCTAATATAAACATTCCCAATTCAAGCATTGCTGTTACGTCTTTAAGCAATGGTTTTCATACCTTTTACGTTCGAGCAAGAGATGTAAACGGTAAATGGAGTATTACTCACAATCGCGCTTTTTACAAAGAAAGTATTTCTTTAAATGGTGCATTACCTAATGTGAACAAAGCAGAATATTTTGTAGATACCGACCCTGGTTTTGGCTCCGGTACTAATATTCCTTTGACAGCAGGTACAAACGTAAGTAATATCGCTCTTACAGCTTCTATTACTTCATTATCAACAGGCTTTCATACTTTTTATGTAAGAGTAAGAGACGCAAATGGTAAATGGAGTATTACCCACAATCGAGCATTTTATAAAGAAGATATATCTCTCGGTGGTTCTTTAGCAAATGTAAATAAAGCAGAATATTTCTTTGACACCGATCCAGGTTTTGGTTTAGGGATTAATATGCCTTTTACCGCTGGTACTAATGTTACCAATATTGCTTTAACGGCTTCAATCACTTCACTTGCAAATGGTTTTCATACTTTTTATGTAAGAGTAAGAGATGCAAATGGAAAATGGAGTATTACTCATAATCGTGCATTTTATAAAGAAAGTATTTCATTAAATTCACCATTAGCCAATATCAATAAGGCTGAATATTTCTTTGATACTGATCCAGGTTTTGGTCTTGGTTCCAATATAATTTTTACCCCAACAGCTAATGTTACTAACTTAAATTTTCAAGCAGATGTAAACGGTTTAAGCATTGGTGCACATAAAATTTACACTCGGGTACAGGATGCAAATGGAAAATGGAGCATTATTAATATTGCTAATTTTGATGTTGTACCACCATCTACTCCAGAAATTACTACTTCTAACATCGTAGGAAGTCCATTTTGCGCTGGACAAGCAATTGCAATTACTTTTACAGCTAATACTTCTTTTGGAATTGGTAATGTCTTTACTGCCCAATTATCCAATGCAAGCGGTGTGTTTCCAATTACTCCAATTGTTATTGGAACCTTAACAAGTGCAACAGCAGGAACCATTAATGCAATTCTGCCGATAGGAACAACGGTTGGTTCGGGCTATAGAATTAGAGTTGTTGCTAGCAACCCTGTAATTGTTGGAACAGCGAATTCTAATAATTTAGTAATCAACCCATTTCCAAGTGTTTCTTTTACCCCTTTGACTAATGTTTCAATAAGTACAGCCGCTTTTCCACTTTCTGGTGGTAATCCGGTTGGAGGTGTTTATTCAGGTACTGGAGTTAATGCAAATACATTTGATCCGAATGTTGCTGGTTTAGGTACTTTTGTAATTACTTATACATTTACTACTGCGGCTGGTTGCTCAAGTTCTGCAACCAGTTCAATTGTTGTTAATCCAATAATAAATGCTCCAAGCTCTTTAACTGCAACTGCAGTTTCTACTTCGCAAATTAATTTAAGCTGGGTTGATAATTCAACAAATAATACCTCATTTAGAATAGAAAGAGCATTAAATGTAGGTGGTCCGTTTTCAATCCTAACAACAGTTGCAGAAAATGCCACAACTTTTAGCAATACTGGTTTATCACCTGCAACCACTTTTTTCTATCGTGTTATTGCTCAAAATAATACTGGAGGTTTTTCTGCAAATAGTAATGTTGCAACCGCAACCACACAAAATAATGCAACCTCTCAAACCATAACTTTCAACTCACCTGTTTTAACTTTTGGAGTTTCTCCTGTTAATTTAGTTGCCAACGCAAGTTCTGGTCTGCCTGTTAGTTTCTCAATCCAGTCTGGTGGAGCGTTCGCTTCATTATCAGGTACCAATAATAGTGTATTATCTGTTTTAGGTGCTGGAACGATTATAATTCGCGCTTCTCAAGCTGGAAATGCAAGTTTTTTACCTGCACCAGATGTAGATAACACGGTAATAATTAATAAAGCAAATCCAGTAATAACTTGGTCAACTCCAGTAGCAATTACTTTTCCTGCTGCAATATCGGCTACCCAACTGAATGCAACCGCTAATACTGCTGGTGCATTTGTTTATAATCCTGTAGTTGGTACTGTTTTAAATGCTGGTTCACAAAGCTTAAGTACAACATTTACACCGACTAACACAGCAAACTTTAATACGGTAACAGTAAGTGTAACTCAAGTCGTGAATAAAGCCAATCCGGTTTTAACGTTTAATAATCCAGCTGATATTGAGTTTCCAACCCAACTAAGCGGAACTCAATTAAATGCAAATGCGAGTGTTGCTGGTACATTTGTTTACAATCCAGGGAATGGAACTTCATTGCCAGCTGGTAACGGACAAACATTAACAGCTAATTTTACACCTACTTCCTCCAACTTTAATCCAGGATCGGTAACTGCACAAATTAATGTGTTAAAAGGAAACCCAGTAATTTCGTGGGCAAATCCAACTGCAATTAATGTTGGCACTGCATTAAGCGGAACGCAATTAAACGCAACGGCTAATGTTTCTGGAACATTTTCATACAATCCTGCAGCAGGAACCGTATTGCCAGCAGGTAATAATCAAACATTAAATACAATATTTACACCAACGGATGCGAGCAACTATAACAATACAAGTGCAAGCGTTCAGATTAACGTAAATAGTTTGATTAATCCTGTTATAACTTGGGCAACACCATCAGCTATTACTTTTGGAACAGCTCTGAGTGCTGTACAATTAAATGCAACAGCAAATACTTCTGGAACTTTTAGTTATTCTCCAGCATTGGGAACTATTTTAAATGCTGGAAATCAAACTCTTTCCGTATTATTTACTCCAACTGATGGATCAACGTTTAATACCGCAAATGCTTCTGTTACAATAGTGGTAAATAAAGCAAATCCAATTTTAACTTGGGCTACTCCTTCGGCAATCACCTTTGGAACGGCATTAAGCGGAACGCAATTAAATGCATCAGCAAATGTTGCTGGAACATTTACTTACAATCCATTAAGTGGTTCAATTTCAAATGCAGGAACTCAAACCTTATCAGTTTCTTTTGTTCCATCGAGTGCTAATTATACTAATGGAAATGCAAGTGTTCCATTATTGGTGAACAAAGCAACGCCAATTATTTCGTGGGCAAATCCAGCTAACATCACAGTTGGGACCGCATTAAGCGCAACACAATTAAACGCAAGTGCAAATATTGCAGGTACGTTTGTTTATAATCCAAATGCAGGAACATTACTTGCATTAGGGAATAATCAAGTGCTAAATACTACGTTTACGCCAACTAATGTTTCGAATTACAACTCGGCAATTGCTTCTGTTCAGATTAATGTAATTGCTGTGCCAACAGGAAACTGTACTGCCTCAGGAACTATTTTATATGAATTATGGCAAGGTGTAAGTGGGAATTTGATTTCTAATATACCAGTTGCAACGCTTCCAAATTTAACAATCCAGCGAACATCCTTTGAAGGCTACGTAAACTCTGCAGACAATTATGGAAGCAGATTTAGAGGATATGTTTGTGCGCCGCAAACTGGTAATTATGTATTTTACATTGCAAGTGATGATCAAGGAAAATTATTTTTAAGTACAGATGATAATCCAGCCAACAAAGTTGAAATTGCATCAGTTGATGGTTTTACAGGATCAAGAGAATGGAATAAATTTCCATCTCAACAATCTGTTGCAATCCCATTAATTGCAGGTCAACGCTATTATATTGAGGCATTGCAAAAAGAAAGTACTGGTGGAGATAATTTAGCAGTAGGTTGGAAACTTCCAAATAATTTATTAGAAAGACCAATTTCTGGTAATAGATTATCACCTTTTGATCCAGGAATTAATTTACCTCCAACTATTGCTATTAGTTTACCAAACAATAATTCTTTTTACGGAATAGGAGCAAGTATTCCAGTAAATGCTACCGCGAGAGATATTTATGGTTTTGTACAACAAGTTGAGTTTTTCGTAAATGGTGTTTCTGCAGGTGTAGATAATCGAAGTCCATATACAACTACCTTAACTAATTTATTAGCAGGAGTTTACACTATTACAGCAGTTGCAACAGATGATGATGGTATGCAAACTACATCTTCCTTAATAAACATAGAAGTTACAAATCCTATTGAGGCAGAATGTTTGGCAACAGGTACAATTGAACGTGAAGTTTGGAATGGGGTGCAAGGAACAAACATATTTCAGATTCCTTTAAGTACTTCGCCAAGCGCGATTTCAACTTTGACTTCTTTTGAAGGACCGCAAAATGCAGGTGATAATTATGGAGCCAGAATTCGTGGGTATGTTTGTCCGCCGCAGACAGGATATTATTATTTTTATATTGCCAGTGATGACAAAAGTGAACTTTGGTTGAGTTCTGATTCAACTTTAACAAATGCTGTAAGAATTGCTTTTGTAAATTCATTTACTAATTTCAGACAATGGAATAAATTTCCTAATCAAAAATCAGCTTCTATAAATTTATTGGCTGGCAAGAAATATTATATTCATGCTTTACACAAAGAAGGTTCGCAGTTTGATCATCTATCAGTAGGGTGGGAGCTTCCAGATGGAACATTGGATAGACCAATTTCCGGATTGTATTTAGCTCCATATATTGAACCTACGATTGGAAGAATGAATGTTGTATCTAACACATATTCAAACAATTGGTTGGATTTGAATGTATATCCAAATCCATTTAGCACAGAAACTAGAATTGAATGGAAATCTGGAATAACTGCAGCAACGCAAATCTTATTATTTGATATGAATGGTAGAGTGGTTAAGAAAATCTTTGAAGGAAATTCTACCGAAAATCAAACCTATTTTTATAATTTGAATGCTGAAACTTTAGATGCAGGAATTTATACATTGAAAGTAATTACTAATGAAAATGTAAATCAACAAAAAATAGTTTTTACTAAATAGTTTTTCATATGTTTATACGAACCCGATCGGATTAAAACCTGATCGGGTTTTTTTGTGATTTCTTAGTGATTTTAATTTTATTCAAATTAATTTCTATCACCAAGCATTATCACCCAACAAAGGCACAAATTTAAATTCGTCCAGAATAATTTTTTCAAATCCTTCTTCCGAATTGCGAATAACACTAATCATGGTTTGCTGTTTTTCGTCGCCAACTGGAATCACAAGAATACCACCTATTTTTAATTGCCTTAACAAAACATCTGGAATAGAAGGAGCTCCAGCTGTTACAATTATTTTATCAAAAGGTTGTTTTGCTGCATAACCTTTAGATCCATCACCTAAAATTAATTGGGCTTTGTACCCTAAATGCTTTAACATTTGTTTGGCTTTTTCATGTAAAGTAGCAATTCTTTCTATGCTAATTACTTTTGCGCCCATACAAGCTAAAATACTTGTCTGGTAGCCAGAACCTGTTCCAATTTCAAGAACCATATCTCCTTTTTTTATATTCAAAACTTCTGTTTGGTAAGCCACTGTATAGGGTTGCGATATGGTTTGGCCTGCTCCAATTCTAAATGCCTTATCGCTATAGGCAAATTCTAAAAAAATATCATCCAAAAAATAGTGCCTTGGAACTGTTCCAACAGCTTCTAACACCTTTTCATCCGAAATTCCTTTCTCTTTAAGTAATGCGACCAGATTTTTTCGAAGTCCTTTATGTCGGTAGTTATCAATTAGTGTTGCAGCCATTCCCTTCCAGTAGATTTTTGTTGGCGAAAATATTGCTTTTTATGAATGCACGAAAAAATACTTTTTTATTTTATAGATACTTCAATCGTCAAATTCCCGTTACACCTTAATATATTTTTCACATTTGATTAATCAGATTAAACATTTATTCTTGCAGCAGATTTAAAAAATAATAGGGTATGGTTTTAAGGAATGGGTTTTTAGCATTGGCTGGGCTTTTTTTATGTTTTACTGCATGTAATGTTATTAATCCAGATGAGAGTATCCCATCATACCTCCGAATAGATAAGATAGAATATATAGATTCTGTTACTAACCTACCTGCAAAAGATATTGTTCATAAATTTTCTGATGCTTGGGTTTTTATTGACGATCAATTTGTAGGAGTTTATCCTTTGCCTGCCAACTTTCCTGTTTTTTATGAAGGAGAACATAAAGTTTCTGTAAGTCCTGGCATATTAAAAAACGGAATTAGTTCCACCCGAATTGCTTATCCGTTTTTTACTCAATACAATAGCCAAGTTAAATTTTCTAAAGAAACCGAAACAGTTGTCATTCCTAAAACCACTTATATACCTTCTACCAAATACAAATTTGTCGAAGATTACGAAAATACTTCTAGTGGTTTTGATACTGTAAATAATCTCAGCGATGTTAAATTGGACCGAACTAATATTTCTGATCAGGTTTTTCAAGGTACGTTTTCGGGTATGGTAACTTTGATTGATACCTTAGATCGTTTTTTTATTCAAACAACTGCGGAATATACCTTTGCAAAAAAAATATTTCCAACTTATCTGGAAATCAACTATAATTCAGAGGTTGATTTGCAAATCGGAATGTATGCAAATAATGGTGGTGCTGTAAACATTATACCGAAAATTGGTTTAAGATCATCTAATGGAACTTGGCGAAAAGTATATATTGACTTAAGTGCCGAGATAACTGAATTTGATCCAAGAACTAAATTTAGGATATTTATAAAAGCAGACAAGCCATCAGATATAGCAAAAGCAGTTTTTTATTTGGATAATATAAAGCTTGTATTTTGATGAATAAAAAATTACAGGTTCTCAAATATGTTTTTGCTGATCTTTTATCTTCATTTATTGCCTGGAGTTGTTTCTTCGCTTTTCGAAAAACGTACATAGAGTCTGTTAAATTTGGAATGAAAATTCCGGTTGAGCTCAGTGATCGTAATTTTACTATGGGCTTGCTAATTATTCCTCTTTATTGGTTGCTTTTGTATGTAGTAACAGGTACATATTTTGGAATTTATCGAAAATCACGATTAAAAGAAATTGCACAAACCTTTACTCAAACATTTTTAGGAGTTTTGGTTTTGTTTTTTGTAGTGTTGCTTGATGATGTTGTAATTGACTATTCTACCTATTATTACAGTTTTTTCGTGTTAATGGGATTACATTTTTTCTTTACCGTTTTCTGTAGGTTTTACCTTACTAGTCGAACTAAAACTAAAATTCAAAACCGTATTATTGGTTTTAATACAATTTTGGTAGGTAGTAATCAAAAAGCATATGATTTATATAATGAATTGCAATCGGAGCGAAAGTCTACTGGATATAAATTTTTGGGTTATGTAAAAGTTGGAAGTAAAAACGAAAACATTATGAATGGAAATATACCGAATCTCGGAAACGTAAGTGACCTGGACACTATTGTAATGAAGCACGAAATTGAGGAGGTTATTGTAGCCATAGAAACCTCGGAACACGAAAATCTAAACAAAATCATTAACAAACTTGAATCAACCAAAGTCGAAATTAATATTATACCTGATATGTATGATATTATTACGGGAAGTGTTAAAATGAATCATCTTTTTGGTACTCCACTTATTCAGGTAAAAACAGAGCTTATGCCGGTTTGGCAACAATTTGTAAAATCGGCAATTGATTTTTTCGCATCTGTCTTCGCCATTATTATTTTACTGCCTGTTTACATTTTCTTAGCAATTGGAGTAAAAATGTCATCGCCTGGGCCCATATTTTTTAGTCAGAAAAGAATAGGAATTAAAGGAAGAGAATTTTCTATTTTCAAATTCAGATCCATGTATGTGAATGCAGAAAGCAATGGTCCACAACTTTCTTTTGACAATGATAAACGTATCACAAAATTCGGAAAATTTATGCGTAAAACACGGTTAGATGAGCTACCTCAGTTTTTCAATGTACTTATCGGCGATATGTCATTAGTAGGACCTCGACCCGAACGCCAGTTTTTTATTGATCAAATTGCTCAACTGGCTCCCCATTATTACCATTTACAAAAAGTTCGTCCAGGCATTACATCTTGGGGTATGGTGAAGTATGGATATGCTGAAAACGTAGAGCAAATGATAGAGCGGCTTAAATTTGATATTATTTACATTGAGAATATGTCGCTTGCTTTAGATCTGAAAATTTTATTTTATACCATTCTTACGGTTATTCAAGGTAGAGGAAAGTAAATTTTTATTGAGGATCGACGTCAATTCGAATTACAACACTTCCATTTTCTTTTTTTTCAGAAAAATTTTGAATAACATCCATTAATACATTTTTAAAACTGCTAACAGAAACTCCTTCTTTTTCAATTTTAATTAAAAAAGTTTTTAAGTAATAACTTCGTATTCTGCTTATTAAAGGTGTTTCGGGTCCTAATACACGGTTACCAAATTGTTTTTTTAATTCAATGCCTAGAAGTTTAGAAGCTTCATCTATTTTTACTGCATTCTTGTGTTTTATATCTATTTGAATTAATCGGTAAAATGGTGGATAGTGAAATTTTTCTCGTTCAATTAATTCTGTTTCGAAAAGAAGCTGGTAATTATAATTGGTAACCATTTGAATAATTTTATGATGCGGTTGATGAGTTTGGATAATAACTGACCCTTGTTTTTCTCTTCTGCCAGCCCTTCCACTTACTTGACTCATTAATTGATAACTCCGCTCATAGGCTCGGAAATCGGGGTAGTTTAGCATCGTATCTGCATTAATAATTCCAATTAAACTTACATTTTCAAAATCTAAGCCCTTGGAAACCATTTGTGTACCAACTAACATATTTATTTCTCCAGATTCAAAATCGTCTAATAATTTTCTAAAACTATTTTTAGCTCGGGTAGTGTCTAAGTCAAGTCTGGCGATTTTTTGAGTTGGAAATAGTTCTTGCAATTCTTCCTCTATTTTTTCAGTTCCAAAAGTTTTTTCTGATAATTTATTACTGCCACAAGCCGGACAAGTTTTTAACAAATCCTGTTTAAATCCGCAATAATGACAATGTAATTTCCCTGAGAATTTATGATAAGTAAGCGAAACATCACAATTGATACATTTAGTTGTGTATGCGCAAACAGCGCAGCTAATAACTGCAGTATATCCTCGTCTATTTTGAAATAAAATGATTTGTTCTTTTTTGCTTAATGCTGTTTGTATAGCTAGTATTAATGATTTTGTAAAAGAATATGTAAGCGATTTTTCTTCAATTCCTAATCTTAAATCAGCTACTTGAATGGAAGGTAAATTTACTCCGCCATATCTATGCTCTAACTTTACCAATCCATATTTACCTGTTGTAGCATTGTAAAAACTTTCTACAGAGGGTGTTGCAGAACCAAGAAGAACATTGCCACCGTATAAATTTGCCAAATAAATAGCACAATCTCTGGCATGATATCTTGGAGAAGGATCATATTGTTTGTACGAATTTTCGTGCTCTTCGTCTACAACCACCAAACCTAGATTTTTGAAAGGTAAAAATATAGCAGACCTAGCACCAATAATAACATCATATTCACCATTCATTACTTTGTTGTAAACTTCCACCCGTTCATTGTCGCTGTATTTTGAGTGATAAATACCAATTCTACTTCCAAAAAATTTGCTTAGCCTTCCTATCAATTGCGTTGTTAACGCAATTTCTGGCAATAAAAATAAAGCCTGTTTGCCTTCTAAAATTGTTTTTCGAATACATTCAATATATAATTGCGTTTTACCTGATGATGTTACTCCATATAAATACGCAACTTTATTTTGATTGAAATAAGCATTGATTTCTAAAAAGGCATTTTGCTGCTCATCGCTGAAAATTACTTCCTTCAGATCACTGTCATCTTCTTCTTGTAAAAGTCTATCGACTTTACGCAAAGAAATATTCAAAACGTTTTTTTTTATTAATGCATTTAAGCCACTATCTCCTTGCAATTCAGCTATTAATTCCTTTTTGCTAACTAAATTTCTTACTCTGTTTAATTGAATAAATCGCATGAGGGCCTCCAGCTGTTTGGGAGCTTTATCTAATTCAGTAAATATGTTTTTTAACTCTTTCTCGTCGGCATATTTTTTATCTAATTCAATATATCTTATAAATTTTGGTTTAAATCGTTGAGAAACATTTACATCTATGTGAATTAAATCTTTTTCGAGCAGAAGTTTTAATAGTTTATGTACAGTTTTAAATCCAGTGATTGCAGAAATTTCAGCGATTGTTAATTCATTTTTAATATCAAGTGCTTCTATTACCAAAAACTCAGCTTCATTGAGTATCTCATAATCAATAGTTATTTCTTTATTCAAAAATACCTTTGTTTGACTTTCAAGTTTTAACCCAGCAGGTAAAGCAGCGTTCATAACTTCGCCAAGGGTACATAAATAATAGGTTGAAATCCATTCCCAAAATTTTATTTGATTTGGAGATACTATTGGATCATCGTCTAAAACATCTAAAACATATTTAGCCTCATAAATCTTTGGTGGTTGATGATGAATTGAAATAATAATAGCAGCATAAATTTTGCTTTTACCAAATTGTACACTTACCCGTTTTCCTGTTTCAATTAATGAATTAAATGCAGCTGGAACTCTGTATGTATATAATCTAGGTACTGCAAATGGCAATAAAACATCGATAAAATAAGTGTTTTCTTCCATTATGATTTATCAGCCTTGAATTTCATTTTAGTAAAACCAAAAATAAATAACAAAATCCAGCCTGTAATAAAAAATATGCCCCCGAAAGGAGTTATTGCACCAATGGAACTTGATATTCCTAAAACTTCTCTTACTGAAAGCAAATATAAAGAACCTGAAAAAAGTATAATTCCAATTACGAAAAATCGAAATGACCAAAGTAAAAGTTTATTTACTTTATCCTGATTTAAAATACTTACAAACATTATAGCAAATGCATGATAGAACTGATAGGTATTTGCTGTTTTGTAAATGTCTAATTGAGCGGCGGTAATAATTGATTTCAACCCATGTGAGCCAAATGCACCAGCTACAACTGCAATAAGCGCAAAAAGAACTCCACTTAATAGCATTGATTTTCTAAAATTCATTTGATATTTTTTATTTTTATCAGCTTTGAACAATTATCTGTATAATTTTCAGAATAAACTACATTTGAAAAATTTCTTTTGATGAAGAATAGTATTATTTGGCTCATCGGGTTAGTGTTGCTAACTTTTTCTTTAGTTTATTATTTTTTGAAGGGTAATCCAACAATCGTTGATGCTACTGATCCATTGCCTGTTTTAACTGCCAAAAGTCAAGTTACTTATCGATTTTTACATTCAACAGCATTTTCCGATTGGTTGTTTTCGGATGTTGTTTCGGATACGTTTGATGAAGAATTAGAGAAAAAACTAGAGCAAATAAATCGTGTATTTAGTTTTCACGAGCGAATGAGTTCACCAAAATCATCCATTCTTACTTTTGGTCTTCAAAAAAATAAATCGGAAGTATTATTTACCATTCAAGATCAAGTTGAGTGGAATGAAGCACGTCTAGATAAATTGATTAAACAATTGAAAGAAGAAAAAATTGATTCAAAACCAGTAATTGATAACAATAAATCTTTTTTTCAACTTTTCTTTCCTGAATCTCAACAAAATTTATTTGTTGGCATTTCTAAAGGCATGTTAATAGGTTCAGCCATGCGATCAAATTTTGCCCAATTGGATACAGCAATTTTTAATTACGCTGAAACACAAAAAAATCAATTTCTGATCAGCAATAAAAATTTTACTTCAAATCAGCATTCAAGGGTTTTTATTCAATTATCAGATTTTAATGAAATATTTTCAACATTTGAATCACAAAAACTATTTAATGCAACATTAATAAAAGGGCAAATTGCATCTTCAACTGAGGTGAAATCAGATGTTTTACTTTTTGATGGAACTTTTATGGCTGATAAAAATCTATATTTTTACGAGCTTTTACAAAATCAAAAACCCAGTATTTCTGAAATAAAAAATTCTTTTCCGGAAAGTGTTTCCTCTTTTTTTCAATTATCAATTAGTGACTATGTTGCTTTTCATTTGGATGCGAAAGCAGAAATTGCGCAACTAAATCAGCTTCCAACATTTGAAAAAGGGATAGAAAATATCAATAAAAAATACAAAACTGATTTGGATGAGAGTTTCAAATCTTGGATTGGCGATGAAATTGGTTCGTGTACAATTTCAGATAAAAAGGATGTAATTTATTTTGTTAAAAACAAAGATAAAATTGCTTCTGGGTTATTTTTCAATGAATTGAATAGAATTGATTCATTGCAAAAAAATATAAATTCATCTTCCGTTTTTTACAGAAACTATAAATTTATTCCAATAAATATTCAGGATTTTTTAAATTTTGCATTTGGAAATATTTTGTATAAAGCACCAAAGCAGTACACCGTTTTAATTGATAATTATCAATTATTTTCTTCTTCTGTAACCATTCTGAAAATTTTTATTGACGATTATTTAAGTAAAGGGAAGTTGAATAACGATACTAATTATTTAAAATTTTCTGATCAAATGTCTGATGAAAGCTCATTTACTTATTTCAGTAGTGGGCAAGAGTTTAGTAAAAACAAAGAAAGTAAAATAAGTTTAGCAGTTCAATTTGTTGCAAATGCCGAAGGAGTTAATAGTTATTTCCAGCTTTCCTTAAAAAATAAGGTTTCGAGCAATTCCACATCTGGTGATCCAATTTGGAAATTGAAAATTGGGTCTGATGTGCAAATTAAACCAGTGATAGTAGAAAATGAAAATAAAGACCGAAATCTAATTATTCAGGATACAAAAAATCAATTGTATCTCATAAGTAAAGCGGGTAAAATAAAGTGGAAAATTAATGTAAACGCTTCGATAATTAGTGAGATAAGGCAAATTGCCCTACCTAATAGCATGCAATCTGCTTTTTTATTTAATACTATTGATAAAATTTATTTGATTGATATAAATGGGCAAAATCTGGATGGGTTTCCCATTCGTTTGGGTTTCTCTGCCACCAATTCACTTTCATTATTTGATTATAACTCAACAAAAGAATTCCGAATTTTTGTTGCTGGGCTTAATACTATTTCAGCTTTTACCATTGAAGGAAAAAGTATACCAGAATGGAATAATAAAATCGTAAAAGGAGAATATACACAAGCTATAAAACATCTTAGAATTTTAGGAAGAGATTATATTTTTGCTGCAACTAAAAATGGAACATTTTATTTTTTTGACAGAAAAGGAAATGAGGTAAAAAAAATAATTGATTTTTCAGGCTCTTTTTATTTTAATCCTTTTTTTTTAGTTGATAGTTCAAATTCAACTGCTCGATTAATTACAACAAATTCTAAAGGAAGATTAAAAGAAATATATCCAGACGGGAGATTAAAAACTGCAGAATTAGCAGAATTTGGAACTGATCATCAATTTAGTTATGAGCGAGTTAGTAATACGACAATGCCAGCGTATATTATTACTGATGAGGATAGATTAAATGTTTATGGAACTGATAAAGCACTTATTTTTAGTAATAAATTTAATGAAAAATTAATCCTTCCTACACAGTTTTTTAGTTTAGGAAATACATATAAAAATATTGGTATTGTTGCAAAACAAGCTGGACAAATATTTTTATATAAGGAAGATGGTTCGTTATATTCAGGTTTTCCGAAAAATGGAAATTCTCTGTTTAATATAGATTATTTTACAAGCAAAACCGAACGTGATGTGATTACAGGTGCTAACGATGGATTTTTGTACGTTTATCGTTTATAAAACAAATTATTTAATTTCCTAAATAAAATTCTTTCAAATACGAAGGTTCAAAATAAGCTAAATCTTCAAATTTGTTTTGTAAAAATGCGTCTAAGCCAGGCTCAATTAAATAACGCGCCGATGGGTGAAAATCTTTAATAATATGAACGTTAGAATTACTGAATAGATGTTCGCATTTTTCTGCACCATCACCAAATAAGTACAGTTCTTTGGTTTTTAATTCATCAGCAAAACTAGTTGAATCCATAATTTTTGGAGCGGGTACTAGTTTTACCTTTAAATTTCCATCATAAATAGCACAAAAAACTTCCATTCTTCGAGCATCAATCATTGGGATAAACAATGCGTTTTCAGGAATATTCATCATTTTTTCTTTACAAAAACCAGCAGCCATTGAATAAAGTGTGTCAACAGCAATTAATGGTTTATTGAGAGCAAAGCAAATACCTTTAGCCGTAGAAATTCCAATTCGTAAACCTGTATACGAACCTGGTCCCTTACTTACGCAAACTGCATTTATATCAGATAATTTCAGCTTCGATATTTCTATTACTTCTTTAATAAATAAAGTAATTGCAGCCGCGTGCATATTTTTTTGATTATCTTCTTTCAAGGCAATGCAATTACTAGCTATAGAAATTGATACTGAACATACCTGAGTTGATGTTTCTATGTTTAATAAAATTGCTTGCATTGTATATTTAACTAGAAAATTTATTTCAAAATCATTTTTGCAATTTTACATTATTAAGTTTAATCATCATGAGGCAATTTGTTTTCATTTTTTTTATTTGGCTTAGTTTTCCTGCTAAAGTAAGTTTTGCTCAACCTGAAGAAATCAGAAAGCAACAATTGCCTGTTAAATTTAATGTAAAAAATAAAAGCCTTCAAACGGTTACTTATTTGTCAATTGTCGACTCATTATTACCAATAAAAACCATTCAGCTTATTTTTCATATCGTACAAAATAAAGATGGAAATGGTAACTTAACTATTGAAAATGTTGAACATAATAAATTTATTGTGATGATTATGAATCATTTAAATTATATGTATTCTGATTTGAAACCCATGACACTTCCAACTACATCTCCTTTAATAAAAGATAGTAGAGTGCGATTTTATTTAGATTTCACGAAAGGTGTTTTGTATCATAAAGATTCGACTTTATTTGAATTGAAAGGTTCTAATCCGCAATATACTGGTGGCGAGGCATTGTATAAAAAGTATGTTTTGGACAAAGATTCAACTTTGTCTTATAAAAATTCAGTTCATATTTTTTGGTGTGGTCGGGGAGGCGCTTATGCAAGTGGAATAGGAGATGGCAGATATGTAATTATGTCGAAACTTTTAGAAGATTTCCATCTAGAAAAACGACATTGGTGGGTTGCAGGTTGGCTAGCACATGAACTAGGGCATAATTTAGGATTGAATCATACTTTTTCGAATGATGGCTGCGATGATACTCCATTGCATAATGATTGCTACGATGGTAAAGTTTGTTCGAATAATATGATGGATTACAACAGTGATTTGAGTGCATTAATTGAATGTCAGCTTCAAAAAATTCATTTTAATTTAATGAAATTTAACCCACAAGCAAATATTTTTCGTGCAGTCATTTCAGATATTAATTAATGTTTCTTAAAATTTTGATCATAAAAAAAGCGAACGAAGTCGCTTTTTTTACTTTTTGGTTAATTTTTATTTTACTTCAAAGCAGTAAAAACCTTTACTAAGTAATGACTTTTGATATTCTTGTTCTTGATATTTTATTGGAAACCAACTTTTATTTAATTCTAAATGTCTGTCAATATTTCCTAATGAAATCGCGAAATTAATTGCCCACTCTTTTCCATTCCTTTCTTGCATTTCTATTCTTCCTCCAGTTAATTCAATTATATATTTTCCTTTAATCTTTGGAATAAATAAACTTTCGTATTCTCTTGATTGTGTTTGCCAATAATCTGTTGTAGTATTTCCTTGACCATATTTTAAAAGAATTTCGTCAAACTCACTAAAGCCTTTGAAGGTATAATCTTTAGAAACAGAATCAAATGAGTAGGACTGTAATCCAAAAAAACTTTTTTTATACAATGTTCCGAATATTAAATTACCAAAATTTGTTGCTAAGGTTTCTGGTAAGTTCATTTGTAATCTAATAGTATCCCCAATTTTAATTATTGAATCTAAATTTCCAGACATAACAGCTTTTATTTCAGTGCCTACATCTGTGTATAAGCAATTAGGCTCATTGCAAAACCTTGGAGGGTCGCATGCATTAATAATAAAAGTAAATAATAGAAATAAAATGTAATTCTTCATTTTGATTAGTTGTATAAACAAGTTCCGCTCCACATGTTTTGATTTATCATCAATCTATTTATTGTATTTAAGCTAACTCCCGAAGTATTATTCAAAAATGTTGTCCTCCAATCACAAAATCCAACAGATGTAGGAGTAAAACAATTATACATATACTGAACTGTATAACCACTTAATGTTTCAAATCCAGATTCGTTTGTAAAATCCATTAAATCATAATAGATCCCACAATTTAACCAGTTTCCATAAAACCATGGTACACCTTCTAAAGCAAATGGATATGACTCTCGCGTGTTGAAATTATTATAAAAGACCCTCACAACAGCTTGACCATTTGGATGTACACGTTGATGATGTAGTTTTCCAATGAATTCAGCCCAAGATTCGTTTAGTTGTGTTTCACCTGCATCATTGCCAGTATTTTCAGATCCATATCCGTTTTGATCTATAATTCTTCCAATAACTTTAATCCAAAAACTTTGCCCAACTTTTTGAAATAGAGATGCGTGTGCGAATTCATGAAATGCTGTTTGCATTAAATCCTCTGAATAATTAACGTCTTCAGTAGCACTAAATTTAAACGTTACATCAGGTTTTGCTCCTGTAAACAAATTATCTAACACTGCCGCAGTAACTTGTAAATTTGTTCCAAATAAATAGTTACTAATTAGTGAAAATAATTGAGAATTTCCAGTTATTTTTCCTAACATCGGAGCTGATGCGGCCCCATCTTGATTGGCCCATTCTGCATAAATTGTTAATGAATTCGGTGCTGATGCTATATTATCTTGAGCACAAAAAGCACGATGAAGTTTTATTGCATCTAATAGTTGAGCCCAATATCTAGCTTGACCGTGCCAATTAAAATTAACATTTATCTTATACTTCATATCACAAGAACTTTTCCAATACATATGATGTATAGAACCTTCAACAAAATTAGTTGCTATACTCAAAATCGAACCAACAATAGTACCTGTCGAATTTAAAGGTTTAATATTAACTGTATTATTTTTAGCATGTGTTCCCATAAATGTTCCTCTGCTGAATAACCATGGAATACTGTAATCACCATTATAATTGGTGTATGTCTTAATTGGAATACCAAATACTAATGCCCAAACTTGTATTTCAGGCACTGGTTTATTAATCCTAGTTTCAATATCATAATATTCAATTTTACCTTCAGGTCGTTTAAATAAACACGGTCTGTTCAATTTAAAAGTTGCAATATCTGGCTCATTGGAAAAACCAGATGTAAGAATAGCTTGAATTTGTAGATTTTCGTCGCTCACTTGTGGAAGATAAAGCTCATCCATTTTAACTGCATTTATTGGATATTCTCCTTCAAAAATTGTTTTTATTGGTGATGACTTTTTAAAAACTATATATAACATATTATCACCAATCGGATCTATATTTTGATTGATATTAGGATTAAGTTCATCAAAATAAATGTTACCATCAGCAAAAGGACTTTTAAGTATTATTTTATTTGTATCGCTTTCGAGACGGTTTAGAATAACACCTGTTACTTTTAAAGGGTCAAATTTATAATACAAGTAAATTCGGTCTTCAGATAAGATTTCGCCTCCTCGATTTAATTTCACTATCGCTTGATTAATGTTTACAACTGAATAAGGATTGATTTTATAAGGTATAATTTCTCTTGCATTAATGCTATTAACAATAGTTTGTTGTTTTAAGTCACTTTCTATTTCTTTTTCACAGCCAATCTACATTAAAATTGTTAATAACGATATACTGAAAAGATAATTTTTAATTAATGAAACTGAATTTTTGTTTTTCATTTTAGTTTTTTTTGTAAAGGTAAAATAAAAACTTCATAAAAAAAGCGACTGAAGTCGCTTTTTTAAACAAAGTTTTATAAATCTTAATGAATCACTGTTAATTTACGTTGAGCTATTGCATCATTGCCTTGTAATTTAATGGTATACAACCCATTAGCTATATCAAAAACAGAAATATTAATAAATCCATCAGCTAATTGGCTTGAGTTCAAAATCTGATCAGAGATTAATTTGCCTGTATTATCTATAATAGAAAGGCGCATATTATTTTTCAAATCTGTCGGAAATTTAATTCTAAAACTCTCCGAAGCTGGATTTGGATAAACTGATAAATTAATTTTTGCACTGGTTGAATTGACGCCAACAAATGCTGCATCATTCAACGTTAAATCATCTACTAAAGCTTCAACTAAACTTCCTAATCCTGCATCCTCAGCAGTAAAACGCATGGTAACTGTACTAGTTGGGATTAAATAATTAGCTACTCGGATCACATTTTCGCGATAACTATGATCTGCAATATTCGTATTTTCAACATCAATATAATTGATACCGTCATTGCTGATTTGAACTTTCCAAAAATCAGTTCCTGGAGTAGCACCTTGATCATTACTATACCATCTATAATAGGAAATAACAGGATTAATATACGTTGAAAGATCAAAAACCGGAGATTGTAAAGTAGTTTTACCTCCATCAATGTCAGCTACACCAGCATCTCCGCCTATTGATCCGTTGCCAGTAACTGCACATTTACTTCCTCCTAAAGTTTGTTGTACAGATGGTTGCACAATTGTCCCACTATTTGTGATTGTACTTTGAACAGGAGCTGCCAAAATCCATTTTCCAGTTGTAGCATTATCACCAGGTAAACCTGCAATCCACGTATTTTGGTTGGCATCAAAATCTTCAATAGCCAATTGTGTGAATCCTACTTTAATAAAATAAGGAAGGTTAGGATTTGCATCATTAGCTAAAAACGGAAGTACACGAACCGTGTTACCAGTTGAACCTTCCATAGTAATATAATATTTAATAATACTTCCATCAGGTTGTCCAGGTAAATCAGTTGAGAAATTAGAACCTGCACCACCATTGCTCATTGTTTGGTCAAGCCAAACCGAATCATTATTTACCTGATAAAAAACTTTTATCGCACCTAATGAACTGGGAGTTAACAAATTGGTTAAAACTGCCTGGATAGGAATTAATGATAATCCATTGGCTTGGCCTACAGGAACATGACTCAATGTTGCATTGGTTAAAAAATTAATTCCATGCAAATTAAATGCATCAATAATAGCTGTATAATTTGGAGTTCCATTTGTAATATTCGCATCATCATCATCTGCAAATAACGCATCAATTAAAATGTCGGAATAAACTTGACCTTCTGCACCGTCAGGCCCGTTAGCCAAACCATAATGCGATTCCGCAAAAATATTCGACATCAATGGAGTTGAAGATAAGTTTAATGCTAAATCCCACCAGCAACCCGCTATAATTTGTCCATCATTATGTACTTGTCCAGCTATATCCTGAGGAAAGGCTCGTTTGTCTATATCATATCTTCGTACAAAATCAGTGGGATCTGTACTACTAAATCCAATACCTAAAACCGGGTCGTTTGTAATAGAAACAGCCCAAATGTCTGAATATGCTTCACCCATTGCACCGTTATCAAAACTTAAACCATTATCGTCCCAAAAATAATTTGTTATTCCATGCCCATATTCATGATAAATAACATCGGCAACCATAGATAAAGCAAAACAACCTCCAGCAGTAGTATAAAAATTTATGCTTGTTCCATCAAAAAATGCATTACAGGTTCCATCAGTTCTATCAATTTTTACCGGCAGTTGAAAATCATAAGCCAAAAATTCTGGAAATTTTGATTTTAAAAAATCATGTACAATATTGGTGTGATAATAAGCAGAAAGATCACGTATGGTATAAGTACTATCATACGGGATCGTATTTATTCCGGCAATAACAGGCTTGTTAAAAGAAGGAGCGGCAACTCCGCTAGTTCCTCTGAAAATTTTTGCAAACTCGCCTTCAATTTTAAAATTTCCTGTTTGAGTTCCAATTACATTTACAGTTGCATCTCCATTTACATCTGATGCGTAAGGCACTCCTGCAATTGTAAAATCAACATAAGGAATGTTAGCAATTCCAGTTGGTGTATAAGGGTTTTTTGGATAAATAACTCCTTTTGTTTTTATATCAGCTGGGGCAAACGATTGAACTTTATTTGATCTATAATAAATTTTACCATCATTTGCATCCAACAACGTGTAATATCTAGCAGGTGTTCCATCGATATCTTTAGTTGCTACCGTTATTTCGTATACTAATTTGTATATATTTTGTCCATCAATAGATAGTGGTAATACTTTCAAAACAGGTTTATTTTCAGCTTTACTTGCTGCTAAAATTTCTGCACTAGCTAAATTTTCTGCTTCTATTTCTGATATGGAAGGTTGAATAGATAGTTGAATAGAAGGATGGAGGTCTAATCCTGCAGCAACAAATTTTGAATTATCGGCAGTTAATTTCAACATTACTCTACTCCACAAAATATCTAAGCCTTTATATTGTTGAATGTAATTGATGTGAGAATATTTAGGGCTTTTGTTAGTTCCTGAAATTTTCAATTGAATCCCTTCAGTAATATACGATGAAAGGAAATTTTTAAGAATAAAAGCGCCTGCAATTTTTGTAGATTCTTGACTACCTAATTCAATGGGACTTCCATAAGCCCGGTGTGGCATTCCAGTTTCCTGATTAAATTCTGCAACCCAATTTTGGCCAATGTTTTTGGTAAAACTGAGCCATTTTTGATCTTTAGCAAAGTTATTATTTGTGCTAATGCCTGATTTTTTAGATTGTTCGACTGTGATAAATCTTTTTAAATAAGGGTCAGATTTACCATGGATGTCTCCAGCTTGAACCGCCTGGCTGCAAATAAAAAACAAGCTTGCTGCAATAGAAATGTAATTTTTTATCATAAAAATAGTGTTTGAGTAAATAATTAAGAGACCTAAAATAAACAAATTCAGTTAAATTATAGTATGGATACGCAACCTATTTAAAAAACGAAGCCTTGGTTAGGAGAAATAAATATTCAACCAGTTTTTTAGAAAAATTTCTCCATCAGTAGTTAAAATACTTTCCGGATGAAATTGAACCCCATAAAATGGATAAACTTGATGTTTAATAGCCATAATATTTTTATCAGAATCTCTGGCAATTATTGAAATGTCGCTAGGCAAACTTTCTTCTTTTATAACCCAAGAATGATATCTACCAACTAAGCTTCCTTGCATAAAGGTGTTAAAAAGTAGGTCATTTTCATCAAAATAAAGAGGAGTAGCAACGCCATGAAATACGTTTGGAAGATTTTGTAGAATTGCACCACATGAAATTGATAAAGCTTGATGGCCTAAACAAACTCCTAAAATCGGTTTGTCTTTTTTCCAGCTTTCTATTATATCCATCATATTGCCAGCCTGATTCGGTAAACCTGGCCCTGGAGATAAAATAATCGCATCAAACCTTGAACATTCATTGGCTTTTATCTCATCATTTCGAATTACTTGTATTTCAAAATCACTTATTTTTTCAATTAAATGAAATAAATTAAACGTGAAACTATCGTAATTGTCGAGTAAAAGAATCTTCATGTAAGAGAAATACCTCTGTAATGTTAGTTAGAATTTTGGAGTGGAAAGCAAATTTCTATTTTTTGGCTTAAATTTATGAATTAAAATTTGGCAAATTTTTAAAAAAAAATTGTAGCTTCATCTATTATAAATTAAATTTCAAATGAAAGTATTACTTTTTTCGATATTACTGATTACTTCCTGTCTTGGTCGAAGAAATTTGCAAATTGAGAACAAGCCTGATCAAAGTAGTATAAATTTTATTTTGTTATCTATCAGAAGAGATTCATCAAATAATAGTCAAATACAATTAGTCAGCGAATCTAAAGTAGCAGGTAAGCTAAAATACCAACCTCAGAATAGTTATCTTGGTGATAATTTTTTAACAATCTATCTAAAAAATACTAAAACTATTGTCGATAGTATTACTATTGAGCATCCTTTAAAAAAGCATATAGAATATTTAAATGAATCTAATAATTTTGCTGTTTTGGATACAATGGTAAAAAAAGAAGAATTTTTTATACGATTTGAATCAGCATCAAAAATTGAACAAATAATTATTTTTGAAAAATTAAATAATCAAATAAAGAATAAAATAGCAACTGTAAATATATCCTTATGAAAAAGTTTTCTACACTCTTAATTATTTTCACAACTTTTATTGTTAATAATTTGAATGCTCAGGTTTTTGAAGTAGATACACTACAATATAATGGCGACGAAACTAAATACATCAACATTGTAATCATGGGTGATGGTTATACTAGTTCGGAACAAGAAGATTTTATTGTTGATGCCCAAAATCTATCAACGTATGTATTATCGCAAGCACCATTTAGTAATTATGTAAAATACTTCAACGTGTTTGCAATCAGGGTTATATCAGCTGAAACTGGCGCAAAGCATCCGAATAATGCAACTGATTGTAATACAGCTTCACCAGCGGTTCCGGTTTCAAATCCTTCAACATATTTGGGTTGCACATTTGATTATTTTGGAATACACAGACTAATAGTTCCATTAAATAATTCAAATATTATTAATGTTTTAGCCAATAATTTTCCAAATTATGATCAGGTACTTATTGTAGCAAATACTCCATATTATGGAGGTTCTGGTGGTGCTTATTCTACTTCAACCAATGGTCCATCAAGTTTTGAAGTTACTTCTCACGAAATAGGTCATTCCTTTGCGGCATTAAAAGATGAATATTATCCAGGCGATAGTTACGCATCCGAAAATAATAATATGTCTCAACAAACTAACCCCAATTTAGTAAAATGGAAAAACTGGGTTGGATTAAATGGAGTAGGAATTTATCAGCATTGTTGCGGTGGAAATTCAGGAAATTGGTACAGGCCACATCAAAATTGCAAAATGAGATTCTTAGGTGTAGATTTTTGCAGAGTTTGTTCTCAAACAATTATTGAGTCTGTTCATAATCGTGTTGATCCGATCGTAAGTTACCTACCAGCTAATCCAATTGTCAATTCAAGCAATCGTTTTTTAGATTTCAAATTGATAGAAATTATGAAACCCATACCAAATACCTTAAAAACGATTTGGGAGCTTGATGGCTTGCAGATTGGAAAAAATGTAGATTCAGTAAAAGTCGATCAAAATAATTTAAGTATAGGCTCTCACATTTTATCAATGGATATGGTAGATACTACAGCCTTAGTAAAAATAGATAACCATGAAACATTGCACATAAGCAGTATAACTTGGACAATAAATAAGACAACAACGGGTATAAATATGGAAATTGACAAAAACAGAATTGCTATTTCTATTTTTCCAAACCCTGTAAATGATATTTTAAACGTTTCGATAGATGTAGAAAAGCCTAGTCTTAATACACTAGAAATTGTTTCTTTAAATGGAAGTTTAGTCTTTGCAATCAAGAGTAAGGGTTTAGTCAAAGGATTAAACCAAGAGATAGTAAATATCGAAAATCTTGAACCAGGAACTTATTTTCTTAGAAGTAAAATCGGAAAGTATCAAAATTCTTTAAAGTTTATAAAGCAATGAGATATTGTTTTTTTAAGGCTAATTTAAAATTTTATCAATTTTCTATTTTATAAAACAGGGTAAAATTGAGAAAGAAGGCTTTTAGAATATTTCAAAATAATTTGTTGATAAAAAAACTTGAACTTAAAAAAACCTATAATTCAAAAATTTCGTTATGTTAAAAAAAGTTTTAAAGAATAACATTAATGGAAAGATTTGCATTACTAGCAAGAGTAGAAGCTAAACCTGGAAAAGAAAAACAAGTTTCGGATTTTTTGAAGTCTGCCTTATCATTAGCTGAAGCAGAACCAGATACGTTACGTTGGTACGGATTACAAATCAGTGAAAGCACATTTGGGATATTTGATACTTTCGAAACGGATTCAGCGAGAAAAGCTCATCTGCAAGGAGAAATAGCCGCAGCATTAATGGCTAACGCAGATGAATTGTTTTCTGCCGTTCCAAGTATTGAGTTTGTGGATATCTTAGCTGTAAAATAAAAATTTTAGTTTAAAACAATTAATGTTATTTTTAGTCAAAATTTTTAATTATTCAAAAAAGAAAATTTTATGTACCTAATCAATTTACATCTTCACCATTCACATTACAGCTCAATAACAGGCAAAAGATGATTGCGTAAAATACAATATTATGAACCCCAGCTGAGTAAACAGTCTGGGTTTTTTTATTTACTCTTTATTTGTTTGCTCATCTCAATTAAATAAGATTTGAGTAATATAAAAATTGCCATTCAGAAAAATGGAAGGTTAAGAGAAAAAAATCGTTAAAATTATTAAATGAATAAGGAATCAAGTTATCTAATGAAGATAGAAAACTAAAAAAACAAAGCAATTAATTTCCCTATTGAAGTTCTCTTTCTAATAGTCCATGATATCCCACAATATGTTGAGCAAGAAGTTGCAAATATTGGTATTTTAGGGGAAAGGAAGTTTGGGAAAAAGATAAAAATATTCAGACAATTAGAAAACTAGGTTTTGCAAATTGTAAGTTTTCCCTTGCAATTCCAAACGACGAATATTACGAAAACCTGAGCTATTTCGATCCAAAAAAGATTGCGACCAGCTAACCAAGAATTTTGCAAAAATTTTGCAAGGATAATCACTTAAATGTATTTATTAATTGGATAAATAATTATGGAGCTGATAAAATAATACTTGGTGCAGATTGTTTAAACAGAACCATTGCTATCAATGGATGGCTTTCAAAAACTAATTTTGATGTTGTTGACTTTATAGAGTTTTATCAGTCAAAAGGCATAGAATACACTATTTGCACCGATATCTTAAAAGACGGAACCTTGGAAGGCCCAGCATTTGATTTGTATATTGATATTATGAGTAAAACAAAAATCAAATTGATTGCAAGTGGCGGTGTTTCTGATTTACAAGATTTAATTAATCTTAAAGATTTAGGTTGTGAAGCAGCAATAATAGGTAAAGCTATTTATGAAGGCAAATTTAGTTTGAAAGAGTTAATAGATTTTAATTAATTCCAATATTTTTTTATCCGTTTAAATCAATATATTAGAATTTAAAATCGGAGGAAG
>ENA-OFCE01000201-OFCE01000201.1-metagenomes-genome-assembly--contig:-NODE-201-length-41661-cov-26.101788_pt1 | contig 41661 bp, 36 predicted proteins | sample MGYA00153388_OFCE01 | MGnify analysis MGYA00153388 | reverse complement strand
TCTAAATTGCATTTTTTGTGCGGGCTTTTGAGCCTACCCCACAAGCACTTTATCAAATTTTGACTGTGCAGTTTAAATGCAGAATAGCTTAGACATCGACCGAATAGCAAGTCTTGAAGAGGCAGGATGCCTGTTCCACAATAAATATTCGCCCTGGTCTAATATGTTAGCCATAAAACTGTTGAGATTGCGGTTATTACAGATGTTTATTTGCCCAAGTAATGAAAGCTTCGAGCTTGTGAACTGCCAACAAATTTGGATTTTCGGGAATTTGTTTTTTAAACCAGTCGATCGAACCTTGCCTCATACCGTCACCGCCGACTATCACAATAGTTGGAACTCGATAGCAATTTTGAATATTTAAATTGAGGTAAGGATACTTCTCATCAACTGAACCTTTGTCTTCTTGCCACTTGCACTCAACAATTAGACCCAGAGGAAATGAAGCAGAACTAACAATATAAAAATCGACATTTATTTCAGTTTCATAAATGCTAGACCCGATATAAACCTGCTTAGCATATCGCTTGGGATTTGTAGTAGAGATTAAGAGCCAATCTCGCTTACGTTTTTTTGGCAACTGGGGACATATTTCGAGATATCCGTGACCTTTCAACGTGCCTTCCACAGTTGTTTCTAAAACAAAACCAGTTTTATTGGCTCTAGAACCCCTATTCATTTTGTTTGCTCCTGAATATAATTTGAATTAAGCCGATCGCACTTGAATCACTCCCCGGTCAAAAACCAGGTTGTCAGTACCGATCGCACTGACAAACATCCGGTCTTCATAAACATCAAACGTTGCAAAACTCAGGCGGCTAGCAGAATACTCCGTCCACTCAGAACGCCCCACCGGACGAGTGCCCCCGCCAGCACCGCAAATTAAATAAGTCGTACCATTAATCGATCGAGTGCGTTCGTAACTGTGTTCGTGTCCGTTGATATAAAGCTGCACGCCATACTTTTGAAACAAAGGCGTCAAAGTCTGAATAAAAGGTTGATTCAATCCATACACGCCAGAAGAATAAATCTGGTGGTGACCGAACACAACTTTCCAAGGTGCGATACTCTGACTCAACTCTTTTTCCAGCCAAACAAGCTGATTTTTCCAATCCGCATTGTCATTGGTATCTAACGCAAAAAACTGTACTGAATCGCGCCGAAAAGTATAGTAGCGACCTTGCATATTAAAACCCGCATATTTAACTTGCGGGTCGCCGTTAGCAGTGCGAATGTCATGATTTCCCAGACAAGCATAGAATTTTACACCTTGCTGCAACAATGGCTGATAAGGCTTCTCAAAAACAGCATTAATTTTTTCAATTTCGCCGTTATTGTAGATATTGTCGCCGGCGAGAACAGCAACATTAAAAGGATTTCCTTGGTGATATTGCGCCATCGCCTCAGCCACAGCATACTGACCTTGGGCCCCGGTACCGGTGTCGGCCACCGAAATAAAGCGTAAAATAGGCGGTGAGGTCGCGATTGGGACGATCGCCCTTTGGGCCTCAATGTTAGAAGGCACAGCAGCATGGGCATCTGTACCCCAGGAAGTCTGAAGCTGAAGCCTTTTCCAGACTCCGGCAAAACCTAAGCTGCTGAGACTGCCTAAAACTAGAAAGTGACGGCGTTTGATACTCATTGTGATTCAGTTACAACTAATGAAATGATAAATTAAGGCTGAGATGGCTCAACTTAAATTTATCGGTTTTAGATATATTTGCAACGCCTCAAGGCAAAAAAAATGTCAGAAGAACAACCAAATCAACCAACTCCAGAACCGTCTCAATCTCCGAAACCAGAGGTTGACTCGTCTGCAAAGTCTGCCGCGACTCGCAGCAAGACTCAAAATACCAGCAGCAGCGTTCCCAAAAATCAGGGAATCAAAGGTTTGATTGCTTCGATCGGCAATTTGGGAAAAAAAGAGAAAAAATTAGTAGCACAACCATTGTCGCAGCCAGAATTGCCGATCGCACCCACTGCTTCTGACTCAGCAACAACTCCTCCTCCGGCTGTTGCTGTGGAAGTTAACAGCGTGCCCCCAAAAGTTGCTGTAAAATTTGATAAAAAGCCTGTATCCCAACGCACGGAAGGGAGTTTTTTACAGAAAATTGGTGTAGTTTGGCTGAGTATTGTGCGGTTAGTGCGCGATCTGCTACCGGCGTCTGCGAACCAGAAGCTGTCCGATCCAATTTTAAACGCCGGATTAGCAGCAATTATCATCGTTACAGTCGGTTTAACTCTCAACAGTTTATCGCCAAAACCGCCAGAGAAAGTAGCAAAAGTCCCTTTCCCAGCAGCGCAGCAGTCGCCGCCAACCTTTGACGATTTTATGGCGTCTGGAACGCCTAAATCACCAGGGGCGATCGTACAATCTGAGCCAATATCTGCTAAATTCAAGAGCAACTTGCCCGATTTAGTGGCGCCGAAAAAACCGCAACCAGTAGAAATTATCCCGCCACCGCCGCTAACCCCGGAACAGTCTCTGATTGCGGCGATTCAAAGTCAAGTTGCTGAGATTACTGATCGAATGGGCGGCGGTTTAGTTAAGTCTGTTGAAGCTGATTTCTCGATCGGTCTTTTGACGGTGAAAGTTGCTGAAGATTGGTACCAACTCAGCGAAATAGAGCAAAATCAGCTAGCAAGTCAAATGTGGAAGGAGTCGAATTCACTTGATTTCAGCAAGTTAGAAATTGCGAACTTGGAAGGAAAGTTAATAGCTAGAAGTCCGGTTGTTGGCTCGGAAATGATTATTTTGGAGAGAGGGATTGATTAGAGTTTAAATTTTGTGTATCTGTAAACTCTCAGACAGATGTTAAAGTCCTGAACGCAACACCTCATAATGTAGGGTGCGCAATGCGCACCTTACGGCTACTGATTTTTTTGAGAATATCGAACTTTTCAAAGCTCCGACAGAATGCTAGGATTAAATTAATTAACTTTGAGGGAAATTGAAAAATGACAATTTTAACTCAAGTCGAAGAAGTAGAAATTAAATATCCCAGCAGCGATGGAGAGCCGATGGCTGAAAGCGACATCACGCGCGATTACATGATTTATGGCGTTGAAGCTGTCAAGCTTTACTTTCAAGGGCGTTCTGATGTTTACGTGTCAGCTAATTCTTTTATCTATTACGAACAAGGGAACCAACAAGCGGTTGTGGCCCCGGATGTTTATGTGGTATTTGGAGTTTATCAACGCAAAAGGGATAATTATAAAGTTTGGGAAGAAGGGGGAATTACTCCAGATTTCGTGTTGGAAATAACTTCGGAAACAACTCAAACGAAAGACCAAGAAACTAAACCGGAAATTTATCGGGCTTTGGGAGTTAGGGAATATTTTCAGTACGATCCGTCGGGTGATTATCTGAATCCGATTTTACAAGGAGTACGTTTAATCGATAATCAGTACGAGCCGATTGTCGCCAACAATATTGCTTTCGATACGCTGTGGTTGTTCAGTGAGGTGCTGGGACTGGAATTGCATATAGTTTCAGGAGAATTGAGGTTTAGAGTTCCTGAAACTGGTGAGTTTTTGAAGACTCATAAGGAAGAAAATCTTGGACGACTGGCGGCAGAGTCAACATTGCGATCGCTCGTAACTCAGCTCTTAAATTCTGGAATGAGTCTGGAACAGGTGGCGCAAATGATGAATTTATCGACTTTGGAAGTGACAGAATTGGTAGGGGAAGACTTTTGATCGCTTATAGCAGTAAGGTGCGCAGCGCGCACCCTACATCACAAAACACGAACAGTCAACAATTAACTAATGACTATTTAGGCTTAGCAGTAGGTTTAAAACCTTGCTTTTGAAAATAGGTTCGCAATACCTCTTGAGCAATTGGTGCCGCCGATACAGAACCAAATCCGCCGCCTTCAACGATAACTGCGATCGCCACTTCCGGTTTGTCAGCAGGAGCAAAACCCACATACATAGAATTGTCAGGATGACCGGGCATTTCCACCGTCCCTGTTTTGCCACCGCTCAAAGGAATAGTACCATCATTCAGGCGTTTGCCGGTACCTTTTTGTACCACGTCAATCAATCCTTGGCGAACTACATTCAAAGTTGCAGGCTTAATACCTGTGGGAACTTTTTTGGTAATAGGAGTGTTGGTTTGAGAAGCCAATAAGTGCGGCTGAACTCGATAACCGCCATTAGCAACAGTTGACACCATCACAGCCAATTCTAGGGGAGTACAAAGTACCAAACCCTGACCGATCGCCATTGTTACCGTATCGCCGACGTACCAATCTTCCCCGTACATTTTCTGTTTCTCTGCTGGGATCGGAACTTGACCGTGATTAGCGGCATCTAACCCCAAAAGTTCTAAGTTAATCGTACCGCCAATGCCCATTTTCTTAGCCGCTTTCGCCATTTCTTCGGGGCCGGCAGCCATCCCTACTTGATAGAAAAACGTATTGCTGCTGTAGGCTAAAGCGTCGCGGAAACCGATCGTGCCGTAACCGCCGCTGTGTTCGTTAAAGGTAATTCCGCCGATCGTAATTGAAGAAGAAGTGCCCAAAGTCGAGTCAGGAGAAAATTTGCCCGACTCCATCCCAGCGACAGAAGTAACAATTTTAAAAGTGCTACCGACTGGGTAACCTTGAACTGCTCGATTTAAAAACGGTTTTTCTGGCCCTTGTAGCCGATCCCATTCTTTTTGAGTCACCTTGCGGGTGAAAATATTGGGGTCAAATGTCGGCCAACTAGCCATTGTTAAAAGAGCTCCGGTTTTGACATCGATCGCCACAACGGCACCGAGGCGATCGCCCAGAGCTTTTTCGGCAGTTTTCTGCATATCTAAATCTAAAGTTAGCTGCACTGATTTGCCGGGAATCGGATCTTTTACGCCTAAATCTTGAATTTCCTCGCCTTTAGCATTGACCTCGATTAAACGGTTTCCCCAAACGCCTTCTAAAGTTGGATTGGCTAATTTTTCAACTCCCATTTGACCGACGATCATCCCCATCGGATATGCAGGATTAGCTTTTAATTCGTCTAAAGTAGCTTCGCCGACGTACCCCAAAAGGTGAGCTGCTAATTGCTGGTTGGGATTGTCGCGGCTCGATTCTACGCGAATTTCTACCCCTCGCAAAGTATTACTTTGTTCTCCCAAAGCGACGAAAGTACCGACATCGATATCCTTGGTAATTCGCACTGGTAGCGCTGATTTGTAGCCTACTTTATCGATTTTTTTGATAATTTCGGCTGCGGGAACTTTGACGATCGGGTCTAGTGTAGCGGCGATTTCTTGCCACTCCTTGGTCGATCGCTCTTTTGGCCACACATAGACCGATCGAGATACGCGGCTAGCCGCAAAAATTTTGCCGTTGCGGTCTAAAATTTGACCGCGAGTCGCGGCGACTGACACAGGGCGAATGCGGTTATTTTCCGCCCGCTGTCGGTTGTAGGCCCCTTGTACCAGTTGCAATTCGGCTAGACGAAACATCGGCATACCCACTAAGGTAGTGACTACCAGCATAAAAATCATAGCTTGGAGCGATCGGCCTTGCCGTGAAGCATTGTCCAAGCCATTTTTGTTAAATCGGGATTTAGAGTTAAAAGAAAAATCGCTAGCCATATTAATCTGCTCTTTTTATTAAATTGACAGCTAGATATGGTCTCCATCCGGATTATTTTGCGGATGATGTGGCGATCGTAACTTCTAATTCCTTAATCGCAGATATAAATTGTGACAGTTTGCAGACAAATAAACCCGTTAAATTCGTTACAAAATCCGTTACCTAACTTCATCCTTACTTTCCCATCACCGACATATAGGCTGTCACCTTAATATCAATCCCAGTAATATCTGCGCCGACAACAACAGCAGTAGCTCCTAGATCCAATGCTTTCTTAGCCATTTGCGGCCCAGCGATACCACCTTCACAGATTACGGGAACCTGAAGCTTTTCTACCATTTCCGCCAACAAATCAAATCCGGGTGGCGAGAAACTTTCCGTGTGGGGAGTGTAGCCAAAAAGAGTAGTACCGACAGTATCTGCACCAGCTTCAACCGCCGCGATCGCAGCTTCGATCGTATCGACATCCGCCATCACTAATTTGCCCAATTCGCTGTGAATTCGCGCGATTAACGTCTTTAGGTCTTCGCCAGGAGGACGGTTTCTCTGAGTGGCGTCAACAGCGATGATATCAGCTCCAGAAAGGGCGATCGTCCGCGCGTCTTCAAACCGAGGAGTAATGTAAATATCGCATCCCGGTAATTGCTGTTTCCAGATCCCAATTATGGGAACGGATATTTGTTTTCGCACCGCCACAATGTGGGCGGGAGTGTCGATCCGCACGCCCGAGGCTCCGCGATTGACGGCGGTGCGAGCCATAGCTGCAATCACGATGGGGTCGTGCAGGGGCGAGTCAGCAGGTGCTTGACAAGAAACAATTAATCCTGTGGGAATTTGACAATTAATCATGGGTAATTGGGAATTGGGAATTGGGAATGGGGCATGGCGAATTGGGAATGGGGCATGGCGAATTGCGCACCCTAAATAATTCCCAATCAGCCATTACCAATCCCTGCCATTAAAGAAAGAATTTTGTCAAGCAACTGCTCGGGATGAATCGGTTTAGCCAAACAATCGTTAGCTCCCGCAGTCACGAAAGATATCTGATCTGCGGGAATTTCCTTAGCGCTTAAAGCCAGAATTTTGAGATTTTGAGTAGCGGTTTTTTGGCGCAGTTGTTGAATTATTTCGCAGCCATTCATACCGGGCAAACGCATATCGACAATCACAGCATTTGGCTGCAAAAGTTCAATTTGTTCTACCGCCGCCGAACCTTCAATCATCCAGACAACTTGCAGTCCTGCTGCTGTCAGAATATCGCAAATCAGCATGGCAGTTTCTTCATCTTCTTCGACGAGGACGAGGCTGCCCCGCAAGGAGGAAGAATGCAGCGGTAAAGATGAATTAGATTTTTCATATTTGAATTTTGTGGATTCATCTTTGCTTTGAGTTTGGATTGGTATATAAACGGTAAAAGTAGAGCCAACATCAACTGTAGAGTTGACTTCGATCGCACCGCCGTGAAGTTCTACTAACTGTTTAGTTAATGCCAGTCCCAGACCGGTGCCGCCGTATTCGCGGCGGTAGGGAGAATCCAACTGCTGGAATTTTTGAAATAAGAGCGATCGCTGATTTTCGGGAATTCCAATGCCGGTATCTTTGATTTGAAAAACAGCGGTGCTGCCGGCCGGTGCAGTACCGGGCTGCCGCACTGCCGGCGTTCGGTTTTGATCTTCTGTCACCCAAACTCGCAGGACAACTCGCCCGCCTTCGGGAGTAAATTTAATCGCATTTCCTAACAGATTGAAGAGAATTTGTTTCAAGCGGCGCGGGTCTGCGGTGAAGCGATCGCACTCTTGTTTGATCCGCTGTTCTTGAATTAGTTCTACACCTTTCTCCAGAGCTTTTTCTTTGAGGGCGTGCAGGCTTTGAGAAGCTAGTTTAGAAATTGAAAATTCACTAATTTTTAATACGGCTTTTCCCGCTTCTACTTGCGATAAATCTAAAATATCGTTAATTAATTCTAATAAGTGGTCGCCGCTGTCTCGGATAGTTTGCAGGTACTGGCGCTGCTTTTGTATCGGCACTTCTTTGATGCCAACTTTGCCGTAAGACCAGCGCAGCAGGGTGTCGGAAATGCCGATGACGCAGGTGAGAGGAGTGCGCAATTCGTGGCTCATAGCTGCCAAAAATTCGCTCTTGGCGAGGCTGGCCGATTGGGCGGCCGCGAGTGCATCGCGCAGTTCTCGCGTGCGCTCTATGACGCGCTGTTCTGAGCTACACTTTTGCTGCTGGACTTCTGCATAAAGTTCGGCTTGGTAAATGGCGATCGCCAAATGTTCTGCTATTTGCCGCAAAAATGTTATTTTGCTTTCTTCCCACTCCTGAACGGTACACTGGTGGGCAATTAGCAGCCCCCACAATTCGTCTTGAACGACGATCGGCACTAGCAACTTCGCGCGCACCTTCGCCCGCCGCATCAAGTCTAAAAAACAAGGCTGCGAAACGTAAGTTGTTTCCACATTTTCGACGCACAAAGCCAAACCTTTGCGATATTTTTCTCTGTCGAGGACTCCATCGGGAAAACACTGTGCGCCTTCACTAAAATTTAGTACAGACGAGATAGCATCGCTGGCTAAAGCTTCGTAGGTGACACGACCTAAATACAAGTAAGCACCGGAATTTTGTTGGACTGCGGCAGACACAGAAACCTGCGTAGGTATTTCTTTAGCTAACTCGCCATTGTGAGGTGCTGGTACTTTTTCAAATTGATAAATTAACAGGCGATCGACATCCAAAAAATCTCGCACTCGCTCGACTGCTTTTGACAAAATTACAGGCAATTCCAAACTCTGGCGAATTTGAGTTGTCACCTGATTCAAAAGTCGCTCTTGTTGGAGTTGTTGCTGCAAAGCATCTTCGACTGACTGACAAAATGGAATGCAAGAATTGGGAATTTGTATGCGATCGACGGATTCGGCGATCGGGAGATTTAAGGTTTCTGTAGATATCAGCTTGGGTGCGAAATTCTGCTCTATTTCTGATCGTTTTTGTAGGGGCGGCTGACTGTTTTTGCTGGCATCGGTCGCGAGAATATCGAGCAAATCTAGGGTGAATTCGCTTTGAAGAGCTGCCGAGTTTGGCTGTAGATTTTTAATTGCTTCTTTGAGGGCGCGAATATTAATTTGCCCCTGGGGTGCGGGGGTTATTTTTGCGAGTTTGTCTGCGAGGAGAGAGAGGAAATTGCCGATCGCCCCGGGATCGAAAGTCAACTCCACATTTAATAGCGAATTGAGCTGTTTTTCGCTATGTTCGCGTCCGTTTGTTGCCATATCATCTAATAGTTTGCCTCGCAGCAGCGCGCTAAACCGATCTGATACCACTGCTGCAAACCTTTCCGAGGAGTTTTCCCTATTTTTAGTATCCGCGATCATCGCGTCACTAGCGAGCCAAATCGCCCCTGGGAGTTCAGCCATTTGCTGTAACAACTGGTAAGCAGCCTGAAAGCTGGCTAGCGGCAAAGTCCGATGTAAGGTTTTTGGTTTCAATCTAGGTATTTTCCCGGTTTTTTCAAGAACAAAATATCAAGGCCCATGTTTTGGAGAGCCCGGGGCGCAGCAGGGGCGGCCGCTCGAAGAGACTTGAAATGGAAGTGGTGAGAAGGCAGGGGCTCTTGGGGGTCAGGTGATAGAGACCTAATTTCTCCCTATATTTGTGATTACTTTTAACTATCTTAATCCAGTATAATATCAATATATAATTTGTTAACTTCTACTTAACACTATCCGGGTAAATGAGCAATCAAACTCAACTCACCCTCGATTTTACGGTCGGACATCTGCCCTATCACCAATTCCAAGTGAGTGCTGCAACTCCTGGACAGGTAGTGGCTGAAAAATTCGAGCAAGAACCAGACCTGCCGGGAGTCATTATTACTCACGAATCACAGATATTGGGGATGATTTCTCGCGTCAAATTTCGAGAACAAATGAGTCTTCCCGATCGCGTAGAACTTTATGGGCAGCACCCGATTCGAGCGCTTTTAGATTTTTTGAGAATTCCTCCTTTGTTGATGGAGGAAAACTGGAAAGTTGACGATGCCGTGCAAGCGTCTCTCAATCGGCAAAAAGACTTGATTTATGAACCAATTATTGTGGTTATGGAAAACCAGAGTTTCCGTATTTTGGACGTTCAAACTCTGGTGATTGCCCAGTCTAAATTTTTAGCGCAGTCTAATAAGCTCATTCAAAAATATCGAATAGAAAGACAAAGATATCTGGCGCTACTTAAACAAGAAAAGACAAAAGTTCATGAATGCAATGAGCTTTTGAAATCCCAACAACGTCAAGCCAAAAATTCGCAGAATACTCCCAGTTCTCAGGAAGTGGCACTGGTAAAACAATCTGAAGAAATTGCTCAAATGAATGAGCGATTTGTCAGGATTGCTAAGCTGATTTCATCGGAAGGTCGCCAAGCATTTCAAGCTACTTTTCAAGGTGCTAATTCTATTTGCAATAATACAGATAAAATTTTGGGTGTTGGCAAGGCAATAGCTAACGATTTAGAAACGGTTAACCGCACTTCTCGAACTATCCGAGAGGCGATCGAACAAGTGAGGCATTTAGCAGTACAGGTGGCTGTAGTTACCAATCAAATGGGAAATCAGCCTAACGGGCTAAGCCAAGTGAGTCTGGAAATTAGCAGACTGGCAAGTAAAACTTTTGAATTGGGGACTCAAATGGAGCAAATAGGCAGCAGGTTTAAACTTCGAGTTCACCAACTCACGGAGGCTGCAAGAGCGGGTGCTAATGTGGCTAGATCCGTGACCATTAAGATCGATCGCGCGGAAATGGCTTTGTTAGAGTTGGAGGAATTAATCGCGGAAAAAGATTTCAATTCACTGCCATCGAGCGCCAAAAATTTGGGTGTCCGAAAAAGTGTTACCGCTGATTCTTTAGTTAAGGAGATAGAACACGCCGAAGTCGGGGTTTCCGAGTTGGAAGACATCGTGAAGCAACAAGATTCATCACAATATCTGATTCAAAAAATCCAGCAGGCGCTGAAGTCCAAAAGATCGTAAAATATTCGCGAGAATTTGACAAAGCTTTTCTTGAGGTAAACAAACAAAATCTCAACCATAAATAGTTTTCTTCGCTATTGGTAGTTATTAGTGTGCGCAATGTAGACCATAAGTATATAGCGTTAGTCCTGTTAAATAAAAGTTGCAAAAAAAAACTATTTGAATCCAAAAAATTAGAATCTAGAATCATAAAGGTAGCTTAATTAACAGGTGATGATTATGAAAATTCTGCTAGTGGAAGATGACACAATTACAGTCAATTTGCTGACCAGAGCGCTGAACTCTCAGAGTTATAATGTGAATGCGGCAGGAGACGGTGAAACAGCCTTGCAGTTGGCACGGGCATATGATTATGACCTAATTGTTTTGGATGTGCTGATTCCGAAACTCGACGGCATTAGTTTGTGTCGGGAATTGCGATCGTCCGGCTGCCAAATGCCGATTTTACTGCTGACAGCCCTAGACAGCAGAAGCAATCTAGTCCAAGGTTTAGAAGCGGGTGCAGACGATTATATGGTCAAACCCTTTAATATCGAAGAATTAATGGCTCGAATTCGGGCTTTGCTGCGACGGGGCAAGGCAGCTTTGTCGAGTACAAGTTTGACTTGGGAAAACCTGCAAGTTAACCCGGATACTACGGAAGTAAGTTATGCCGAAAAAGTGCTGCATTTGACTCCGAAAGAGTACCATTTGCTGGAACTTTTTCTGAGAAATCCCCAGCGTATTTTCAGCCGCAGCGCCATCCTCGATCGCATTTGGTCGGCCGGCGAATTTCCTCAAGAAGAAGCTGTTACTGCTCATATCAAGGGGCTGCGGCACAAGCTGAAAGCAGCCGGGATGTCTGTAGATTTAGTCGAAACTGTGTACGGATTGGGCTATCGGCTCAAAAGTCTGCCGGAGGATATTGAGAACCAAAAAGTTGCTGGGGAAACGGCAGAAACTGCATCTGAATTCAGCGAGTCGATCCTGGAATTAAACCATGACGAGCGCCGCCTCAAAGTCCTGAGTGTGGTAGCGGAAATTCGGGCCAAGTTAAGAGCTAATTTTATTGAAAAGGTGGCGATATTCGATCGCGCGATCGCTCAAATCCAAACCAGAACCCTAGAGGAGGAACTGCGGCGGGAAGCTCAGGCCCAAGCTCACAAATTAGTCGGTTCTTTGGGAACTTTAGGACTCCCGCAAGGTTCGGAAGTGGCGCGCAAGCTCGAACATTTGTTCAAGCCTGAAAACGTCTTGAAACCGGGGAGTGTTCAGAAGATTGAGGAATTTCTGCATTTGCTTAAACAGATATTCGATCGCCCGCCAGAACCTGAAAGCGAGGTGGTTGCTCAGCTTTCCCAACAGCGGCGCATCCTGATTGTTGATGATGATATTTTGCAGAGCGATCGACTAAAAATAGCAGCATCCGGTTCCGGCTTCGAGATAGAAGTTGCCAACTCTCCGCAAGCGGCAAGAATTGCGATTTCTCAACAGCCTCCCGATGCGATTTTGTTGGATTTGAGCTTTTCCAGAACTCAGGAAAACGGACTTACTCTGCTAGCCGAACTCCGCACTGAAAAACCGGACATTCCGGTGATGGTTTTTAGCGGGCATAATCAATTGAGCGATCGAATTGAAGTTGCTCGTTTGGGAGCTTCCGGCTTTTTACACAAATCTATCCCCCCAGCAGATATACTCAAAGCAGTCGCCCAACTCCTCGATCGGACTGGCCCTGCTGAAGCTAAAGTTATGGTGGTAGATGATGACGTGCATCTATTGGCTGCACTGAAAATGATTCTACAACCTTGGGGATTGCAAGTAACAACATTGGATGAACCCGAAAAGTTCTGGGAGGTACTCGAAACCACTTGTCCAGATTTGCTGATTTTAGATGTGGAGATGCCCGGTTACAGCGGTATCGAGCTGTGTTTGGCTGTGCGGAACGATTTGCGCTGGAGCAAGCTTCCAGTGCTATTTTTGACGGCTCATTCCGAGTCGGAAACAGTGCGTCAAATGTTTGTTGCAGGTGCTGATGACTACGTTAATAAGCCGATCGTGGAACCGGAATTGATTGCTCGCCTCATGAATCGTTTGGAGCGGACTCAACTCCGGCGCAGACTGGCTCAGACACAGCGCTAAGCAGGGGGAAATCGGGAGCATCTGAACTTTTGCACCATTTTCAAGAACAGGCAAGATGCCTGTTCCACAAAGAGTGATCTCAAATTCGGCTACATCGTTTGCTGGTGGGGCGGGGAGTCCGCCCGTAAAAGCAAAATTGCCGATCGCCAAAAACACAGGCTAATTTAGAACAGTATTTGAAATAACAGGAAAGTAATGATATTACCCTCAGAGACAGTCGCTATCACTGACAGCGACTCCGAACCAATTTACTCATCAACTTCGATTCAACCTCACGGCATCCTGTTGGTGCTGGAATCTACTGTGTTGAAGATTTTGCAAGTTAGCAACAATATCTTTGAGGCGATCGGCATTTACCCCCAAGAACTTCTGGGCAAGTTTTTACATGAATTTGTCGAGACTGAGGAAATTAAGGCGATTCAAGAAGCTTTATGGGAAAAGAGCCATCAACATAACTGCATTAGTTTATCATTTAAAAGTCAAAACCGCAAGTTTTTTTTTCAGGGGACGCTGCATCAATCTGACCTAGCATTAGTTCTCGAAATAGAGCAGGCTGTTTCCCCAAAAGCTAGCAATAGGATCAATTTTTATAATTTAGTCCAAGAGCCGATCGACAAAATCCACGAAACACCAAACCTGCAAGTGCTGTGTCAGACAGTAGTTCAAGAAGTGCGGAGGATGATCGGCTTCGATCGGGCGATCGTCTATCAATTTGATACCACCGGTGCTGGCAAAGTCATCGCCGAAGATAAAATAGAAAGTTTGGCTCCTTTATTGGGACTGCACTATCCGGCTGGAGATATTCCCGCCCAGGCTAGAAACTTGTTCAGCATGAATTTAATTCGGTTTATTCCCGATATTCACAGTCAGCCTGTAGAACTAATTCCTTACTGCAATCCACTGACTGGTCGCCCGCTGGATCTAGCATTCTCTTTGTTGAGAACAGTTTCGGCTTGTCACGTTCAATATCTCAAAAATATGAACATTGGTGCCAGCATGACCCTGACATTAATCAAAGATCGAAAACTCTGGGGATTGATCGCCTGTCACCACCAAACACCAAAGTATGTCAACTACGAAACCAGAAAGGCTTGCGAAATGGTAGCCAAGTTTGTGAATCTAGAACTCAGCTACAAACAAGATAGCGAAAACTGGGAATATGCAATTTATCTAAAAGAAATTTGCCATAAATTCATCACAAAAATATCTCTAAAAAACTGCTTTGTAGAAGGTTTACTTACATCCGGAGAAGAATTGCTGACCTTAGTCGGCGCTACAGGTGCAGTAGTCTGTGCCAATGAAAATTTAATCCCCATCGGCAAAACTCCAGAATTGGCAGAAATCGAAAAGTTAATTGCTTGGATAAAACCTCAAATAAATAATGACATTTTCCATATAGATGCTCTCTCAAAACTGTATCTAACCGCCGAAAGTTTCAAAGAGATTGCCAGCGGTTTGCTAGTAATTGCCATCTCCGAGATGCAAAATTATTACATTTTGTGGTTCCGTCCAGAAGTAATTCAAACTGTCAACTGGGCAGGTCAACCAGACGAGCAAATTGAATTTAAACCGGATGGCAGCAGACCGATGTCTCCTCGCACTTTCTTTGAGTTGTGGCAAGAAACTGTCAGGTCAAAATCTTTGCCTTGGCAGCGTTGCGAAATCGAAATAGCCCGAGAACTGCGAGTGGCAATTACTAGCATTGAGTTACGGAAAATCAATCAGCAGCTCAACTTAGCTTTGTCGGCTACCAAAATCGGATTTTGGGACTGGGACGTGCAGAAAAATCGCATGGTTTTATCGAGGGAACACGAACAGTTGTTTGGGTTGGCCCCGGGAACTTTTGCGGGAACTTATCAAAGTTTTACAGATTGCGTTCACCCAGAAGATTTAAAAGGTATGGAGAATGCTGTGAATCAGGCGCTCACCCAGCGAGCAGATTACTTTCACGAAAGTCGCGTGGTTTGGCCCGATCGCAGCATTCACTGGATTGAGGGGAAAGGTAAGTTTTTTTATAACGAAGCAGGCGATGCAGTGCGGATGGTGGGGACTGTTACAGAAATTACCGATCGCAAAGCTCAAGAAGTACAGTTGCGCCTATTGGAATCAGCAGTTACCACGACTAACGACGCTGTGTTAATTACCGACGCCAAGCCGATCGATGAACCCGGGCCGCGAATTCTGTATGTCAACCCAGCTTTCACGCGGATGACTGGCTATACGCTAGAAGAAGTTTTGGGCAAAACGCCGCGCATCTTGCAAGGAAAAAAAACAGACCGCGCCACTCTCGATCGCATTCGGACAGCTTTGGAAACCTTCAAGCCGGTGCGGGTTGACTTGATCAATTACCGCAAAGACGGGACAGATTTTTGGGTAGAAGTGAGCATTGTGCCAATAGCTGACAAAACTGGTTGGTTTACTCATTGGGTATCAGTGCAGCGCGATATTAGCGATCGAAAACAAGCTGAAGCCGCGCTCAAACAGCTCAACGAACTGTTAGAAATGCGAGTTTTGCGGCGCACCCGAGAACTAGAAATCTCTCAAGCAGAACTCCGGGAAAGCGAAGATTTATTTCGCTCTTTGAGTGAGAGTTCTCCCGTCGGCATTTTCAAAATCGATGCTGAGGGGAAATGTACCTATACAAATCCCCGCTGTCAAGCAATTGGCAGCTTCACATCGGCAGAAGCTTTAGGAAAGGGCTGGATGCGGTTTGTTCACCGCGAAGACCTCAAACTAATTTTGTCTATGTGGTCGGAATCGCGATCGCAAGATGGAGAATTTTCCTGCGAATTTCGCCACATCCAGCGAGACGGAACAATCCGGTTTTGTCGGGTTAAAATAGCTCCAATTTTTGCCGACGGAGGTCAACTAATCGGTCACGTTGGCACTGTCATAGATATCACAGAAAGTCAGGCAATTGAAAAAATGAAAAATGAGTTTATTTCGATTGTCAGCCACGAACTGCGAACGCCGCTAGCCTCAATTCGCGGTTCTTTAGGTTTGCTGGCGGCTGGGGTGCTCAAAAATAAACCGGAAACTGCCAAACAAATGTTAGAAATCGCGTCGAGCGATACCGAACGGTTAGTGCGTTTGGTCAACGATATTCTCGATTTAGAGCGGCTCGAATCGAGCCAAATTACCCTGGTCAAGCAGTGGTGCGACGCGCAGGTTTTGATGCGGAAGTCTGCGGAAGCTGTGATGTCTCTGGCTGCTCAGAATCAGATTGATTTGTCGATTTTGCCTGAAACGATCCAAATTTGGGCTGATCCTGACAGGATTGTGCAAATGCTGGTAAATTTGTTAAGCAATGCGATTAAGTTCTCGGCTCCGGGGTGTACAGTAACTGTGAGGGTTGAAGATTTGGGCGATTCCCTACGGGATAGCTACGCTTCACGGGTTTTATTTGAAGTCAAAGATCGGGGGCGAGGGATTCCTGCGGATAAACTAGAAACTATCTTTGGACGGTTTCAGCAGGTCGATGCTTCTGACTCCCGCCAAAAAGGAGGTACGGGTTTGGGTTTGGCTATCTGTCGCAGCATCGTACAGCAGCACGGCGGCAGAATTTGGGTCGAAAGTGTTGTCTCAGAAGGTAGCAGTTTCTATTTCACAGTGCCCGCACCGTTTGAAGGCGAAGAGGGGAAAAGTTTTGAAGTTTGAGATTGCTTTCAGCCTTGAACGCACACACTCTATACGTAGGGTGCGTAGCGGTGCGAGTTGCGCACCCTACGTATATCAAATCCGGTAGCATCGGAATTATTATTAGCTGAAATTAGGAGACGGCAGTGCCGTGTCCCTACCCAACATAATATTGTAGGGACACGGCACTGCCGTCTCCTCTCCTCTATCATTCCGGTGCAACCGGAATTGATATAACTCCCGTTTAAGGCGTGCATTTCTCGTGCATAAGTCGTTTTTGAGTTTACGATGATTCATTTAAAATTGGGGTTTTAATTATGTCAAAAAAACGGATTCTGGTAATCGATGATGAAAAAAACCTTTGTAGCGTTATTCAGGCTTGTCTGGAACATTTAGGCGGCTGGACAGTGCTAATCGCGCCCGAGGCTAGTCAAGGATTACTTTTAGCTGAAACTAAAGTCCCTGACGCTATTTTGCTGGATGTGATGATGCCGAATATAGACGGAGTTACTTTGTTTGGTTTGCTGCAAAACAATGCTGCCACTCGGAGGATTCCGGTGATTTTTTTGACGGCTAAGGTGCAGGCGATGGATTTGAGCGAATTTGCTGATTTGGGGGTTGCGGGGGTGATTGCAAAGCCTTTCGATCCTTTGAGTTTGGCACAGGAGGTTGCGAAAATTTTGGGTTGGGAAGTGTCGCTTTAAATTGGGGAAAGTTGACTGTCAATTTTTAGAAAAGGAGGATACGGCAATGCGGTTTCCCTACAATTAATCACGGTAGCACGTGCAGTCTCCTCCATATCATGTCTGAGTGTTACCGGAATTGATATCGGGATTTTGTGTTTTCTGTAAAGTCGATCGGCTTTCACCGTATTTACACGTAAAACAACTGCTCAGAAGTTACATAGTATTTCACCAATGCTCAGAGATGCAGCGAATTTCTTTGGTAAAAAATCCGGTTTCTGGGTAAGTATTGTTATCCCTACTTGGGCAAAAATAGACCGATTAAAAAAAATATGGTCTTCATAATTTCCTCATTTTTTTTAGATACTGTTTATTCGAGGGTCTTGAGTTGAAGGACGCGCGAGCAAAATTATCCCGAGCGTGAATCGCACTCTCAGTAGCATCCCGCTGCCGAAGAACGAACCTGTTGTCAGGAGAGTTTGGGTGTGTGACGGTACTTTCGATTAACTGGTGCGACAGCACAACAACCTGAATAAGTTAGGAGTTAGGTACTGATAACGGGCAGAGCCAAGTCTGAATAGTTTATTTAAAGAGTGTGGAGATTTTTCAAATGTCAAATCAGCTATCTTCTAAAGGTAACAGCCCGATTCTGTGCTATTACGCAAATGTTACTAACCAAATTCAAGTAGTTCGGATTGGTAATATTCCTAATTTGTACTTTGAAAGAGTGTTATTTCCGAGACAGCGACTGATGTTTGAAGCTGCGGTGGAAGCAGTTTTAGAAATTCATACCAGCGCGGTACCAAGTGCTATTTTATCGGACAAAATTCCCTGCTACGTGCTGCGGGTTATAGAAGAGGTAAGTTTTGAGTACGAACTGGTTATTCCTGAAGAACGATGTGCGGTATTAGCCCGCTAATACTCAGCAGAAATCAGACGCGAGCGATCGAGAACGGCAACGAAAATATTAGTTAAGTAATGTTTGAGGGATGGGAAAAATGCAGAAAAATCTTGTCAATATCACCTTGGCCGTAGTCACAGAAGAAGTAGAAATTATCTTGGAGTCCTATCCTGAGTATCCCTACCAAGAAGCTTTTTCGCCCTCGGGCTTGCGCCAGGATTTAATTGCTTACGTGCTGAGCCGAGTTCCTAATAAATATACTGCGATCGACTCCGACGAGTATGTGTCGAACCAAACAGTCCAGTTTCGCTGTTCTTCAGAGCAGTTGCTGGAAATAGAAGATTTGATTCATACTGGGATTCGGGACGTGCTGCACAGCTATGAGAAGATAGATTATCGCCTTTGGGAACAGGTTAAATCCGGTTTGACACTTGCTAGTTGGTAAGGAATAGTTGACTAAGGACTAATGATTAATGACTAATGACTCGATTTTAGAATTCCCATGAAGCGCGGCTTTGAGATGAGGGAGATGCCGAGTTCCTCGGCACTTTGGTTGGTTGGGCGATCGAGCTATAATTGTGCATCGGCTCGATCGAGATCAAGACTTTTGATAATCATTACAGCCGTCGCAGGGGCCATTGGGGTTGACAGCACAGCGTAGAATTTCCGATCGAGCATTAAAGTGGCAGCTAGGATCTCCGACAACCCAGATGCCGCTGACAAATGTTCTTTCCGTCAGCGGTGCGGCTGACTGCACGTACAGGGCAATTTTTTGCAGTTGGTAGCGGCCGGATTTGAGTTGATAGCAGTGGTGGCGTTCTAACACAGCATAGGTTTGTCCTTCTAAATCGAGATAGTTCCCCGGTTGTGGCGTCCAATCCAGCCGGATGCTTCCTAGGGATTGGCGGGGGTGAGAGATAATCACCTCTACGGGTAAAGTATTTTGTTCCATGTGGCGGTATGGCGATCGAGTACACGCTGATGGTATCGCAGTCTTCGTGTTTGTAGTGATTTTTAGGAGGACTGAAGTCCTGACTACAAACCCAACCGGATTTTCAGCAATCAAAAATCCCAAAAATATGCCATTCCTTCCATGATTCCCGAAGCGCAAGCAGATCCAGCTAAATAATGATTTTCAGTACCATATTCGCGATGCCATTCTAAGAGTTCTGACAGAGCATTCGCGACGATAACTCCCCGGACATCCTGTTGAAACATACTGATATCATTGCCAGAATCGCCACAAACTAATGTTGCTTCAGATGGAATTTGCAGTCGCTTTTGTAAATAAGTCAGGGCATTGCCTTTATTGCTAGTTTGCGGTAATATATCTAGATCGCGATTGCTGCTAAAAATGATTTGAGCTGCCAGTCCCGATGCAGTTAACTGTTGCTGCAAAGCCTGGATAGTCGAGCTATTTTCTAATGTTGGTTCCAAACAATAACTGATTTTCCAAGGATTTTGTTCTTTGAGGGATTGGGGTTTAAGCTGGGGAAATTGCTGAGCTAAAGAGGCGATCGCCATTTTATCCCAGTCTTGAGAAAGATATTGGGCCCAATCTAAATCGATGCTTCCGTCTTGGTAAATCTCGCTACCTACACCTGCGATCAGGTAGTCGGGTGTCAGCAGTTGCTTTTGGGCAATTAATTCGCGAGTTGAAGCATGAGAACGCCCGGTAGCGTAAATTAAACAAATTTGCGATCGCACAGGTTGCAAGCGCTGGTTTAAAACTTGAGTTGCTTTATCGTCTCCGACTAATGTATTGTCTAAGTCGGTCACTAATAAGAAATTCATTTTATTAATTGGGAATTGGGAATTGGGAATGGGGAATTGGGAATGGGGACTTATATCAATTCCGGTTGCACTGGAGTGATATAGAGGAGACGGCAGTGCCGTTTCCCTACCGTCATTAATTGTAGGGAAACGGCACTGCCGTGTCCTGATTTCGGGTAATATTAATTCCGATGCAACCGGAATTGATATCATTTCCGGCTGCGTCGGAATGATATAACAGGATACAGTAACAGCTTCAAAAATAACGGGGGCAATTCGTAAATTGCCCCCAAATGAGTTAGAAATTGCAAACTTTCCTCAGTCGGAAAAAGTTGCTGAAGTCGGTACACTTGCCGACACTAGCAGCTATAATGACACTGCTGATAAACTCAGCATACAATAAGAAGACGCCACACAGCTCAATTTTGTTTCTCAACTGTTTGATATCGTTTCCGGCGCAGCCGGAATGATAGAGGAGACGGCAGTGCCGTGTCCCTACAATCAATTTGGCGTAGGGACACGGCATTGCCGTCTCCTCGCTTGTCATTCCGGCGCAGCCGGAATTGATATGACTGATCGAGTGAGGAAGATGAGCTTATCTAATCGGAATTTCGATTATAAATTCGCTGCCTTTACCTGGTTCCGAGAGGCATTGCAATTTGCCGTTGTGTTTTTCAACGACAATTTGGTGCGAAATTGATAAACCCAAACCAGTGCCTTTACCTACGGGTTTTGTGGTAAAAAACGGGTCAAACAAACGTACAATGTTATCTTCGGGAATGCCGGGGCCGTTGTCTTCGATCCGAATGCAAATGGTCTTATTATCAATCGTTTCAGTTTTAATTGTAATGGTCGGAAAAGTAGAATTTGTGGTGTTTTTTGCAAGGCTGCTGCTTTCTTCCAATGCGTCCATCGCATTTGCTAATATATTCATAAATACCTGATTCAACAGTCCGGGATGACATTTGATTTTCGGCAGTTCTCCGTATTTTTTAATCACTTCAATGCCCTGCCAGTTTGGCTTGGCTTTCAGCCTGCTGTTCAACATTAATAGGGTAGTTTCTAAACCTTCATGAATGTCGGCAGGCTTAATTTTAGCTTCGTCGGTTCGTGAGAAATTGCGCAAAGCTTGAATTATTTCTACAATTCGCTCGCATCCAGTTTGCATTGAATTAAGCAATTTTGGCAGGTCTTCTGCGAGAAATTCTAAGTCTATATCCTCGGCTTGTTTCTGAATTTTGGCTGGGGAATTTGGGTATTCTTCTTGATACATTTGCACGATTTCTAGCAAATCGAGAACGTAGCCGCGGACGTGGCAGAGGTTGCCGGCGACAAAGCCAACTGGGTTGTTAATTTCGTGGGCAATTCCTGCTAGGACTTGTCCGAGGGAAGACATTTTTTCAGTTTGGACTAATTGCATTTGAGTTTGCTGTAATCTGCGCAAAGCTGTTTGCAATTCCTGGGATTTTTGCCGATCGCGCGCAGCAGCAGCAGCCCGTTCTTCCTCAACTCCGATCGCCGCGGCAATAATTCCGATCAGCTTGCAGTCGGCTTCTGTGGATGCGATCGACTCAGTGTAAAGAACGCACATCGCACCTACGTAATTGTCGCCCAGTCGCACTGCTTGTCCCAGATAGCTTTGCAGTTGGTAGCGGATGACAGCGGAATCGATTTGGCCGTAGATAGTGTTCTGCAAGTCAGGAATCGCCACAGCCCGATCGCCTCCTTTGCTGCATACATCGGTACAGATGTGGCCATCGGCGCGATCGACAGCCGGGTAATCCGGCGGTGTTTGCCAAGTCGCGATCGCGCGCAGCAGTCCGCTATCGACGTGGCTGTAGATGGCGCAACTTCCGCCCAAAAGCTCACCAGCTAAGGATGTCAGGCGCTGGATGTTGTCAGCGGCGTCGGTGGTGAATCCCAAAAAGCACTCGTTAATTTTGCTGAGGCGGTACTCTGCTTGTCGGCGCGCCGTCATGTCGCGGGAGTTGATCGCAATTCCGTTCACAGCGGGGTCTGCTAGCAAGTTAATGCCTACGCCTTGGAGAAAACACCAAGAACCGTCAGCGCGCCGGAAGCGACCTTCTAGGGCGATCGGATCGGCTGGATTTGCGATCAGTTTCTCATGCTGGGAAATGACCGCAGCAATGTCGTCCGGGTGGACGAAATCGAGGACAATTTCACCGACGAGTTCCTCTGGTTCGTAGCCCAAAACAGTTTCTACAGAAGGGCTTTCGTAAACAATGCGGTCGCTTTCGTCCAGAATAGTAATGATGTCGGAACTGTTGAGAATCAGCGATCGCCACTTAGCCTCATTTTGCAGTAAAGCTAGCTGGGCTTGTTTGCGATCGGTAATATCCTCTACCATTTCCAAAATAAACTGCGGCATTCCCTGACTGCTATCGATGACAGACGCGCTGAGGCGTCCCCACCTGATGCTGCCGTTAGGGCGAAGGTAGCGCTTCTCGATTTGGTAAGCTTGGCGCGATCGCCCCGCCAACTGCTGGCGCAACTCGCACGAAGCTTGTGCGTCTTCCGGGTGCGCGTACTCGTCGAGACTCACACCGCGCAGTTCGGCTTCCGATCGCCCCAGCATTGCTTGAAATGCCGGATTAGTGGCGATCGCCATACCTTCGAGGGTAGCGACTGTCATGCCGATCGCAGCGCGTTCAAAAATTGCTCGAAACCGTTGTTCGCTGTCGCGCAAAGCTGCTTCTGCTTCGACTTCCTGGGTGATATCGCGCCCCGCGACTGCCAAACCTTTGCGCGAACCGTCGGGGTTGAACAGCGGCACTTTGCGAACTTCAAACAAATTGCTGCCGCCTGTGGGCAGGGGGACGGTTTGGCGGATGGAGGCGATCGTGCCTGTTTTCCAGGTATTTTCGTCGGTTTCCTGCCAAGAAAGCAGGATTTCTCTAACTCGGGGATCTGCGGCGGCTGCGAGTTCGGCAGTAGTTTTGCCCTGGTAGTCGGCTGTTTCCCAGCCCAAAAGTTTCAGGGCGCAGTCATTGGCAATTAGCCAGCGCCCCTCGCTGTCAGTGAGGTTGATAGCGTCGGGCACGGCGTCGATCGCAGTTTTGAGCCAGTATTCTCGATCGCGCAGGGCTGCTTCGGCGCGCTTGCGATCGGCAATTTCGGCAACGGTTCCTTCGTAGTAAAGAATTTCGCCGTTTTCGCCCCGGACTTCGCGGACGTTTTCCGAGATCCAGGTAGTGCTGCCATCTTGACGGTACACGCAGGATTCAAACTCTTTCAGGGAGCCGTTTTTGCTGATTTCGGCGATGAAGGAAGCGCAACGAGTGCGATCGGCATAAAGTTGGTTTGCCGAACATTTTGCGATCAGTTCTGTTGGGGAATCGTAGCCGTACATTCGGGCGAGTGCTGGGTTGGCGCTGAGGTAGCGCCCGTCTGGGGCGGTTTGAAATATGCCTTCGGTGGCGTTTTCAAAGATGCTGCGATATTTTGCTTCGGCTGCTTTGAGGGCTTCTTCTGCTTGGAAGCGATCGGTGATATCAGCTTGGACGCCGATGAAGTGGGTGACGCAGCCGTTGCTGTCGCGCACGGGGGAGACGGTAAATTCGTTCCAGAAGGGAGTGCCGTCTTTGCGGTAATTTTTGAGAGTTACTTTGCAATCGTGTTGTTCTTGCAGGGCGACGCGGATCTGATTGAGGGCGTCGGGATCGGTATCCGGGCCTTGCAGGAAGCGGCAGTTTCGCCCGATCGCTTCGGCGATCGAGTAGCCTGTAATCTTCTCAAAGGCTGGATTGCAGTAGATTATGGGCTTGTCTGGGTGGGTAGCGTCGGCGATCGTAATGCCGTTGCTGGTAGCTGCCAGGGCGCGATCGTACAGCCTCCAGACTTCTTCGATTAAATTGGGTGCAGTGCCGCCTGCGCGATTCGTCGATAGGGTTTCAGAAGGAATACTTATATCGCTCTGCATGAGTTTTTATAGATTTAGTTTATTATCGATCCCGACTAGCAGCATACCCTGCAAGTTTAACAGAATTGCCCTATTTTCCGACTGCCGAAGTTAGAAGGATATTATGCAAAATTTTGGCTGTAAATTCTACCAATAAAAAACCTTAACTTCATCGTTTTAATTTATAACAGTTGCTGCTGCACTCACTCTATCTCTGGTATGGTTTACTTGGTATGATTTGGTGGGCTTACAGGTTCGCGCAATTAATATTTGAGAGCGAATAAAAAGATAGAGCGTCCGGCTCTAGTGAAATGTTTTTAGTTGAATGATACAAACTCTGCTGAAATAAACCGACTCAAGATTAATTTTGAACGATCGCGGCAAGTTCCGAAATATTGTCGATTACAAAAGTCGGTTGTAAGGCAAGACACTCAGTGCGATCGCCATATCCGTAAGCCGCCCAACAAACATCTATCCCAGCATTTTTAGCAAACAGCAAATCAACCGCCGTATCGCCAACCATTAAAACTTGACTGTTATCCAATTCCGGGAACAGCGGTTTAATAATCGAGTAAAAAACAGTCGGATTTGGTTTTTGAATGATTTCTCCATTATCACCTAAAACTAAATCAAAAAAACTGTTAATCCTTAACTTTTCTAGAAACAAATTCACAAAACTAACGTGTTTGTTGCTAAAAACTCCGAGACTCAAGCCAGACTTGCTCACCAACTGCAAGAGTTGCTTTGTTCCTGGAAATAAATCTAGCTGCTTTTCACCTTCTGTGCGATAAAAAGAGCGGTAAGTTTCCACCCATGTGGGAATTGCGCTTTCCTCGATCGCCGGATAAAGCAATTTGAAAGTATTTGGTAAATTGATACCGATGGTAGCTCTAATTGTATCAGCACCAGGCGGAGCAATATTGAAACTTTCAAAAGTTTTAATAATGCAAGATATAATGGCTTTATGAGTAATTGCCAAAGTACCGTCGAAGTCGAAAATAATTAACTTGTACTGACTCATATTCCATTCCCTTCCCTATCTGAAGTATAATCTTTAAACATTCAAGAGGTCAACATGAGTGTCACTGAAAAACCAGAACTTCTAGTAACAGATTTTACAGATTTTCCCGACCATACTCAACTACCAGACTCCGACGGTAATTTTGTGAAGAACTTTCAAGAACTACCTCAAAGTATCCTCTTAACAACATCTGTTCGACCCATTTTAGACCAACTTCATCCTGATGGACAATATTGTATTGGTCAAGATTCCGGCATTTATTGGCGAGTCCCGCAACCCCCAGAACCGCCAGAAAAAGGAGCAGAAGCACCAGATTGGTTTTACGTCCCCAATGTACCGCCAACTCTCGACGGAAATATGCGGCGTTCCTATGTAATGTGGAAAGAATTAATGCCGCCATTAATTATACTAGAATTTGTCTCTGGGAATGGCAGCGAAGAAAGAGATAAAACTCCAAGAAAGGGTAAATTCTGGATTTATGAGCAGATTATTAGACCTGCATTTTACGGAATTTATGAAGTCAAAAAAGCCAAGATAGAATGCTATCATTTGGTAGAAAATAGATTTGAGTTAATGCCGAAAAATCAGCGCGGACATTACCAAATCGAGCCAATGGGATTGGAATTAGGTATTTGGCAAGGAGTTTATCAGGGTGTAGAATTGCCTTGGATGCGCTGGTGGGATGGTAACGGGAATTTGCTGCTGGCTGCTGATGAACGGGTAGAACAAGCAGAATTTGTCGCCGAACGAGCCACATTTGCAGCCGAACAAGAACGACAACAGCGAATAGAAGCTGAGTTACGAATTCAAGCTTTAGAAGCGCGTTTGCGAGAGTTAGAAGGAGGTTCATCAGTTGACAGTTGACAGTTGACAGTTGACAGCTACCTCAAGGACTAAAGTCCTTACTACAAATTTTTTTTTGTCTTGCTTTCAAGCGCCGATCGCAATTGCTAGAATCAAGAGGGCGGGTTTATTGAATTATTTGTTTGGATACATAAACAGTTGGTAAAACCCGCCCCTACCACCTATTTTTTCTCGTTTATCCGGTTTGTATTAGGGAAATTTAAAAAAATATCGCTTCTAGTCCAGAAGCTGCTTGTATTATTTGATAAGTATTTTGTAGCTTTGTGTAAATCCTATGGCATTAATTGTTCAGAAATACGGCGGGAGTTCGGTTGGTACAGTCTCGCGCATTCTAGAAGTAGCCCGACGAGTAGTCAAAACAGTACAGCTTGGCAACTCCCTGGTTGTCGTACTTTCAGCAATGGGCAAAACCACCGATGGTTTAGTGAAACTCGCTAAAGAAATTTCCCCAAATCCCAACAAGCGGGAAATGGATATGTTGCTCTCCACTGGGGAACAAGTGTCGATCGCACTTTTGAGCATGGCATTGCAGGAAATGGGACAGCCCGCAATATCCCTCACCGGCGCCCAAGTCGGCATCGTCACCGAAGCAGCCCACACCCGCGCCCGGATTTTGCGGATCGATCCGACTCGCATTGAAAGCCAGCTAAACAGCGGTAAAGTCGTAGTCGTTGCAGGTTTCCAAGGCATCGCCGATGCCGGAGAATTGGAAATTACCACCTTGGGGCGCGGCGGTTCCGACACGACAGCAGTCGCCCTCGCCGCAGCGCTGCGGGCCGACAGATGCGAAATTTATACCGACGTGCCCGGAATCCTGACTACAGATCCGCGCTTGGTGGCTGACGCGCAACTGATGGATGAGATCACTTGCGACGAAATGTTGGAATTGGCGAGTTTGGGCGCAAAAGTCCTGCACCCGCGCGCCGTAGAAATTGCCAAGAATTACGGCGTGCCACTGGTAGTGCTTTCTAGCTGGAGTGACGCGCCCGGTACGCTGGTAGTGTCCCCACCCCCACAACCCCGACCTTTGGAGGGCTTGGAGCTCGCAAAAGCGGTGGATGCGGTGGAATTTGACTTGGATCAGGCGGGGGTGTCGCTGTTGCGTTTGCCCGATCGCCCGGGAGTAGCAGCGCGGTTATTCGGTGCGATCGCACAGCAAAATCTCGATGTAGACTTAATTATCCAGTCAATTCATGAAGGAAATACCAACGATATCGCCTTTACAGTGAGGCGAAATTCGCTCAATCAAGCTGTTGCGGTTGCAGATGCGATCGTACCCACCCTCGGTAAGAATTCTCGCCCAGAATTGGGAGAACCGGAAGTGAAAGCCGAAGAGCGGCCAATAGCTAAAGTTAGCATTGCAGGCGCGGGAATGATCGGGCGTCCGAGAGTTGCAGCCGAGATGTTTAAAACCTTAGCCGATGCGAGAATTAACATTCAAATGATTTCCACATCCGAGGTCAAAGTTAGTTGTACGATCGATGCTGCTGATTGCGATCGGGCTGTTGCCGAACTCTGCAAAACATTTGATGTCTCCAACTCCCCGGTTGGGCTGCATTCATCATCCCAAAAACCGCCCGCAGTCCGCGCCGTGGCGTTGGATCTGAATCAAGCGCGTCTAGCAATTCGCCATTTGCCCGATCGACCCGGAGTAGCAGCAAAACTGTTCGGACTTTTAGCCGAAGAAAACATCAGCGTAGACACAATCATTCAGTCCCAACGCTGCCGAAATATTGACGGCATATTAACTCGCGACATTGCATTTACCGTAGCACAAATTGATGCCGAAGCTGCTAAAATTGTCCTAGAAAAAGCCGCCCCAGAATTCGGATGGGGCGAAGTTGCAGTGGATACAGAAGTTGCCAAAGTTAGCGTTGTCGGTTCAGGGATGGTAGCGCATCCGGGAGTAGCAGCAAAGATGTTTGAAGCGCTTTCCCAGCACAAAATAAACATTCAAATGATTGCGACTTCCGAGATTAAAATTAGCTGCGTTGTGGATGAGGCACAAGGTGTCATAGCTTTGAAGGCAATTCATGCAGCCTTTGAACTTGCCGGCACCGAAAAAATCCAAATTCCAGCTTAATACTTCAGTAGGGTGCGCACTGCGCACCTTACCGAATTTCAGAATATTAGCCTGTGTTAGGATCGAATTGGCGATCGCCCAAAAAGGATTTAATCTTATGACTCTAGCGAAGGAACAGACTAGTGGTAGCATTAGCAACTACATTGGCTCAGGATTTAGTATCACTCTCAAACGCCTTGGAGAACTTTATGAAGGCGAAGATGATGAGGATGAATACGGCATTTTAAAACCCAGTGAATTTGCTTTCAAAACAGCACTTGATTTAGTTGTAGCAGCACATTCTGTCATGGGAAACAGTTTTCCAAAAGCATCGGCTTGTACCGATCATCAAGGCGGGGTTAGCCTAACTTGGACAAGTGTAACTCCAGCTTGTAAAGTCCGCTTGTTCTGTCCGTTTATTGACGATGATGAGCAACTTGTTCGCATTTATTATCGCAAAAATGATGAACACGGTTCAGAGAAGGTAATTTCAGCAACAACATTAGTCGATCGGCTACAGTGGTTTAATCAAGCATGAACGAACAAAGTTTTAGCGATCGGGTAGACTTTCAACCACTACCTAATAGGGCTATTGTCTACCGGGCATTACTTCGTAAACAGTGGATAAATGAGGATACTGGACTGGTTGAATCTGAAGCTTACTACTTACGTAAAAATAAAAATGAACCGGGTATTTCTGTAAACATTGCTAGTGCTTGTTCTCCCGAACAATGTGCTGCAAGATTCAGAACGTGTTATGGAGTTGCTCGCCTTGAGGTAGGTGGCATTCGCGAGTTAGGTTTAGATGTAATTCCTGACTCTGTATCTCATGCTGAGATTGCAGGTCTACCTTACGATGAAGATGACCCTGAGATGGCTGATTTGCTAGCTGATTTGTTAGCACAGCAATCTCTAATTGTATGGAAACCAAGGGATTTAAATTTATGACTGTAGCGAAGGAACAGACTACTGGTAGCAGTAGCAATAGCGGGTTATCAAATTTCCGCATCACTGTTGAACGTCTGATCGAACTTTTAGATTTAGAAGAAGAGGATGAGTACGGAATTTTGAGACCGACCGAGTATGCTTTCAGGACAGCGATGAAATTGGTCGTTGAGGCTTATGATAGCATGGGAAACAGTTTTCCTAAATGCTCAATTGGTACTGATGATCGAGGTAGTATTAGACTTGCTTGGCAAAATAGAAATGCTGATTGTAGAATCAGGTTATTTTGCCCATCTAATGCCGAGGGTAAAGCTTACATTTATCATCAGAAAAATCAGGAATATAAATCCGAAGATATCATTTCTGCATCAACTTTAGTTCATTGGCTAGAGTGGTTTAACAAGGTATGACTGATATATTTTGTCGGAGTGAATCAGAGTTATAAAAATTACCTTCTCATACTATAATACCATCTACTCAACACCCAGTTTTTCAATTAATTCATTCCACTTGAGCTTGTGAATAGGCTGCAATTCTGTATCAATACTGACCAGATTAGAGTAATTATTCACAAAAACTTCTAAGGAAATCAATCTTAAGTAATATTGAATCGTAGGAATTACTCCATTAATTATTATTTGACAGCCATGCTCTTCTCTAACTTGAGATATTATGTTATTTATTTCCTGAATTTCAGAAGTTTTAATATTCTTACACGAAAGTATATAGTATCTTTTGGGATTAAACCTGATAATTTTTTCATAAGCTATTCGCACAATTGTTAAGTCAATTTCCCGATCAAGCTTTACTTCAATAGCTTCACAGATTTGCCCTTGTTCGTCAAATACTTCTATGTCGCCTGAACTTTTTGAAGTCAAGTCAGATGCTGTGTGACTGCCTAAAGGTGCTAAAGTACACTTTTCATATCTTTTCACTTCATCCAAGAGAGAATTGTACGTTGCATAGATAGCTAGAACCGGCAACTTTGAGCCACCGCGAACTTTATATTTAGTAGAAAAATGCTCCTCCAGACAAGAAACTATACTCAGTATGTTCAGAGTATCAGGATTAACTAATTTGGCTACGTTTACAATATTTTTAGCTTGTACTTCAATAACTTTATTCAATATCAACCGCAGCACATTATCTGCCTGTTCAGGTCTGCTTTGAACATAATCAATTATAGTTAAAAATGCTTTTTTTACTGCCTTGTTGCTGATTTTGCCCTGGTAGTCTAAATTGTACGGGTACGGTTGTTCTAAAGACCTGGTGAGCCAACCGCTTTCAGCCATAGATGGAAGTCCCAGTTCTTTTAATGTAGGTGTAATAGATAGAGTGTCAATAGTTCTTCCCGAAAAACCACCCGGCATACTACTCTGATGTTTTCTGATGTCCTGTTCAGGGGATAAAGACTTGTAAGTTAGAAGAGTAACCAACACGGTATAAACGCCCTTTTGTTTGTATGCTTGTTCACCAATCAGTAAAATATATTCAAGGCATTGTTGAGGAATATCCTTGATATTAGTAATTGAAAAGGACAAGCTGTATATATTCTTCAGTTTTTCTTTGTGGTTCATTGGGTTCATTTGACAATAAATTTTGACTTAATATTTCTTTGGCGATCGCCTCCACGACGGGCACGCAAACCGAATTCCCAATTTGCTTGTAACTTTCCCCCGCACTCGGATAGCTTTTAAAATCTTCAGGAAAACCCATCAGACGGTAACATTCCCTCAGCGTCAACTTTCTCACGAAATCTCGATCGGGAAAATAGATAAAAAACCTGCCCGATGTTTCTTGCGAAGGAATTGTCGGATGCACGCCATCCACCGAATAAATGCGATTAGGCTGTCTGTGAACCCTCGACAAATGTTCTGTATTCGGCCTCACGCCAGTTTTCCAAGTACCTTTATTTCTGTAACCTACAAATAACAGTCCCGAATCTTGCTTTCTGGGATATTCAATTAAAGTATACTCTGATTTGTCCAATATTTCAAAATCTCCAGTCTCGTCTAGAAATTCCCTGAGTTTTGGAGGAAACTTGGTTTTAAGTCGAGAAAAATTGAATTCTTTACCCTTAGTTGCAATGATGAATATTCTTTCACGGTGTTGTGCAATTCCAAAGTCTTTAGCATTTAGAATTTGATGATTTACGCTGTATCCCAAATCTTCAAGACTCGCAATAATTACTTTTAAGGTATTTCCCTTGTCGTGATGGATTAAATGCTTCACATTTTCCAGAACAACAACTTGGGGTTGTTTTACCTTGATGATTTTACAAATCTCGAAAAACAGCGTCCCTCTAGTATCTTCAAAGCCTAGCTTTTTGCCGCAGATGCTAAAAGGTTGGCAGGGAAACCCGGCGACTAAAACATCAAAGTCTGCTAAATCGGTAGGATTGATGTTACTGATGTCTGCAAAAGGCACTTCGCCGAAATTATCGGCGTACACTTCTCGGCATTTGCTGTTAATCTCGCAGGAAAAAACACATTCAAAGCCAATTTTTTCAAAACCTTGTCTGAAACCTCCTATACCTGAAAACAAATCTATAAATTTCATCTATAATTTTATACTAAATTTTACTCAAACCCATGATAACAGATTTTGTTTCTCTCTCTTCTTCCACTCTGCGTTCTCTGCGCTCTCTGCGGTTCAAAATACTCATTTAAACAAAAACCTGCATCGCATACGGAATTGCCGTGTCTACAGATATCGGGTAGAATGCTGATCGCCCAAAAACTCCCAAACTTGTCCCACAGCCGACTAAACTAGAAACAGCAGCACAAAATACAGCCATTATCTACTTCCTTTCACCAACCATGAGTCAAACCTTGGAAAACCTCACCGCCATCGATGACAAGCTATCCAAACGCCACATCGACCTCGATCCGGGCGGCTACTTCATCATTTATCTCGATCGCGAAACCAGCTTAATTTGCGCCAAACACTACACCAACATCATCGACGATCGAGGCCTCGCCGTCGATCCAGAAACGGGTAAACCCATCCCCGCTCGCGGCAAAGTAGAACGCACTGAAGTCACACTTTTTACGGCCAGAACCGCCAAGGAACTTTGCGTCAAAATCCTAGAAGAAACCCGCCCCAATCCGGTGACAATGTTAGATCACGCGGCTTATTTGGGACGGGAATTTATGCGGGCAGAAATTGCTTTATTGAGCGATCGAGAATACGTTCAAGATTAGTGCAACCGATCGCATCTGAATAGCACCAGATTACGAAAAACCTTGATACCAGAAATAAGTCACCATCGGAATCACTGTCGCCAACACCAACAGCACAACCACAATAACTGTGGCATTGCCTTGGTCTGTGTCTTCAGCTTTTTTAAATGTGCCTTCAACTTGAATGTTGTCAACAACTTCCGGCGCGCCCGGATCGGGTTGGCCAGACAAAACAGTTGCAATTCGCGAACTGGCGGCAGCAAATGCCTCGTTGTATTTGTTACCTTCCCGCAGCGGCACTTGCACGGTTTCCCCAGCTACACTCTGGGCAATTTCATCGCTTAGCAGGGACTTCACCCCTTCTCCGGTGCGAATTGTCGCGCTGTTGGTAACAGTGTCGAGAACGAGTAAAATTTGATTAGTCTGGTCTTCTTTTTCGGGAAACCACTGTTCAAATAGTTGGTCGGTGAAAGTAGCAGTCGTTTCGCCGTAGTCTAAGCGGCGGATGGTGACAAACCGAACTTCTTTACCTGTTTGTTTTTCTAGATTGTCGAGTTCGCTAGTGATATCGCTTTCGCTGCTGCGGCTGAGCACCTCGCCTTTGTCCCACACCCAAGTTCGATCGCCCGCCGACAACGCCGGCAATTCGTACACGCCAGTCGCCAATGCTGGCAATACCGCCATCTGGGATGCGATCAGGGCGATCGCGATCGTCGCCGCCAAAGGTTGGAGATATTTTCTCCAGCTAAATAATTGCTTCAGGAGTCTAGTCATTGAGGTTAACCATAAAACTGACTTTCCCCCAAAAATACTATAGAAACCCCGGTAAAATTCATTTTACACAGGGCAAATTTAAAATTAGCTCGCCAGTCCAACTCTGTCCCCGATGATTTTAGGATTATAACTATGGAACCAGCAGACTCTTATAAGGGTTGGATTATTCAATCACAGAAGGTATTCTATGTCGAGGTTTGGGATAGCCGCGGCAACCGCCACGTCGCTGTCCAAAATGCTAAGACGGAGGAGGAAGCTTTGGAATTGGCAAAAAACTGGATCGATAAGTATGAGTCAAAACCTGGCAGAATGCCGATCGATGTTCCCCACCCTTTCGGAGACATGATCGATATGCCATTTTAGGTTAGTTGACTGTTAACTGTTAACTGTTGACTGTTAACTGTTGACTGTTAAGATAAATTATTATGAAATCCCTCGAAATTTCCGCGTATTTTCTACCAAACTTTGAGCAAATTCATCGAACCTTTTAGATAGTTTATCGTCCAACAATTTACCGTCAGGAGTAAAAGCTTGCCAAGCTTGTCCGATCGCAATTTGTTCGGGAATCACCCAAGCGTGAACCCATCTCAAAATGGTTCGCAAATCGTTAAGCGCGTTGCTGTTAACTTGTCCTCCCAACATGCTAATCGAACCCACAACTTTCCCATCCAAATGCTCAAAACTCATCAAATCCAGGGCATTTTTGAGAACACCGCTGACGCTACCGTGGTACTCCGGCGTTGCCAAAATCAAGCCGTCGGCTTGCTTAACCGCATTCCGCAGCTTTTCCACATCCGGGTAATTGTGATAATCATTTTCGCCGTCGCAAAATGGCAGATTGATCGATCGCAAATCCAAAATTTCAACTTCCGCGCCCAGGGCCTCGGCCCGCCCGGCTGCTACCTTCAATGCGATCTGGCTGTATGAACCAGCTCGCAAACTTCCGCCAATACCGACAATTTTTACCATAGGAGTTGAAAACAGCAAGTTGCTAAAACGTAGTCATTACGACTATGCTTAATTTAGCGAATTTGATCGGCAATTGTCAATCGATTTTAGATTTTAGATTGAAGAAAGCGATCGCACGGACTCGGTAGATACCGATCGGGTGCGTCGCCCGGAGTGCAATCTGCAAGTAAGATAGAAAATCTGGGAGCGACGCACCATACAAAGAGCGGTTGAGCTAATAACCTTTGCAGAAAACAAATCTACCCATTCAACACCCGGCATCTTGTTAAAATAAATGAACGTAGCAAACCAAAAGCGGTCAATCTTGGCAGTCTTCAACCTTGGGAAAAGCAATATGAAAAATTCTTGGAAACACGCATGGCTAGGGCATCTAGCTGTAAATAAAGACAAGTCGAGCCAGCAAAATCCTCAAAAATCAATTTTAGGACGGAATCTTTGGCGCATCCTGGGCAGTTTGGTGATTTCTCAAGGAATATTGCTCTCGACCCCGGTTTTTGCCGACAGCGCGCCAAACAACACGCTCAGTTACAGCCAACTGATCGAAAAAATAGAAAAAGGGCAAGTCAGTAAAATCGAAGTAGACGAAATTCAAAGAACTGCCAAAGTTAAGTTAAAAGATCAAAAAGGCGATCAAGCTCAAATTGTGACTCTTTTTGACTACAACAACCGAGAACTCTACTCGCAAATCCGCGCCAAAAAGATCGACTTTGAAGTCAAACAAACAGCCGATAACACCGCAGCAGTTAGTTTAGTCGTAAACTTGCTGGTAATTTTTATGGTGCTAGCAGCGCTGATGGCGATTTTGCGCCGATCGACCCAATCGCAAGGAAATGCCATGAACTTCGGCAAATCCCGAGCCCGTTTCCAAATGGAAGCCAAAACCGGCGTGATGTTCGACGACGTAGCAGGAATCGAAGAAGCGAAAGAAGAACTGCAAGAAGTCGTCACCTTCCTGAAAAAACCTGAACGCTTCAACGCCATCGGCGCCAAAATTCCCAGAGGAGTTCTGTTGATAGGGCCTCCGGGAACCGGCAAAACAATGTTGGCAAAAGCAATCGCAGGCGAAGCAGGCGTCCCCTTCTTCAGCATCTCCGGTTCCGAATTTGTCGAAATGTTCGTCGGAGTCGGCGCCTCCCGCGTCCGCGACTTGTTCCGCAAAGCTAAAGAAAGTTCTCCCTGCATCGTCTTCATCGACGAAATAGACGCCGTGGGAAGGCAGCGCGGAGCTGGGATCGGCGGCGGAAATGACGAACGCGAACAAACTCTCAACCAGTTGCTGACAGAAATGGACGGCTTTGAGGGTAATAGTGGCGTGATTGTGATTGCGGCAACTAACCGCCCAGATGTACTCGATAGTGCTCTGTTGCGGCCCGGCAGGTTCGATCGACAAGTAACGGTAGATTTGCCCAGTTACAAAGGGCGTTTGGGGATTTTGCAAGTGCACGCGCGCAACAAAAAACTCGATGCAGAAGTTGCCCTAGACACGATCGCCCGCCGCACTCCCGGCTTTTCCGGCGCCGACTTGGCAAACTTGCTCAACGAAGCAGCAATTCTGACAGCGAGGCGGCGCAAAGACACGATTAGTAACTTAGAAGTTAACGACGCGATCGACCGGATTACGATCGGACTCACCCTTAACCCGTTGCTCGACAGCAAGAAAAAGTGGATGACAGCATACCACGAAATCGGACACGCCCTAGTTGCAACAATGCTCAAAAATGCCGATCCGGTGGAAAAAGTAACGATTATTCCGCGATCGGGCGGCATTGAAGGCTTTACTAGCTTTACCCTAGACGACGAAATGATCGACAGCGAAGGTTTGAGGAGTCGGGCTTTGCTGTTAAACCGGATTACAGTAGCTTTGGGCGGACGGGCGGCGGAGGCAGAAATTTATGGCGATGCTGAAATCGACACCGGCGCCGGTAGCGATCTCAAAAAAGTTGGCAGTCTCGCTAGGGAGATGGTAACGCTTTACGGAATGTCGGATTTGGGGCCTGTGGCTTTTGAAAGTCCGAACAATGAGGTGTTTTTGGGGCAGAGTTGGAATTCGCGAAATGAGTATTCCGAAGAAATGGCAACCAAGATCGATCGGCAAGTCCGAGAAATCGCCTTTCAATGCTACGAAGAAGCTCGCCGAATCATCCGCGAAAACCGCCATTTGGCAGACAAACTGGTCGAAGCGCTGTTGGATGAAGAAACCATCGACGGTGACGAATTCCGCCAAATTGTCGATCGGTATATCAAGTTGACAAAAAAAGAGTTGGCACCGACATAAAAAGTAGTTTACTCGTTACCAGGCAGAGCCTGGTAACGCAGATCCGGAGGCTCTGCCTCCAACTTTGCCGATCGCAAACGAGGCAGAGCCTCAAGATATTTGTTCCCAGGCAGAGCCCGGGAACCAGTTAAATGACCAATGACCAATGACTAATTTAAGACTGTTGTGCGTACATTTCCCGGAGCACCAAAGCCGGATCTACCCAACGACCACTGTACTTCAATCCCCAGTGCAGGTGAGGGCCAGACGTGCGGCCAGTCATGCCAACTCTGGCAATTCTCGCACCAGCCGGTACTGTTTGACCCTGCCAAACTTGCAAAGTACCTTCGGGATCGGTGTAATAACGCCCGCCGTTAGCTGCTAGCACCCGGCCCCTGAGATGACAGTAGATGTGTTCCCAACTTCCCGATCGCACGATCATACCAGTGCCGCACCTGCCATCTTCCCAAACTTCCACAATTTGTCCGCCCCACCAATTCCGAATGTAGCTACCTTGGGGCGCCGCCAGATCCAAACCGTAATGAAAATCCCCGCCGCGAGGGCCAAACGGGGAAGTGTATGTTTCAAAATTTTCGACTGGGAAAGAAGCTTCTTGCCACAAATTACCCGTCGCTACTTTGTTGGGTAAGCCAGACTGAGCTGTTACCAATTGCTGCTGCAAATAAGGGCCGATTAAAACAATGCCGATCGAAAGTGCCAGCAGCAGCATCTGTCTGAGACGAAAAAAGCGTTTTGCCGTCAGCGGGCCTCTAGAGTCTTGCAGGATTTTTTTCACGGCGAACAAGTTGAATGTGTGTGCGAGTGTGCGTTGAGGAGTGCCAATTCGCTGCAAGATGGCGTGTGATCTCTACCCTTCCTTTGCGAATCAGTTTATCAACAACGTGTATCTTACTCCATCCAAAACCCGTGTCAAGGCTTCCGGGTAAATGCCGGCGGGTGAGGCAAAAAAAAATTGGCATAATTTCGGCTACGGTTGAATTCGATCGAGCCTTTGTTTGACACTATAGTAGTTCGGGGATTTTGGATGTCATCCAAAATCTCAAATTCATAATAGATATCAAGCAATGCTTACTGAAATTTTCCCCTTTAGTTTTGCCATAGATGCAACTGCGATCGCCGGTGCGTCTTTGTGGTCTTTGGCCCTATACTGGGGCCTATCGCCCCTCAGCGAATGGGTAATCCTGCAACTCAACCGCTGGATGAATTTTGCCGAAAGATCCCTCTACACTTCCGAAGCGGAGTTTGAAAAGACTCGCCAAGCTAGAGAAGCTCAAAACGCCTTTTACGCTTCGCTGTTGAGCATTCTGCCCTTTTTGATTGTGGGCGGATTGTGCAATTGGGGCGTAGAATTTTCTCTGGGTACTGGTTGGGCCGTATCTATGGGAACTATCGCCTGCATTGGAGGCGGTGTCTACGAGCTCGGCCGCCGAGACGGCGAGAATTCTTAGGAAATTTTAGATTTTGGATTTGGGATTTGGGACATTTCTGGACGCGCGGGCGGTCATAAACCGGGTTTTTGCGACAATATTTCGCACTCACCCGCAGATGCGCTCAAAAACCCGGTTTATCAAAGTCGAACCGCGTCGAGGAATGTCTGATTGTCGCTCGCTAATTAGGATGTAAACCTGTGAAACTCAAGTGGTTGATACCTGGAATTATCTCATTTTTTTCGATCGTTATTATTCCTGCCAAAGCGGCTGAAACCAGGTGCGGGTGGTTACAAAATCCCACGCCTGCAAATTGGTATCTCAAAGACAAAGATGGTAATTGGACTATCTCAGTACAAGGAGGATATCAAGCTGGAGGAATGGATAATATTCCTCCTTTTAAGGATGATGAATATGTCAAAACTAATGTCAACTATGGATATGGTTGCGCTTGTCTAAATGTAGTAACAGATCGCAATCGCATGAGAATTACTGCAATAAATGGTGGCGAACAATTACCGCTTTCGACTTGTCGTCAAGACCAGAAATTGCTAAGAATTCGTTAGTTGCAGGCCCAGCGATCGCTTTAACCGTAATTTGACTCAGGATGTTTACCTAAAAGCCGCAGTTGCCGTTCAGTAGCAGTAGCCAGAATTTCGGGATTGAATTGCCACGGCCAAGGCGAAAATTTCTGGGCAATGTTACGGTGCGAATAATGCACTTGCAGCAGATAACGAGTGCGATCGACTGTTGTATTTTTGCCGCCGGAATGCCAAATTTCACTGCGGAAAAACAGTACATCTCCTGCTTTGCACAAAACTGGTTCGGGAGAGTGTCCGTTCCAAATTTCTTCCCCGCGATCGGGTTTTCTACCAGATTTGTGACTACCAGGAATAATGTAGGTAGGACAAAGGTCTTCTGCGATGTCGCTGAGATAGAAATGGGCTGTACAAATCCATACTGGCAGTTGAAAAGTGCGATCTGTAAACACGCTTTCGGGCACAGGTACAAACACCTGATCGACGTGCACGCGCCAGCCGTCATAACCAGGCTCACTTTTCCAAGCAGTCATGCCGATGATGTGGCAATCGCTGCCCATTAATGCTTCTGCCAATTCAATGATACCAGGTCGATCGACATAGGACAGCCACAGGCGATCGCGATTAAACACACATTTAAAATGTTTGTTCAACTCACTCCAACTGCTACCGTCGAGTCCGAAGGGTTGCAGGCGATCGAGCGCTTCCCGGGCCTCCCCCATTTCCGACGCGCTAAGCACACTAGGAATCAGCGCAAAACCATCTTCACGCACCGCCTCTACCGCCCCCGCTGTGTCGAAAAGCTCACAAGTCTTTTGTCGATAGTTGAAAACTTCATTTAACGTGGTTGCGTTCATAATTCAAATCAAAGTAAAATTACTAGCTACTATTAGATTAGCACTTAGTTTTTATGACTTATCTCAACTCCCGTGGCATCGGAATTGATATTACCCATAGTCAGGACACGGCAGTGCCGTGTCCCTACTATTCGAGCGATAGTTCCATCGCCTGCGAGGACTATCGATTATTCTGGGGTAGGGAAACGGCACTGCCGTGCCCTCCGTTGCTACAAAGCGTGTAACAATTGACTTTTTTTCTTAAATACCAACATTTTTTTAACTCAATTAAATGAACTACCAACCAGAACCAACATCATTAGATCAAGCTCGGGCTAGCTTCAAAGAAATCTGGGGATACAACGACTTTCGTCCACCACAAGGAGAAATAGTCAGTAGTTTATTAAGCGGAAAAGACACGCTAATAATTATGCCGACTGGTGGTGGCAAATCTATCTGCTTTCAACTGCCAGCTTTATTACAAACAGGCTTAACTATCGTAGTTTCGCCGTTAGTTGCACTGATGGAAAATCAAGTGCAAGAATTGCGCGATCGCCATTTACCCGCTTCCCTACTTCACAGCCAATTACCAATACAGCAGCGCAGCCAAACTATGCAATCGCTGCTACAAAATAAATTGAGATTGCTGTACCTGTCTCCCGAAACATTGCTCAGCAAACCAGTCTGGGAAATCATCAGTCAGCCCCACATAGAAATCAACGGTTTAATATTAGATGAAGCTCACTGCTTAGTCCAATGGGGCGATACATTTCGACCAGCTTATCGGCGTTTGGGTACTGTGCGATCGGCTTTATTGAAAACTAAACCAGCAGGAAGTAAGATTGCGATCGCCGCTTTCACCGCTACAGCCAATCCCGAAGCCCAAAAAACCATCAAAAAAGTCTTGCAACTCCAAAAGCCGGAAGCATTTTTGCTAAGTCCCTACCGTTCTAACTTACACCTGCAAGTGCAAACAGTCTGGACTCCGAGGGGACGCAAACAGCAGTTGTTAAATTTTATTAAAGCTCGACAAAAACAAGCAGGTTTAGTGTATGTTCGCACTAGAAAAGACTCCGAAAATTTGGCAGAATTGCTGGAAGAAGCAGGATATCAAACAGCCCCTTATCATGCAGGTTTGAGTCCAGAAGAACGGCGACAAATCGAAAAAGCTTGGCTGAACAATCAGCTTAAATTTGTGGTTTGTACCTCAGCCTTTGGTATGGGAATTAACAAGTCAGATGTCCGATGGGTTGTCCACTATCAAGCACCTTTGTTATTATCAGAATACATTCAAGAAATTGGTAGAGGCGGACGCGACGGCAAATCGGCGATCGCCCTGACGTTAATTAGCGAACCCACGGGCTTGCTTTACCCCGAAGACAAACAGAGAAAAGAGTTTTTTCAGGATAAATTGCGATCGCAATATCGAGAAGCGCAGCAGCTAGCTAAAAACCTACCAGCGAAAGGTAATGTAGATGCAGTTTCGCGGGAATTTCCCGAAAGTGCGATCGCCCTTTCGATTTTGCACAGCAGCGGACAATTAACATGGCAAGATCCTTTTAATTATGTTATTAATAAATCTGCACAGCCGAAAGCCGAAAAACCAAATTTTACCGTCACTGAGGAAATGGTAAAATATCTTAAACACAAGGAATGTAGGTGGCAATTTTTGTTAGAAGCTTTTGGGTTTGGAAATGAGGCGAAGTCTATACGGTGCGGGCACTGCGATAATTGTAAGTAAATGAGTGGAAAAATATATAAAGTATGTGATTCTTAGTCCGCGGAGGCGGACGAAAGTTTGTGTAGTAGGGGCAATCCCCCCGTGGTTGCCCTAATTTCAATCGCCGAATCATCCACGAGATAATCGCGCCTAAATTCTAACTCACAGGTTCAGTATATTCGCAAAAAATATTGAGACTAATTTTGAGCAAATACAGAACAACAATAGTAGCAATACTAGGATCGATCGGGATTCCAGACGAAGCGCCTAAGCCCACAATAGCAACAATTAATCCCGTCAGCAAAGGCGTACTCCCAGGGTTTTTCGTGTATTCTCTAAATTGGGCGCGCAAACCATCATTCCCGCAGAGTTCCGCGCGGAGAACTTTGAGCGTGGTTTGCCACAAAGATTTGTGGTTATAAGATTCAAGATTGTTGTTTTCAAACCACAATTCATCAAAACTACTGTCAAGTCTGCCGTTGTGTTTTTCCAGCATGGCAAAGGCTTCTTGGGCGGGAGCATAATCTTGCAACATTTGCCGCATTTCATTCATTTCGGCGGGAGTGAGTATCGGTTCCATATTGTTAATTGCGGGTAGGTTAGTTAAACAATTTTGAATTGTAATGATTATACCAGTAATGCTCGATCGATTCCGGGCGGGCAAGATGCGGGTTCTGTTTGTCGATTTAATCCAAGTCTCGATCCCCCTAAATCCCCCTTAAGAAGGGGGACTTTGAATCCTATTATCCCTACATTTTGAAGTAAGACTTTGAATACTCTTGTCCCCCCCCTTCTTAAGCTATGCTAGGGGGGATCGCTCCAACGAAAGAAACCGGGTTTTTTCCCTAATCTGCGTGTCGCAATGAATATCTTCATAAAAACCCGGTTTCTGAGCCCCCATCGTAAATCCTGTCACAATTAATCTGCTCCCTCCTCCTCTGTTTCACTGGCTTTCTGAATAGCTGAAAACAACTCTCCCGGACACTCATCACCCGTAAACTCTCGCCAAATCACCTGAAACTGACTGTCTCCCAACTGCTTGAGCATCCGCCCTAAATCTGCGATATCCCAGCCAACCAATTCAGAGTTATGCTCGTTGTCAATGTCTAAGGCTTGAATGTAAATTTTCACCGCCTCCGTCCAATTCGATTGGGCTTCTAAGGTTCGGCCCCATGCAGCTAGAGTTGAGGAAGCTTTACGCCAATCATTGGCGGCACTTGTGGCTGTAAATGCTTTTTGGAAATAGACAACAGCAGTGTCAAAATCTCCTTGCTCTTTGGCAATGTTTCCCAGTTGGTGATACTCGTCAGCAGCGTTGTAAAAATCCCCCGCATCTTCATAAATTTGGAGAGCTTTGTTGTAAAAAGCGATCGCATCATCAAAGCGCCGTTGCTCTTGGGCTACTCTTCCCA
>ENA-OFCE01000200-OFCE01000200.1-metagenomes-genome-assembly--contig:-NODE-200-length-41695-cov-4.877209_pt1 | contig 41695 bp, 34 predicted proteins | sample MGYA00153388_OFCE01 | MGnify analysis MGYA00153388 | reverse complement strand
ACGCCGACCCGCGAAAGCCCGGGCTCAGTGCACTGGCATTGATGGGTCGATGGCGGATACCAGGCGCTAATGTCCGTTATGGGTGGAAAGCGGACGCAAAGCAGCATCAATGCATAGCGGCCATCCGTCCAACCCTGGCCGACGAAGCTGATCATCTGTTCCTATTACAAGCCTTCAGGCTTCAAGCCGGTCTTTGCGCATTCGGATGGTCACAACCAATCCGCTCTCTTGCCAGTCGTAATCAAGTTGCCCGCCGAGTTGTCCCGACACGCTGCGTGCAACAAGCTGGCTGCCAAAGCCTTTCGGTGTCTGCGCTTTCGTTGTCGGAGGTCCGCCTGTTTCCGTCCAGGTGACTAGAATGCAGTTGCCCTCCATCGAACTGGAGACATCGAGAAACCCGCATTCTGCGGACAACGAGCCATATTTGACCGAGTTCGTCGCGAGTTCGTGGATCACCATCGCGAGCGCCGTTGCGGCGCGCTCACCGACACCCATCCGGGCAACTGAAACGCGGATGCGGCCGGAGAAAGCTGCCGTCTCGTCATAGGGCGCGAGTAGGACCGAGAGCAGATCGCCAAGCAGGGCGGCTTTGCCCTCGGCGTCGGGGAGTGGCCGTACCAGATCATGCGCGCGGCCAAGCGCCGTCAGGCGCTGTGTCAGCTCAGTCGCCATCTCTTCCACAGTTTTGGCAGAACGCGCCGTAATCTGAGTAAGGCCAGTAGCTATTGCCAACAAGTTTTTAACCCTGTGGCTCATCTCGCCGGCCAGCAGTTCGCTGCCTTCCTCCGCCTGTTTGCGGCCCGTAACATCAAGAAAGATCCCGACCATAACTCGACCGATTATTCCGTCGTCCGAGCCTCGTCCGCGGGCCGCAATCCACCGAACCTCATCGTCCCGGCAAATGCGAAAGTCGATCTCATATGACCCGGTTATAGAGCGCGTCGCATTAAAGGCTGCTCGGACCCTGTCGCGATCGACTGGATGAATGCGGACGGACAATTCTTCGAAGGTAACTTCGTCGGCCAAATCCAAGCCCCACAATTCGAACGCGCGTTCGTCCATCGCGAATTTGTCGGTGTCTACCCGCCATGCCCACAGCGCAACGCAGGCCGCCTTGACAGCTAACGGCAGATACTCGTCCTTCCAGACTGGCGTTCCCCGAACCAATTGCCCTCTTTCTTCGCTCCGCCGAATGGCGAGGAGCGAGCGATTACCACAGCCTGTCTTTCCCGCTTGAATGGATATCAGCGGTGTATGATTAGTCAGACGAATGAGATCACGATAAGTGCCGACGAGGGGATCGGCCGAATGGATCTAGTGTGCCGCCAGTGTCCGTTTTGGATCGGAAGCGGACATTAGGCGTCGCGGGGGATCGAACGTCCGCTTACGGGTGCCGACTGGAAGCCCCGGAATGACCGCGATGGGCGCAAAGCAGACGTCATTTGACTAATTCGACGCAAATTTCCCAATGAGTTGAGTGCCCATCACTTTCATGTCGGGTGCGCCATTTCCAGCCGGTCATCCTGTTGGCGGCCTCAGGCCAGAAGCGCCAGGATGCGCGGATCGATTGCCCCGCTTGAGTCGCCAATATTGTCCAAGACCAAGTCCGCCTGCCACAAATCTTGTCCGACACTCAGTTCGCCCGGCGTAGCCACGACCTTCAGGCCCGCGCGTTTGGCCGACATCACACTGACCGCAGTGTCTTCGATCGCCAGCGCGTGACCGGCGGCGACACCAAGGTTTCCAAGCGCTGCGACAAATGCATCGGGCGCAGGCTTCCCATGTTCGACATCGTCGCGTGTTCCGACATAATCGAAGTCGTCAGGCGAAAGCTCATCGACTGCCGCAAAGATCGCATCGAGGTTTGCGCGATAAGTGGTCGTAACGAACGCGACTTTGATCTTGTGACTTTTGCAATAGGCAATGAGCTCGGCAACACCGGGACGCGGACTTGGACGTACGATCAACAGCGCTTCGCCCGAAAGCTGGGTCTTGCGCGTATGAATGGTCGCGATCTCGGCGTCCGAAAGGGGTGCGCCCGTCGCCGAGGCGAGCATCGAGAGGCGTTCCTTTCCGCCCGACTGCGAGAGCAATTCGGTATATGTCTCGCGATCCCAACTCCACGTTGATCCCGATTCTTGCAATGCCTGATTGTAAGCGCGCCGTTGAATATCCGACGATTCCACGACGGTGCCAATCGATCCGAACAGCACAGCGGCCTTGGTCATTAAAGTTCTCCTGCGGTCTTCCGTGCGGATAACGTTCCGGGTGGCGAAAATGGTGCCGGCGAAAATGCGCGCACGATTTAGCGGCGGCGCATTGAGCTTTGCTTACTATTCTCTCCAGTTCAATATTGCTTTGCACCGATCGGCGACGGTCGATCTTTCGAACGTTCCGATAGAGAGCCGATGATTCCTCGCGAACTGCTTGGCACTGCCATCGTCCCAGGCGGGGGCGAGGAGCTGCTGCTGTTCCGGCGGGGCAAGGATTTCATGATCGTGCTTGATCGCAACGAGCTGATGAACAGCCGGATGAGCGGGTCGGAGGAAGCGCTGGCGACGATGACGATCGAGCGGCTGGGCAATTGCGATGGCCATTTGCTGATCGGTGGATATGGCATGGGGTTCACGCTGCGAGCATCATGTGAATCGCTTGCCCCCACGGGGAAAATGGACATTCGGGCAGCTAACGGCGGGAGTGGGTGGAAAGCAGACATCCCACCTCAAAGTGCTAACTGTCGTTTATGCAGCCATCGGTAGGGTAGCCAAATGCATAAGCTCGTAACCGCGAGCGCAACGCCCAGTGCGAAGGTCTGCCCTCGTCCGATTGTTAGCCAATGAACCGCCGATGCCAACGATATTGCTGAAAGCACGGCTCCTGTGAACATAGAAAGCCTGTGCAGGAACCGCGCACGCCGTGCATTCATAGATGTCATTTCCGCGCTCCAAGCAGGGTATTTTCACGGCCTGCGCTAATGAGGACATGTCCGCAATGGGTCGAAAGCGGACACTAGCAAAGCTCGTCGGTAGTTGCACCAATCGACCGCTGCAGCCGGCAAACCGCAGTTCTGGTAAGCACATGATTTGCGAGAGAAAAATGGTGGGCGTGGCAAGGATTGAACTTGCGACCCCTGCGATGTCAACACAGTGCTCTACCACTGAGCTACACGCCCACACGGGGAAAACCGCCGGGGTGCAGCGGGTCAGCTTGAAGCGCGCCTTAAAGGTGCGGTCCGCGCGGTGCAACCCTTGTTGAACCGCCCTTACAGCCGCCCGTGCTGATCCTCGGACTGGAACATGCGGTCGACTTCGGACACCAGATCCTTCAGGTGGAACGGCTTGGACAGCAATTTGGCTTCGGGGCTGGTCCGCCCGCTTTGCAGCGCGACCGCCGCGAAGCCGGTGATAAACATTACTTTGATCCCCGAATCGATCGCGCTGGCTTTCTGCGCCAGTTCGATTCCGTCCATTTCGGGCATGACGATGTCGGTCAGCAGCAAATCGTAGCGCCCTGCCTCGAGCAGCGGCAACGCTTCGGTGCCGCACCCGACGGCGTCGACATCATAACCGACGCGGGTCAACGAGCGCTGGAGATATTCGCGCATCGACGTGTCGTCTTCGGCAAGGAGGATCCGGATCATAGCGGTGATGTATGCAACCACAATTCGACTTTTACCAGCGATCCGAAACGGTCAAATATTGCTGTCCTTTTCTGGCACGCCTAGGTTTGGCGCTTGAACGAGCCATGTCTCCCCGCCCCGACGATCATCGCCGCGCGCACGTCGCTGCCCATCCTGCTGTCGGTACCGCATTCGGGCCGCGACTATCCCGACTGGCTGATTGCCTCGGCTTGCCGCGGCCGGGCCGCGCTCGAAAGCCTCGAGGATCCGCTGGTTGACCAGCTGGCGTGGCGCGCGCTGGGGCTCGGCGTCGGCGCAATTATCGCCACCGCGCCGCGCGCCGCGATCGATTGCAACCGCGCGCCCGACGAAATCGACCCCGCAGTGATCGTCGGCGCCGCCGCCGCGACCTCGCCGCGCGCCATCGCCGGGCTCGGCATCGTCCCCGGTCGAACCGCCCGCCACGGCCATTTGTGGCATCGCCCGATCGACCGCGCCGAGCTCGACCGCCGCATTGCCGACGCCCACGCGCCCTATCATGCCGCCATCGCACGCGGGCTCGACCACCTCGCGATCGCGCACGGCGCCGCCATCCTGCTCGATTGCCACTCGATGCCCACCCGAAGCGGGCAGGCACAAATTGTCATCGGCGACCGCCACGGCACCAGCGCCGCGCCGCATATCAACGACGCCGCCGCGCGGATTGCCCGCGCTCACGGTTTCACCGTCGCGCTTAACGTGCCCTACGCCGGCGGTCACATCGTCCACCGCCACGGCCAGCCCGATGCCGATATCCACGCGCTCCAGATCGAGATCGACCGCAGCTGTTACCTCGCCGCCGACGGCCGCGCCCCCGGCCCCGGCTTCGACCGCGCCGCGCGGCTACTCGAGCAGCTCGTCACCGGCCTCGCCGCGACCATCGCCGAAGCCCCGGCTCTCGCCGCCGAATAAAAAAAAGGCCGCCCCGTTGCCAGGGCGGCCCAAGTTCAGGGAGGATCCGCATCCAACAAGGATGCGCGGCCGGTGGGCGTCTAAGGGGTGGAAAGCCACCCGCCAGCTTGACCATCAGATGGGAAGCCGGACGCTCCGCTTCAATCCCCCGATACCGTCGATCCGCCGCCAATCGCTCACGCTTCGGCGTTGGCGGGGACCGGCGCGGCGCCGGTCGGGATGCTCGGCCCCTTGCCCTGCTCGGTCTGGCGGAAGAATACGTCGCGGATCAGCGACAGCGACATGAGGTGCGCATAGATCAACGGCAGCATCCCGCTCTGCGCCATCTTGCGCAATTCGTCGCCGCGCAGGTCGCGCAATTTCTCTTCGTCGATCATCTTGAAGCCGCGATACAGGAACGGCTGGTCGACGCCGTCGGGCTGGATCGAGACTTCGCCTTCCATCAACAGGCCGGACGTCTTGAGGTCGGTCATGAACGCCTGGGTGCGCAGGCCCGCGGTCTCGAACTGCTCGCAGAATGACAGAATGTTCTTGGTCAGCTCGCTCGGCTGGTCGCCGTCGAACAAGGCCTCGCCGTCGCCATCTTCGCTCATCGCGCCCGAGGTCGGGTCGACGCACAGCGACAATTCGTCGCTTTCGGGCTGGAGCCGGGCGAGGATGAACGGGTAGCGGCGCAGGTACGCCGGCATATAGGCCGGCTGGCCGATCGGATTGCCGTCGGCGTCGATGAAGGTGTTGATCCCCTCGTTAAGCCCCATCAGCGCCAGCGGGATCGGCTCGTCACCGGCCGAAAAGATGATCGGGAAGACGCGCTGGGCGTGGGTGAATTCTTCAACCGTGACCGGGATGGCGTGGGTTTCGCTCAGGCCGGGGACGGTCAGCAGGCGCTTGAGCTTCATCTTGCCGTGCTGGCCGGCGTTGAGCGGCTGCAGATCATTGTACAAAAGCGGCAGGCTCGCCGCATTCGGCGCTTGGGTCGCCATCGTCACATTCTCCGTCGAAGGGGGGCTGCGGCACTGGCCAAGCCCATGAAAATCTCGCGGTTGCGCTCTAGAAGCGGCCCCGCGCTTGTGCAAGTCTTGCAATGACTTGGAAGTAGCGCGGGAGCGGCGGGTTGGGGAGCCATCAATTCATGAAGCGTTCAATGCCGCGCTGCCACGAACTCGGCTCACCATGATCGACGCCCGATGATCTTCCCCGGCCTGCTTGGCCTCCTCGCGATGCTGCTTGGCGGCGGCGAACCTGCGCAGCCGCCAGGTCCGGCGGTGCGGATGATGATCGTCCAGCAGCAGATGATCCTGCGCATCCCGGTTCGACCGCACCCCGTCCTCAGGCTCCAGTGGGAGGAGGAGAAGGGCCCCAAATGCCTTCCTGCCGGGATGATCGCCGGTGCCTTGCTGTCGAGCCCGGGCAATATCGATCTCGTACTGCGCAACCGACAGCGAGTCCGCGCCAAGCTCGACAGCGATTGCGACGGGCTCGATTTCTACAGCGGCGTCTACATGCAGACCGGCGACGGCGAAGTGTGCGCCAAGCGCGATTCGATCAGCAGCCGCGTCGGCGGCCTGTGCAAGATCGAGAAGTTCAAACTGCTGGTGCCGAAGATCGCCAACTGATCGTCCGGCGCCTGCAGCGGTGTCTCGAAGTCGACCCCAACGCAAAATTCATTTTCCCAACGCACGACCCCCGCGACCGGCATTTGGCCCCTCCCCCAATTCTGGGGGAGGTGTCAGCGCAGCTGACGGAGGGGGCACCTTGGGACGATGAGGAATGAAGACGAACCCGGACTCAACCCTCAACATGCGCAATTGGGTGAAAGCGGACATGCCTGCCAAGGGCTAGTCGGCAAGAAAGACGCCCATATTGTACCACTGCAAAGGCAGGGGAGCCGCACGGCCAATCTTCACAAATGTTCACGGTCGCCATGATCACCCGGCCAGGTCCCGACATTGACAAAGTTGACACTGTCACCGCGCATTGCGGTTCGCGGTTGCGCGCGGCTGCCCAACGCACACGCGCGACGACTCAGGTGGTGTCCGACAATAAGAAATAGCCGCGTCCAGCCAAGCAGGCCAAATCCTACATTGCGAGTGTTTTTTGCGTCACGATGCTGTCCGGCTTTCCGAACGCGCGGTCTTGGCCGGAACCAATGTCCGCTTTGGGTGGAAAGCGGATGCTAGCTAAAGGACCGCATTGGGCGGAAACGACTCCCGAATCATCGGTGCTGTTCAAACTAGGTTAAGTGCTACCAAAATCAGCATTATCGCGGCAAAAAAGCCGTATCCCCAACGCCCACCTCGGTGCTTCCCGATAACGTAGGAGGCGATGCATGTCGCCAGTAGGATGCCGCCTCCTACGAAAACAACTTCGTTGGTAAAGGCCATAAATCATCCTTTGCGATGTGTCTGGCGACAAAGCTAGCTAATCTAGCGTCTGCTATGGGTGGTGGGTTCAACCGGTGGTTGCAACACACTGAGCGAACATTTCAGCTGGCGTTTGATAGGTCAATGTCTTGCGTGGTCGTTCGTTGAGTTGTCTGGCGATGGTGCTTAGCTGGGCTTGGCTGAAGACCGACAGGTCGGTGCCTTTGGGGAGATATTGGCGCAGCAGTCGGTTGGTATTTTCGTTGGTGCCGCGTTGCCACGGGCTTCTGGGATCGCAAAAATAGACGTCCACGTCGGTGGCCAGGGTGAAGCGGCGGTGGTCGGCCAGTTCCTTGCCGCGGTCCCAGGTGAGCGACTGATAGAGCTGGCGAGGCAGTTTGCGGGCCTGTTTGATCAGCGCCGAGACGACGCTGGCGGTATCCTTGTTGGCGACCTTGACCAGCATCACGTAGCGCGACTGGCGCTCGACGAGCGTCGCGATGTAGCTGCCCCGCGAGCCAGCGATGAGGTCGCCCTCCCAATGTCCGGGGACGGCGCGATCCTCGACCGATGCCGGCCGCTCGCTGATCGATATTACGTCCTTCAGCTGACCAAGTCCGGCCTGCTTCAGGCTGGCATGGCGCGAGCGGCGGATCGTGCGCCTGGCCCGCAGATGCTCGAGAAGCTCCTTCTTCAGGACACCGCGCGTCTGGATATACAGGCTTTTGTAGATCGTCTCGTGTGACACCCGATGTTGCTCTTCGTCCGGAAAACTGTGCTTGAGCCAGCCCGCAATCTGCTCCGGCGACCATTTGCGGCGCAGCTTGCGCGATACTGTTCGCCGCAAGGCCGGGTGGCAAGCCAGCTTGCAACGCTTCGGGCGCAGCGCCCGGTCCCACGCCGACAGGTCCGACGCCGTCGCTCGATAGCGATCGGTGCCGCCGTTGCGGCCCACCTCCCGGCTGATCGTCGACGGCGCACGATCGAGCTGCGCGGCGATCACGCGCAGCGAACGGCCCACCGTCAGTCCTCTCGATATCTCTTCGCGTTCGATCAGGCTAAGCGCGCATCGCGATCGCTTGCGATCCGTCGGACGGATCCCGCCCGACGGCGACAACACCGAAAAGATCGACGACGACTCTCGCGCAAAGCCGCGACCAATCGCACTCATCGACTCCCCGCGCTGCCATCGATCCCAAATCTCCGCCCGCTGGGCAGCCGAGTAACATATCCGCCGACGCTGCTTCATCGCTAACACTCCTTCTCATCATAAGAATGAAGTGTTGCGACCACCGGTTGAACCCACCACCCATTGTGGACATTAGGGCCGAACCAGCGCGGCGGTCGCCATGCGCCGCTGGTCGAGGATTGGGGGTTAGACTGTTCCCCGACGAAGGCCGGGGCCCAGGTTGGCGGAGCCGAATAGTTCGCTGCGCGTCTGGGCCCCGGCCTTCGCCGGGGTGCAATTAGATCGCGTTTAGCGCGTTGTCGAAGTCGGCGATCAGATCCTCGGCTTTTTCCACCCCGATCGAGATTCGCACGAGGTTATCGCTGATGCCCAGCGCGGCGCGGCGTTCTTCGGGGACCGAGATGTGGGTCATCGCCGCGGGCGCGGACGCCAGCGTCTCGGTGCCGCCGAGGCTGACCGCGAGCTTGGCGATCTTGAGTGCGTCGAGGAACGCAAACGCCTCGCGCTCGCCGCCCTTGAGATAGAGCGAGAAGGTCGATCCGGCGCCGAGGCAATGGCGGTCGTAAATGTCCTTCTGGCGCGTGCCCGCTTCGAGGAAGCCGAGGTAACCGACGGTCTCGACCTTGGGGTGATCCTTGAGGAAGGCGCAGACTTTCTCGGCATTTTCACCCGCGCGCGACATGCGCAATTCGAGCGTTTCGAGGCTTCGCATCAGCATCCACGCGGTGTTGCTGTCGATGATCCCGCCCATCGTGTTGCGGATTGCGCGGACCTTGTCGAGCAGCGCCTTCGAGCCGGTCAGGCCGCCGGCGACGAGATCGCTGTGCCCGCCGGCATATTTGGTCAGGCTGTAGACCGAAATGTCGGCGCCCTGGTCCTGCGGCCTGGCCCACAATGGCCCGAGGAAGGTGTTGTCGATCGCGATCGGGGGCAACTCACCATCAGTGAAAGCGGCGGCGCGCGAGGCGACCACGGCTTCGACATCGACCAAGGCGTTGGTCGGGTTGGCCGGGCTTTCGAGATAGATCAACGAGACGCGGCCCATGGTCTTGGCGGTGGCGATTGCGGCGTCGATTTCCGCACGCGTCGCGCCGGCCGGGAAGTCGACATATTTGACCCCGAACTGGCTGAGGATCTTGGCGATGATCGATTCGGTCGCCGCATAAAGCGGGCCCGAATGGACGATCACGTCGCCGGGGCGGACGAAGGTCAGGAACAAGGTCGTGATCGCGGTCATGCCCGAGGAGAAAGTGAGACATTCCTCCGACCCTTCCCACAGCTTGAAGCGCTCCTCGAGGATTTGCTGGTTGGGGTTGTTGAAGCGTGAATAGACCAAGCCCTCGGTGCCGCCAGGGCGCTTGCCGGTTATGCCTTCGAAGAAATGCTTTCCGTCCGCCGCGCGCTCGAACACGAAGGTTGAGGTGAGGAAGATCGGCGGCTTCAATGAGCCTTCCGACAGCGCCGGATCATAGCCGTGGCCCATCATCATTGTCGACGGATCGAGCTTGTGATTGCCGATATGGGTCTCGGCGGCCTTGGGCTTGCGTGAAGGGGTCTCGGTCATTGTCGACTTCCTCGGATCCGGTCGTCCCAGGGAGGCGGGACAAATGGGCGAGGGAGCCGGGGCGCTAGCATCCTAACCTCCGCAGGACGCATCTCCACCGGCTCGCCGTCGAGCGGGCAATTAGCCGCACGCTTGAACGAATTCAACTGGCGGAAAGGCCGATCAGGCTGAGCTGGCGACCATAGTCGGCTTCGCCTCTGTGGGTAGCGCGGCGGAAGCTGAAGAAGCGCTCGGGTTGCGCGTAGGTATCCTGGCCAAGCGCTTCGATGCGGGTGATTCCGGCGGCGGCCAGGCTGGCGACGACGAAGCTTTCGAGATCGAAATGCGGCTTGCCAGCGGGGCCGTCGGTGAAGAAATGCTGGTTGGCCTCCCCAAGCCGCTCGGCGAAGTCGTGATCGACCTCGTAATTGGCGCGGGCGATGCACGGCCCGACCGCGGCAGCGATGCGGTTTCGACGGGCGCCGAGCCGTTCCATCGCGGCGATGGTACTTGCGGCGACCCCGGCGACCGCGCCGCGCCAGCCGGCGTGGGCGGCGCCGATCACCCCCGCTTCGCGGTCGGCAAGCAAGATCGGGGCGCAGTCGGCGGTGACGATCCCGAGCAAGGTGCCGGGGCGGTCGGTTACGAGCGCGTCGGCGTGGGGGCGGTCTTCGTCGGGCCAGTCGCCGGCTTCGACGACGTCGGCGGTGTGCACTTGGTGGACGGTGACGAGGCGCGCGCCTGGCAGCACTGCGTCGATCGCGCGGCGGCGATTCTCGGTGATCGCCTCGCGGTCGTCGCCGCTACCCCATCCAGTGTTCAGGCCAGACAGGATACCGGTCGAGACTCCACCCGATCGACCCAGGAAACCGTGCGGGAGGTCGCCCAATGCCGCCGCGCGAAGGATGTCGATCACAACGGGCGGCGCATGACAATATCCTCGTCGGCGTGATTGCCGACCATGAACGCGTAGCTGCCCTCGGCGATGAAGCCCCAGCGCTCGTAAAACTTTCGCGCGCGGTGGTTGTCGACGAACACCGATAGATAGAGGTCGTCGCCCTCGCGGCGTTCGGCCTCTGCCAGCACCCAGCGCATCATTTCGTCGGCCAGCCCATGCCCCTGCCAATCCTTGACGAGGTAGAATTGGCGAAGCTCGACCGCAGCGCCGCGCGGTTCGAACGGCAGGTGCGGCGGCCCGACCTTGGCATAGCCGACCGCCTCGCTTTTGGCCTCGACCAGCAGCACTGCATATTCGGGATCGCACAGTTCGGCCGCCCAATGCTCCTCGGCATGGGTCTTGAGGAAGGTGTCGAGATCGTCGGGATCGTAGAGGTGTCCGAAGGTGTCGCTGAAGGTGCGCGCACCCAAGGCAGCCAGCGTCGCTGCGTCGGCCTTGGTCGCGGGGCGCAGTTCGATCGTCATTCGAAGCCTGCGGGCGTCGGCCAATCGGTGGAGTGGATCGCGATCACCTTGAACAGATCGCCCATCGCGGCGGGGTCGGTCAACCGGGTCAGCGCCGAAGCGATGTCATCGGCGCGGTCGGAGTTGGCGCGGGTGAGGGTGGCGGCACGCTCGACGATGCCGAGGCGGGTCATGAAAGCGCCCTGGGTGGCGAGCGGGGTGACCGAAGCGCCGGCAGCCCGCGCCGAGTCGGCGACGGCTTCGAAATCGACATGGGCGGTGAGGTCCTGCTCGCCGGGGTTCGCCAGCGGGTTGGCGAAGGCGTGCGCCTTGACCGCCTGCAGCGTGTCGCCCGGCGCGCTGGTGGCGTGGCCGTAATCGATGATCAACGCGACTCCGCCGTGGCGAGCGAGGTGGGCGGCGACGGTGTGAACTGCTGCATCTCGCCCCGGCGAGGTTTCGACGATCATGCCGTTGGCGGTGAAGGCGAGCTCGTCGCCACTGAGGCCGACCAGTCGCTGCTCGTCGCCGACCCACTGGCGGACCGGGAGCGCGTCGAGAAATTCGTTGGCAACCAGCAGGAGCGGGCGCGGGGGGAGCTGGGCGATCGAGTCGTAGAAGGTGGCGTTGGGGAGGCGGGATCGCTGGGCGGCTCTCAGGGCCGGGCTGGTTTCGACCAGATGCGCTTCGGCGTTACCGATGACCCGCAGTGCGTCTGCGGCGAGCGTGCCGCGTCCCGGGCCAAGTTCGGCGTAAATCGCGTCGCCGTGCCCGGCGCGGTGCCAGCAATCGGCGAGGCAGGCGCCGACCATTTCGCCGAACATCTGGTGGATTTCAGGCGCAGTAGTGAAGTCGCCGCCCGTCCCGAGCGGGTCGCGGGTGGCATAATAATGCGCGTTGCAGGCGGCCATGTAGGCCTCGACACTGATCGGCCCGGAGCTGCGGATGCGCTGCTTAAGGTCGTTGCCGAAACTCAGGCGATGCTCTCCGTCCCGGCGATCGGCTCAACCCTGACTCGGCGCCTGGCGGCGGTGGCAATGAGGTAAACGCCGCCGATTATCATCGGGATCGACAGCCACTGGCCCATGTGCAGGCCGGTCGACTGGGCAAAACCGACGAGCTGCGAATCTGGCTCGCGGATGAACTCGATGCCGAAGCGGAACAGGCCGTAGAACAGGATGAATGCACCGACGAGCTTGCCCGGCTCGTAGCGCGCCTTGGTCCGCCAGAACATGAAGGCCAGGATCGCGAACAGCACGACGCCTTCGAGGATCGCTTCGTACAATTGGGTCGGGTGGCGCGGCGGGCCGAGCAGTGGCTGGCCCATGATCAGCGGAAAGCGGACCGCCCACGGCACCGTCGTGACGGCGCCCCATAACTCGCCGTTGATGAAGTTGGCGATCCGCACCAGCCCGAGCCCGATCGGGGTGCAGCAAGCCACATAGTCATGCACCCGCAGCCAATTCAGTTTCTCCCGACGCGCGAGATACAGGATGCCGAGCGAGGTGCCGACCACCCCGCCGTGAAAGCTCATCCCGCCGTCCCACAATTTGAGGATGTCGATCGGGTGCTGGAGGTAATAGCCGAGGTTGTAGAACAGGACGTAGCCGATGCGGCCGCCAAAGATGATCCCGAGCGAGGAATAGAAGACGAGATCGTCGGCGTGGCGGCGGGCAAGCGGGGCGCCGGGCTGCTTGATCAGCTTGAGCAAATACCAATAGCCGATGAAAATCCCGGCGAGGTAGCCAAGGCTGTACCAACGCAGCTCGAAAAAGCCGAGATGCAGCGCCACGGGGGACACATGCAGGTCGTAATAATTGATCCCGACAGCATTAGCGGCGATCGCGGCGTTCATAACTCTTCCCCCGTGCGATGACGCCTCATAAGGTGGCATTGTTGAAAGGCAAAGGAGAAGCGATGCAAAGCGACCTCGACCGCGAATTCGATACCGCAATGGCCGCGGTCATCGGGCCCGGCGGTCGCGTGGTGATCGAGCGCGACAGCTATGGCCAGGCGATCGCGGGTAACTTCCCGCCGACGCTGCCGAGCTTTTTCGCTGCGTTCTGCGCGCTCAACGGCGCTGCCGACGCGGTTATCGCCGGGGACGAACGGCTGAGCTTCGCCGACCTCGACCGGCTATCGGACGCGGTTGCGCGCGGGCTGGTCGAGCGCGGGATCGCCAAGGGCGACCGGGTGGCGATCGCGATGCGCAACTGCCCGAGCTGGATCATCACTTATATGGCGGCATTGAAGGCGGGAGCGATCGCGACCCTGGTCAATGGCTGGTGGCAGGCCGAGGAAATGGCGCACGCGCTGCACCTGACCTCGCCGAAGCTGATCCTGGCAGATGCCCCACGCGCTGCGCGGATCGGCGAGGTCAAGGGCAACTGGGAGCTGGTGACGGTGGCGATCGAACAGCCGGTCGAGCAGGCGATGGCGGGACTGGTCGGCACGAACAGTGCGACCGTGTTGCCGGCGATCACTACAGACGATGACGCGACGATCCTGTTCACCTCCGGATCGACCGGCGAGGCCAAGGGCGCGCTGTCGACCCACCGCGCGGTGACGACCGCAATCTACGCTTACGCGACCCATTTGCTGACCCTGCTCGGGATATTGACCAAGCGCGGAACGCCGCCGCTCAACATTCCCAAGACCTTGGTCAGCGTGCCGTTGTTTCACGTCACCGGAGAAATACCCGTGCTGCTGACCAGCTTCATCGTCGGACGCGGTATGGTGTTGATGCCCAAGTGGGACGCGGGCGAAGCGCTGCGGCTGATCGAGCATGAAAAAGTGACCTATTTCGTCGGCGTACCGACGATGAGCCTCGAGCTGATGAACCATCCCGACCGCGAGAAACATGATCTGTCGACGCTGACCGATATCGCCGCCGGCGGCGCGGCGCGGCCGATCAGTCACGTTACCCGGCTCCAGGAAAGCTTCACCGGCGCTCAACCCGCCTTGGGCTATGGCCTGACCGAAACGAACGCCGTCGGCTGCGGCAACTTCTGGAAGAATTACGCCGACAAGCCGGCCTCGACCGGGCGCGCGACCGCACCGTTCGTCGAAATTGTCATTCTCGGCGCGGGGGATGCGCATCTGCCGGCCAACGAGCGCGGCGAAATCGGGATCCGCACCGCAGCCAACTTCAAAGGATATTGGAACGACCCGCGAGCGACCGCAGCGGCGTTCACCGGCGACCATTTCCTCAAGACCGGAGACATCGGATATCTCGACGATGACGGCTATCTGTTCATCGTCGACCGCAAGAAGGACATCATCATTCGGGGCGGCGAGAATATCTCGGCGGCCGAAGTCGAGTCGGCGCTCTACGCTTGCCCCGACATTGCCGAGGCGGCGGTGTTCGCAATGCCCGACGAGCGGCTGGGCGAGATCCCGATGGCGATCCTTTATCGGACCGAGACCAGCATACTCGACGAAGCCGGGCTTCGCGATTTCCTCGCAGGCAAGTTGGCGGCGTACAAGATTCCCGGCAAGATCGTCTTTGCCCACGACCCGTTGCCGCGGCTCGGGACTGGCAAGATCGACCGGGTAATGTTGAAGCAGAAATACGTGCATTGAAGCCGATCGATCGTCGTACCTTGCTGATTTCGGGCGGCGTCGGCATCGGGCTGGTTGTCGCCTTCGCCGCCTGGCCGCGCCGGATCGGCAGCGGGCTGACCGCCGCCAAGGGCGAGCGCGTGTTCGGCCATTATCTCAAGATTGCGCCCGACGGACGCGTGACCGTGGCGGTGCCGCAGGCCGAAACCGGGCAGGGCATCTGGACCGGACTGGCGCAGATTGCCGCCGACGAACTTGGCGCGGCGTGGGAGCAAGTGGCGGTCGAGCCGGCACCGGCGGGGGCGGTCTATGCAAATGTGTTGCTCAAGGCGCGGATCACCGGCGGCGCGACCTCGATCCGCGCGTTCGAGCAGCCCTTGCGCGAGGCGGGGGCGGTGGCGCGTGACCTGCTGATCCGGGTCGCAGCGGACAAATGGGATGTTGACCCGAGCCTGTGCCAGGCGGCGGACGGGTTCGTGATGCACGGCGCGGACCGGCTGGCGTTCGGGCAATTGGCCGAAGCTGCGGCGGGGTTGCCGCCGGGCAAGCCGGTGCTTCGCCCAGTCGGGAGCGGCCGGCTGGTGGGGCAGTCGCTGGCGCGGCTCGATTTGCCCGCCAAGTTGGACGGGTCGCTGCGCTTTGCGGCGGACATACGGCTGCCGGGGATGCTGTTCGCTGCAGTGCGGCTGGCGCCGCCGGGGGGACGGCTGCGCGGGTTTTCGAAAGCGGCGGAGAAATCGCCGGGCGTCAAGAAATTGGTTGCGGGCGACGGCTGGGTCGCAGCGCTGGGCGAGACGTGGTGGGCAGCGGAGCGCGGGCTGGTCGCCGCCGACGCGCGCTTCACCGGATCGGCCGATGCCAATGATGCGGCGATCCTGGATGCACTCGGCAGCGGGCTCGATAGCGGCGAACGGACGTCGTTGTTCGCCCGCGGAGATTATGCGGCAGCGGTCGGCGATGGCACGGCGTTGTCAGCGACCTACCGGATCGCAGCAGCGGAGCATCGCTCGCTCGAGCCGCTGTCGGTGACCGCGCGGATTGCCGGCGGGAAACTCGAATTGTGGGCGCCGGTTCAGGATCATGACGCCGCGCTGGCGGCGGCTGCCAAGGCGGCGGGGCTGAGCGCCAGCGACATCATTCTCTATCCAATGCCGGTCGGCGACCCGTCCGGGCGGGCGATGGCGGTCGACGCGATCCCGGTCGCGGTCAAGCTTGCGCGGCGGGTCGGGCGGTCGGTGCAACTGACCGTGTCGGCCAAGGTCGGACGCAACCATGATCGGGTGCGAGCGCCCCTGCTGGCGCGGATGACGGCATTTCCATCGCCCGCTGGCGGCGTTGCGGCGTGGGGCGGGCGGTTCGTGACCGCCACCGACACCGTCCTTCCCGGCGCGGCACCGGCCTATGCAGTCTCGAACATGCGGATCGACTCGGTCGCGGCGAAACTGCCGATCGCTACCGGCTACATGCGTGGCGGGAGCGAGGCGCTGACTGCCTTCGCCAACGAAAGCTTCATCGACGAACTGGCGCGGCGGTTGGGGGCCGAGCCATTCTCGTTCCGGATGGGCCTGCTGAGCGGCAATGTGCGGCTCGCCAAGGTGCTCCAGGCGGTGGCGACACTCGGGCGGTGGGATGGCGGCGCGCCGGGCAGTCGGCTCGGGCTGGCGGCGGTGTCAGCGTTCGGATCGCATATTGCCTTGCTCACCGAGGCCGGGATCGGGGCCGACCAAAGGGTTGCGGTCGAGCGGCTGGTGGCGGTGGTCGATTGCGGGCGGGCGATCAATCCGGGGCTGGTCAGGCAGCAGGTCGAGGGGTCGCTGATCGAGGCGCTGTCGCTAGCGACCAGCGATGCACCCGAATTCATCGCCGGGATGCCGGTCGCTCATCCGCTGCGCCTGTCGGGGCTGACCGGGGTCGGGCGGGTGCCGACGATCATCGTCGAACTCATGCCGAGCAAGGCCGCGCCGGGCGGGGTCAGCGGGCTTGGTCACGTGGTGCTTGCCGCGGCGGTGGCCAATGCGCTGGCATCGGGCACCGGACGGCGCTTGCGCGATTTGCCGTTCAGCCCCATGGCGGCGTGATGCAGCGTCCGTCCGATCATCCCTCCATTCCGGCCCCGAAGATCGGCGTGCTGCTGGTCAATCTTGGCACCCCCGATGCGCCCGATGTCGGGTCGGTGCGGCGCTATCTGGCGGAATTCCTGAGCGACAAGCGCGTGGTCGAAATCCCCGACTGGGCATGGAAGCCGATTCTTCACGGCATCATCCTTCGCACCCGGCCGAAAAAAAGTGCGCATGCATATTCACAAGTGTGGAGCGAGGAAGGGTCGCCACTCGCCGCGATCACCAAGCGGCAGACCAGAGCGTTGCAAGCACGGTTGGGGGCGGAGGTGCTGGTCGATTACGCCATGCGTTATGGCAATCCAGGGATCGCTTCGACGATCGAGGCGATGAAAGCCAAGGGCTGCGAGCGGATCCTGCTGGCGCCGCTCTATCCGCAATATTGCGCAGCGACGACCGCCACCGCCAATGACGCCGCTTTCGCTGCGCTGGCCGCGATGCGGTGGCAGCCGACGCTGCGGACATTGCCGCCCTATCATGATGACCCGACCTATATCGCGGCGCTCAAGGCGGATCTCGAGCGGCAGATCAAGGCGCTCGACTTCGCGCCCGAACGATTGCTGTTGAGCTTCCACGGGGTGCCGCAGCGGACTCTGGAGATGGGCGATCCCTATCATTGCCATTGCCAGAAAACCGCGCGGTTGCTTGGCGAGGCGATGGGCCGGCCGGTCGACGTCGCGTTCCAGTCGCGGTTCGGCAAGGCCAAATGGCTCGAACCTCCGACCGACTCTGCGCTTAGTGCCTATCCCGCGAATGGCGTTACCAAGGTCGCGATCGCCGCGCCGGGATTTTCCGCCGACTGCCTCGAGACGGTCGAGGAACTGGGGATTCGCGGGAAGGAAGATTTCATCGCCGCGGGCGGAACACACTTCGCGCGGCTCGACTGTCTTAACGACAGCGACCACGGGATGGCGATGCTCGACAGTCTGATCCGACGCGAACTTGCCGGATGGTGGCCGTCAGCCTAACTCTCAAAAAAAAGGGAGAGAGATATGGCACGAGTGGCAGTGGTGACCGGCGGAACGCGCGGCATCGGCGAGGCGATCAGCATCGCATTGAAGGACATGGGGATGCAGGTCGCGGCGACCTATGCCGGCAATGACGCGCGGGCAAAGCAATTCGCCGATCGCACCGGGATCAAGGCCTACAAGTTCGACGTCGCCGATCACCAGGCCTGCATCGACGGGATAGCGGCGATCGAAACCGACCTCGGCCCAGTCGATGTATTGGTCAACAATGCCGGAATCACGCGCGACACGACGATGAAGCGGATGGACCATGCCAAGTGGCAGGAGGTGATCGACACCAACCTTGGCGGTTGTTTCAACATGGCGAAAGCGGTGTTCGAAGGCATGCAGACACGCGGTTACGGGCGGATCGTCAACATCGGCTCGATCAATGGGCAGGCGGGGCAATATGGGCAGGTCAATTATGCCGCCGCCAAGTCGGGCATCCACGGTTTTACCAAGGCGCTTGCGCAAGAAGGCGCGCGCAACGGGGTAACGGTCAACGCCATCGCGCCGGGCTATATCGACACCGACATGGTCGCCGCGGTGCCGCCGGAAGTGCTCGGCAAGATCATCGCCAAGATCCCGGTCAACCGGCTTGGCAAGGCGAGCGAAATTGCGCGCGGAGTGGCGTTTTTGGTCGGCGAGGATGCAGGGTTCGTCACCGGATCGACACTGTCGATCAATGGCGGACAGCATATGTATTAGAAGTTGAAGTTCGGCACACCAACCAAACGCTCGGTGACAATCGCGGGGCATGAGACGTCGATCAGCCTCGAGCCGGCGTTCTGGTCGGCGCTCGAGGCTGCGGCGGTCGAGCGAGCGTTGCCGCTCAATGCCTTGATCGCGCGGATCGATGTCGAACGGCTCGATTCGTCCCCGCCGCCCAACCTCACTTCAGCCCTGCGCCAGTGGCTTTTCGCGCGCAGCGGTTACTCGACGTAAATCCCGACCACTCTCCAGTCCGAGCCTTCGCGGGCCAGGCTGACGGTTTCGATAACGTTGGCCTTGTTGACGAAGCTGGTGCGGAATTTGACGACCTCCACCCCGGCTGGCGGCGCGGGGATGCTTTCCTGGCTCAGCGCGGTGCGCGAAACGACCGCGCCCAGCGGGACGCGCACCTTGTCGGCTACCTGGGTCCATTGCTCGACAGTGTTCAGTTGCCGGAACGATGACGCGGTCGCGGCCCAGCCGTCTTTCCAGCGCCCCTGATCACCAAGCACCAACCAGTCGCGCGCCGAACGGACGACGCCTGACTCGCTTAACGCAGACGAAGCTTTGGTCGGCGACCGCGCGGCGGCGGTCGATGGCCCCGCTGCATCCGACGACAAGGATAAGGCTAGCAATCCAAGAATGAGTGACATGATGAATACTCCTGCAATGGCCACCTCCAGGCGATTCGCTCGCTTCAGGTCGGGTGCCGATGCCGAGGCTTGTTCCACATCGCCCGGCGGCGGGGCTTCCCCGATTTGCTTGTCCGCAACATTTTGGGGGTGCTGATTTTCGGTATCGAGCAATAGCCGTGCAGCCGCGCGACTGCTTGGGACTTCCAGTTTTCGCCGCGCGTCGCGAAGCCGTTCGTTGACCGTGTGGATCGACAATCCCAGGTGCCGCGCGAGGGATTTTGCGTCATGCCCGCGCACGATCAAGCGGAGAGTCTGCTTCTCCTTTTCGGTCAGTGATTGATATCCAGCCGCCATGGGCTTGCTCGCATCCGCTTGTTGGTCAACCAAGTTAGGTAGCTCGTGCGCGGGTCGCTACCCCCAAAAAATCGTCCCCGGTTTGATCCGCCAGTGGCTATTTGCGCGCGGCGGCGGCGGTGCGGACGGCTGAGGCGAAGGCGGCGCCTTTGTCGGGCGCGTGGTGGAGGAACAGAGCGGGTTCGATCAACTCCAGCTCCATGATCTTGAGCGCGCCATTGGTCCCCGCGATCATGTCGACGCGGGCATATAGCGCCGGTGCCGGTGCGGCGGCGAGCGCGGCCTGCGCCAGCTCGACCGCGCCGTGCGGCGGGACGGCGGAGCGGTCGGTCCCGCCAAGGTGAGGCTGAACCCGGAAATCGCCCGCCACCGGGGTCTTGAGCACCGCATGGCTGAACTTGCCGCCGAACAGGATGATCGACCATTCGCCGGCGCTGATGCCCGGCTGGAACGGCTGGACCATCATGCGTTGCCCGGCGACATCGTCGGGGATCGGCTCGCCGACCTTGATCCGGTACGTGCCATGCGCGCCCGCCGAAATTGGCGGCTTGATCACCAAATCGAGCTGGCCAAACTTGGCCGACGCGGCGGAAAGTGACGCGTCGCCGAGATGGTCGACCTCGACCGTCGGCACCGTCGGAATGCCCTTGGCGCCAAGCTCCTTGAGATACGCCTTGTCGCCGTTCCAGCGGAGCAAGGCGGGCGGGTTGAGCAATGGCCAGCGCTCGACTTCCGCCCGCTGCAGCAACGCCAGCCAGCGCGGATAGTCGAGATTATATCCCCATGCGACAAGCGGCAGGATGAGGTCATAACCGGCGCCTGAATCGAGGCTGGTCCAGGCCATCGGCTCGACCTCCATCCCGATCTTGCGCAGGACCGCCGCCTCGACGTCGTAGGTCCAGGCATAGGCTTCAGGATAGGCCCGATCGGGCACCAGCAGCGCGACCCGCATCGGCCTCATCGGGCGAGCAGGATCCGGGCCTGGTTGGCGATTTGGGCAAGCATCGGCCCGGTCACCGCGCCCGCCGCGCGCCCTTGCGCGATGAGTTTGCGGAACTGCTCGATGCGCGGTGCATGGCGCTCGATCCAGCGATCGGTGGTGGCGACCGGATCGCCATCGCGGCCACGCGCGAGGAATTCGAGCCGCAATTGCTCGAAGTCGCGCTCGAGGCCGGCGACGAGCAATCGCTCCCATTGGTCTGAGGGCTCGAACCGCGCGACCTGCTGCTGCGCCCAGTCGAGGCTCAGCGCTTCGCCGAGCTTGGTGTAAGCCTTGGTCAATTCCTGCGCGTCGAGCTGGCGCTTGGCGGCGAGCGCGGCGATCCCGAACACGCCGTCCAACTCGAACACGCGCACCAGCCCGTCGACGATCGCTTCGTCTGCACCAAGCTCGACCAGATGCTCACGTCGGGCATCGGCCTCGTTGCGCACTTCGGACCGGATCAGCTTGGTTGCGGCGGCGGAGATCTTGCGCGCGGCGGGCGCGAGCATGGCCACCAAATCGCCGACGCTTCCTTCGGCCCCGGTCGAGCGAAGGATGTCGGAAACATGGCTGCGGACCGACCTTGCGGCGACCTGGAACAGCTCGATCCGAACGGTTTCGGAAACCTTGGCGCGCTCGATCCGCTCCCACAATTTGGGCAGGTCGAGGAGATGCTCGGCAGCGAGGAAAGCGGTCGCAACCTGGCCGAGCGAGGCGCCTTCTTCTTCTGTCAGGCTAAGCGGAATGCTCGGGCCCAAGCGGTTGACGATGCGGTTGGCAACCTTGGTCGCAACGATCTCATGGCGCAGGCGGTGGGTGCGGATCGCGGCGGCATGCGCCTTTTGCATCGGCAGCGGGAAGGCGGCGAACAATTGCGGCTCGAGCATCTTGTCGTCGGCGAGCTTCAATTTTTCGATCGCCGCCTGGAGCGATAGCTTGGCCATCGACAGGACAACGGCGAGCTCGGGGCGGGTCAGCCCGCGATGGTCGAGCGCGCGGCGGAGCAGGACATCGCTGGTGGCAAGACCTTCGACCCGGCGATCGAGCCGGCCCGAGGCTTCGAGCAATTCGATCGCGCGGACATATTCGGGCAAGGCCTTGATCCCACCGCGCTCGGCAATCGACAGCGCCAGGCTCTGCAGGCGGTTATCCTCAAGCACCAACTCGGACACTTCGTCGGTCATGCTCACCAACAGCGTGTTGCGCTTGGCTTCGGACAATCGCCCCTCGCGCATCTCGCGGTTGAGCGGGATCTTGATGTTGACCTCATTATCCGAGCAATCGACGCCGGCGCTATTGTCGATAAAGTCGGTATTGATGCGACCGCCGCCCTGCGCAAATTCGATCCGCGCGGCCTGGGTGATGGCGAGGTTGGCGCCTTCGCCGATCGCCTTGGCCTTGATCTCGTTGGCGTTGACGCGGAGCCCGTCATTGGCCGGATCGCCGACGTCGCCGTGCGCCTGGGTCGACGCTTTGACGTAGGTGCCGATGCCACCGAACCAGATCAGGTCGACCGGGCTCTTGAGGATCGCGGTGATCAGGCTGATCGGGTCGATTTCTGCGACATCGATGCCGAGTGCGGCCTGCGCTTCCCTGGTCAGATTGATCGATTTTTGTGACCGCGGGACGATCATCGCGCCTTTGGACATGGCCCTGCGATCGTAATCGTCCCAGCTTGAGCGCGGCAGCGCGAACATCCGGTTGCGCTCCCTCCAGCTCTTCGCCGGATTGGGATCGGGATCGATGAAAATGTGGCGATGGTCGAACGCCGCAACCAGCTTCAGCGTCTTCGACAGCAGCATGCCATTGCCAAACACGTCGCCCGACATGTCGCCGCAGCCGACGACCTTGATCGGGTCGGCTTGGACATCGACGCCGGCCTCGAGAAAGTGGCGCTGGACCGAGATCCACGCGCCCTTGGCGGTGATTCCCATCGCCTTGTGATCATAGCCGTTCGACCCGCCGCTGGCGAAAGCATCGCCCAGCCAGAATCCGCGGTCGAGCGCGATTCCGTTGGCGACGTCGCTGAAGGTCGCGGTGCCCTTGTCGGCGGCGACCACGAAATAGGGATCGTTACCGTCGTGAATCACGACCTTTTCCGGGTGGATGACCTTGTCGTCGACGATATTGTCGGTGACCGACAGCAATGCGCGAATGAAAATGCGGTAGCTTTCGGTGCCCTCGGCGAGCCATGCCTCGCGGTCGAGCGCGGGGCTGGGCAAATGCTTGGGATAGAATCCGCCCTTGGCCCCGGTCGGGACGATCACCGCATTCTTGACCAGTTGGGCCTTCATCAGCCCGAGGATTTCGGTGCGGAAATCGTCGCGCCGGTCGGACCAGCGAAGCCCTCCGCGCGCGATTGGCCCGCCGCGCAAATGGATGCCTTCGACGCGCGGCGAATAGACCCAGATCTCGCGGTAGGGGACTGGCGCGGGGAGGCCGGGCATTTGCTTGGAGTCAATCTTGAACGCGATCGCCTCGGCCGCCGCCGGGGCGAAGGCGTTGGTGCGAAGCGTCGCCCCCACGACCGAGCGCATCAGGCGCAGGATGCGGTCATCGTCGATGCTGCCGACATTCTTGAGCGCATCGTCGAAGGTCGATGCGGCGCGCGTCACATCCTCGTCGCGTTTCGCCTTGAGCGCGGGATCGTGCATCACGCAGAATAGCTGGACCAACGCAGCCGTTGCAGCGGGCGCCCGGCCCAGCGCATCGACTACGGTGATCAACGAATATGCGACGCCAATCTGGCGGGTGTAGCGGAACCAGGCGCGCAGCCAGACCACCGAGCGCGGGGTCAGATCGGCGCTGATGATCAACTGGTTGAAGGCATCATTTTCGGCATCGCCGCGAAGCACTGATCCGATCGCTTCCTCGATCATCGCAGCGCGGTCGTCGAGCCTCGAGGCGGGTGATCCATCGGCCATGACGAGCGCGAATTCGTAAATATTCGAACCGACCTCATCGAGCCGGGTCGGGGTTTCCTTCATCACCGTAAAGCCGAAATTTTCCAGCGCCGGGACGACATCGGACAGCGGCACCAGTGCACCGCGCTTGTACAGCTTGAGGCGCAATTGTTCGGGCGGATCGGACGGCAAGCGATACAGCCGGATCGAGCGCTGTCGATCGTCGGCGAGTGAATCGAGCCGGATGATGTCAGCCGCGGCATCGTCTGTCGGGTAACGCGAGCAATATGCGTCTGGCAGCGCATTGCCGTAGGTGACGATCAACCGCCGCGCCTGGGTCAGCCCGACCAGCTCGGCCAGCCGTTCCTCGACCGCCGGCAGGAAGCCGCGCACCATGTCGTACAATTTGCGGTTGAGCGCGCTCGCGTCGGGCGTGTCGCGCGCGGCGTCAATCGAGAAGGTATAGCGCAGCAAGGCGAGATCTCCGTCGCCAAGATCGACCGACCAGGCCTTTTGCTGACCCTTGGCGGCGTCGCTGATCATCTCGCCGATCGCGAGGCGCCGCGCGGTCGACAGTTCCTCGCGCGGCAACCACACGAAGGCGAACAGATGGCCGCGCAGGATCGAGCGGACCAGTACCAATATCGGTTGCGGCCGATCGGCGAGCGTCATCGCCGCGAGCACCAGCTTGCGGACGCTGTCCTGGTCGAGGTTGAGGATCAGATCGTGTGGCAGCGCCGATAGTGCGTGGCGCAGCGCCTTGCCGCTGTGACTGAGCGGGGTGTAGCCGAAATTATCGTCGAGCTGCTTGAGGATGCGGCGGAGCAACGGGATCCGTTCGACCGGTGCAGTGAGCGCTTCGCTGGTCCACAGCCCGACATGCACGCCGACCGCAGTGATCTTGCCATTTTCGCGGATCGGCACCGCGACCAGGTCGAGCGGGACCCGGCGGTGGATCGACGATTTGCGGTCGGCCTTGGCCATCAGCGGAACCTGTCCGCCTTCCTCGAAATAGCGGATCGCGTCCTCGCAGCCGCCCTCGTCGGTCGGTTCGCCGGAGAAACGGAACAGCCCGAGCCCGTCCGTCCCGGCGCGGCCAGGCCGTTCTACCTCGAACCCGAGCAAGGTCATCGCCCCGTCGGCGAACCAGCGCATCAGGTCGGCGCCCTCGGCATCGTCCGTCGCATCGGCGTCGTCGCGCATTCGCTGTTGCATCGCCTGCCAGTCGACGACCGCGGCGCGGACATCGGCCAGCACTTGCGTCAGCTCGGCGCGCAAGGCGGACCGGGTGCGCGCGTCGGCACGGTCGAGATCCATGTAGATGATCGATTCGGGCGGGCCCTCGCCAAGCGCGGTGAGATTGCCCTTGCCGTCGCGGCTCGCCCTTACGATCGGGTGGAGCAAGCGGTGGATCGAGATGCCCCGCGCAGCAATCGCGCTGGCGACCGAATCGACCAGGAACGGCATGTCGTCATTGACCACCGCAAGCTGCATCCGGCGATGCCCGGCCTCGCCGCCGGTCGAGGTCAGCTGGATCGCGACTTCGCCCGGCTTGCGCCTGGCCGCGACCGCGGCGACGAACGCCGCTGCTTCATCCTGCTCGGCGGTCGAAAAGCCGTCGAGTTCGCCCGGCAGGGCATTCGAATTGAGCGCTTCGCGCAACAGGCCGACGATCTGCTCGTCCGTGCCCGGGGTGGCCGCCATGGTTTCAACCGTTTTGCTAAGGGTCATTGGGCGCGGCCTATAGACCCGCGCCTGCGCTCGCGACAAGGCGCGCGGCGGCGCTGATCCGGGTTGCAGCTAGGTCGCGCTGCGGCGAACCGCGCGTTCGAGCATCGCCGGATCGTCAACGATCGCTACCGCCTGGTGAACGCCCTCGGGGCTTCGGCGAAGGATGACGAGCACGAATTCCTGATCTGACGGCAGCCGCCCGAGGTTGACCGGAAGCGCTTTACGAAGCGCGGTGCGGGCGGTTTCGCCCTTGTCGTCCGGTTTGTCCGCTGGGCGACGCTCGTCACGTTCGGCAGCGACCAACGCCTTGAGCCCGCCCGCCTGGCTATCAAGAAATGGCATGAAGCCGCCAAAGTCGACCTTGCGCCGTTCGGCATAGCTCAAGGCGGCGGCGAATTCGGTCAGTCGCGATTTGTCGTAATCGGCACCGAACACCAGCTTTACCACTGGCGTCATCGGCGCTCGGCCCTGCGCCTTGACCCCGGCATCATAGAGGATTTCGGCATATTCGCCCGGCACGCGTTTGGCGGCGATGGCAAAGTCATAGGCCATCGCCAGCGCGCGGTAGAGCGCGATGCGGCTTCGACCGTCAGCGTCCTTGCACACTTCCGCCGATTCGCGGGCGGCAGACAGATGATCGGCCAGTCCGGCATCGGCATCGGGCGCAGCAATCGGCGCTTCGATCTCGGCCGGCTCTGTAGCGATCACCGGATCGGCGAGCGGTCCGTCTTCCCAGGTCAGATGCGCGGGATGCTCGGGCTCCGCCGCATGGATCGCGGGCTCCGGCTCGACCGGCGGAAGGACAGCAGCGATCGGTGCGTCGACCGGAACCGCATCGCCGACATCTTTCCAGTTGATTACGCCATAGATGAAATCGATCGTGTCGCCGTCCGAACTGAACGGCATCAGGATCCCGCGGTAACAAATCGAATGCCCGCGCTGATTGACGAATTCGGCCTCGAACCCGATCGGTGCGCGATTAGCGATGATCTGCATGTAATGATCGGTCAGGCGCGACAGCAAAGATCGGCTCGGCACTTGTCCGACGTCTTTCATGTCCGCGGGAAGTCCGCATTCTACTCGGATCGCGCTTCCGACATACGGAGTTGCGGGATCATCTCGCCCGGCGGTGAAATCGAGCAATACGCTGTGCGAGGCGAAATCGGTGACGTTGGCTGGCTCGAGATCCTCGATCGACGGATAATCGCGCCCGTCGAGCAACGACACCCAATAGTTGTAGGCACGGACATGCATCCGACGCTCATCGGCACCGATTGCTTCGGCCACGTCGTCACCTGCCGTCACCGGCTCGGCCGAGTGCAGGTCATATTCGCTCGGATGTTCGGAGTAACTATCCATGCCACGGTCCCGATTGGTCCAAATCAAGGCTAATTTGCCAGTGAGCCCTGAAGAAAGTGTTAAGCATGTTGATTCAAACGTGGTGTCGCGCGCGGCGCTTGCCCAGCGCGGACGGCGCTGATAGGAGCTTTTTCGCCAATGCGGGCCGCCTTAGCTCAGCTGGTAGAGCATCGCATTCGTAATGCGGGGGTCACAGGTTCGAGTCCTGTAGGCGGCACCACGCAATCCAGATTTCCGAAGACAAAATCGGCGCGTTCCGAACTTCCGGTAATTTTGGCCGAGTTCCGCGGCTTTCCACGACCCGCGAGCGATTGATCGGGGCGCCAGAGACGATTGGCGCGCCACGGACGCGGGTTTCTTGCCTAAGTTCTCAGATAGGCCAAAACGTGGCCCCCGGATGCGATGCGCGATAGCTGCGCAGCAGGTGGTGCAGCGCCGTGTTAGGCGAACCCGAATAGGCGGCGCTGGTCCTCCCAGCTGACCGGAAGCGCTTTGGTACGCGCGAGCCGCGTGCGGGTCAGGGCAGGGGGCTGGCGCCCCTCGAGAATTAAATTAACAATGTCCGGCGCCAGTCCGCCAAGCCTGGCGAGCTGTGCAAAGTAATGAGCCGTAAATCCGCTTGCTTCGGCGACTTCGTCGAACGACCGTGCGCCTGCAGCAGTAATAGCTTCTCGGGCGGAATGGGCGTTGGCCACGAGACGAAGCAGACCTTCGTCGGGCGGTGACGCTCCTTCCATCTGAGGGCCCGGATGTACCAGCCGGGTCTGACGGCCCGACCTAATCAAGGCAGCCGAGGCGGTCAGGACCACGCTAGGCTCGGCTTTGCTGTGGGGTAACGAAAGTTCAATACGATCTTGATGCACGTCGATCCGACGCACGAGGCTAGCGATAATCTCGGCGCGCTGGTGGTCCGTCGCATCGATCAGCTCGGCGGCATTGGCCGATGCTTCGGCGCAGGCCTGATCATAGTCGCTAATCGTTCCGCTCTGTGGCACGTGAGCTTCCTCAGCCAGATGTCTCGCGAGACGGCCAATGACGATCTGCTCAAGGTCATGGGCCGGAACTCGCCACGCCGCTGGCGATCCGCCTTGCCAGTCGCGAGTGATGTAATATCGGTAGCGCTTTGCCTGCTTCACCGCATGGCTTGGCGTCATCTCGCGACCATGGCCGTCGAAAATTAGACCGGCCAGCAGGCTTGGATGCCGGATGTTGTTCCGGCGCTTCCGGGCCGGCGCCTTGTCGGCAAGCGCCGCCTGCACCCTGTCCCAGATTTCTCGGTCAATGATCGCATCGTGGATACCGGCATAGGTCTGGTCCTTGTGCCGGACCTTACCGATGTAGACGCAGTTGGACAGAAGGTGAAACAGTCCGCCTCGGCTAAACGATACGCCGCCTAGGCTGCTGCCGTTTCGCAGCGGGCGCACCTTGGTCCGGACCCCAGAAGCGGTCAGCTCATCGGCGAGCGTCCGGACTGAGCCAAGCTCGATATAGCGCTTCATGATGAGCCGTACCTGGGCAGCCTCAGCCTTGTTCACCACCAGCTTCCGGTCCACCACGTCATATCCAAGCGGGACCGGTCCGCCCATCCACATGCCCTTGCGCTTGGAGGCGGCGATCTTGTCGCGGATCCGCTCGCCCGTGACCTCTCGTTCGAACTGGGCAAAGGACAACAGGACATTGAGGGTCAGGCGCCCCATGCTTGTCGTTGTATTGAAAGATTGGGTGACCGAGACGAAGCTCGCCTTGGAGGCGTCGAGCACATCGACGATGCGGGCAAAGTCGGCGAGGCTCCAAGTTAGACGGTCCACCTTGTAGACGACGATGACATCGACCTTGCGGGCTGCCACGTCGGCCATGAGCTGGCCTAGGCCCGGCCGCTGCATGTTGCCACCCGAGAACCCACCATCATCATAGACGTCAGGCAAGGGTCGCCAGCCCTCGTGGCGTTGACTGAGTATATAGGCAGCACAGGCCTCGCGCTGCGCATCGAGGCTGTTAAACTCCTGCTCAAGGCCCTCCTCAGTGGATTTGCGGGTGTAAATGGCGCAGCGTACTCGATCAGCCATGGTGGGCCTCGGTGGCTCGGCTTGCCGCGCGCTTGGCCAGAAGACCGAAGAACCGCGGCCCGGACCATGGCGTTCCGGTAATCTCCTGAGCAATCGGACTCAGGGACGGGAACAGCCGGTCATTGAAGATGAATCCCGTGTCAGAAACCAAGACGCAATAGGTCTTGCCACGCCAAGTCCTCAATAGGCGGGTACCCGGCTTCAAGCGCAGGGCAGTACTGGGCAGTGGCGAGCTGCCTTGTGCAATGCGCTTACGAATATCCCGAAGCTCGCGAGCCGCTGACTTCATTAGCCCGCCATGCGTTGCCTCCTGGAGGCGATAGGCAATGCCCCGGCGAAGCAGGTCGGGACTAACGGCTGGCGTTGGCTGACGCATTACCCTGAGCCATTCCTCTCTAAGCTGCGCTGGGGACATGGTCTGCAGCGCCGCAAGCCGCGCCGACAGATCACGCATTTTCGCATGGGCTAGCGGCGGCGGCCACACCCTCACCGCTCTTTAGCAAGCGGTAACTGTTGCTCCCATCCCGGCGCTGCTCGCGTTCAAGCACCAGCCCCTTATTGCGCAGGCCGGTGAGGAACGAACGGATGCTGTGTGCCTGCCAGCCGGTCGCCGCAGTGATATCGCCAAGCGAAGCGCCGCGGGGACGGGCCAGCAGTTTCCTCACGATGGCGGTCTTTGTGGGCTTTACGATTACTGAGGAGGCTATTGCTTCTATCTGATCGGTCATACTCGGTCTCCATGCACACTCACCGAAATGGTGAGCTTGCACGAGCCGAAGCCCCGCCAGGCAGGGCGAGAATGCGGTCTGCGCCGTTGTTCGCAGGGTCACTAGCGCTCTGTTGCCGAGCGAAGTCCAGTCATGATCAGCGGGTCAAAGCTGCCGGTCGACTTCACAGGCACGCCATGGCTGTGTGCCGGCATGGAAGTTGACGACCTCATCGATCAGTTATGCGTCATGGCCGGCATGATCATGGAAGATGCGAGCGTCGGCGCTGTGTCCAACAGCGCAGACCGAAAAGCTCGAGTGACAGCCTTGGTTCGTGCGAGCGAGACGATCGCATCACTTGCCAAAGCTGCTTCAGCAATGATGGACGAACGCTAAATCCCGGAGATGACTACTTTGCGCCCGACTCTGCCGCTCGGAGCTCCCGGCGTCGATCCCGAAACCTGACGTTCGTTCTGAATGCGCATTCAGTGAATACCGGACCCAGCGGTGAACTCACTAGCTGCGAGTGCTCAGGGCAGCAGCGACATTTGCGATTCGACTTCGTGAGACGGAGTCTGCTTGATTAGAACACCACGTACTTTGGCGATGTCAGACACTACCTGGGTAATGTGATGCGTGGTGTTGAGTTGCCGCCACGTCTGAGGGTTTCCGGGCTTCACATTTGCATCATTCGCAGCGCGAGCGATGAAAGCGTCCGCCGCTGAGAAACCGCTGCCCGCGAAGTCAGCGCTATCGAAAATCGCTCTGTAAACACCGCGCATGCGGACCGCGTCGCTGCCCACCTTTACAGCGCGCTGTACACGCCAGTGCTCAGAGGTGGCATACCTAACGTGCCTGATTGCTGCGGCGCCACTTGCCTTGCTGAAATCCATCTTCGCGCAATCGGCGGCGTAGTCGCCAAAGATCATATACTCAGCGGTGTTGGGATCGAAATTCACAGCCTCCCGCCAGGCCAGCCATTCGTTTCGCCGGCATATCTCGGCTGTTCCGTCCTTGGCGGGGTTAGACTCCGGATAGTGGGTGCCTTGAAAGATGATGTGCCGCCACCGACCGAAGTCTTGCAGTGTTTCGAGCGAGCCACTGATAATAGGCGCAACAATCGCAGGGTCGTCAAATTCGCTGCGGCCGAAGTCCGCAAGCACCGCGCAATCCTCGACCTTCAATCGGAGGCGATCAAGCGCCGACTTCAGAGCGCCGCTGAATTCCGACCCCACCATCTCGCCTGATGGCACGCGGATCGCAAATTTGATTGACTCGCTCGAGGCGATTGCAGCGCGGAAAGCTAACGATTCCGCATCCCCGATATCAGACAACAAAGCGACTGGGATTGCTCGGGCACCGCCCTCGCGCGCCCGCGCGAACATGGGCGGTAGCCAGTCCATCAGTCGATTCCGCCCGTACTCGTCAATGATATGCGTACAGTCGATCAAGACAGAACGTTCTCGCCAGTTCATCGATAGCGGGCTCGCGATGTCAGGCATGGGCGCTGCGTCGAAAAGGGATGGTGTAGTCTCGTCCCGCTCCCCTTGGGGCGGGACAATGAACCGCGGGAGCACGCAGTTTGCGACATCCGGCGCTAATTGGCGAACCCCCTCAAGTTCGCCAGCCTTCATACGTAAGGCGGGGCAATAAATCGGCTTAGGCGACTGACTCATAACTTGCCTCTGTGAGTTGAGGTAGAAGCAGCTTGCGAACCTTGCCTCTTCCGATTTTGTCCGAGAACAGTTTGTAGTCCTTCCTCTCCATGCGCACCCGCCCGAAAACGATGGCGGGAGCGATGCCAAGCTGCTTCGCAAGGCGCTCGATTGGCTCTGCCGTTTTAGCAATACGTGCGGGCGAGCGCCTCCACAGTTCCTCTGGAATCAGGAGGTTGCTAGCGAATTGATTGGCTTGCTGTTCCATTTCGTCAACGACAACATTGTTATCCTCTTTATGCTCGACATCATCGAAAAATCCCGAAGCGAGTCCGGTACGATAGTGTAGGATCACATGAGCGAGTTCATGCAATAAGGTGAACCAGAAATTATCGAGGTAGTCCCGGCGCAGTGTCATTCCAATTACGGGCATATCCTCGACCAGAAATGCCGCTCCATCAACTTTCATACCGGTAATCTGCGGCTCGGCGATCAGTATAATTCCATGTTCGGCTAGTAAGTCACGCGCCCGCGCGGGTCCGTCATCCGACGCGCTGAGCTGAACCAAGTCTCTTAGCCAGGATACATCCAACGGACTGTACTTTGTGCGCCCCCGCGGAAATTGCTTCTTTGCCGTGATTGTGACTTGCGCCTTCCAGGCAAGCAGTAGCCAATCTTCCTCGCCATTGTGTGTAACGTTCATGCCCGTGCGGAGAAGCGAAGGCGTCCCATACTCGCCGACATGGTCGGCCACCGTCCGGCGAAGTTGACTAATCGCGCTTTCATCGGATTGGCCTAGGCTGTCGAGCCAACCATGAGCGCGGGCATGTTTTAGCACCTTCTGCAACTCGCTCTGAGACATCTTTGAGGAGGGAAGCCACGCTTCTTCGAGGGGCCGTGAGATGTCTGCAGTCAAGCAAACACCGAGCGCCCGGGCGACACGGATCAATCCTGCCAGAGTTATGTTGCGGTAGCGCTCCGCTTCGTAACGCTGAATTTGTTGCTCAGGAAGAAACAGTCGGCGGGCGAGGTCCTTCTGCTTCCAGCCTCTCGCCACCCGAGCCGCGATCAGCAAGGATCCTAGATCGCTGCCTGCACGTGACTTCAATTCCTGAGGCTCGCCGTTTTGCGCCCTTTGATAAGCTTGGAGACTGCCAATGAGCTCGTTGCGCTCTGTCATGAGCGATTCGCGCACTCCGTCGATCACTTCGGCGGGTAGACCTTGAACGACAGCTTTGAGAACCTGTTCTGACGACAAGGCATGCGTAATTCGATCGATGAGCGAGCTGGCTTCGCGTTCCTGCCTTTCGTTAGCGATGATCGAAGCCGATGGCATATGAACCATCGTAAACATCACATATGATGTGTCAAGGTCGCTAAAGCTGAAATGTGGTACACTTGGTCAGCTACGCGGTAAAGCTGCGCCGCTCGCTTCGCCGAAGGAGCGCAGATCGGCACCGATCGGGATAGCAGCGGCAGAGCGCTCGCCCGGTTTCCGTTGATTGTCGCCCCGGCGTGGCGGAAGCGTGCTTGCTGCTCGCGGCGAGCGCTAAGGCGACGTTGTGCGCGGGATTTCTCTCGGCGGGCCAACGGGGTATGGTCGCGCTGCCGGCGCCGGATGGCGGTTCCGGCTTTATGCGGCGCGATGCAGCTCAGGACCACATCTGCTTTCGCCCTCTATTTGGGCTCGTATCTGCCGCTTGGGCTGGTGCTGTTCGTCCAGGACATCAACCCAGCGGAGGTGCGGAGGGGAGTCTGTCCGCCGTCTGCTTGGTTCGGCGGTGGTTGCGTCGTACCGCTTATGCATCCGTGGTGGGCGTTCGGCACGGTGGCTGTCGGCATCGCGTGCCTGCTCCTGACCATGCGGACGCTGCAGGCCATCGGGACCCCGACCCAGATTCAGGTGGCGGAGGCGAAGCACATCCCGGCCGACCTAATCAACTACGCGATGCCGTACATCGTGTCGTTCATGGGGCTCGACTTCGGGTCACCGACCAGGTTGCTCGGCTTCGGCGTGTTCTTCATCTGGATCTTTTGGATTACACACCGGTCGGGGCAGATTGTAATGAACCCGATCCTGGTCGTGTTCGGCTGGCGACTTTACGAGATCAGGTACTGCTTCATCGGGGTGGAGAAGCCGTGGCTCGGCCGCGCGTTGTTTCGCGGCGAGGTGGAACCCGATAGGGTCTACCGCAAAGGCAGTCTGCAGGATGTAATGACCGTCCGGGAGCTGCAGCAGGGAGCGACCGATGGCTGATCTGGCCGGACTGAAGAACTTCGACTTGGCCGGCGCTGACCTGATGGTCTGGGTCTACAAGAAATCGACGCGTGACGGACTGCCCGTCTTCAAGGGACGGTGGGTCGGCATCACGGACGACCTGGCGGCGTCGCTAAGGGGGGCGGTTTCGCAAGCCCTCCAGGCCGTGACCGAAACGATCGATTACGAGATCCTGGCGCAGAACAACGAGGGCAGCGTCCTAACGCTCGGTGCCGATGAGACACACATCGCGTTGGTAGAGGGTCAGGCCGCGGAGCCGATTGAGAAGCTGAAGGTGAGGCAGCTCAAGCAGATCGCCAACGCCGACTTCTATATGCTGCGCTTCGCGACGGCGGATGGCGTGCTGCTCGCCGTGCGCAAGACGAATGCGACATGGAGCACGAGGCGCGCTTCGGGTATTCTGCGCGTCGTGTTCGAGGACGAGGAGCTCGACGTTGACGATCGCCCCGCCTTCAGCCTGGAGCCGTTCTTCGACTTCTTCGTCTTCGACGGCGATGTGTTCGTTTCCAACAAGGGGCGGTTTGAGTCTGTCCTCGCGTATCGCGCGGGCCACGTGGAGGCGTTCCAGGAACTCGTCGCCGAGCCCGACTTCCTTGGCATCTTCTCGGACGTTGCCGCGATCACTTCCTTCGTCGGCGCGAACAAGATCCACCTCCGCCGGGCGATCGCGATCCGGGAGAAGGGGCATTTTCGAAATGCGGAGTTTATGCAGAACCTCCGAGCGCAGTGCGCCGCGATGGGTCTGACCATCGCGTTCGACGACGACGGCCGCATCGTCCCTACGCTTGAGACGTGCCGCGACATCTTCCAGGCACTGCTCGACCACCGCCTCGACTCGCGGCTTTCGAAGCAGATCTACGATGTGCAGAGCACGGAGGCGGTGGCTTGAGCGCGATCGACACGGCAGCCACTCGCTCAGCCAGCCGCAGCTAGGTCCGCGTGGGCTAGCCAATGACCGACATGGGCGCAAAGTGGATGCGAGGAACTCATGACGATTGTATATTTATTATGAGTGCTTGGGTGACGACCCCCGCATGACGCACCAGCTGCTTCTGGGCGCGAAACCGCACCGAAATTTCGAAGCGTTCATCGAGGGGTGGTTTCAAGTACGGCCGCGCCGCTATGCTAGCCCGTTGTCGTGATTGCTTGGCTATTCCGCCGCTAGTACCAGCTCGACCGCTTCCGGCTCCGCCGCGCCCCAGACTCGTGCGATCGCCGCCTCGATCTTCTTCTCCATGCGCGCGATGAGCTCGCGATTGGCCTCGACAAGCGCCCGCTCGGCTTCGAGCTCGGCAACGATTTCGCGCTGAGTTTCGAGGGGAGGGAGAGAGAGTTTCACGGTCTTTAGTATCTCGATATTGATATTCTTCTGAGCCGCTTGCGGAGCGATATCATTCAGGAACTGCTGCTGGTCCCTCATCGCTAGCTCAAGGAATCGTGCGTCTACATCATCGTTTGGAATAAGTCCGACTACGCTGTCCGGAAAGCACGCGGGGAAGTCGAGGACGGCAGTGTCGCCGATATTAGCTGCGATCGTCACTAGGACGACCGGCGGCTGAAAGAGTTTGCTGACCGACAACCCTTCGGCGTTCAGGGTTTGAGTGTAGGTTACCGCTCTGCCTCTCGATCGTACGACGTCGCCGGTTTGAATAAAGGGATATTGGCCGCCATAAAATCGTGGTTCATTCCTGGGACGATGTGAGAATTTCCCCCGTTGTATCTGACAGGCCTCCCCAAGCGAGGCAATCGGCCATTTCCGGTCAATGACAAAGTGCGGGCGATAATTTTCGACGACGGCGCGGGCACCGTCAATGACATTCCGATAACCTTTGATCTCCGTCACGATCTCTCGCTGCATTTCGGGCGGTGGCACCGGTATTGTAAATTGTTCTAGATCGGTCGGCTTCATGCCGACGTTGGCCGCGCCCTGCATCAACGCGGCGAGGCTGTCTTTGCAGCCATCGAGAACGATATAGAGATACTCTGGGAGCAGCCCGTCGCTGTCCTTCGGCGCTATGGCCGCCAGCAGGTTCGCAAGCGCGAATTTCCCGTCGGCATAATGGATGCGTTTTATCGACGCGCGGCCGTGGCCCGTTGAGGAAATCAAGGGCACACACACGTGCGGACCGTCAAACTGATAGGTACCACTTGAGCCCGGCGTAGCGGCGGTCAATATCAACGGGTAATCGCCCGGCTCAGTTTTCGTGCTCGAAGCAGTGCCTTTGGTGATGTTACAGATTTCGCCGAGAGACACATTCGGGACGCTGTCGTCACCATTCCTCGGCCGATAAAGGGCGGCGCTTAGGTTCCACCCGCGCCGAGCAATCTCTTCGCGGTCGGCGAGCCAAGAAATTTCAGATAGGTCCGCTTCTGAGTTTGCGCGAAAATCAGCGAGGACCGTCGGGAGATTGTTCCTCTCAACCTTACTCCGCTTAATCCCAAGGCTCATGCCAATGTCGGTAACGACAGAGAAAAGAATTTTGCGCCCCAGCCGCGCAGCCGACTTGTCCAGAATTAGAACTGAGGTCTTAACGCCGCTATAGGGTTGAAACACTCCGGACGGGAGTGAGATCACGGCGACGAGATAATGCTCGACTAACTCCTTTCTCAGCGCCTTGTACGCCTTTCCGCTCTGAAAGATCACTCCTTCTGGGACGATGATTCCGGCGCGGCCATCGGGGGACAGGTGTTCGGCCATGTAGTCGACGAAAAGAACCTCGCTACGGTTCGACTGAACTCCGAAGCGGTTGTGTGGTCGAATTCCACCCTTCGGCGACATAAAGGGTGGGTTGGCTAGGATGACATCGGCGAATTCGTTCCAGCGCTCGTCGCTGGTCAGCGTGTCATATTCGACGATGTGCGGATCGGTGAACCCATGCAGATACATGTTTGCGAGGCTGAGACGGACCATGTCGGGAGAGATGTCGTAGCCCGTGATTCCGGCGGCAAGGCGTTCGTGTTCATCGGGAGAAAGCAAGCTCTCGCCATACTCGTCGCGATTAGCAGCGGTTATGTGTTTCCAGGCGGAGATGTGGAATCCCGCCGTGCCGCAGGCGGGGTCGAGGATGGTCTCGCCCTTTTTCGGATCGACGATGCTGACGATAAAGTCGATGATATGACGCGGAGTACGGAACTGGCCGGCGTCTCCCTGGGAGCCTAGCACCGACAGTAGGTATTCGTAGGCGCCGCCGAGCCTTTCGCTGTGGTCGTACTCGAAATCATCGATGATCTTCAGGAAGGCGCGTAAGGTTTCCGGGTCGCGATAAGGCAAATAGGCGTTCTTAAAAATGTCGCGGAATAGCGGAGGAATGCCGGGGTTCTCCGGCATTCGAGCGATCGCCTCGGCATAAAGACCCAGCATCTCGTGACCGCCGAGGCCCGAGCGCATCAACTTGGCCCATCCGTAGCGGGCGAAGTCGTTCGCGAAGAAGCTGCGTTTGCCGCCGAGCTCCTCCGCTTCGGCGTCCATGTCGTCCATGAACTTGTAGATGAGCGCGATCGTAATTTGTTCGACTTGGCTTTTGGGGTCAGGAACCTTGCCTACAAGGATGTCGCGAGCGCTGTCGATGCGGCGTTTGGTGGCGGTGTCGAGCAAAATATCCCCCTGATTCTAGGGCCGTTCTAGCGCCCCGGTCTATTGCCGCCTATCGCCTATTTCGTCCTTTCTCCTTATCCCCTCACATCGGGAGAGCGGCTAGGCCGCGAAGCGGTTTAGTGAAACATAGTCCTTGATATATTCGGGGATCATCATGCGGTAAGCTTCGGGCACCGCCTTGAAATCGCTGGTCTTAAAACCGGGGTTGGTCGACAATCGGGTATATTCGCGGCAGTCAATGATGATCCGGAAACGGTCGCTCGACGCATACGCCTTAAAGTACCGCTTCATTGCCGGAAGGGCCTGAACTTCCGCCGGTTTTCGATCGGCCACGAACTTGGCGAACTCCTCCTCGAGCAAGTCGTCTTTCGACTTGAAGCTCGGGATGAGCCCAAAAATCTTCTCAAGAATTTCGCGGAGGGTGATGCGGCGGTCGACGTCAGCCGCCTGACGCAACTTATCGAGCGAATAGGGCTCGTGCTCGTTGGTGATCAGTTCGGCGTTCACATAGTCGATGACTTTGTCCCATTCACCAGCCTCGACTTGGGCGACGATAACGGGATCCTCCTTTACCCGCTCCTCGAAGCGCTCGAAGAACATGCGGTCAACCTTCATGCCCCTGAAGCCAATGGTCACCGCCGAGACGCTAGACAAGGCATCAGATCCCAGATGGGTAAAGCTGTCGGTGCGAGACGGGCCGCTTTTTCCGCCATCGATCACGAGCGGCTGCGCGGCGGTCGGCTTGGGGAGTGCGATCACCTGGTCATAATCGAACTTCTCCTCGAAATATTCGCAGGTCGCGAAGAAGTCGAACAGTTTGAAGGCGGTCTTCGGCTTCGGCCCAAGCTGCGCCTTGAGCTTCGGGTCATAAAGCTCATCGGTGAACTCGTGGCGGCGCGTACCGCGGCCCTTCACCTGAATAAACTCGGTTGCCGAAAAGATCGGTCGGAACAGGCCAAGGTTGAGCAGATCCGGGCGTCGTACCCGGTGGTCATCATGCCGACCGTAACGCAAACGCGTGCCTTGCCAGTCTTATACTCGGGCAGGACGTTGCCGGTGCCGAGCAGCCGATTGTTGGCGAAATTGATCGTCATTTGCTGGGCGCCGGTGATCTGCGACGTCACCTGTACCGCAAAGTCGCTTTGGTAGCGGCCGGGGTACAACTGATCGGCGAGCTCGTTGAGGATCTGGACGAGCTTGCCGGCGTGATGCTGGCTGACTGCGAAGATCAGCGACTTACCCAATTCTCCGCTAATGGGATCGGCCAGCGCGTTTTCGAGGAAGGTGCGGCAAAATAGGCGGTTGGTTTCGGGTGAAAAGAAGTTCTTTTCAAACTGGCGCTGGGTGAACGCCTCTTCTTGCTCTTCGCCCTCCTCGTCACGGTAGAAGATGACAAAGCCCTGCTCCGAAAGCAATTTGGTCGTCGTGTCGGTGCGAGCGTCGACCACGGTCGGATTGATCAGGAAACCGTCACGCACTCCATCGAGCAGTGAATAGCGAAACGTCGGCGTGCCATCCTCGCAACCGAAGGTGCGGTAAGTGTCGAGCAGGAGCCGTCGTTCATGCTCGCGCGGTTCGTTGGCCGCTGAGGCGTCGAATTTCTTGAGATAGTCGCGCGGTGTAGCGGTTAGGCCGAGCTTGTATCCGACGAAATATTCGAAGACGGCACGGGCGTTGCCGCCGATTGAACGGTGCGCTTCGTCCGAAATGACCAAGTCGAAATCGGTGGGCGAGAAGAGCGAGGCATATTTATTGTTGAACAGGAAGGACTGAACCGTGCTGACGACGATGTCGGCGTGGCGCCAATCGTCCCTGTTTTCCTTGTACACGACGGTCTTCGCGTCGTTCGCCAAATAGGCCTTGAACGCCTTGGCGGCTTGATCCTCCAGCTCCAGGCGGTCGACCAGGAATAGCACGCGGCTAGCGTTGCGCGTGCGCAAGAAGAGTTTAATGACCGCAGCAGCTGTCAAGGTTTTGCCGGTTCCGGTCGCCATCTCAAACAGGAAGCGGTCGCTGCCGTTCTTCACCGCCGCCTGGAGGCGATGAATAGCGCGCTCCTGATAGGCGCGAAGGAATTTAAGCTTATTGACGGCGACGAAAGTGTCGCGCTCATCCTCGTTGGTCCAGCCGGCCTCCTTTTCGTAGCCGGGGCGCTGCGTGAGGACGATGTAGTCCCGGCCGACCTGCTCCGTAACGAGTCTCCCGGGCTCCGGCGTCACTTTCTCGGCGGCCACGATCGATCCCGGTTTCGGAAGGTTCGTTATGATGTGTGGGTTGCCGCGCTCGAGATCCCAGAAATAATGCAAATTGCCGTTCGACAGGATGAGGAAACGACAATTTTGCGAGCGCGCGTATTTCCGCGCCTGCTCCTTCCCTACCAGCGGGTCCTTACTCTCAGCTTTGGCCTCCAACACAACTAACGGCCGGCCCGACGCATCGAGCAGCAAGAAATCGATAAAGCCGTTGGTCGTGAGCTCGAAATCCTCGCCGAGCGCGTCGACCGACGCCTCAGTGAGCTTCACCTTCGGCTCCAGGACAATATTCGCTTGGCCATCAGCGGAGTCGAAGAACCGCCAACCGGCCCGATCGAGCGCCTTGTTGATCTTAATCCGTGCTACGGCTTCATTTGCCACGCCTGCGCCTCCCCATTTAGTGCACATCTTGGCGGCGCGCTGGCCCGATTGGAAGAGGTAGCCTGACCGCAAACGGCTGTTTTGGTCACGGCATCGTAAGCGGAGCGTCTACGCGATGACCGCGTTGGGATGGGCAGCGCCTCTCTCCCTCATGACATTTTCACCCAAGTGTCATGATTGCTGACTACGAAACCCCATTTTGCATCCACCCGGGATTTCGCAGGGCTACTGGCGGAATCAACGTGGCCGATTGCAGCTGGGAGCAAGGGTGGGGGATGGCGGGAGTAGGGGACTTGAACCATCCTTTAACATAACATCAGTTGTCGCGCGTTGCGCGGAAAGACTATGCAACTCTCCTGCTTCGCCAGAGCATCCGCATCGCGCGATGTTCAAAGCGCGACTGGCTTGCACTGCAAGTAACTGATTGCCATCGATTAAAACAACCCTTCCCGTGCATCCAATCAGGCTGTTGGACGTTTGAATTTCCTGTGAGGGGACGCCGCATGGCCTTTCCTACAGGGAGGACAAACGATGAGTTGGGGTCAGATTCAGATCGCCGAACCCGAGCACGAGCTGCCGACGGATGATTCCAAAAAAGAAGGCCAGGTTCCCGTAAAAGTGGCTAGCAGGAAACCAGCTATTCTCGATATGGGCGAGGCCAGTCGCGAACAGGGATTTCGCCTTAACGGCTGTCGTTAACGCTGGTCTGTGAAGCAATTGTTGGCTTTTATTTTTTTGGATCCTTGCCAGAAAACTTTCCGGGACCAGTGTAGATATCGCAGGTACCAGTGCCGCCCGGCCCTGATCTGAGCCGTCCCCTCAGCTCCGCGGTTGCTCAGCAACCACGTTGATGTAAAAGACCCCAACCAAGGGGATCTCGTTGACCGGACTCGCGTTAAGAAAAGTGTATAAATCGTTCGGCGGTACAAACATCCTGGATGATGTTTCGCTCGACATCGGCGCGACCGAATTTATCGCCTTTCTGGGTCCCTCGGGTTCGGGCAAATCGACGTTACTCCGTATAATCGCAGGGCTGGAGTTCGCGGATTCCGGCGAGATCATGCTCGACGATCGCCGCATCGATCAGTTGCCGCCAGGCGAGCGCGATGTCGCCATGGTGTTTCAACATTATGCGCTCTATCCGCACATGACAGTGCGCGACAACATGGCATTTGGACTTCGCAACGCAGGCGTCAGTAAGGATGAAATCAAAACTCTGATTGCAGATGCGTCGCAGTCGCTGGAGATCGGTGCTTTACTCGACCGGAAGCCGGGTCAATTGTCGGGCGGACAGCGTCAGCGGGTGGCGATCGGCCGGGCGATCGTCAAGCGGCCCAAGGTCTTTCTGCTCGACGAGCCTTTGTCGAATCTCGACGCCGCACTGCGGATGCGAACCAGGGTCGAACTGGCTCAACTGCGTCAGCGGGTGGAAGCGGCAATCATCATGGTCACACACGATCAGGCCGAGGCGATGACTCTGGCTGACCGCATTGTTGTCATCAACGACCGAACCATCCAGCAGGTCGGTGCGCCGATGGAGATTTACGATCGCCCGGCCAATAGCTTTGTTGCGCAGTTCGTTGGCTCTCCGCCAATGACGCTGGCACCTGTCAGTTCGGCAGGCACGGCAGGCGAATTCGCGCGCGTCAGACTCGGCGACGGGGCCGAGGTCGAAACCCGCGTACCGCACACGGGATTGCCTGGCGACGGCCTGCAGCTTGGGCTTCGGCCCGAGGCGGTGCGGGTGGTCGGTACGAACGAAGGCACGACGACCGCTAAAGTCGAGTTAGTCGAGCGCCTTGGCGACCGGACCCTGGTCTATGCGCGTCTAAGCGACGGCCAGCAGATCACGGCCGAGGATGAGGGTTTCAGCCGGGTCGCCATCAACGACGAGGTCGGGCTCAAGGTCGATGGCGCGGCGGCCTACATCTTCGCCGCCGACGGCGCCGGCCACCACGCCCTGCAGCGCGCCGCGTGAGCCTCAACACACGTCGATCGCAACTGGCAAGCTTCGGGTTCGTCGCGCCGTTTCTGTTCTTCTATTTCGCCATCTTGATCTACCCGTTGTTGCTCGGCATGTCGCTCAGCCTGCGGCGGGTCGATCTGTTCGGTGGCGGCACGTTCGTCGGGCTCGGCAATTACGCGCGGCTTGCCGCCGACCCGGTGTTCCATCAGGCGCTGTTCAATACGTTCCTGCTGGCACTGATCATCGTCCCGACGATCACGGCGCTTACCCTTGGGCTGGCACTGGCGCTCAACCGCGCGACCCGGGACGCAGCGATCTTCCGCGGCATATTCTTTTCCTCGTCAGTGCTGTCGGTGACCATCGTCACGC
>ENA-OFCE01000199-OFCE01000199.1-metagenomes-genome-assembly--contig:-NODE-199-length-41779-cov-3.383065_pt1 | contig 41779 bp, 39 predicted proteins | sample MGYA00153388_OFCE01 | MGnify analysis MGYA00153388 | reverse complement strand
AAGCACTGCGCCAGTCGGAAGAAAAATACCGCTCATTATTTAATTCTATAAATGACGCTTTTTGCATTATTGAAATGATATTTGATGAAAAGGGAGCGCCGGTTGATTGGATTTATATAGAGACAAATCCAGCTTTTTTGCTACATGCAACCGTGGAGATGAAAGGGAAACGGATTAGCGAAATTGTGCCTGAGATGGAGACGTTATGGCTCGAAAAATATGGAGGCGTAGCCAAGACAGGTGAACCTGTTCAGCTAGAACATATTGTTAAGGGACTTGGCGATCAATGGTTTCAAACTTCTGCTTTCTCTCATGGCCCAAAGGGTAGTAACAGGGTTGCGGTACTTTTTCGGAATATCACGGAACGCAAACAAGCTGAAGAAAAAATAAAAGAAAGTGAAGCCTTCAGCCGGTCAACCTTAGAAAGTAGTCCTGATTGTGTGAAAGTGATTGACACCGAAGGACGGGTTACCTACATGAATTTCAATGGACTTTGCACCTTGGAGATTGATGATTTTAGTGAGATAAAAAATAAGTCCTGGTGGAGTTTGTGGGGTAAAGAAAATGAGCAAACTGTAAAAGCTGCAATAGCAAAATCATTAAATGGCGAAACCTCTCAGTTTCAGGCGATGTGTCCTACTGCAAAAGGAACTAATAAGTGGTGGGATGTGCTGGTATCGCCTATTGCAACACCTGATGGAAAAATTTCACAGCTTATTTCCGTGTCTCGGGATATTACATCTCAGGTAGAACAAGGAAAAAAAATTGCCGCTAGTGAACAGAATGTTCGCAACCTTTTTATGCAGGCTCCTGCGTTTATCTGTGTGCTTCGGGGTCCGACTCACGTTTATGAGCTTGCTAATGAAAGGTATTTGCGGCTTATAGGAAATAGAGATATTTTAGGAAAACCGGTTCGGAATGCATTGCCTGAATTAGAGGGACAGGGTTTCTATGAGCTTCTCGACAAGGTTTATGCAACAGGAGAACCTTTTATTGGTAATGAATTGCCTGCTAAGTTAGAAAATGGGGGCGGAGGGCTAGAAGAGGTTTACCTCAACTTTGTTTACCAGCCATCGCGTAACAGCGAAGGGGAAATAGATGGAATATTGGTGCATGGAATTGATGTTACAGAACAGGTTTTAGCAAGAAAAACAATTGAAGAAAGCGAATCATATTTCCAGAGGCTAACCGATACAGTTCCCGCAATTATCTGGATTACCCAACCCGATGGAAGTTGCAGCTATCTGAATAAGCTATGGTACGATTATACAGGACAAACCGAAGAAGAAGCTAGGGGCTTTGGCTGGCTCGAAGTAATACATCCAGATGATAAAAAACATGCAGCTGAAATTTTTATTAAAGCCAATTCAGCGCAAAAGCCTTTTTCAAGATCATACAGGCTTCGAAACTCGAGAGGAGAATATCGCTGGATAGCAGACAACGGTAGCCCGAAGTTTAGCGCAGATAATGTATATGAGGGGATGATTGGTACAGTGGTAGATGTGCATGAAGAAAAATTAGCAGAAAAAGCTTTATTGCTGGCAACAGAAAAACAAGAAGAAACACTTTCACTTTTAGAGTCATTGCTCGAAAATGCGCCCGTGGGTATTGCCTTTTTTGACAAAGAACACCGTTACCTGCGTATTAACGATACGCTCGCCGAAAGCAACGGAATTGCCGCATCCGACCATATTGGTAAACCCATAAATGAAGTATTGCCTGTTACAGGGGTACAAGTTGTATCTATATTAGATAAAGTAGCGCAGACCGGCATACCCATTTTAGACCTGGAGGTAACTGGGGAAACCCCTAAACAACCTGGCATTATTCGAAACTGGCTTACCGGGTTTTACCCGGTTTTCAATGAGAAATCCGGGGAAGTTGATTTTGTTGGTGCTGTAGTTATAGAGATAACAGACAGGGTAAAGGCTGAAGAAAAATTAGCTTATCGCACCGCATTGCTTGAGGCACATAATCAGGCAAGTGTTGATGGAATTTTACTGGTAGATGCAAAAGGAAAAATTATTTCATTCAACCAACGCTTTATTGAAATATGGAACGTGCCACAACATATTGTTGATGCCAAAGACGATGAAGCAGTACTGTTATTTGCTATGACACAACTAGTAAACCCACAATTATTTATTGATAAAGTAAAATACCACTACGAGCATCCAACCGAAATAAGCCTTGATGAATTGGATTTTAAAGATGGTAAAATAGTAGAACGAAATGGTTATCCGGTGATTGGCGACGATGGCATTTACTACGCCTGGAGCTGGGTTTTTAGGGATATTACAAAACAAAAAAATTACGAAAAAACAATTATAGAAAGCGAACAGCGTTTCCGGACATTAGCTCAAACCTTACCGCAATTGATATGGATGACAGATGAAAAAGGGGCTTATGAATATGCTTCAAGCCATTGGATTAATTATTCAGGACTTGACCCTTATGCAGGTGATATTTGGGGGAAATTAGTTCATCCCCATGATCTAGAAAGCCTAGCCCAAGGTTGGGAAAGCAGCCTAAAAACCGGCAAAACCTTTAATTCTGAGGCGAGGATTAAAAATAAAAACGGGATGTATAGCTGGCATCTGGTTCAGGGCGAACCGATAAAAAGCGAACAAGGAACTATTATTAAATGGATCGGTGCATTCACTGACATTGAAAATTTAAAAGAAGAGCAGAAACAAAAAAATGATTTCCTATCGATGGCCAGCCATGAGCTTAAAACCCCAGTAACCACAATTAAAGCTTACGGGCAAATTCTTGAACGCATTCTGGAGGCAAAAGGTGATTTAGAAACATTGGGGATGGCAAAAAAGATGGGTAAACAAGTTGTACGGCTTACCACACTTATTTCAGACCTTTTAAACGTTAGTAAAATGCAAAAAGGCGGATTAATTCATAATCAATCGGTCTTTAATTTTAATGAAATGATTAAAGAGGTTATTGATGATCTGCAAAAGACAATCGTCACTCATCAAATAATGAATAATTTGGATGCCGAAATAAATATATCTGGAGATAAAGATAAATTGGGGCAGGTGCTCAATAATTTAATATCAAACGCAACAAAGTATTCGCCCGGTGCCGATAAAATTATTGTGAGTACCCAGATTGTAAATGATGGTGTCCAGTTAAGCGTTCAAGATTTTGGAATTGGAATTTCAACTGAGGAACAACATAATGTATTTGAACAGTTTTACCGAGTTACCGGAGAAAATCAATCTACTTTTCAGGGAATGGGTATTGGCTTATATATATGCGCCGAAATAATTAAAAGAGAAGGAGGCAAAATATGGGTAGAGAGTGCCACAGGTAAAGGTTCGGTATTTTATGTTTGGTTACCCATAAGTAAATTAAAGAAATTGTAATTTAAGGTTCACGACTTAAAGAATAATTTAAATACTAGTTGTTTGCGTTAACGATGGCAGCGGCATCCTTTTTTGATTGTAGCGGCGGTTGAGCGGAGTCGAAACCAAAGCGGAGGGTGAAAAAGATATAGCCCTTCCTACGTCAGGATAAACTCCCAGCGTGTAAAAACGCCCAAATAATTAATCTTTTTAGACGACATATTATTACTACACTAAATATCAAAATCTATAATCCACCCCCCCCCAATTCCACCCAACAAATATGATTGCCAAATAAAATTTATCTTTACTACTTTCATCGTTCTAAAAAAGGCAAAGAAGCCCGGTTAATGTAGTCGGTTTTTATTGATTATTTGCCCGCTTTTAATTTAGTATATCCACAAAAAACAATGAACAAAACAGAAGTCAAGCATCAAAATGAAGATTTACTAATTGCCATACAGGGATACGAAGGTTGTTTCCACCAAGAAGCGGCACGTATTTTTTTCGGCGAAAACACAGGCGTGATTTGCTGTGCCAATTTTAGGGACGTTGTACGGATTGCAGCAGACAGCAACGAAAGCAGTGGTGGTATAATGGCCATCGAAAACTCAATTGCTGGTAGCATTTTGCCCAATTATAATCTGTTGCAACAAAGCAATCTGAAAATTGTGGGCGAGGTTTATCTTCAAATCAAACAAAATTTATTGGTAAACCCAGGGGTAACTTTAGCAGATATCAAAGAAGTACATAGCCACCCAATGGCTATACAGCAATGTTTTGGTTTCTTAGACAAATACAACTGGAAACTGGTGGAAACCGAGGACACCGCTTTAAGTGCGCAACACGTTCACAAACACCACAGCAAACACATAGCTGCCATAGCCAGCGAATTGGCCGCTAAAATTTATGATTTGCACAACATTGCACCCTCCATACATACCCTAAAAAATAACTATACCCGCTTCTTAGCTTTACAGCGGGAAAGCGACGTTAGAGAAATTGAAGGTGCCAATAAAGCATCCATCACCTTTCATACAGACCACTCAAAAGGCAGTTTGGCAAAAGTATTAACAGAAATAGCCAATGGAAATGTTAACTTAAGCAAGTTACAAAGTATGCCCATACAGGGAAGCGATTTTAAATACTTGTTTTACGCAGATTTGGAGTTTGAATCTTTAACAGATGTTGAAAAAGTTTTATCATCCATAACCAACTTAACCGAAGCATTACAAGTATTGGGCATTTATAAAAATGGAAAAATCAATTAAGCCTTTTTAAAGGGTTGAGAAAATAAACAGAATGCAAACAACAAAAAGATTAGAGAACATAGGCGAATATTATTTCTCGCAAAAGCTACGAGAAATTGAGGCACTGAATAAAGAGGGCAAAAACATCATTAGCTTGGGCGTTGGCAGTCCAGATTTACCGCCACACCCCAGTGTTATACAAACCTTGCAAGAAGAAAGTGCCAAACCCAACGCTCATGCCTACCAATCGTATAAAGGTAGCCCCATATTGCGCAATGCAATTGCAAAATGGTATGCTAAATGGTACAAGGTTTCGCTTAACGCGGATACGGAAATATTGCCTCTCATTGGCAGTAAAGAAGGTATTATGCATATTTGTATGACTTATTTCGAGCATGGCGTAGGCGTTTTAATTCCTAACCCGGGCTACCCTACTTACGCCAGTGCTGTTAAACTTTCTGGTGCTACGCCACTAACTTACGAATTACAAGAAGTCCATAATTACGAACCCGATTTCGAACAACTAGCCAAAAACATAGCCGATTTTGAAAACTTGGCAAGTGGCAATCGAGTGGGCGGAATGTTCGTAAACTATCCACACATGCCCACGGGGCAAATGGCTAGAACTCAATTATTCGATAAGCTGGTTGCATTTGCCAAGGAACACCAAATTTTATTGATTCACGATAATCCATACAGTTTTATTTTAAACGATAATCCCATAAGCTTGCTGAGTGTAAATGGTGCGAAAGATGTGGCCATAGAACTGAACTCCCTAAGTAAAAGTCATAATATGGCTGGGTGGCGAGTGGGAATGCTTTGCGGCGCACAAAATAGAATTGAAGAAATTTTGCGCTTTAAAAGTAACATGGATAGCGGAATGTTTTTGCCAGCTCAATTAGCGGCAGCAAAAGCATTAGAGTTAGGCGATGACTGGCACAAATCTCTTAACCAGATTTATGCGAAGCGACGAGAAAAAGTTTTCCAACTCTTAAAATTGCTCAACTGTACATTTAGTACACAACAGGTTGGCCTTTTTGTATGGGCAAGTATCCCACAAGGATATAAAGATGGTTATGCGCTGAGCGACGAAGTATTATACAAGTCAAATGTTTTTATAACTCCAGGCGGTATATTTGGCAATGCTGGCGATAAATATATAAGGGTAAGTTTATGCAGTACCGAAGAAAAAATAGACGAAGCCATTCAACGAATTAAAGAAAGTAGGGCCTAATGTTTAATCATGTTACCATAGTTGGCGTAGGCTTAATCAGCGGTTCTTTTGCGCTAGCGTTAAAGCAAAAAGGTTTGGCCAAAAACATCATTGGCGTTAGCAGAACTGCGGCAAGTATAGAAAAAGCTTTGGAATTGGGCATAATCGATGAAGCTCTCAGTTTAGAAGAAGCCGTTAAAAAAAGTGATCTGATTTATGTTGCCATTCCGGTTGATGCTACCTTATCGGTGATGAAACAAATCATGGATTGGGTTACCGATAAACAAATAGTTGCCGATGCCGGCTCCACTAAATTAGCGCTTTGCCAATTGTTGCAAAATCACCCGATGCGCAAACAATTTGTGGCTACCCACCCCATGTGGGGAACCGAGTACAGCGGTCCAGAATCTGCGATTAAAGATGCTTTTGCTGGTCGTGCCTGCGTAATTTGCGAAAAGGAAAAAAGTAGTGATGTTGCCCTCGATAAAATCGAAAGTGTGTATAAAACATTGGGTATGAATATCATCTACATGGATGCGCAAAGCCATGACACACACGCCGCTTACGTAAGTCATATTGCACACATTACCTCTTTTGCATTGGCTAACACCGTATTAGAAAAAGAAAAAGAAGAACATACCATTTTTGATTTGGCAGGTGGTGGTTTTGATAGTGCCGTACGCTTGGCAAAAAGCAACCCTAGTATGTGGGCACCTATATTTCTTCAAAACAAGGATAATATTCTGGAAGTTTTAACTGAGCATATTTCTCAACTAGAAAAATTTAAAAAGTCTTTGGAACAAAGTGATGCCGAAAATTTGCTTGCGCTGATGCAACACGCCAATGAAATAAGTAGAATTTTGAAATAATTTATCTCTAAACATCAACCCTATGGAAAAGCCAAAAGTTCTGATTACCGGTGCCAGCAAAGGTTTAGGTTTAGCTATGGCCAAATTATTGGCCGACGATTACGACCTTATTTTACACGCATCTAAAGAAGAAAATTTGCCGCCACTTTTGGCTGGGCAATTTAGCTTATGTGCCAACCTGGCTGATAAAGATGAACTGACAGATTTCTGTAAAAGGTTAAAAAACGAACATGGCGAAACACTTTATGGTGTCATTAACAATGCGGGAATTGCTTTAGATAAATCAATTATCTACCAGCCCGAAAAAGAAATTGATGCCATGCTGAGCGTTAATTTAAAAGCTCCGATTATGATTAGCAAAACAGCTATGAAAATTTTCGGACTAAAAAAACGTGGTGTTATTATTAATATAAGTTCTAGCGTGGGCGAAACGGGCAATGCTTTTCAATCGGTTTATGCGGCTACAAAAGCGGGCTTGGTTGCATTTTCAAAATCTTTAGCCAAAGAAGTTGCGATGCTGAACGATGAACATCAAATCAGAGTTTTATGCGTTTCGCCAGGGTTCATAGAAACCGATATGACGGATGCTATTCCAGAAAACTACCGTCAGAAATACTTGGAAATGATACCTGCCAAACGCTACGGCCAAGCTAGTGAAGTAGCAGAAACAGTACTTTTTTTACTCTCCGACAAAGCATCCTATATCAATGGTGCAAATATCAATGTAAATGGCGGGATGGTATAGGCAATTGTTAGTTGTTAATGGTTAAAGCCTTTAGGCAACGGGCTTTCGAGCCTCGAGCCGCCAGATTTCTGAAATTTACAGAAGCCCGCTGCCAAAATAACCAAGAAGCCCGTTGCCAAATTGCCCGAAGCCCGTTAGCCCGTCGCCCGCTGCAAAAAGCCTTCACCGGAAATCAATTTTTCCTTACATTTACAACCTCTATGGAAAACTTAACTTTTTACAAATACCAGGGAGCAGGCAATGATTTTGTGTTGATTGATAACCGAAATGGCTCTTTTGATATAAACCAGCATGACCTTATCGTAAAATTATGCGATAGGCGATTTGGCATTGGTGCCGATGGTTTAATGTTGTTGCAAAATACCGAAGGTTACGATTTTGAAATGGTTTATTACAATGCCGACGGTCAGCCGGGCAGTATGTGCGGAAATGGCGGACGATGCATTGTTGCCTTCGCCAAGCAATTGGGAATCATAACCGAGGAAACTAATTTTTTAGCTGTGGATGGTCCACACTTCGCTAAAATATCCGAAGACGGAGAATGGGTAAGTTTGCAGATGATTGATGTAGAAACTATTAACCGCGATGATGAAGCTTATGTGATGAATACCGGATCGCCGCATTATGTGAGCATAGTTAAAGACGTTGCTGCCTTGAACGTTTTTGAATTGGGAAAAGAAATTCGAAACCACCCCAACTATAAACAAGAAGGTATAAACGTAAATTTTGTGGAAGATAAAGGCGAGCATTTACAAGTTCGCACTTACGAACGTGGCGTAGAAAACGAAACTTTTGCTTGTGGAACCGGAGCAACTGCTGCTGCCTTAGCTATGGCCGTAGAAAACAATATGATGGGGCATAACAGTACGCCGATTAAAGTTTTGGGCGGTCAATTGAACATTCAATTCCATTATAATGGAAATCGATTTTCTGAGGTTTTTTTAGAGGGGCCAGCCCAATTGGTGTTTGAAGGGAAATATTAAAAATTCGACCTTATCTGCATCCAAACATAATATTCATTGCTCTAGATTTATGAAAATACTGACATCCAAATACATTACCTTTTTTATGATTGTGTTGATTGTTTCTCCATTAATTGGGATGTTCTTATTGAAAGAACAACTAAACGGAGCCTTCTTTGCAAGAGCGATTTTTACCGCAACCCTAAGTACGGTTTTGTATTTTATGCTAAACCGGAGAATGGGTAAAAAGGATGATGTGGAAGGGTGAGTATAATAATATAAAATGTACTGACTTACGAATATCAAACTTACTACTAAATCCCCCTTACAAAAAAATAATCTCCGTTACCACCACGCTCCCAGCCCTTTCATTTAAGCTTTCTATAATTTGCGAACGCATCATCACCAATTGGTTTTTAATAACCGATGATTCTATCCTCACAAACATCTTTTTGTCTTTTATAAAAATCTCTTTGGTTCGGTTAGCAACGGGCGCACCCACAACTTCTTGCCATGAGGCTACGGCATTGGTTTCATCAAACTTACCTTTTAAACGGTAAACTTTTAGCCATTGTTCCATAGCTTCTTTTAGTGTTTTGTCGTTAGTTCGGTTCATTTACTTTTCCGTTTTCAATTTCAAATATTTGGGGGAGCTTGCCTATTTCGCTAAAAATAGCTTTTAGTCGGGTGGCACTGGTATCGGTTATGAATATTTGTCCGAAATCCTCATCAGACACCATTTTCATTAATTTTTTAACACGATGGTCATCAAGCTTATCAAAAATGTCATCCAATAAAAGTAAGGGCTTAAACCCTTTAATTTCGTGAAGAATAGCATACTGAGCCAGCTTTAAGGCAATCAGAAAAGACTTTTGCTGACCTTGCGAACCAAACTTTTTCAATGGCATTTGATGGATGCTGAAAACCAACTCATCTTTATGTATGCCCTTAGTTGTGCGCTGTAAAATTCGGTCTTTACGCAAGGAATTAGTCAACAAAGTCTGGAAATTAGTATCAAACAATTGCGACTCGTAAACCAATTCAACCATTTCATTTTGGTTGCTGATGTATTGATAATGATGGTTAAAAACGGGCATAAAAACTTCTATGAAAGCTTTGCGCTTCTCAAAAATTTTAGTGCCACATTTTACCAATTGTTCGTCGTAAATCTCTAAAAGGGTAGCATCAAAATTTCCAGCATCAGCCATATTTTTTAACGAGGCATTACGATTTTGCAGCGTTTTGTTATAGATAATCAATTCATCTAAATAGTGATTGTCAGTTTGGGATATCGCATTATCAATAAATTTTCGCCTTTCCTCGCTACCCTCCAAAATTAGGCTGATATCGTTAGGCGAAATCATCACCAGCGGGAACAACCCGATATGGTCGGCCAAACGAGTATACTCCTTCTTGTTTCTCTTAAATTGTTTCTTTTGATTTTTCTTTACGCCAATGGCGATAAGTTCTTCGTTATCGCTCTTGTTAAACTTTCCCTGAATTACAAAAAACTCCTTTTCCTGTTTAATTTGCTGGCTATCAATCGGATTGGAAAAACTCTTGCATAAGGAAAGGTAATGTATGGCATCTAACAAATTGGTTTTTCCTGCTCCGTTATTACCTGTAAAAGCATTTACGGTTTCCGAAAACGAAAATTCGCCTTCATCATAATTCTTGAAATTTATTACCGACAGGGATTTGAGATACATTGCCCACAAAGGTAAAACAATAGCGGTTGAAAAAAACGAAAAGAGAAATTTGATTCCGCTAATCTTGACTTGATAAATGTTAAAATGCCAAATCGTCTTTATCTTGAATCGGGGTAATCTGCTGGCCGCTTTCTGGTTTATCGTGGCTGGTGTTTTGGAGGCTGTTTTCTTCAAAATCCGTTTTTCTGCCCAGCATGGTAAAATTTTCGGCAACCACTTCTGTGGTGTGCTTTTTATGTCCTTCTTTATCCTCGTAAGAACGTGTTCTTAGCTTTCCTTCAATATACACCAACTTACCCTTAACCAAATATTTGGAAGCCACGTCCGCTAAACCACGCCACATTACAATGTTGTGCCATTCCGTCTGTTCCACTCTTTTGCCTTCCTTGTTATAAGTTTCTGATGTTGCCAAAGGGAAACTGGCCACGGTAACATTTCCTTCTAAATGACGTACTTCGGGATCTTTGCCCAAATGCCCTACCAAGATAACTTTGTTAATTCCAGACATGATTCTTCTTATTTAGTTCAAAATAGGTAATTTTTAAGGAAAGCGAAAATTAATTTGGGCTGCGCATATTGCTCTAAATCGTTTTCGCTGACACTCATCCAATTGTTGCTTTCCATAACTCCACATCTCAAACCAGAAATCTCTATAAACCGAGCATAAATTCTTTGATGTGTGAGAATATGTTTTATGGGCTCGGTTATATTTCCAATAACCGCATCCTCACCAAACCACAATTTAAATTGTACACTATCAAATATTTCGCCAATGGTTTGCGATGTTGAGGTTTCAATGGAAGGGAAGTCATGCAAACCTGCCCAAATATCATCGTTACTTCTTCTTTTGATAATGATTTTTTGGGCTTTGCGAGTAACAAAAAAATAAAAATACCTATCCCTGACTTTTAATTTATTCAGTTTTACGGGCAAGTTATTTATTCTTTGGTGTTGATAAGCCGTACAATTTAATCGTAACGGACAAATGTTACAATCTGGATTTTTAGGTTTACAAAGCATCGCACCAAACTCCATAATGGCTTGGTTATATTGTGATGGGTTTTGTTTATCAATTAAACTATCTGCCAATTGCTGAAATTCTTTTTTCCCTATTGTGGAATTGATGGGCGTATCAATACCAAATACTCGGGCAAGCACCCTGTAAACATTTCCGTCCACAACTGCTCTAACTTCATTGGCCGCAAAAGATGAAATTGCCGATGCCGTATACTGGCCAACCCCCGTAAGGTTTATCAAATCAGCGTAAGCAGTTGGAAAAATGCCATTATGGTTTTCCATTATCGCAATAGCTGTTTTTAACATATTTCTGCCCCGTGAATAATAGCCCAAACCTTGCCATAAATTAAGTACCTCGTCCTCGCTGGCATTGGCAAAGGAATTTACATCAGGAAAACGCTCCGCAAATTTTTGATAATAGGGCATTCCCTGTGCTACACGTGTTTGTTGCAAAATAATTTCCGACAGCCAAATCAGATATGGGTTGTTGGTATTTCGCCAAGGTAATTCCCTTTTATTTGAGTGGTACCAAATAATTAATTCTCGGGCAAAATCCATTTTATGATGTTGTTTAGTATCAATTAATTGCAATTTTAAAAGTGTATCAATTGTAATATAAGTATTTGGTAAAAAAATATGGTTTATAATTTTTCATATCCAACTTAAAAATTTACTTTTGCAACCCCAAATCTATTGGATAAATCATTAAAAGAACAATATTAAAAAATGACAAAGGCAGAAATCATCGCAGAAATTGCAACCAAAACCGGAATTGAAAAAGTAGATGTTACAGAAACAGTTGAAGCATTTTTTCAAGTGGTTAAAAAATCCATGGTTGGTGGAGAGAATGTTTACGTAAGAGGCTTTGGTAGTTTTATCGTAAAGAAAAGAGCGGAAAAAACTGCGAGAAATATTTCCAAAAATACTGCCATAATAATTCCAGAACATTATGTTCCTAGCTTTAAGCCTGCTAAAGTATTCATAGAAAAAGTTAAAACAGGTAACAAATAACGTAAGCAAATTTATAAGTGTTAAAATCTAAACAAATCATTGTTATTGGAGCCGTTACGGTTCTTGTTGGTGTATTGTATAGTTTAGATATTAAAGGATTGGTAAAACCCAAGGGAGAAAGAGGCTTAAAAGCAACTACGGAAACCTCCGCGGTAAGCGTAACCAGCCAAACCGTTTCCGAAACTGGCAAACTAACCTTGAACGCTAATTTGGCTAGCGAAATCTCCAAGTTGGAAGAAGAGATAAAATTGGCCAGTAACGACGAAAAACTATCTTTACAAAAGGCTTTGGCCCAAAAGTGGGATGACGTGAACGAACCTGCCCCCGGGGCATTTTTATTGGAAGAAATTGCGATTGCAGAAAACACTTATAAAAATTGGTTAGCGGCTGGAAACCATTTTACAGATGCATACAACAACTATAAAGACTCAACGGCGTTGCCAACCTTTGTGGGGAAAGCTATAAATGCTTATGTTAAGGCTTTGGAAATTAACGCCAAAAGTTTAGACGCTAAAAGCGGATTAGGTGCTGCTTACGTAACAGAAGGCAAAAACCCAATGCAGGGGATACAATTGCTTTTGGGCGTGGTTAAGGAAGACCCAGAAAACTTAAATGCAAACATGAATCTGGGTTTGTTTTCTATGAAATCGGGCCAGTTTGAAAAAGCTGTAAATCGTTTTAAAACTGTTATTTCCGTAAAAGAATCTCCGGAAGTGTACTTTTACCTAGGTACCTCATACGAGAACTTGGGCGATAATAATGATGCAATTATTGCCTATACGAAAAGTAAAGAACTGGCTGCAGACCCGGGATTGGCAAAATTTGTAGATAAAAAAATTAAAGAATTGAATAAATAATAAATAAAAACATTTAAATTTTAAATTATGCCGAGCGGTAAAAAAAGAAAAAGACATAAAATGGCTACCCACAAACGCAAAAAGCGTTTGAGAAAAAATAGACATAAGAAAAAGTAGAATTTTCTTAAGTCGCGTAGGATTAGCTTGCCACGAGGCAAAATAATCTTACGCCTATATATTTTTATAAATCTATGTTGGTTGAAAGTTTAATCTCCTTAACTTTCTAAAAAAAGTAGCTATTGGTAAAAGAGTTAATCATTAATTCGACCCCGAATGGGGTTACTATTGCATTATTGCAAGACAAGCAACTTGTAGAACTTAACAAAGAGCAGATCAACAACAATTATGCTGTTGGTGATATTTACCTAGGGCGCATTAAGAAAATTATGCCCGGTTTAAATGCTGCTTTTGTTGACGTTGGCTATGAGAAAGATGCTTTTCTGCATTATTTGGATTTAGGTCCACAAGTGCAATCATTGCTTAAAATGGCAAAAGTTTCTCGTGCGGGCAACTTTACGGATATCCTTTTAAACAATTTTAAAAGGGAAGCTGATATTGACAAAGCTGGAAAGATATCTTCTATCTTAACAAAAAACCAACTATTGCCCGTTCAGATTGCGAAAGAACCCATCTCTACGAAAGGTCCACGTTTAAGTTCCGATCTTTCCCTTGCGGGGAGGTTTGTTGTACTGGTGCCATTTTCTGATGTCGTCTCCATTTCCAAAAAGATACGCAGCAATACCGAAAGAATTCGTCTCCGCAAAATTGTTGAAGGCATAAAACCCAAAAACTTTGGAGTAATCATCCGTACCGTATCAGAGCATAAGGGCGTGGCCGAAATACAAAAGGATATTCTGGATCTCATTTCCAAATGGGAATCTTTTATGAAAATGTTGCCAGTTACTGATCCTTCTAAACGTGTTTTTGGAGAAATGGGCAGGGCATCTACCATTTTAAGGGATATCCTGAATGATGATTTCACAAACATTTATGTAAATGATGCCACCATTTACGAGGAGATAAAATCTTATGTGCATGAGATATCTCCTGACCTTGAAAAGATCGTAAAAATTTATAAAGGTAAAGAACCCATCTTCGAGCATTTTGGTATCGATAAACAAATCAAGGGTGCATTCGGCAGAACTGTAAGCCTTGCAGGTGGCGCATATTTGGTGGTTGAGCACACAGAAGCCTTGCATGTCATAGATGTGAATAGCGGAAATCGAACTGCTATCCCAGAAAACCAAGAGCAAAACGCTTTACAGGTAAACAAGGAAGCAGCCAAAGAAATTGCACGTCAACTGAGGCTGCGTGATATGGGCGGAATTGTGGTCATCGATTTTATTGATCTGCACAAAGCACCCAATAGAAAAGAACTTTTTGATTTGCTGAAATCAGAGATGCTTTTGGATCGGGCAAAACATACCATTTTGCCTCCCAGCAAATTCGGTTTGGTACAAATTACCAGACAGCGTGTGCGTCCGGAAATGAATATCATTACCAACGAGAAATGCCCCGCTTGTAACGGAACCGGAGAAATTACAGCCAGTATTATCTTGTTGGATGACATTGAAACCAATCTGGATTATATCCTGCAAGAACAGGCGGAAAAAGGAATAACATTGAACGTGCATCCATATATTGAAGCCTACATTAAAAGAGGTCTGATTTCTAAACAGATAAAGTGGTTTATGAAATATAAGCAGTGGATTAAAGTTAAACCACTAGCATCTTACGCATTAACAGAATATCATTTCTTAAACGCTAAAGACGAACAGATAAAACTTTAACTATCCCTCAGGATTTTGCGATGGTATATTTATGAAACTGCGTTTTGGCAGCCAAATATATTTCCTTAAATTCCTGAGTGTTTTTATACGAAAGCTGCTTCAACGTTTTAGATTCATAAATTACTTCGAAACTTTCTTCATCAAAAGGCCAAGGTTCTACCACTAACCGATGATCACCGTGCTCATAAAACTGATAAGTGCCAAAATCTGGCCCTATGCTTATTTCTGTTTTCCGCGATTCGGGCTGTATAAGCTGCTGGCATATCAACAGCGAAAAAGCGTCGCACCATTCTAAGAGATGATAGGTTTTATCAATTATTTTGGAGCCTATGCCGAGTTCCTTCAACCACTCTTTTTCAATACTTTTTAAATCATTGCAATACTTGCGTGTGCTTTCATCATCAGCTTTAGCGTACAAAAAACATAAGTGCCTCCCTGTTAAAACCGCTATATATTTACTCTTGGTAAGTGCCATACCCATCAGCTTATCGCAAAAAGGTTTATTGAACTTTGTCATATTAAAATTAATGGGCCCCCCATTTTCATTAATCAACTCGGTTGCTTCCAATTCATTGGTGGCATCATCATGTTCGGCGGTTGCAACTATGGTTTCTAACCATCGCTTGGGTCGGTCTGCCTTTTTCCAATGGTAACATAACTGTGCAGCCAGTAAGCTGTGCGATCTTTGGGTAGTAACCATCCAACCCTTATCCGTGTATGTTGTGATCATATTTATATGCACTATCAACAATAAATCCAATTTGAAGCGATTTTAAACTTTTCATCAACCATCGGTTGAACAATTGTGTGTATTTTTTTATGCACGGTATAACTAATTTATGAGCGCAGGTACTCAAAATAATTAAAATTTTATCGTGTTAAGAATTTATGTAAACTAAAAATAAATGTTTTTAGCTTATGATTTCCTTGTTTAATCTTTAAGCCTGTTGGCTCGGTTTTTATTTATTCTAAGATAAATAAGGTAAAGCTCGTTCTTTCCCAACTAATAAGAAAAATTGAAATTACGTATAACAAATTCAGACATTATCCAACCTAAAATTACCTTTAAACTACCATAAATATGGAAAGTGCCTCAAAAAATCCAATAAGTCAAAATTTACCCAATAACCTTTTAAGTTTATCCCATTTAGGATGGGATTCTGTGTACCAACGTCCGCAACACTTATTAACACAGAAAGCAATTTGCAATTAACCCATAATTTACACTTAACCTACCTATAAAACATGTTTGATTATTTAATTGTTGGGGCCGGATTCGCAGGAAGCGTTTTAGCCGAAAGACTAGCCCAAGCTGATAAAAAAGTACTCATTATTGATAAAAGAAATCATATTGCCGGTAATGCGTACGATTACTACAACAAAGATGGTATTTTGATTCATAAATATGGTCCGCACATTTTCCATACAAACAGTAAGGATGTATTTGAGTATCTGTCTAAATTTACAGATTGGAACCATTACCAACACAAGGTTTTAGCTAGTGTGGATGGGCAAATGGTACCTATGCCCATAAATTTAAACACCATAAATACCTTGTACGGCTTAAACTTAAATAGCGATGAGGTTGATCATTTCTTCGCTTCCAAAGCAGAAAAAGTGAGCCAAGTAAAAACTTCAGAGGACGTGGTTGTGGGTAAAGTTGGAAGAGAACTTTATGAAAAGTTTTTTAAAGGCTACACAAAAAAACAGTGGGATTTAGATCCATCCGAATTGGACGCCTCTGTAACGGCAAGAGTACCCACTCGTACCAATAAAGACAATAGATATTTTACGGATACCTACCAAGTTATGCCCTCCGAAGGTTATACAAAAATGTTCGAGAAAATGCTAGACCACCCCAACATTAAAATTATGTTGAATACTAGCTATCAAGAAATTGTGGATGAAATAAACTTTAAAAAAATAATTTTTACGGGGCCAGTTGATGAGTATTTTAATTATTGCCACGGTAAATTACCTTACAGATCTTTGGAGTTTAAGTTTGAAACACATGATAAAGAAACGTTTCAAGAAACCGGGACCATCAACTATCCCAATGATTATGCCTTTACACGCATTACGGAGTTTAAATATTTGACCCATCAAAAGCACCACAAAACCTCATTAGTTTATGAATATCCCAAAGCTGAGGGAGATCCCTATTACCCAATTCCACAGCCAGAAAATGCAGCTCTGTACAAAAAATATAAAGCGAAAGCTGAGCAATTGAAGAACACCTATTTTGTTGGCAGGCTAGCTACTTACAAATATTATAACATGGACCAAGTAGTTGCACAAGCCTTGAGCACCTTTAAAAAAATACAAAATGAAGAAAGTGAGAATACAACTGAGGTGATAGCCCTAAAACCAGCGGTAACCAGTTTTCCAAATGAAGAAAAGGTCATGGTTGGCATTAAGGGATTTGCGAATAACTTTAACAATAAATGATAGAAGAAAAAAATGCCAAAATTCCTTTATGTTCTTTTGGATGGCGGGAAAAGTTATTGCCATAGCCATTAAATCGACTATTTTTTATCAAATGACATTGGGTGCAGTTTATTGAGTTTGACAAAATAATTAAACCGTGTCCATTATAAACCAATAATGTAAATGAGATTATGAAAATAATCTCATTTTTTTGTTTTAAGATTTTTAAGTTTGGACTGATTCATGAAACCAGCAGAAATAAATCTTAAATTTTCCGAACTCCAAATTAAACTGGCCACGGAGTTTGACAACGAAAGACCAGATATCAAGGTAATTCTTTTTTTGATTGGCGTGCAAGAATTGGGGAAAGGGCCACGCAAATTCAGCAAACGCCAAAAAGAAGAACTGATGCATATTGCCAACTGTCGTTTATTTTCCGAAATGGGATTTTACGAACTAGAAGGTATAGATCAAGATGGTTGGCCACACTGGCGCCGAATGAAACCTATCCCAAACTACACCATGTTGGAACAAGAGCTTATCATAAAATCTTTGATGGTAAATTATTTTCAGGAATTAGGGTACTAATCTTTATTGCATTAAAAATGAAAATCATATCCTATAACGTAAACGGCATACGCTCGGCCATCAATAAAGATTTTTTGGCTTGGCTGCAAGCCACCGATGCGGATATTGTTTGTTTACAAGAAATAAAAGCTACCCCAGATCAAATTACTGATATATATTTGATTGAAGAATTGGGATACAAACATTATTGGTACCCGGCAGAAAAAAAGGGTTACAGCGGTACAGCCATATTTTCCAAAATCGAACCATTGCACGTGGAATATGGTTGTGGAATAGAAGAGTTTGACCGTGAAGGACGCACAATCCGTGCCGATTTTAAAGATTTTTCTGTAATGAGCGCTTACTTTCCATCAGGTTCCAGCGGAGAAGAAAGACAATTGTTCAAGTATCAATTCTTAGACAGGTTTGCCGACTATATAGAAAATCTGAAATTAGATTATCCCAAACTCATCATCTCTGGCGATTTTAATATTTGCCATCAATCCATTGATATACACAATCCAAAATCTAATGCAAAATCCTCTGGCTTTTTACCCGAAGAACGAGCTTGGATGGAAACTTTTTTAAAGAACGGGTTTGTAGATACCTTTCGCCGCCACAACTCAGATCCACACCACTACACTTGGTGGAGTTACAGAGCAGGAGCGAGAAACAAAAATTTGGGTTGGCGCATAGATTATCATTTGGTAACCGCAACATTAATTGACCATATAAAACGGGCAACAATTTTACCCGAAGCCAAGCATTCCGATCATTGCCCTATTCTGTTGGAACTGGATTTCAGTATATAAACTTGGCAAAAAATACAGTTAAAAATCTTGGTGGACCAACTCAATGATTGCATTTTAAAATTATAAGTAAGCTAGCCATAATCGCCCATATCAGATAGTAAATTGGGGTTCTCCATCATCTTAAGGCGATGTAATCTATAATGTTTGTTGGAATTACCTAAAAGCACTAAATCTTTTTTCTAAGAGAATCAAACACATTTACATTTGCCTTCCCCTTTATTTTTCTGCAGATTTGTTTTCTCAGATGATAAAAAAGGAAACCATAGATCGCATTGTTGAAACCGCTTTGGTTGAGGAAGTTGTGGGCGACTTTGTGCAACTCAAAAAACGGGGAACCAGCATGATTGGGCTTTGTCCGTTCCACAATGAGAAATCTCCATCCTTCAACGTATCGCCTTCCAAGGGAATTTATAAATGTTTTGGCTGTGGCAAGGGCGGCGATTCTATAAGCTTTATCATGGAACACGAAAAATATTCGTATCCCGAAGCCCTTAAATATCTCGCAAAAAAATACAATATCGAGGTTGAAGAAAGTGAAATCACTCCTGAGTACCAAGCCGAAATAGATAGGCGAGAAAGTTTATACATCATTACCAATTACGCATCAAAATTCTTTGAAAACGCAATTTGGGAAACAGAGTTGGGCAAAACTATTGGACTAAGTTATTTTAGGGAAAGGGGTTTTAGAGACGATATCATTAAGAAATTTGAGTTGGGTTATTCTCCCGATGAATGGACAGCCTTGCAAGATAAGGCTGTGGCCGATGGTTACCGATCAGAATTTTTGGAAGAAACAGGCTTGGTAGTTAAGAATGACAACGGAAAAATATACGACCGCTTTCGCGGGAGAGTTATGTTTCCCATCCATAATTTTACGGGTAGAATAATTGGTTTTGGAGGGCGTACCTTAAAAACAGATAAGAACACACCCAAATACGTAAACTCCCCAGAAAGTGATATTTACCATAAATCTAGCGTGCTTTACGGGCTTTTTCAGGCTAAAAAAGCGATAAGAGATTTAGATAATTGCTATTTGGTAGAAGGTTATGCCGATGTTTTATCGGTGCAGCAAGCTGGGGTAGAAAACGTGGTAGCATCGTCTGGCACCTCGTTAACCACCGAACAAATCAGGTTGATTGCAAGGTTCACCAAAAGTGTAACCATACTTTTTGATGGAGATGCTGCGGGCATAAAAGCTTCTTTACGTGGTTTGGATATGGTTTTGGAAGAAGGCCTTGATGTTAAAGTTGTGCTTTTTCCGGATGGTCATGATCCGGATTCATACATACAGCAATTGGGATCGGCAGCTTTTAAAACGCACATCGAATTAAAAAAACAAGATTTTATTTTTTACAAAACTCAAATCCTGTTAAAGGAAGCTGCCAACGACCCCATAAAAAAAGCGGGTGTAATTCGGGAAGTTATAGAAAGTATTTCCAAGATTCCAGATGCTATAAAAGCTTCAGTTTTTGTTAGAGAAAGTAGTGCCCTTTTAAATGTTGAGGAAAGGATTTTAATCTCCGAACTCAATAAAATAAAACTCGGCAAACTTAAGAAAGACTATAAACCCGATGCTCGAAGCCCGTTGCCCGAAGCCCAAAGCCCCGAGCAACAAGAAGATATTCAAGAATTAAAAACAGTTGAGACCGATGAACATCAAGAGCGTGAATTGATACGCGTTTTGATAGCTTACGGAGATGCTTTGGTAAATTGGGATGGCATGACAGATACTTATATTGGCCCTTACATTATTACCAACCTCAGCGACATCAGTTTTAACGATAAACTCTGCGAAAAAATAGTAGCCTATTATCATGATGAGTTGGACAAAGGAATTATGCCCAACGAGAAAACGCTTATCCATCATCCCGATAAGGAAATTTCTGGCTTAGCCATTTCATTGCTTTCTACACCTTATATGTTGAGCGCAAATTGGTACGATATGCACCACATCAATGTTCCGGATGAGACAGTGAATTTAAAATCAACCATTATGGGCGCTATCTTTCATCTTAAAAAGAAGAAAATAGCCAAAATGGTTCTCAATAAGCAAAACGAATTACAGCAACAAAACACCACCGAAACAGAAGATCAGTTAATGAAGGAATATCTTCAATTAAAGGAAGTGGAAAAATACATCTCTCATTATTTGGGTTCGGTAATTATCAGATAATGGCATCGCACAACGATTTGGGCAAAAGCGGCGAAAGCATAGCCAAAGCATATCTGGAAAGAAAAGGCTACGAGATTTTGGACGAAAATTGGTGCCATAAAAAAGCCGAGGTAGATTTGATAGCTTATTTAGACAGTACCATAGTTTTTGTAGAAGTAAAAACCAGAACTGGTAATTGGTTTGGTGAGCCTGAGGATTTTGTAAACGGTAAAAAGCAAAAATTACTTACTTTGGCCGCAAACGAATACATCCATATCATGGAGCATACAGGCGAAATCAGATTTGATATTATAAGTGTTTTGTTCGTTAGCGATAAGGAATACAAGCTGAACCATATTGAAGACGCTTTTTGGAATTATTGATTGCAAAGAAGATTGATCAATAGATTTAACGCTTTATTAAATTTGTGGTAGATAAAAATATCTATATATTTGCACCAATAATACCAGCCACGCTTCCCATTTGAACAGCGCACCCGGGCTGGTTTTCGATTTTTATGTCGGTATAATAATGGCTTTTTTCAAGAATGAAATACAACAAGTTGCCTATTACAATTGCCGATCAAGTTCTCAAATTGAAAAATCGTGGCCTCAAATTTAATTGTGAATTAAAAGCTCAAGATTACCTCTTAAACATTAGCTATTACAGACTAAGAGCTTATACTTATCCATTCCAAAATAATCTAATTGACCACCATCCTTTTAATGTGGATGTTGCGTTCGAAGATATTATAGAACTTTATTCTTTTGATAGAACCTTGAGACTTATGATTTTTGGAGCAATTGAAAAAATTAAAATCGCTTTAAGGACTCAAATCATTTACCATTTATATTTAGAATATGGTAGTCATTGGCAATTAGAGCCTTCCATTTTTAGAAACTCAATCTTGTTTGCTAATCACTTAAGTAGTTTACAAAAGGAGATTGATAGAAGTAACGAAACCTTTATTCATCACTATCAAAATAAATATACAAACCCAGCAGAACCACCGTGTTGGATGAGTTTAGAAGTTAGTAGTTTAGGGTTACTTTCTAAAATTTTTCAAAATTTAAAAAAAGGGCCACAAAAAAATGCTGTTACCCTACATTTTGGTTTAACAGATTTATCGGTTCTTGAAAATTGGATACATTGTTTTAGTACATTAAGGAATATTTGTGCGCATCATGGTAGGGTCTGGAACAGACGGCTTACTCAAATAAAATTACCAACCCGCCCTACTGAATATTTTCTTGAGAATAGCAAAATCTATCCCAATAAACTTTACGCAACACTTTCTTGTATACAATACGTATTAAAAATTATTAATCCCGATGATAGGTTTTGTCTGACTTTAAAAGAGTTAATCAATAAATGTTCTTTAGCACAAACTAAGGAAATGGGTTTTCCTAATAATTGGGTAGGAGAAAAATTATGGAAATAAATATTGACTTTATATGAAAATCAACAAATGCCTTATTTTTAAAATCGCACTGATAGCAAGTTTTTTTGCTGCTTGCAAATCCAACCAAAGCTCAAATTCTAATTCTTTTAACTTCATTTCTCCGGAAGCCGGTACTTCTATCAAATCTGGAGAAAGTGTAGTATTGAAACTTTCATTTGCAGATGTAGCTGTGGATTCTGTTCAATATTTTATTGATTCTATTAAAGTTGGCGCTAAGGCGGATACATCATCATTAAGTGTTGAAACCAGCGAAATTCCTTTGGGCAGTCGTTTAATTACCGCCAAGGTTTATGTGAAAGGCATTGCAGAAGAAACTGCTACCAACATTATTATTACTTCTTCTACCATTCCAAAAAATTATGGTTTCAAAATCGTAAACACTTTTCAACATGATACGGCTTCATACACCGAAGGTCTAGAATATGATAATGGTTTCCTCTACGAGAGCGATGGCGAATATGGCGCATCAAGCTTGCGCAAAACCACATTAAACGGTAAGGTGCTACAAAAAATTGATTTGGAAGCCAAGTATTTTGGCGAGGGAATTACCCTTATCGGGGATAAAATCATTCAGCTTACTTACAAAGAGGGATTAGGTTTTGAATATGATAAATCCACTTTCAAGCTGATTAAAACTTTTCCTTACAACCATACCATTGAAGGTTGGGGTTTGGCATTTGATGGCGAAACTATTTACAATACCGATGGCTCTAACAAGATTTATAAATTAAATGGCAGCACTTACCAAAGTACGGGATACATAGAAATTTATGACGATAAAGGTCCGGTTACCCAATTGAACGAATTGGAATGGGTGGATGGTAAATTATATGCCAATATTTACACCTCAGATTTGATTGCCATTATTAACCCTAAAACTGGTGAGGTTGAAGCTTACATTAACTTAATGACTCTGCCAAAGGGCAAAGTTCAAGACGAATCCAACGATGTTTTAAACGGCATCGCTTATGATTCTGCTAAAAAGCGTTTGTTTGTAACGGGTAAAAAGTGGCCTAATTTGTTTGAGATTAAGATTTTATAATACATTTAATTTTTTACAACTCAATTAGGATTATATTTGAATATGAAAAGTCTTGATAATATACGAGGTGTATTAACCGCCAATAAAGCTCGCTTATTTGAAAAGTATCACTTAAGTTTATTGGCCATTTTTGGTTCCTATACTAGAAATCAACAAACGAGTAATAGTGATATTGATATTATGGTAGAGTTTGACCAGCCAATAGGAATTGGGTTCATTGATTTAGCTTTGGAACTAGAATTATTGTTAAGTCAAAAAGTTGATTTAGTGTCTAAAAATGGCATTAAACCCAAATATCTACAATCTATTTCTCAAGAATTACATTATGTCTAAAAGGGATTCTAAGTTATTGTTGGAAGATATTCTGGAAGCTTCAAATAAAATTTTTAGTTATCTTTTTGATTTCTCATTTGAAGATTTTACAAACGACTCAAAAACTATTGATGCGGTAATTAGAAACTTTGAAATTATTGGCGAGGCAGCAAATAGACTTTCAAATGAATTCAAAGAATTGCACAATAACATAGAATGGTATAAAATTATTGGCCTTCGCAATAGAATTGTTCATGAATATATGGGCGTAGATACATCTATTATTTGGAATATATCCAAGGATTTTTTACCTCCATTTCACAACGACATCAATCTACTTTTAAATTTTCTCGAGTAGTTTCAACGTCGCTCTGTGTCTTCACAGCCCTAAAATCACGAACCAGAAAAAATTGCAGATTTAAATAACTATGAAAATTCTCTTCGCCATACAAGGAACGGGTAACGGCCATATTAGCCGTGCAAGGGAAATCATACCTTACCTGCAACAGCATGGCGAAGTAGATATACTCATCAGTGGTACTCAGGCCGATGTTTCCTTAACTCAGCCCATCAAATTTAAATTTCACGGTTTTAGTTTTGTTTTTGGCAAAAATGGTGGCGTAGATCATTGGGAAACCCTCAAAATCATCAGATTGGGGCAATTTTGGAAAGACATGAACAGCATCCCGCTAGGAGACTATAATTTAATAGTGAACGATTTTGAACCACTTACAGCGTGGGCCTGTAAATTAAAGAAGATAAATAGTGTTTCTTTAAGTCACCAAGCATCTTTTGTTTCAGATAAAACGCCCCGCCCAGCAAAGGGTGGCCCAATGTATGCCGAATGGATTTTGAACTACTACGCACCAACCAGCCATCATATTGGTTTCCACTTTAAAAAATACGATGACTTCATTCATACACCCGTAATCCGTTCACAAATTCGAGAGATGGGAACTTCGAATTTGGGTCATTACACGGTTTATCTGCCCGCTGTTGATGATAAAAAATTGGTAAAATATCTGCACGAATTGCCAGATACCAAATGGGAGGTTTTCAGCAAGCATCAAAAAACACCTTATCAATACGCCAACGTTAAAGTAAAAACAATTTCTAACGAAGCATTTAACCTTAGTTTGGCCAGCTGCGAAGGCTTACTGACTGGGGGAGGTTTTGAAGGGCCAGCCGAAGCCTTGTTTTTAGAAAAGAAATTGTTGATGATACCTATGACCAATCAGTACGAGCAAGAATGTAATGCAGAAGCTGCCCGCTTAATGGGCGTAACCGTTGTTGCCAAAATAGATGAAAACTTTTCGGACAAACTTAAACTTTGGGTTGCTAACAAAAACAGGGTTACCGTAGATTTTGGCAACGAAACGGAAAAAATTGTTGCCGATATGGTAAGTCAATATGCCCGATAACAGATTTATCCCTATCATTGCCCAGTAAATACATCCGCATATTGCAATGATTCAGCAATTTAGAACTTCAAATCCTTTAAATATTCTTTTGCTGGCCATAACTGCAATTTTATTGAGGGTGGTTTTCCTATATAATTTAACCTCGGAAACAAGTCAACCTTTTGCAGAATTGTTAGGTAATTTACTTGTACAGCAGATATACTATCCCCACATAGATACTTCGTTAAATATTATTTTGGCAGGCCTGGTAGTTTTTGTACAAGCCTTATTGCTGAACAGGATAGTAAACAACCACAATTTATTAAACAAACAAACTTATTTGCCCGCTTTGTTTTTTGTTATAGTGTGCAGTGTTTTAACACCTTTTCTAACACTATCAATGCCATTGTTGTGCAACTTTTTATTGCTGTATGTTTTTAACAAGTTGATACTTTCCTACAAGAAGTCTGATGCTATCTCGGTATATTTTGATTTAGGTTTGGTAGTAGGCATAGCTACCATTCTATATTTCCCGATGATTGGCCTGTTACTGTTTACTTGGTGCTGCCTAATCATTTTAAGACCTTTTTATTGGCGAGAATGGATTTCAAGCCTAATAGCTTTTTTATTGGTGATGTTCTTTTTGGCGGTATATTATTTTTACAACGATAAATTGACAAATTTTTTGGATATATGGCAGCCTTTTCAAACACCGTTAAATTTATTCATCAACATTAAATACAGCCAATACTTGGTGTTGCTGCCTATAGTTGCCACCTTGTTCTTAGGACTTTTATCGCTCCAAGAAAATTTTTACAAAAGCTTTGTAATGGTTCGAAAAGGTTTCTTGGTATTGTTTTTATTGTCAATAGTCATTCTATTTTCCTTTTATCTGAGTCCAGATTTTGCAATTATTCATTTCATCTTGTTGGCTGTTCCGGTTTGTGTTTTAATGGCATATTATTTTTTGTATGCCAAGCGGAAATGGATCTACGAAACACTGTTCTTCACGATTATAGTTTTCATTCTATATTTTCAGTTAGGAATAACAACATTTAATTTTTAACAGTAAATAACAGTACGGGACGTAAATTTTGGTATTTTTGTATCCTTAAAATAACAATAGACAACTGAAATGAAATTTGGCGTAGTAGTGTTCCCGGGTTCTAATTGCGATCAGGATTTGGTAGAAGTTTTCAGCAAGATGCCAGGCCAGCAAGTTGTAAAGCTTTGGCATAAAGACCATGATTTACAAGGTGTGGATTTTGTAGCCTTGCCCGGTGGCTTTTCTTATGGAGATTACCTGCGCTCCGGCGCTATTGCCCGCTTTTCGCCTATAATGCAGCAAGTTATACAATTTGCCAACAAGGGTGGTTATGTCATGGGCATTTGTAATGGTTTTCAGATTTTAAGCGAAGCGGGTTTACTTCCTGGTGCCTTATTACACAACAACAGTCGTAAATTTATTTGTAGAAACACCTTTATAAAAGCTCAAACCACTAACAGTTTAATAACTGCCAAATTAAATTTAAACGGTGCATTAAAAATTCCAATTGCACATGGGGAAGGCAAGTTTTATGCTTCCGCAGATGAGTTGAAAAAACTGAACGATAACGATCAAGTACTTTTCAGGTATTGCGACGAAGCGGGAAACATAAGTACAGAGGCAAACCCCAACGGTTCACTAGAAAACATTGCAGGCGTTTGCAATCTTCAAAGAAACGTTTTTGGTATGATGCCGCATCCGGAACGGGCAGCAAATTCCATATTGGGAAATGAAGACGGTGTAGCGATTTTTGAATCTATCCTATCTATGGTTAATGCATAGATGAAAACACTGGTTATTGATATTGGCAACTCATTAACAAAAGTGGCGGTTTTTGATGGAGACAATATCCTTTTCGTAGAAAAGTCTCCTAATTTAAACTCCGCCTATGTAAACAGCATTGTCCAAGAATACCACATCCAAAAAACTATAATCTCTTCGGTACTGGTTAAAAATGCAGATGGATTATCTGCCTTAGCCAAAAAAAGAAACTTTTTATGGTTTAATTCACAAACCAAACTACCTATAAGCAACCTTTACCTATCGCCAGAAACATTGGGCTTAGACAGACTTGCCGGTGTTGTGGGAGCTAAAAAATTGTACGAAAACAATCCGGTTTTAGTAATAGATGCCGGTACGTGCATAACTTACGATTATATAGACAAATGCGGGCAATATTTTGGGGGGAGCATATCGCCAGGAATACAAATGCGCTTAAATGCATTACACGAACAAACCGGAAAATTGCCACTGGTTCCTTTTGATGAAAATTTCACATCTTCTTTTGGAGTCAATACCCAACAATCCATATTGTCTGGCGTAATAAATGGCATATTGGGAGAGGCTAAAGCGTTTATAGAGCATTACGTTTCGCTTAACGCGGATTTAAAAATTATACTTTGTGGCGGCAATGCCCGGTTTTTTGATACACGATTTAAAAACAGCATATTTGCCCACCACATAATCAACGAGCCAAATTTGGTTCTCATCGGTTTAAATACCATTGTAAATTTTCAGAATGATTAGATTGAAAAGAATTTGTTTTTCCCTTGTATGGCTTGGTATGGTTGCTTCGGCTATGGCACAATCCACCACCAATTCACCATATTCTAAATTTGGAGTGGGTATCATAAATGGTTCTTATTTGCCCCAAAACATAGGCATGGGTAATTTGGCATTTGGTATAAGTAGCTATGGAGGTTATCAAAACATCAATATTTCTAACCCAGCATCGTACTCGCAAATTCGCCTAACCACATTTGATATAGGTGCCAGTGGCGAAATACAAAGCCTCAGCAAAGGCTCGGTTACAGAAAAAGGTTTCAATGCCGCTCTCAGCCACATAGCCCTTGCCATTCCCATCACAAAAAAATCAGCGTTCAGTTTTGGCTTGATACCTTACAGCAATTTGGGCTATCAATTTACCAACAACGTACAAGTTGATACGCTAAACGTACAACACAATTACGAGGGCGAAGGTGGTTTATCCAAAGCTTATTTGGGTTATGGTATTCAGTTCGGCAAACATTTTAGCATCGGTGCAAACCTATCCTATCTGTTCGGCAATCTTAAACAAAGTTCGTCAACAGAATATTCTAAGTATGTAGGTTTCCTAAACTCGCGTAAGCAAACTGAAAATAGCATAGGCGGTCTTGTAGCCGAATATGGTTTGCAATATGTTACTGCCTTGGATAAAAAAACCAAGTTAACAATTGGCTATGCCGGCAATATGAACAGTAACTTAAATTCACAATATAAAACACTTTACTCCACCTATCAAAAAGACTACAATATTGACAGAGAATTTACGGGAGATACTATATCCTTTCAAGAAAATGCTTCGGGAAAATTGTCGTTCCCGAGCAGCAACAACTTTGGCTTTAGTGTAGAAAAAGTGAACCATTGGTTAATAGGGGCTGATTTTAGAAGTACGGGTTGGTCTAAATTTGAGAACAACAATACCAATCAAAACTTGAACAATAGTTGGGGGGTATCCTTAGGCGGGCAAATTACGCCGGATATGAATGCAGTTTCCAACTACTTGGCACTGATAGATTACCGTTTGGGCTATAGTTACGATAAAACCAATATCTTCCTCAACAATACCAATATCAAATCAAACGCCATCAATTTAGGATTTGGTTTCCCTCTGCTTTCTGGGCGCACATCTTTTTATAAGATAAACTTGGCGGCAGAATTGGGCAGGCGGGGCACAACGGACAATAATCTGGTAAAAGAAAAATTTGTAAACCTACATTTGGGCTTCACCATTAACGATCGTTGGTTTCAGAAATATAAGTTTGATTAGTACCCGATGTTTTGCCGTTTGTTATCTCTCTTTTTTGCTGCTTGCTTTTTTTTAATTGCCTGTAAAAGCGATATAGACGACCTGAAGGCGGTTAAGCTGCAACGCAAAATAACCGTCGAAAAAACCATTGAGGCCGAAATGATCTACAGTGATTCAGCAAAAGTAAAGGCAAAATTAAATGCGCCCGTCTTGCTTAACAACAAAACCGATTCGCCTTATTACGAAATGCCCAAAGGTGTGCAGGTAATTTTTTATGATGATGCCCTAGAGCAATCCAGCAAGGTAACCTCTGATTATGCAATTACAAAAGACAACCAAAAGATTATGGAATTGCGCAATAATGTGGTAGCCGTAAACAATAAAGGTGAAACATTTAAATCAGAGGAACTGATTTGGGATCAGAACAAGCGCATATTTTTTTCTAACAAAGTGGTAGATATCAGTACTAACTCTGCCCAAATTTCGGGAACGAAATTTTGGGCCAAAGAAGATTTCAGTTATTACGAAATTAAGCAAGGTGCTGGCCCTTTAACCTTTAAAGACAATTTAACAGGGCAATAATTCGCCGATTTAGCCAAGCCACTGGGCAAGAAATTTTAATTAGTATTTTTTTGTTTAATTTGTATCTTGCGCCCCTAAAAATAAATCAAATTTAAATAATACGTTTCTATGGGAATAATGGGTTTTCTGCGTAATCGTGCAGGTTTAATTATCGTAATTGCTATTGGTATAGCAATTATAGCATTTTTACTGAGCGATGTTGTTAATAGCGGACAAGGGTTTATTGCCGAAGCACAAACCGAAGTAGGTAAGGTTGCCGGCGAATCTATCAACTACAAAGATTTTAACGAACGTGTAGAGCAAAACAGCCAGCAGTTTAAAGCACAAATGGGCAACTTGAACCCACAGATGCAAAGTTATGTGGTGGAAAATACTTGGAATCAAATGACTTCCAAAATTATCTTAGACAAAGAAACAGAAAAGATTGGCTTAAACGTTGGCGATACCGAGCTTTTTGATTTGATGTTTAACAACCCAACCCAACAAATCATACAAATATTTACTGACCCCAAAACAGGAGTTTTTAATAGAAACATGGCCATAGGTTCTCGCAAAAGCGCTGATACCAACCCGGAACTTAAAACCCAATGGGTAGCACTGGAAAACAGCATTTTGGAACAACGCAAAAGAGAGAAATTTCTGGCAATGATAAAAAATGGGGTTTATGCGAATTCGCTCGATGCAAAAGATGATTTTCTGAACAGAAACAAATTGGCTAATTTTCAATATGTAGCTCTGGATTATTCGTCAGTTAACGATGCCTCGGTAAAAATCACCGATGCAGATTATGAAGCTTATTACAAAGAGAACAAATTCCGTTTTGAGAACACTTCTGAAACTCGCTCTTTAGAATACGTAACATTTGATGCTTCACCATCTCCAAGCGATACAACAGAGACAAAGGCGAAAATAAATATGATAGCCGAAGGTTTTAAAACTACCAACAATGATTCTTTGTTTGTGGCCATCAATGCAGAAACCAAAACTCCAATAACATTTGTAAAAAAAGGCAGCTTAGACCCGGCATTGGATACCTTAATGTTTAAAGCCTCGAAAGGATATGTTTACGGCCCTTTTTTATCAAACGGCATATTTAAAGTTGCTAAATTGATAGATGTGAGAACCGGTCCCGACTCTGTTAAAGCTCGTCATATTCTTATTAGTCCAGCTGCGACCGGAGGAGATGAGACAGTTATGGCTAAAGCAGATTCTATTAAAAAAGTTATACAAAAGGGTGGCGATTTTGCTAAAATGGCCGCAGAATTCAGCATTGACGGTTCAAAAGATAAGGGTGGTGATTTGGGGACCTTTGGTCGCGGGGCAATGGTTCCAGCTTTTGAAGATGCTGTCTTTGGTGGAACGCCAGGTCAACTTTTGATAGTTAAAACACAATTTGGAGTGCACATTATTGAAGTGCAAAAGCAAATAGGTTCTTCCAAAGTGGTAAAAGTTGCCATCATAGACAAAGCTTTGGCCCCAAGTTCTAAAACAGAACAGATGGCCTATCAAAAAGCGCAATCGTTTTTAAGTGTGGCGAAAGACACCGCAACTTTTTCTAAAGAAGCTAAAAAACTAAAAGTTGCGATAGTAGCGGCTGCAGATATTGGCCCTCTCCAAGCTTCTGTACAAGACTTGCAAGACGCCAGAGGTTTGGTTAGATGGGCATTCAAAGCTGATAAAGGTGATATATCCGACGAAATTTTCGATATTGGTGATAAATACGTAATAGCTTATTTAACGGCCATCAAACCAAAAGGAACAATTTCTTTAAACGATGTGAAAAAACAAATAGAGCCCGCTGTCAAAAACAGAGTGAAAATGGGTATTCTAAAAACTAAATTTGAAGCAGCGGCATCTGGTGCGAAGAACCTTAGTGAGGTTGCCTCAAAACTAAAACTAAACATTATTCCCATAAACAATATGGTTTTTGCCAACCCTGTTTTGCCAGGCGTTGCGCAAGAAGGGAAATTGATAGGTACGGTATTTGGAGCTAATATTAGTGCATTGTCTAAACCTGTAGAAGGAGAACGTGGCGTTTATATGTTTACGGTTAACGGTTTCTCTAACACACAATTGCCACCCATTTTAACTACCAATAAAGATGCACTCAATAAAACCTTATCTTCCAATGCAGAAAACAATGTGTTTAAAGCTCTCCAAAAAAATGCGAAAATTACTGATAGTAGAAGCAAATTTTATTAGTCAAAAAAATATTTCATAAACTTATACCGAAGATAAATAACTTATCTTCGGTATTTTGCGTTTAATTAGTATGGAAATTCAAGAAAACATCGTAAACAAGGTAGCGCAAAGTTCGCTGCTTTCTTTTGATTTAGCCTCATTGTATACTTCTGGCGAAAGAATTGTTTTTGATATAAAGGATAATCTTTTCCATGGTTTGATGTTAAGGGAAAAAGATTTCAGAGAGTTTATTAAAAACAACGACTGGTCTGTTTACCAAGATAAAAATGTAGCCGTTGTCTGCTCTTCTGATGCCATAGTGCCAACTTGGGCATATATGTTGTTGGCAACCAAACTTGCGCCGTTTGCTGCCAATGTATTTTTTGGTGATTTAGAACAGTTGGAAATTTACCTCTATAACAAAGTCATACAAAATTTGGACACGGAAATATTTAAGGATCAGAAAGTTGTAATTAAGGGCTGTGGCGATATATTTGTACCGATAGCAGCTTTTGTTGCACTGACTACAAAGTTAACACCAGTGGCAAAAAGTATCATGTACGGCGAACCGTGTTCCACTGTGCCACTTTTTAAGCGTAAAGATTAATTTTTTTATCTTCCTATGAAAATAAAATTTGCTGTACTAATTCTTGTATTTTTTTCTTTGAAGGGTTACGCCCAAAGAATAGATATTCTAAAGGAATCTGCCTTTAAAGTAGGAGAAACGCTGAACTATAAATTTAAGTATGGCTTTTTCACTGGTGCAGAAGCCACTTTAAAAGTAGAAGCTACCAACTTCAAATATAATAATAGAGAAACCATCCGGTTAATTGCACAGGGAAAAACCTCGGGCACATTCGATATTTTTTACAAGGTCAGGAATCGATATGAATCCTACATCGATAAAACTAAATTCATACCCTACTTATACACCGAGGATATCAACGAATCGGATTATCACCGTACGGATAAGGTACGGTTCTACACCGCAGAAAAAAAGATAGTTGCGAAAGCGGGAACTTTCAAAATAATCACAGATCAAGTTTTTGATTTAGTTTCAGCCTATTATTTTTCACGAAACATTGATCTTTCTTCATTTAACATTGGCGACAAAATAACCCTTAACTATTTTTTGGAAGATGGTGTTACCCCTTTAACCATAGAATATATCGGTAAAGAAAAAATTAAGACTGGTATGGGCTATTTTAATTGCCGAAAATACAGTCCCTCAATACAGCCGGGCAGGATTTTCAGAAACAATAGTCGTTTATACCTTTGGATAACCGATGATGATTTACATATACCCGTTAAGGCGCAGGCAGAATTAGTTGTAGGATCGGTTACAATGGAGATTACAGGTGCCAATGGTTTAAAAATGCCTTTAAAAATTGTCAGTAAATAGTAGGCAATTCTTAAGTGCAATAAGTATTTATTTGGGATTGATGAAAGCCAATGGTATGAGTATGACAAATGGAGCTATACATAACATTAAGGAAATTCCGTTTAAACAGGCCGTAAAATTTAATGCCGATTTTGCAGCAACCCATTCTTTTGAATTCATTTGCGAGTTTGGCAAGGGATACAAATACGGGCAGTTTATTTGTTTGCACAAGAAAAGCGTACCCGATATAATCATTACTTTTATGAGTAATAAGATTGACACGTTTGAAGATTTGATAGTTACACCCTTTTACTCCTTAACTTTCAGATAAAGCCTCAAAGATTGTGCTTACTTTTTCCAAAATTGTTACCTTTAAATTTTGCCTTTCTTAAAAATTATTAGAAATCTATTCATGCAAACCGCTGAACATACTTCTCCAATACACATGATAAACCTGTCCGAGCAATATGGGCAGCAAAAAGTAGAAATAGACCAAGCAATAGCCAGCGTTCTAGTTAGAGGCGATTACATTAATGGTTTAGAAGTTACGGAATTTGAGCATCAACTGGCAAAATTTACGCATACGCCCCATGTTGTAGCTTGTGGTAATGGAACCGATGCCCTGCAACTGGCATTAATGTCTTTGGGAGTTGGATATGGTTGCGAGGTGATTATTCCCGCTTTCGCCTATGTTTCGGTAGCAGAAGTTGTTGTGCTGCTGGGCGCAAAACCAGTTTTTGTAGATATTGAGAATGATTATTTTTTTATGGACTTAGATAGGGTGAAAACTGCGATAACGCCTCGTACAAAAGCAATTATATGCGTGCACCTGTTTGGGCAAACAGGAAATTTGTCTGGTTTGATAGATATTGCACTACACCATAATATATTTTTGATAGAAGATAATGCACAAGCCCTTGGTGGAAGTTACACGCATAATTACGAAACCAAATTCTTGGGAAACTTTGGACATATAGGTTGTACTTCTTTTTTTCCCACCAAAAATTTGGGTTGCTTTGGCGATGGAGGTGCAATTTTTACATCACTTGCGCCGTTGGGGAAAAAATTGAGAATGATTGCATCACACGGGCAAACCGTAAAATATCAACATGATTTGGTAGGTATAAATTCTAGGTTAGATACCTTACAAGCAGCTATTTTGAAAGTTCGATTAAATTATCTGGCCAAACAGCAAAATCGGAAAAAGATTATATATGAACAGTATATTTTGGGATTGCAAAATCAGAACCTTTTCATCTTACCGAAAGCTAATCCAGACTGCTGCCCTGCTTGGCATCAGTTTACCGTAAGGGTAAAAAATGGTAAACGCAATCAATTAAAAGATTTTCTTGCAAAAAATGGAGTTCCTTCTATGATATATTATCCCATTCCGCTTTCTGCCCAAACCGCTTATAGAATGGAAACTTATAAAACCGAAGATTTCCCAATAGCAGAGGAAGCAGCCAATTCAGTATTATCCTTGCCCATACACTCAGGCTTAACCAACGAACAAATCAAATATATTATCGCTTGTTTAAAAGATTTTGAAAATGCGTGAGGATACTATATTTATACATCCAAAAAGTGTGGTTGATGAGTATGTTACCATTGGTGAAGGAACCAAAATATGGCATTTTTCCCATATATCGGCGCAAGCCACAATTGGTAAAAACTGCGTTATAGGCCAAAACGTTTTTATAGGCAAAGGCGTAAAAATTGGGAATGGCGTAAAAATACAAAACAACGTTTCTGTGTTTGAAGGGGTAGAAATTGAAGACGACGTATTTATTGGCCCATCGGTTGTATTTACCAACGTAATAAATCCACGTGCTTTTATAGAACGTAAAAACGAGTTTTTGAAAACCACAATAAAAATTGGAGCCACTATAGGTGCAAACGCCACGGTAATCTGTGGAAACATAATAGGCAAATATGCTATGGTAGGCGCAGGATCAGTAATAACCAAAGAGGTAAAAGATTTTGAACTTTGGTATGGAAATCCTGCAAAAATGCAAGGATGGGTTGATAGATTTGGCAACAAAATGATATTTACCAATCAGCCTCCAACCTGTAGCGTTCAAAATATTCGTTACAATTTAAACAGCAAAGGCAATGTTGAAGAATATGATTGAGGTTCAGAACACGCTTGTACATGAAGATATTGTAGCAAATAACTTTGTTTGTCATTTAGAAAAATGCAAAGGTGCTTGTTGTATCGAAGGAGATTCGGGGGCACCCTTGGAACCAAATGAACTTGACATTTTACAAAAAATATACCTACAAGTTAAGCCATATATGACAGCTAAGGGTATTGAAACCGTGGAAAAAGTGGGAACTTACGTAAAAGATTTTGAAGGCGATTACACCACGCCATGCGTAGATACCAATAAAGAATGTGCCTATGTAGTTTGGGAAAACGGTATCACGAAATGTGCCATAGAAAAAGCTTACGAAAATGGTGAAGTGGATTGGAAAAAGCCCATTTCATGTCATCTGTACCCAATTAGGATTACCGCCTATCCGGAATTTGACACTTTGCATTATGATAGGTGGAGTATTTGTGCTTCGGCCTGTAATTTTGGCGATGAATTGAATGTGCCTGTATATAAGTTTTTGAAAGATCCGCTAATTCGTAAATACGGAGAAGATTGGTATAATGAACTTGAAATTAAGATTGTTGCATACCACAATTCTTAATTTTTTTTACATTTGCAACAATATCATCTACAAAAAAGTTTAACCTTAAAAACATTAATCAAAATTATGAGCAAAGTTGCACTGATAACCGGTATTACAGGACAAGATGGCGCCTATTTGGCAGAGTTCCTCCTTAAAAAAGGATACATAGTTCATGGATTAAAAAGACGTTCTTCCTTATTTAATACTGATAGGATAGATCATCTATACCAGGATCAACATGAATCTAACGTTAAATTGACCTTACATTATGGGGATTTAACAGACTCAACCAACCTAATTCGCCTCATTCAAGAAACTCAACCAGACGAAATATACAATTTGGCCGCCATGAGCCATGTTAAAGTTAGCTTTGATACACCAGAATACACCGCAAATGCTGATGGGATAGGTACTTTGCGAATTTTGGAAGCCGTACGTTTGTTGGGCTTGACCCAAAAAACCCGTATCTACCAAGCATCCACTTCCGAATTGTATGGTTTGGTGCAAGCGGTTCCGCAATCAGAAACTACCCCTTTTTATCCGCGTTCGCCCTATGCGGTTGCAAAAATGTACGCTTATTGGATAACAGTTAACTATCGCGAGGCTTATAATATGTTTGCCTGCAACGGCATCTTGTTTAATCATGAAAGCCCTATACGTGGCGAAACTTTTGTGACACGCAAAATTACTCGTGCGGCAGCAAAAATAGCCATGGGCTTACAGGGTTGTTTGTACTTGGGTAATTTATCATCGCAAAGAGATTGGGGCCACGCCAAAGACTATGTTGAAGCAATGTGGTTGATTTTACAACAAGATGCGCCCGAAGATTTTGTGATTGCTACTGGCGTAACTACCACGGTTAGAGAGTTTATACGTATGGCTTTCGCCGAATTGGGAATAGAGCTAGAATTTAGCGGGCAAAATGAAAATGAAAAAGGCGTTATTATTCACGTCGATGAAGATGTTGCCAAAAGCTTGGGCTTAAATTTAGAAGCCTTAAAACAAGGACAAACCATAGTTAAGGTTGATCCTAAATATTATCGACCGACAGAAGTGGAATTATTGATTGGCGATCCTTCTAAATCCAACACAAAATTAGGTTGGATACCAAAGTACGATTTGCAAGGTTTAGTAAAAGACATGATTCAATCAGACTTACACTTAACTAAAAAAGACCAATATTTAAAAGATGGTGGCTATCAAACCATGAACTATTTCGAATAGCCTCAACTATTACAAACCAAAAATATCAATGAGAATTAAACTTTTATTATTTCTGTTCCTTGCCATTTCAGTGGTATCGGTATCAAAAATCAGTGCGCAAAGTATTAACGAAAAAGATTTTTCGAACATAAGGGTTGATGATTTAACCGATAACCAGATAAAGCAGTTTATGCAACAAGTGCAAGCTTCTGGCCTATCTGATGCCCAGTTAGAGCAAGTTGCCGCTGCCAAAGGCATGAGCGCAGTAGAAATACAAAAGCTGCGAATAAGAGTAGAAAAATTAGCCAAGCAATCACCAACATCTTCGACTATCCAAAATAAAGCCACTTCCAAAAACACGAAGACCGATGGGAGAAAAGTTGTAAACGATACAAGGGATGATACCGAGTATAGTTTAGACAGTGTAAGTCCCAACAATGTTTTGCAAAGCAAGGCAGATATGGCTTTGGCTACCCTTAAATCTAAAATTTTCGGTCGTGATTTATTTGTGAACAGCAAGTCCGGTTTTGAACCTAACTTAAGATTAGCTACTCCCAAAAATTACGTCATTGGTGCCGATGATGAGATTCTGATTGATATCTACGGTTATTCAGAGGCCAATTACCAACTGAAAGTATCGCCAGAAGGCACTATAAATATTCCTTATATAGGAGTGGTAAATGTATCGGGTTTAAGTATTGAGGCGGCCACTGCTCGCATTAAAAGTAAAATGGCTACTGTTTATTCAGGACTTAATTCTGGCAATACAAAACTAAGCATCAACATTGGCAACATTCGCAGTATAAAAGTGATTGTTACTGGAGAGGTAACCAAGCCAGGCACATATACCTTACCATCTTTAGCTACGGTTTTTAACGCATTGTATTCATCGGGCGGGCCATCAGAAAATGGCTCTTTCCGTAATATAGAAATCATCCGTTCCGGTAAAAAGATTGCCGTTCTGGATATATACGATTTTCTTTTAAAGGGAGAGTTAAAGAACAACGTTCGCTTACAAGATCAAGACATTATACGGATACCCACTTATTTAAACCGTGTGGAAATGGTAGGAGAAATTAAACGCGCTGCCATTTTTGAAATGAAGGACAATGAAGATTTGAACGATCTTTTGAATTTTGCCGGTGGGTTTACAGAAAGAGCTTATAAGGCGAGAATTAGGGTATTGAAGAACACGGCTACTGAAAGAAAGATCACAGACGTTACCGCAAACCAGTTTTCTAATTACAGGCCAACTAGTGGGGATAAATTTTTCGTGAATGAGATTTTGGATCGTTTTGAAAATCGGGTAAGCATTAGCGGCTCGGTATTTAGACCCGGCGAATATGAATTGGAACCTGGCCTAACCTTGAAAACCTTAATACAAAAAGCTGAAGGAGTACAAGAAGATGCCTTTTTGAGTCGAGCCTACATCACCCGTTTAATGCCCGATTTAAATACAGAACTCATCTCTTTCGATTTGCAAAAGGTATTAAATGGGCAGGCAGAGGATATCTCTTTAAAAAGAGAAGATCAAGTTACCATATCATCCATATTTGATTTGAAGGAAGAGTTTACCATTTCCATAGACGGGGAAATTAGAGAGCCTGGCCAGTTTAAATATGCTGAAAATATGACTTTGGAGGAATTGATTATCAAAGCCGGAGGTTTTAAGGAATCCGCAACTCCAAATCGTATAGAAATCTCCAGGCGTGTAAAAAATAGCGACGCCACTTCAACCTCGGCTACAACGTCGGAAGTTTTTCAGATTGATGTAAATCTAGACTTGACGGTAAGTAACTCAAATTTTACATTAAAGCCTTTCGATATTGTGATGGTAAGGTCATCGCCCGGCTATGAAAAACAAAAACAGGTTAGGATTGACGGCGAAGTTTTGTTTCCCGGTTATTATTCAATTACACGTAAAGACGAACGATTATCTGATCTGGTTAAAAGAGCAGGTGGATTAACGGCTTTAGCCTATACAAACGGTGCTTCCCTAAAAAGAACATCTAACCTAGAAACACAATTAGACCAAGAGAAAGAGCAGCAAAAATTATTGCAGTTTGAAAACTTTCAAAAGAATGCAAAAGATACATCTAACACCAACATAGATAGCAAAGTCCTCAGAAATGATTTTGTAGGCATTAATTTATCCAAAATATTAGAAAAACCGGGTAAGAGACAAGATTTGTATTTAGAGGGCGGCGATGTTTTGAATGTGCCTAAACAATTACAAACCGTAAAAGTTAGTGGTCAGGTATTATCACCCAATACGGTTGTTTATTTAAAAACTAAAGGTTTTAAACAGTATATCTCAAGTTCGGGAGGCTTCTCTCAAAACGCTTTAAAATCGCGGTCTTACATCATATATGCCAACGGATCGGTTAAGAGCACCAAAAAATTTATTTTTTTCAATAATTTCCCAGTTGTAGAAACTGGTTCAGAAATTTTTGTTCCGAAACGTGAAGAAAAAAATAAATTGTCTGCAGGCGAGGTTGTGGGTATTACGACAGGTATCGCATCTTTAGGCGCAATTATTTTGGGCGTGTTAAACTTGATAAAGTAATTCCAATGCTATCCATAACGCACACTTGGTCATAAAATGGAAACTGCTCCCACAATTGCGATAATTGGCTTAGGGTATGTTGGCCTGCCCTTAGGTGTAGAGTTTTCTAAATACTACAAAGTTGTAGGTTTTGATACAAACCAAAAGAGGGTAATTGATTTACAACGAGGCTACGACCATACTTTGGAAATTGAAGCGGATGTGTTATTGTCTGTTCAAAAATTCATGGCTCCCCGTAAGGGAATAAAATTTACTGCCTGTACAGAAGAGATAGCACAATGCAATGTTTATATCATCACTGTACCAACACCCGTTGATAAAAACAACGGACCAGACCTGTCGGCATTGATAACTGCAAGTAAAACGGTTGCGAAATATTTGAAGAGCGACGATATAGTCATCTATGAATCTACGGTTTACCCTGGTGCAACCGAGGAAGTGTGTGTTCCTGTTCTCGAAGAGTTTTCTGATTTAAAACATAACATAGACTTTTTTACCGGCTATTCGCCAGAACGTATAAATCCGGGAGACAAATTGCGAACGGTTACAAAAATATTAAAGGTAACCTCAGGCTCTACTCCCGCCATAGCGGATAAGGTAGATCAATTATATAAATCAATAATAACGGCCGGGACGTTTAAGGTAAGTTCTATAAAAGTAGCTGAAGCAGCTAAAGTGATAGAAAATTCGCAGAGAGATATAAATATTGCTTTTGTTAACGAACTTTCAAAAATATTTAACCGCCTGGGTATAGAAACCCATGAAGTATTGGAAGCCGCTGCTACAAAATGGAATTTTCTGAATTTCAGCCCGGGTTTAGTTGGTGGGCACTGTATTGGGGTAGATCCCTATTATTTGGCTCAAAAAGCTCAGGAAGTAGGCTATCATCCAGAAATTATTTTGGCTGGCAGGCGTTTAAATGATAGCATGGGCAGCTACATAGCCGATGAAACCATTAAAATAATGGTAAAAAAAGGAGTAAACTGTTTGAATAGTAATATTTTAATATTGGGCTTTACTTTTAAAGAAAATTGTCCGGATGTACGCAATACCAGAGTAATTGATATTATAAATGAATTGAGCAAATATCAAATTCGCACACATATTTTCGATCCTTTAGCCAATGCAGAAGAAGTTAAAAGGGAATACGGATTGGAAATGATTAGCGAAATACAAAACAATTTCTTTGACGCGATAATAATTGCAGTAGGGCACAATGAGTTTAAATCTATGGATGTTACCACATTTAAAAGAAATAATAGTTCTGTTATAGTAGATGTTAAAAGTATCTTGGATAAAACGCAAAGTGATTTCAGACTTTAAATTTATTTCTTTTGAACAAAGCTAAACACCACTATAATTAATTAATTTCGCACACATACCCACGATAAACATAGCTTAAACAACTATCAAAATTTTACAAAGCAATCTAATGTCTAAAGAAAATATTAATAGTGAACCCGACGAAATTTCTATCCGAGAAGTTATAACTAAACTTAGAAGTTGGTATAAATACCTTCTATCCAAATGGCTTATAATTGTTTTAGCAGGTATAATTGGTGGTGTTTTGGGTTTAAATTATGCGTACTTTAAAAAGCTTACCTACACTGCTCGTTGCACCTTTGTGCTAGAAGAAGGAGAAGGCGGCGGAGGGTTAGGCGAATATGCGGGCTTAGCCTCAATGGTGGGTATTGATTTAGGTGGCGGTGGAGGGGGAATATTTAAAGGGGATAACATATTGCAATTGTACAAATCAAGGCGAATGATTGAGCAAACCTTATTAACTAAAGATACATTTAATAATAAATCCCAATTGCTGATTAATAGATTTATTGATTTTAATGAATTGCAAAGAAAATGGGAAAAAAAAGTAGATCTATCAAAGCTAAATTTTGCCATTATTCCTAGTAATTTTACTCGTACGCAAGATTCTGTTATAAACGTATTGGTAGAAGATATTAACAAGAACTATTTACAGGTAGCAAAAATCGATAAAAAGCTTTCTATTATTAAAGTAGAATTTCTTAACAAAGACGAATTCTTCGCAAAATCATTTACTAATAATATCGTAAAGAATGTAAATCAATTTTATATAGAAACAAAAACAAAGAAATCGGCTGAAAACCTTTCAATTTTACAAAAGCAAGCCGATAGTGTGCGTTCGGTATTAAATTCTAGTCTTAGTGGTGTGGCATCGGCAGTAGATGCCAACCCAAATATGAATCCAGCTTTTCAAAAGTTGAGAGTAACTTCGCAACGTAGGCAAGTTGATGTACAAGCTAGTGGGGCTGTTTACCAAGAAATTGTTAAAAACCTTGAAATGGCTAAAATTACATTCAGAAAAGAAAAACCCTTGATACAAATTATTGATGAACCAGTTTTACCGTTGGAGAGTGAT
>ENA-OFCE01000197-OFCE01000197.1-metagenomes-genome-assembly--contig:-NODE-197-length-42458-cov-7.198972_pt1 | contig 42458 bp, 30 predicted proteins | sample MGYA00153388_OFCE01 | MGnify analysis MGYA00153388 | reverse complement strand
CGGTACCCGCCACCTATAGAGGTGGGGCGGGGGCCCATCTTATGCCTCGTTATATTGAAATACCAGATAGGATTCAATTCATTCCTGCTTCCTTTTTTGCGATTTCGTCCAGCTTTCGGAAGGCTTCTTCCGGGAGTTTTCCAACGACGATGGACTGTATGGCATTGTTAAAGCCTTCTCCCACTACGGGACCCAGGTTATTGTCATAAAACGTAAAGTTCTGTTTTCGATCCTTCATAAGATCCATAACTTCCAGAAAAAGCTTGGGAGCTTTGGTTGAATCGGGTTGAACCTTAACTGCTGCAAGATAGCCGCCTTTTTCAGCAATCAGCTCCTTAGCGATTTCAGGTTCGGTCAAAACCTTTAGGAATGCACCGGCAGCCTCAGGATTTTTAGTATTTGCACTGATAGCCTGTACTGCTTCAACACCAGCCAGCCAGTTATTGATATCTCCCTTACCCCCTTCAATGGCCGGGAACTTAAATGCACCAATCTTATCCTTGATGGGAGACTCTCCTCCCAAATAGCCTACATCCCAACTGCCCATAAGAAACATACCTGCTTTTTCCTGATCGAAAAGACTCCTTGCCGCCATATAGTCTATACCTGTTGCACCTTTGGGGAAAGCTCCAGCTTTGGCCAATTCCTGCATTTTCCTTCCAACCTCCAGGTATGTCGGCAGCAGCCAGTTCGGATCTTTTTGAACCGATTTGTACGCTTCCGGGTCAAGTCTGTCCGCTACGATTTCAGCGTACATTGCCACGATCCACGGATCTTTCAGGTCGGTAGCAAAGGCTTCCTTTCCATTGTCCTTCAAGGTTTCGACCACTGCTAGCAGTTCGTTCCATGTAGCAGGCACCTGGAGTCCGTATCGCGCGAACATGTCCTTGTTATAGTAAACAGGAACAACGGTCCTGAAACAGGGAATGCCGTAAACCTTGCCATTGAAGCTGGTTAGATCAAATATTCCGTCTACATATCGATCCTTCCATTCCATATCCTTGTCCAGTAAATCACTGATGGCATAAAGCCTGTTCGCCTCGACATAGGGCTTCATTTTACCCGCAGGCCACATTCCGAAAATATCAGGAGCATTGTTCGTAGCCATTTCTGTTTGTAGTTTTGTCTTATATTGTTCCCCCGGTGTATATACAGCCTTGATTTCTGCATTAAACCCGTTTTCCGCATTAAATTTTTTTATAGCTGCTTCATAGGCCGGTTTGATTGCATCGGAATCATAGGCCCAACTCCAGAAGGTCAAAGGTAATTTTGCCTTGGATGCTTCTGTCTTGCCAGCCCTCGCTGTTCCCCCTCCTGCAAATGCAGGCCGTATGTTTTCGCACCCTGAAACCATTACATTGATTGAAAGGACAGTTAACAACAGACCGGATAAAACCTTTTTTGATTTCATGTTTGCTTATCCTCCTTTAAAGCTCTATTTCTTTAGCTTACAATGTTGTTACAGGATGCCTTCATTATATTATAGGATGTCCTGCATTTATAAGGGAATTGAAAAAGAAAACTACTTAGGTGAAAAAGAGAACCAACTTGTACTATTACTTTGTGAGAGATTCCCGGTACTCCGTTGGAGTCATCCCCGTATATTTCTTGAATACCTGACTGAAGTAATGGGGATCATGGATACCCACCTCATACGCAATCTCGTAGGTCTTTATATTTATATTCCTTAAAAGCTTTTTGGCATTTTCAATCCTTATTTTCAGAAGTATATCGCTGAAACTCTCCGAAAGCTCCTTTCTTATAAGCCTTCCAAGGTACACCGGATGCATATGGACGTGCTCTGCAACCCGGGTCAGCGATATATCCTCCTTATAATGCTCGTTCATATATTCCAAAGTATCCACAATGGATTTCTTCTTTAACGGCTTCATCTGGTCAATGATAATGTCCGCCAGTTTCAGCAGAAATCCGGTAATCCAGCCGATAAATTCCTGCAGGTTGCTTAGCTTGGAAAGCTGCATATAGACATTCGAATCCCCATCCATAACATCTTCTGCCTTTTTATTCACTTCGCTTAAACTTTTCATTCCCACCCATACAATATCGATGCATATGCTTCTTGCGTATTCCACGGAAAACCCCTTGGCTCTGGAAATCCTGTTAAAAAGATTGGCAGTATATTCAGCTACCTGTTCTCTTTCACCGGCTTTCACCATGCCCATTACATTATTAATCTCATTCAATGGGTATTTAAGATGATCTTCCCCCTGCTCTACTTCTTCCTCCATATGCACTAGTACGCCCTTTGACGATAGAAAAGATTCCCTTTTAAGGCGCTCCGCGGCCTCCCTATATACCTTGCCAAGCTCCTTGATATCGGCGCAGCACCGGCTGATGGCAATAGAAATATCCAACTCCAGCTTGTCCTTCACGTATTTCTGAAGTCCTACGGCATACGCCTTCGATGCCTGACTGATATGGTAGGAGGAATAGCTTCGATCGAAAAACAATATGGAGTAAAGGCCACCATGGGCAATACTAATGAGAAAGTCACATTCAATCCCGGAACTATACTCCCCGATAACGGATCTTAACCGGATATAACTGTCCGAGCTGCTTTTGGATGCATGCTTTTTCTGTTCTGCCTGTCCGATGACTTCAATGGAGTTGATGATATATACATCACTTTTCTTAACCATATTCTCCACGATCTTATTTTGCTCTTCAATGTCCACCATATAACCGTTGATAATATCGTCAAAAACCTTTGTTCTAAGGAAAGTCAAGTTTTCAGTAACGGTTTTTACCTGCTGCTTCTGTTCTTCATACTTTTTTCTTTCCGCCTTGATCACCGCCACGGCCTTTTCCACACTTCCCAAAATCTCCTCCCTGTCGGAAGGCTTCATGATATAGTCCTTCACCCCTGCCTTTAACGCCCTCTGTGCATAGGAAAAATCACCGTATCCCGTCATGATGATGACTTGTATAAACTCGTAATGTTCCTTAATATATTGAGCAAGTTCAAGACCGTCCATGAAAGGCATTCGGATGTCCGTCAGAACAATATCCGGCAATTCTTTGTGAATAATCTCCAGGGCTTCCTGCCCATTTTCCGCCTGAGCAACTACTTCACAGCCGATGGAGTCCCAGCGGATGGCTTTTACAAGTCTTTCCCTCATCAAAAATTCGTCTTCCACAACAAGAATTTTAATCATGTTCCTTCCCCCACTTCGTCCGAGTACTGCACGGGCATTCTAAGAGTGATAGCCGTTCCTTCATCTTTTTTACTGTCAATATCAATTCCGTAGCCGCTTCCGTAAATAAGTTCAATTCTTTTCGCTACGTTACTTAATCCAATGCCGGAATGAAGCTCCTCTTCGTCTTGTACATCTTTCCGATGATATTCCTGTGCATCCATCCCGACTCCATTATCCTTGACATAAATAAAAAGGGAGTCATCCACGATTTCGCTTTTTATTACCACCCTGCAGCTTCCTGCTTTTTGTTCCAAACCGTGTACAATTGAGTTTTCCACCAAAGGCTGTATAATCAGTTTGGGAACCCTGCATTCCAGCGTTTCCTCCTGCAATTCCAGGATATAGTTGATTTTATTGTTATACCGGATATTGATAATGGTCATATAGTTGGAAATATACGATATCTCTTCCTTCAGGGACACAAAGTTCTTATTGTTTGAAATAGAAACCCGTAACAGCTTTGAAAAGGCAACCGTTACTTTGCTTATTTCATTTACCCCTCTAAGTTCCGCCAGCGCATTAATGGAATCCAGGGTATTATACAGAAAATGCGGATTGATCTGGGCCTGAAGCATTCGTATTTCCGCGTTTCTCCGCAATAACTCTTCCTTATATACCGTATTGATCAAATTCTGAATATTTGCAATCATATTATTAAACTTTTCACTTAACTGTCCTACTTCATCCTGGGTTGTAACCTTCACTCTGGTGTCCAGGTTACCCTTCTCCGCACTTTTCATATGCTTTATCAGCCGTTGGATGGGCTTTGTGATTCCAACGGAAATGAGGATTGAAAAGAGCAAGGCCAGAATAATTCCACTGTTGAAAATAAAAAGCATAAAGTTTTTGGATTGAGTGAAATCCTTCATCATTTCTTCTTCCGGAACTTCATAAACATACCGCCAATCCACCACGGAAGAGGGGTAGGTGATGGTCACATAGCTCTCATTTCCGTTCCTTTTTACGAACACCTCCTCATTGGATGAAGTAAGGCGCGAAAAGTAACTCCCGTCAACCGTTTTACCCACTTCGTTGTCCATGGAACTGTAAATGATTTCTCCATTTTTATCGAGTATATAAAACTTTTCAAAATTCTCTAAATGGGTGTGGGCCACAATGTTATTCAGCTGCCTCATGTCGAAACTGAAAATGATCAGCCCGATTCCTTTCAGCGTTTCTTTGGATAGTACCTGCATACCCAGGACAGAGGCATTTCTCCTCCTGTCAAAGCCGCCCCAGACCATCTTTCCATTGGCCTTGATGAGTTCATCGTAAAAGTTGTTTTTCTTTATATCTTCCAAAGTGTACGGAGTATCTCCGTTCAGATTCGAGATAAAAAAAGGGAAATACTTATTGTTCAGTAAAGTCGCCGAACGGATAAATTCCTTGGCACTTAAAATTTCTTTCAAGTAATCGATTACATACAAATAATCTTGATTAAATTCCGACGAACTAAAGTCCTCCCGCATAAGAATATCCTGTACTCTTTGGTTGGACAATACATAGTATCGGGTCTCGGTAGCATTATACAGCGTCTTGTCCATATCTGAGCACATCTGTCGTATGATCACCGAGCTGTAGTTGGTTATTTTATTTTGTATAACACCGGACAACCGTAAGTAAGTAATAAGAAATATGCCCACAATCGGCACAATAATCAGACAAATAAAGTATAGGATGAGCTTGTTCCTGATTTTCAAACTGTTCATTTTTAAAATACTTTTTAGCATAAACTCACCTTTTCACATTCACCGGGGTATCTCTGCATTCACCATTTCCTTTCCAATGTCTTTCCTTGTTTTGTAGTTAATTTTCTACTTATATTATTCGACATACGACAGGTAAATCCTCTTTAACATCCAGCTTTTGTAAAGTTTTTGAATTGCAGCATAAATATTCCGACAAAAGGCGACTTGTTTTACAGAAGCTTTTGAAAATAGTCGACGGTAAATTGGCGAAATGCAAGTACCATCTCCGACTGATACCGGTTTTCCATCCAGAAAAGCCCTAAAGTTCTTGAGCAAACAGGCTCTTCGATCTTCAATAGTACAACGGAATCTCCGATAGTTCCCCTCCAGGAAACCACGGGAATAAATCCGATTCCCTGCCCGGCTGTAATCAATCCCCGTACAGTGGCCGGATCATCGCTTTCGAAGGCAATGCGCGGTGAGAATCCTGCCAGTTTGCAAAAACTGTCGGTGATCTCGCGAAGGGCATTCCCCGGTTTCAGGTGAATGAAGCCTTCGTTGGCTGCCTCCTGCAGCTTTACACTTTTCCGGTCCGCCAACCGGTGCCCTTTCGGTACAGCTAAAAAAATCTCTTCTGTCAGTAAAGGAGTCCCCCCGACCCCTTCCCGGTTCACCGGCAAGGAGGAAATGCACAAATCAAAGTCACCCTGGGTATATTGCGGAGAATTTTGGAGCAACTGGAAGCTGACATTGGGGTATAGGTCCCGGAAGGAACTCAAAAGGTTCGGCAAAACTGGGGATGCTGCCAGAACTGCCAGATAGATGGGCTGCAGCCTCTCTTTGTTCATATTGATCAACTTCCGCTTCCCGTCCTCCAAAGCAGCTAAGGCAATGTCGACATTTTTCAGATATGCCTTTCCATATTCATTCAGCCTGATATATTTTCCCTCTCTGTCAAAAAGCTGAACACCCAGTTCTTCCTCCAGCATCCGCAGGGTTTTGCTGAGGGAGGGCTGGGAAACGGAAAGCGCCTCAGCCGCTTTTGTCATATGTTCCAGATGTGCTATTTTCTGAAAGTATTTTAACTGTAGTAGCTCCATGGACACTTCCCCTTCTCTACGCCTTGGAATTATTTATATACTGTAAGCTATTAATTATATAGATAATTATATATTGGATTTTATAGTTGAAGCAATAGTATAATGCTAGTAATTGACAATTATAAATGCTGTATTTGAAAAAGCAAAAGGAGAAGGAAATGAATAAGGGATATTTCTATATTTTAGTTACCGCACTGGCATTCAGCACTATGGAAATTGTAGGAAAAATGATCGCTACGGAAATCAATCCGTTTCAAATCACGTTCATCCGCTTTCTTATTGGAGGCATGATTTTGCTTCCCTTTGCCGTTAGAGAAGTAAGAAAAAGAGAAATGGCTTTAAAACTGAAGGACTATGGATTTTTTCTCCTCTCAGGCTTTCTGTCCATCGTGGTCAGCATGTCCTTTTTTCAACTGGCAGTCCTTCATACAAAGGCTTCTATAGTAGCAGTCATATTCAGTACAAATCCGGTTTTCACCATCCCTTTTGCCTGTCTGATTCTAAAGGAAAAACTTCACCGTAAAACGGTGCTGTCCCTGGTGGCCAGCATTTCCGGCATACTGCTGATCTTTAACCCTTTTTCAGTAAGTCCGGACATCAAAGGAATTTTCCTTGCTGTGGTAGCCGCAGTAACCTTTTCCCTCTATACGGTTATCAACAAAACCAGAATTGAGAAATATGGAGGGCTTGTACTCAACTGTTTTTCCTTTTTGATGGGTGACGCGCTGCTGCTGCTATTCCTGCTGTATTACAGGATTCCGGTCCTGGCAGGCGTTGGCTCCAGCAATATCTGGCATCTTTTATACCTCGGGATTTTCGTGACCGGAGTAGGCTATTGGTGTTATTTTGAAGGAATGAAGAGGACTTCCGCCATTACCGCTTCCACGGTTTTCTTTATAAAACCAGCCCTAGCTCCGGTATTATCCTTGCTGCTCCTGGGTGAAAGCATTAAGGTAAATACCGGACTGGGGATTCTATGTATTATTTCAGGGGCGCTCATTACCTTTATCCCTAAACTGCCGAAGGCACAGTCCCTTTGATGGTTAGAAATGTGGAATTGTAAGAAGGGATACCCAAGACCCTCTACCGGTATTGGTTCCCAACCGGCCGGGTATACCGGGTATTGTAAATAAAATGATCAAACGAAGTATTGGCGATCAAGCTGAGATCCATCATAAGTGCGACTATAGTGTAAGCTCTCAGCCAGGTGCTTTACTTTCCGTCGGATATAGACAGGTAGACTTTTCCAGTAGTTCTACTATATGAACTCTCCAATAAAAATTATTTCACTTTATAAGCCCGCATTCTTTAAAAGTAGAGTCGTATCAAACGTCTATGATACTATTCTTCCGAGAAGGGGGATATTATTTGTTTTTTCACAAGCTTATTCACATTACACATGCATGCTTCCACATCCTCCAGTGCAGGCATAGCCGGAATGGCACCTTTTTGTGTTGTAGCCAGTGATCCTACTGCATTTGCAAAATCAATACAATGCTCAATCTCGCTAACACTTAAATCCTTTAAACCTTTTGCACTATCCAGGATTTTATATAGAATTCCTCCTAGAAAAGCATCTCCAGCGCCTGTTGTATCAATGGTTTTAACATCATAAGTGGGAAGAATGCCCGTATTACATCCGAATCTATAAAAGCAGCCTTTAGCACCAAGAGTAACCATGATCAGGCAGATATCATACTTATCGCTGAGGTACTTTGAACCTTCTTCCAGGTCATCCATGCTTGTAATAAATAAAAGCTCTTCTTCGGATATTTTTAAAATATCCGCATATTCTAAGCCTTGAATGATCATTTCCTTAGCCAGCGCTAAACTCTCCCATAAAGCCGGCCTTAAATTCGGGTCATACGAAATCGTCAAGCCTTTCTTTCTTGCGTGCTTCACAGCACTTAAAGTTGCAGACCTGCAAGGTTCGCTTGTCAGTGAAACCGAACCGAAATGAAAAATAGAACAATTGTCTATAATAGTAAAATCAATTTCTTCCCTTGCCAACATCATGTCTGCACCCGGATTCCTGTAAAAACTAAAGGATCTATCTCCTTTATCGTCTAGATGAACAAAGGCCAAAGTAGTGTTGATACCCTCAGAGAATAAAAGCCCCCTTGTATCAACACCAATATCCATTAATACACGATTTGAAAACCTACCAAACGCGTCATTTCCGACCTTTCCAATAAAAGCGCACCTTTTGCCAAGTTTTACTGCAGCAGCAAGTACATTTGCAGGAGCACCTCCTGGATTCATTTCAAAGAGCGGATTCCCCTTTTCGGGTTTTTCAGCAGGAGTAAAATCAATCAGAAGTTCGCCTAATGCCACAATATCGTACATAATATCAGTCCTTTACGTTTTATAACTACTCGGTCTTTTTAATATGATACAATTCCATGTTCACTAGTGTAATACTATCGTTGGCGGAATATAATTCCATACCTACACTTAGCTCTTCAGGGAATATCTGGTCGGTAATGACAACTTCCCCATCATTTGCAAATAATTCAACGGATGATCGATCAACATAAATACGCATCCTTACTTTTCCGTTTTTAGGATCTAATGAAGCAGAATGCTTGCCGGAAAACACCTCACTAAAGCTGCATATTCCTGAATTTGTCCGGTCGACAAATACTGTTTTGCGCGATATGTCATACCCAACTATTGTAGCTTCATTTGCACCTGTACGCAGTTTAAAACCAAACTCGCCCTCTTCAGTATTATTTATTTCAAATTCTGAGATAATTTCAAAAGCGTCACCCGATATCTCTGAAAGAAGGTTATTTCCAGAAGATATTTTTCTCCCTTCCCAGCGGCAGTACTTTTCTTCACGAATAGTTTTTAACTCATTAACCGGCTTTTGAACCAACCTGATTCCTTTCCCTTCAATATTCGCCAACTGCAGTTCCCTCGGAATAGACATTATTCCTCTCCATGAAGATGTCGGTATCTTTTTGGCATAAATCCAGTTATTTGCCCAACCGATCCAGATGCGGCGTCCATCCGATTCAGGTATGTCGCTCCATGAAACGGCAGCATAATTATCCATGCCGTAATCTGCCCAAAGAACCATTTCCGGAGGGTTATCATTAATAAAGTTTATTCCATCGAAATCACCAACAAAATATTGTATCCCCGATCCGCCGTATATGCCTCCGGGATTAATACTAATTATCAATACCCATTTTTTGTTTTTGGGATCACCATCTACAGGGAGTTCAAATAAATCAGGGCACTCCCATACTCCAGCATGAGATCCATCGTTACTTCCAAATTCACTCGCCAAAGACCAGAATTTCAAATTTTCAGAAGTATAAAACTGTATCCTGTCACCAGCTACAAGGACCATAATCCATTTACTTGTTTCATCATGCCAAAATACCTTTGGGTCGCGGAAATCCTTAAATTCCGGACTGGTAATTACAGGATTGCCCTGATATTTAGTCCATGTCCTCCCGCTATCATTGCTGTATGCAATGCTTTGTACCTGGCTATCGACTGAATTATGTGTGAAAATTGCAACAAATGGTTTTTCATCCCCTGTTTTAAATCCGGATGTATTATTTTTATCGATTACTACACTTCCGGAAAAAATCGTACCTATTTCATCAGGATATAACGCGATAGGCAGGTGCTCCCAGTGAACGAGGTCGGTGCTAACAGTATGTCCCCAGTGCATGGGACCGTGTTTACTTTCACTAGGATAATGCTGATAAAACAAATGATATTCACCTTTATAATAAACCATCCCATTCGGGTCATTCATCCAACCCGATTGAGGAGAAAAGTGAAATTGCGGCTTATATCTTTCTAAGGAACATTCCGGTCCTGCATTTAGTTTAAAATCGTCTACATTAATGTGTCCAACTTGCTTTGACATACTCTTATCTACTATCATCATTTATACCTCATCTTCAATATATTCAACTTATAATAGCCATAGCGGACTTTCACCGCCAGCATGTGCCCATACAGGGCATATATTTGATTAATGCCGGTATATAACCGGCATTAATCCCGAGAATGCAAATTTTTATTTTATAAAAGCCTGATTACTATTTTACTTAACTCCATTGTATCTGTCATAGGCTTTTTGGAATGTATCAAACACTTTCTTGATTCCCAATTTATCAAGTTGTGCAACATATTCATCCCACTGCTCGTCAATACCACCCTTTAAAAGCCACTCCGCCCTCTTCTTTTCAATATACTGTTTTATTTCTGATTTATCTATATATATTTTTCCGACTATATCCATTTCTTCCTTGGAGAAAAATACTCTGGGGTAGTTATATTCCGCCTGCATATCCGGAGCTATAATTTCCTTCATTTGTTTCAATCTCAGTGCTGCATCCGGAGGTAATGTGCACACTTTGCCATAGTACTCATTCAATATAGCAAGAGGACCGGCAACGCTAGTTTTTTGTCTGAGATCTACAGGAGCCACATTCATCTTTTCAAGATCGGTATGCTGAAGGAAACCATTGTCCTTAAGAGTGAAAATCTGACTCCCTTCTCCATATGTACCCCAGTTATTCTGGACGGACTGAGCCGGATCATAACATTGATCAACCCATTTTGCTGTTAGCGGAAGGTTTTTGTTTACTTTAGTAATGACAAATCTGCCTCTATCCAGGCCAAAATTGTTCGTCCTTGTTACATTCTTTTTCCCTGTAGGTCCGGTTAAAGCGGGCATAAGAGTGAATTGGTTCGCTATTTTCGTACCACGGGTAATATTTTCACCATCCCAGGTAAAGAACACTCCGAAAATATCATTTGCTGCCCTTGATTTCATAGTATTATAGTCCTGTGTAAATGCTTCCTTATCAATGAGGCCCTTCTTAAACCATTCATGGAAATACTTTGTTGCTTCTTTCCATTCCGGCTTATTTGCTGTAAATATAACCTTTTTGTCATTACCGACCACCATGTGATGCCAGTTGTCTCCCGTGCCGAAGGAACCATACAGGAAGTACATGTCCTCAGCACCCATTCCGTTAACAAACGTCATGGGGATTTCATCCTTCTTGCCATTGCCGTTGGGGTCCTTTTCTTTAAACTGGATCAGAATGTTTTCAAGATCCGTCAGAGTTTCGGGCATCTTGAGTCCCAGCTTGTCAAGCCATGCCTTATTGATCCAGGGGAAATCATCTACTGAGTGAATACTTTCCCTTCCGGAACCAAGTTCTTCAATCCATGGGTATGAGTACATATGTCCATCAGGAGCGGTGGTAAATGCCTTATAATCCGGGTATTTGCCATAGATTCCCTTCAGATTCGGCATATATTTGTCAACCAGTTCATCCACTGCAACAATTGTTCCCTCTTCCGAGTATTTTAGGATTTCATAATCGCTGAAGCCTGCATCGAAGAAAGCATCCGGCAAATCGTTGCTGGCAAGGATCAGGTTCTTCTTTTCCCCATAATCCGTATTGGGAATGTTTTGCCATTCAATATGTACATTAGTTTTTTCCTCTAAACGCTTGAAAATCAACTTGTCATTCGGATCAGCCGGAGCAATGGGCGAGCTTTGTGTTACAAAGTGCAGCGTAGCTTTCTTCTTTAGCGGAAACGATAATTCCTCGGATTTTGTATCCGATGTTGCAGAATTCCCCTGTTCCGTATCTAACTGCTTATTACTCCCACATCCAGTCAACAACATAGTCAAGCTTAATGTGCTTACAAGTAGAAATGAAACTATTCTTTTCATATTCCTCCACGATCTCCTCTCAAAATAATAATAACAACAATGTTTGGTAGACACCGGTACTGGCACTAATAAATCAAATCATTGAACCCCCCCTTCCTAACAATCATTATGTTATCCGAGAATGTAGAACAGAATTGACTTCTGTTCTACGCGGAGCTTATCTTCGTTAACCTTTAATAGAGCCCAACATTACTCCTTTTTCAAAGTACTTCTGCAAAAACGGATACAGAATAATAAGCGGCGCAGATGCGATAATAATTACCGAATATTTTATCAGTTCAGCAATTCGTTTGAGTTCATTAATACTTTGTATATCTCCAATCATTCCCGGAGGTGCATCATTCTGTACTAGAATGTTCCGCAAAACAAGCTGAAGGGGATACATAAGTTTGTTATCCAGATAGATCATCGCATCAAAATAGGAGTTCCATTGTCCAACAATATCGTACAATAAAAGAATGGCTATCAAAGGTTTTGATAATGGAAGCAATATGCGGATAAAATAATTAAAATTTGAACAACCGTCGATCTCGGCTGCTTGCTTAATTTCATTCGATATGGATGATGTAATGAAAGTCCGAGCCAATATGATGTTGATTACATTTACCGAATTCGGAATAATCAACGCCCATATGGTATTATACATCCCTAAGCCCCTAACCAGCAGGTATGTAGGGATAAGTCCTCCATTAAGGAATAGGGTGATGATAAAAAATGCCATGAATATGTTCCTGCCAACCAGGTCGCGTTTTGATAAGCCGTATGCAGCTGTTAAGGATATTGTTGTTGAGAGAAGCGCAAAAGATACTGCATATGTAAACGAGTTTTTGAATCCTATCCAAATTGTACCATCATTAAATACTCGTTTATAGCCTTCCAAAGTAGATGGCCTGGGTAACAAGGAAACCCCATTGGCAACCCGGTCAACGGGATCACTGAATGAAGCCAATAATACGTATAGTAGGGGATATACAGTTAAGAGAACAACCAGCCCAATAAAAATATAGTTAAATATATCAAAAGCTTGATCTGCTGATGTCTGCCTTTTTAGCATTCTAACGCCTACTTTCTATTTAATTTAATTGGTCTTGCGCACTGAATTGGGTATAAGCGTATTCCTGTTTTGATATGAAGAAATACCTTTACTTGAGATAATCGCAATGCATGTTTAAAACAGGCTAAGATCCTTGTTAGCCTTTTTCGTAAATGTATTTACCAGCACTAGAAGTATGAAGTTTATAGCCGAGTTAAATAATCCAATAGCGCTAGAATAACTATATTCCGCTCTCCGCAACCCTTTTTTGTAAACATATGTTGCAATAATTTCCGACGCATCCAGATTCAGATCCTTTTGCATTAAATACGCCTTCTCAAAACCGATGCTCATAAGACCGCCTGTTGCCAGTACAAGAAGAATAACAACTGTTGGCATTATTACCGGAATATCAACATTCCTAATAATTTGCCATTTATTAGCTCCATCTATTTTTGCTGCCTCGTATAAATCAGTATTTACATTCGATAACGCTGCGATGTATATTATTGTTCCCCATCCCGCATCCTGCCAGATCCCACTCAGAACATAAATGGGTCTAAAATATTTGGGATCAGCCATAAAGAGAGCAGGTTCACCGCCAAAAAGTGAGACTATGTAATTGATAATGCCTGTACTGGGTGATGTAAATGCAAAAATCATCCCGACAAGTACAACAGTTGAAATAAAATGAGGTGCATAAATAAGTGTTTGCACGCCCCTCTTGATACTTGCATTTCTCATTTGATTTAGTGAAAGCGCGATTACAATTGGAACAGGAAACCCAGCCACCAATTGGAAAAGACTAAGCCCCAAAGTGTTTGATATTATCTTCCAAAAATCAGGAGATTCAAAAAATCTGGTAAACTGAGCCAAGCCAACCCATGGACTTCCCCAAATCCCTCTTGTAGGCATAAAGTCCCGAAATGCAATCTGTACCCCATACATGGGTATGTACCTGAAAATAAAAATACCGATGACGGCAGGTAAAATAAACAAATAAAGATCAAAATCCTTGCGAACTCTTTTTAACATCCCATTGCTTCCCATTTTATTCCCCCTCAGTTAATAATTAAAATCCTCTCGAAAACTTAGAGAGCTTTAATTTTGTATATTTCAAAGTTCAACATCTGATTCACCTCTACTTTTAGCATTTAATTTCTCCTAAGCTATTAATAAAATTGGGACATATACCCATTAATATGAATGACTAATTCAGTTAACAATAAATCCAAATTGCGCAAACGTCACATTTAACTTTGCATTTGCACTTTAATTTTAACACCCTATTTTGCATACGTCAATAGCAGATAAGAATTTACCCTAAGATTTTTTATCAATATACATAATTTCCATATTTCAATTTTACCAGGGATAAAATTGTATCTTCAGCATTATTTCTTGCTATAAACTACATAGCAGTTTCAATATGAGGTTATACGCAACTGTGCATTTGTACTAATCCACAGGTATTTTGCACCATATTTTAAAATGAATTGACACTTATAGATATCAATGATACCATGAAAATAATTAATTTATATAATAGGAGTTTTAAAAACATATGACTAAGAGTAAAGCAACCATTCAAGATATCGCTAAGGAATTGGGCTTGTCCAGAAACACAGTATCTAAAGCCCTTAACGGTAGTTTAAATCTAGCCGAATCAACAAAGGAAAAAATACTAAAAAAAGCTATTGAAATGAATTATAAACATTTTGCCTATGTTGATTCCAGCAGTGTTAATATTAAAAAGTCAAGCAATATTGTTTTTCTAAGTTCCAGCAATCCATTCGATCCATATTTCTGGTCTTATGTTATTAAGGGAATTGAGAAAAAAATCAGTGATGAAGGATACAATTTTTCCATTCGCATCATACAGCCGGAAGAACTAGCTCAAACTTCCTTACCTGGCAACTTTAACGTTAATGATATTGATGGAATCATATGTTCGGAAATATTTAACGAAGACTATATAAAGGCGATCATCAATACAAATATTCCAACAATACTTATTGATACAGTTGCTAATATTTCCTTTTCGGATTTGGCTTGCGACATCGTATTAATGGAGAATGAGCATAGTGTTTTTAAATTGACAACGGAGATCATCGGAAAAGGGCATTCTCAAATCGGATTTGTGGGTATTCCAGGGCACTGCAGGAGCTTCTATGAGCGTTGGCTCGGGTTTAACCGTGCATTAAACACCTCAGGAATTGAAATAAATCCTGATTTCAATATCATTCCCAAAAGTGACTCTTACGAATGTGATTGGATTAAGGAACAGTTGCAGAACATGAACAAGCTGCCTACAGCACTTGTTTGTGCGAATGACAATATTGCCATAAATACCATGATAGCAATAAAAAGCCTTAATTTAAGCGTTCCAGATGATATATCGGTATGTGGCTTCGACAATGCACCTCAGTCGCTGATTGTAGACCCAGCACTTGCAACTGTGCATACTCATAAGGAAGAACTTGGACTACGTACAGCCGAAACCCTTCTCTGGAGGTTAAACAACCCTCACCGCCCGTTTCAAGTAACGTATATCAAAACAGATGTTATCATCAGGGACTCATTGGGAAGTGTTAGTAAATAAGGGATGCGGGGACAGGTTCACTGTCCCCGCATCCCTTATTTACTTTCCCTAAGCTTTGCATCATACCCTCTTAAAATCTCCTCTGCGCCTTGCTCGGGAGTTATCTTACCCTATGCTATCTTTGTTGTTATTACGTCCTTATTGATCTGAGAAATCTCTGCGTTCTTAGTCCAAGGGGACGGGGTTGTTGCCACCCTACAGCCTCTGAATAATACCCCTGTTTATTCCGGTCAATCTCGCAATCTGTCTGACGGACAAGTTATATCCTTTTTCAGACAGTCTGCCACCCAATTTCATGTGACAAGCCGATAGTATGGAATAGAAAGTGAAGGTTCGAATCCCAGTCTTTGAGCCAATTTGTATGATCCAATATTCTCAAAACGACATGACCATACAGGTTCCAAACCATTTTCAATACAGTAATCTATAAGAGATGAGCAGACGTATAATGCGAATCCTTTTCCTCGATACTTTTCTAAAGTCTCAATTCCAATTTCTAATTGATTCTCGTACCTAAAAGCTGAGAATGCAGTAGACGCTATTTCTCCTTCATAGTTTAAGCTATAGCCCAACCCCATATTTATGAATTGATCTTCGGATTGCCAGAAGTACTTTGGAATCACACTGCCTTGCATATTCCGAAACATTTCCTTAGTTGTACGTACTATTTCGTGTTCTTGTCTATCTAATTGTTTTATGGCTTTTTTATACTTACTACTATTAAAGATGAAATTGACTCTTGTGTTTTCTACTACTTTGTTATTATCATCATCAGGATTAACAGTACTATTCTTATTAATTGAATCCTTTTTCACTAAAAGGGAACCCAAAATCGTTTCAATTTTATCGTTCCAAGCGTTTGGAAATACTTGCAACCATTCGTACTTATTCCGGATCTTATTTTTGTTAGTCAAATAATGAAATAACTCTTTATTGAAATCCTCATTATCCATATTTCCAAATAGTAATGACATTCCATACGGATGTGCGATATAAAATACACTGGGTTCCCTATCGCTATCAACATAAACTGAACCAGGTATATGCTGATAAATAACCGATTTGGCAAACAATGTATTAAAAGTCACGTTTTTTAATGGTGTTATAACTTTATTATATTCGTTAACCTCTAGTTTTATCATACTCATTCTCCTTTCACATTGCATCTAAGTAACTATCAGGTTCCACGTAAAAATTACTTTGCACAAACACAAATTGAATTTCAGGATAGTATGCCTCGAATCTCATCCTGCGTAAACTGCAAATGCTCTATTGTACTTGGCTCCTTTCCCTTTTGTGATATACTTATTTTAATGGAAGCATGTGGGAAGAAGCTAGCATACAATTACCGATCTATACCGGTATAGAAGTGAGGTTGCCTTATATGCATCTACTCTTGCGTCAACCGCCTGATAAAAGAAATACAAAAGCTTTAAAAAAGCAATCTGTGCTCCCACGGGTAGGCCGCCATATAGTTCGAAAGATTTACTTATATGCAGGACACAGGACAGTTCTCACGTATACGTTTTCAACATCTTGTTTACCTTATTCTTGTTTAGCCCCGTAATCTCTGCAATCTTTCTTATGGAAAGGTTCGTTTTTCCTTAAACTCCTTGATAAGGGCATCCGTCACGGGAGCTCTTTGGCTTCCTTCTGTGATATTCCCCGATATCAGCATGTTTTCATACAGTTCTTTTGCCCTCTCCTCTTCCATGACATCGTCCTTCTCCACTACATCAAGAAATTCCTCTTCCGCTTCTTCATTCATGTAATCCACAAATCGTTCTTTTGCCACACTTTCACGATCCGATAAAAGTCCCAGTACGGTTTTTGTTTCGATCACCTCAGCAAAACAATTCTCCGCCTCTAGGTACCCGCTGTAGCTACTCCAGGGATAATCACCTGCCGACTCTACCATCCCTGCCTTTACGGGATTTTGATGAATATACCGGGTCAGAGCCAGCACATACGCATCCTCCTCCACATTCTCACTCTTATATCGATCCTGGAACAAATGTCCCACTCTTTTATATTTTCTGTTAAAATAAGAAACATAGCTTACAGTAATCCGCTTCATTACCTTCGCTACGTCTTCTGTCCCTTCACTGAGCATCAAATGAACATGGTTATCCATCAAGCAAAATGCATGGAGGAAAAATCGGTCTCCTTGTTTCTTTTCCTTTAAGATTTCCATAAACCGGAGCTTATCGTCCTCACAGTGGAATAAATTCCTCCGTTCATTCCCACGGATCATGATGTGGTAATAACCACTTTCGCTCTTTATTCTTTGTTGTCTTGCCATCTTCTTCACCTCTGGATTATGTTACCAGCGGAAGCGTTGTCATGTCAAGACGCAGGAACCGTCCCCACGTCCCTTTGTGATAGTTAATCCTATATAAATACTAGTTAATTAAGTCAATATATTTTCTGTAGGATAGGTGATATAGTTAAATAGAAAATATAGCAGCAGAAACTTACGCTACTTTCGGCAAATCAAATTCTGCTTATTATTACAATATGATCATATTAATCCGATTAACAATAAGTTTAGTTACATACTGTGCAATATTGATGATTGCCTTTTGTTTCTGCTGCTTTTTTACCTGGGAAACAGTAAATAACACTCTAGTTGTACCGGGACTGTCAAACAAAATGTCAAAAAGCTTACAACGTTTCAATATATAGTAGAAAGTGGGGTGCTTGGAATGGATACTTCATAAAGACACCGGTTTGAAGCTGTATTTTGCTGTTGTGCAAAAAAATGAAAGTTAAGTTTATACGAAAAATTATTATCAGGAGGTACTAAGTATGAAATTTTTAGAAAAGAAAAGTATCGTGCGAAAAGTTCTATCCGTATTCCTTTCAATGGTATTGGCACTCACCTGTTTTGCTGCCATTCCGTCACCTTCAGTTTATGCCGCAACCATGACCATCGACAGTACTGAAGGAGCCATTACACAGAATGAAATCAACTCCTTCAAGGCTTTTATTGCTACCTTGGCACTCCCTGTGAACAACTGGAATCCTGCCACCAATGATTTTTGCTATAAAACCACCGGCCATGCTATAGAATCAATGGGTATCATGTACGAAAAAACCAAAGATATCTCCATATTGAATTCCATGATTAATTTTGCCGACCGTATGCTGGCAGCACGTAATAACCCTAGCACAGGGCGCATTATATGGACGGGAAACCGTGAATTATGCTGGCCCAACAGAGCCCCCGGTGATGTTATGGAAAAATATTCCGGCTCCGAAAACGGTGATATTATTGCTCATATAGCATATTGCGCAAAGCTCATACTACAGAACAGCTCAATATGGAATACTACCGTTTCCATAGGCGACACCTTCGGTTACGGTACTACATACAAAGCAAGGGCGCAAAAATATATTACTGAGTTAGACAAAACGATTGATACCTTCATTACCCCAAACTTTGTAAGAAGCAGCGATAAGAAATTTTATTGGCCTAATTCAACTGCTTTTGCCGATGCCGGTGGAGACGCGGGTGATCCTATCCCGTGGAATCAGCAGATGATGCTGAACGGAGGTTATCAACGCCTTGCCGAGTGCCACGAAATACTAGGAGATAATGCAAGCAAGGTTACCGAATATGACAATATAGTTAAAACATCGATAAGCTGGTTTACCAGCGAATTGGTAGCATACCAGAAAAACGGCTATGACGTCTACAAATGGAGCTATACTCCCGGTGACACTACCCTACGTTATATAGAAAACTCAAACGATGCTCATGGCGCATACGATATATTAGGAATGTACAGGGCATTTAAGCGTGGAACATATGGAGTTGCCCACTCAACCATGGTTAAATTTGCAAACACAGTAAAACAGGTTATATCAACAGGAGCAGGCACTTTCTATACTTCTGTCGACGGAACCGGAAGTACCGCGGACCGTCTATATAGTGAATGGATGTACTTAACACCATTTGATACCTCCATATACCCCATACTCTGTAATTCATCAGAGCAAGCTTATGCCGCAGGAAAATCCGACCACTTTGCAATGATCATGTGGGTAAAGGATATGAGATCTACCAACTATGCTTTGAACAAGCCGGCAACAGCATCATCCACATGGAGCTCTTCATATTCTGCAGTAAAAGCAATTGACGGAAGTGACTCTACTCGTTGGTCGGCAGCCTCCGGACAAACGAGTAATCAGTGGTTGGCAATAGATATGGGGGCAAGCACCACTGTCAATAAGGTTGTAATCAAAGAGATAAGCTTCCCGAGAGTTACATCCTATAAACTCCAGTATTCCAGCGATGGTTCTACTTATACCGACATATCGGGTACAACAGGAACAACGATAGGTTCGAATAAGTCAATTACTTTTTCTCCTAAAACGGCCCGGTATATAAGGTTGTACATTACATCCGCCAGCGATGCCCCAACAATAGATGAAATGCAAATATTCAACTATTAGTATTTAAACAGCTTTAAATCAAGGGGAAAAATAAAAAGCCTAACAGAACCGACATGGCAGGCGTCGGATTTGTTAGGCTTCGCTTCTATTCGTTAATCTTCTTTTGGTACGGCCTTTTCTGCCGTGGATCAATCGTAACAGGTCCGGTAAATTTTGTAAAGACTATTTGGCGAATGTCAAAACAAAGGCTAATAGAAAGAAAAAAAGGTTTGTGTTATACTATTTGTACAAGAAACTTTTATGAGCTTTGATAGGGATGGATAGTTATGGATATAATTTCTGCCTTAAATGATAAGGCATTTAAATCGACTGAAAAAAGAAAAGAGATAATAACCGCCTTAAGGGAAAATGTACTTACAGGGGACACTCTGGAATCCTTGTGCAATTCCCTGAACGAGAAGCAACTTACCCTTGTTATGGAGGCTGTTGAGGAGATTACACGGGAAGCGTCAGGTCATATCGAATTAAATTATTTGACACTGGCAAACCGGCATATCTCCGCCAAGAACAACAGCCTTAGACGTGAAGCGGCACGGGTTATTGGAAACCTTGCAGCACGTTTCCCCGACCAAATGGCAGATATAATTCCGAGGTTGCTGGAGAACACGAAGAATAGCGGCACAGTAATCCGATGGAGCGGTGCCTATGCACTGGCGCAGATTGTCAGTCTTCCCCAATACGCTGTCACTCCTCTGTATGATACTCTTACGGCACTCTATGAGAGCGAGGCGGATAATGGAGTAAAAAAGCAGTATTTGGTTGGACTTAAAAAAGCAAAAAAGATTCGGAACATATAACATCTTATTCGGCATTAAGCATCTTAGGCAAATAAGACGAACAAAGTTGTATATAAAATAGCTATACTGGCCAAAAAGGACAGTGGGATGGAAAATGGATAGGAAGAAAGATCTCTTTATTAGCTATAACAAATCTGTCACCATCCGCTGTGTGAGTTCTTGCTCGTCGGTGTAGCGCCGGGCGATTTCAAGAAACAGCTCGGTGGTCATACGCTCTTCGCACAGATCATTATTTGTTATCTGGGAGGATTTCTAATTTGTAGCTCCAATTACCTATTTCTTTGTTGTTTCTACATATTGTTGTTTCGTGGAACTCAAGAAAACCGTTCTTTTTATAAAAATTGCGATTGCTTTCAGCGTTGGTAATGAGCGAAAGTACCCCACCTCCATGTTTTGCAATGTAAGGGATAATACATTCGTTGAGCATCTTGCTTCCTATTCCTTGTCCCTGATATGAATTGGACACGGCTAACGAAGATAGATACCACGGTTTTAGTGGTAAGTTATGACATCTTGCACTGGCCTCTGTGTTCATTTTCAACCATCCGAAGGTATTTTTTATTCCTCCGATACAAAAAACTTTTATACCACCGGCGACTACATAATCCCATAGACTTGTTTCCTTATCCCACGGAGCTTCCAATTGCGCAACAGCTACAAATTCAGCTTCTTGTACGGCAACCAATATGGTATGTCGTTTGAAACCGGTTTTAACTCCTACCTCCAGAATGGCTTTTAAAAACTGAAATCGTCTGTTTTTATCTTTTACAAACATTTCAAAAAATGAATAGCCATGAAAAGAATGCGTCAGTATGGAAGCACATAACATAAGATCTTCTTTTTTTGCTTGACGATAAGTAATCATATTTTTCTCCATATACACACGTAGATTTATGAACATATGTAAAAACGGTTGTAGAACAACTACTCTTTTTGCGGTTTGCATTAAGGTGTTTACAATTTACTCGTATCGCTTTGGCTGTAAGCTGTTTCTATACTTGCTTTTGTAAACATCCTTATCGGAGTGGGGCATCCTGCCGATAGCTCTTTTCGTATCGGCAATAAAACCGATTCTCTGCCTATCAATTTTTCAAATTCATGAGTATCGCTTCTTTCCTATATCTACCGGGGCTTATTCCAAAATTCTTATTAAAAGATTTTGACAGATGGTTAATATCATTGAAGCCTGTTAAATCTGCAATTTCTTTAATGGACTTACTTGAATAGCATAATAAATTCTGAGCTTTTTCAAGCCTTTTTTTATAAACATAATGCATAGGCGGTTCACCCAGGTATGATTTGAACAGCCTGCAAAAATAGGTAGGATGAAGATGGGCGATTTTAGACAATTGATCGATATTCATTTCTGACGAAAGATTCCTATTGATATAATTTACTACTTCGTTAAGATTATCCAAAGGGTGAGTTAAAACATAATCATCCTTCTCTACGGGCACATGATCAATAAAATATGAAATAATTCTCAGAAGGTCTATTTTTCTATTCAAAAGCCGCGCAGCATCCATTTTAGTACTGAAAACAAGCCTTTCGAAGCACTCATCTACTTCATTATCTGATTCAATTTTTATGGAATACGGAATCTTAAATGAAAAAAACAGGTTTCTAAAAACTATGTTAGAATAGAAGTGACACCAATATTTTGTGATAGTTTGACTATTAGTGCAGGATGCTGATTGGAGTGTTCCTGCCGGCAGGAAATAAAGCCATCCCGGCAGAAGGGGTAATTCCTTATTTCCTATTTTTATCATACCTTCTCCACTACGGATATAATAAATTTTATTACATTCCGGTATATAGTTTGCATACTTCCAATTTGGAGGAAGCTGGCGATGACTGGCATATATCAGATTAACCTGCAATCCGGAAATATACTCCATTAGACTTGTGCCGTTACATTCCATATTTATTACACCTCTAAATTTAACATACTGTAAATGATTATCTAGACATCTCATTTTAATGATGATTTCTGTATATATAATAAACTATGTCCGCCTTAATATTATAGCATAATGTATTTCAGTATAATACTAAACTAAGTAAAAAAACAAATCCTGCCGGCAGGGTACCGTCAGAATTTGTCATGGTCTAACACAGCGCACTTGCTATAATAAACTCTTTTCCTTCAGCTTTGTGTCCTTCAACACAAACCAGTTCTGAGATTCAATTATTTCCACAGTTCAGCAGTATCCTTGACCTTTTTCTCAACATATGCTGTGATCTTGTCAACACCTGCTTCTTTAATGGCTTTGACATACTTATCATACATTTCATCAAATTTATCCGGTGATGCCAGTATTGCTGCCGGGATCATCTTGTACCCGGTTTGCAGAATTTTCTGGTCGATTGCTTTCATTTCAGGATCTTCAATATTTACAAGCCATGCAGCTCCATAGGGCTTAATGGCGAAGTCTTGACTCTGCGGATAGAGCTCTTTCCAGGTTTTTACTCCCAGTGCTTTCAGAACTTCATTTTCAGTTGCTGTTTGCCGTGCAGCAATTGACTCTGCCGTGGTAAAGGGCTCGTAGAATTGCCCCGTGGAATCCTTTACCGTATTTCCATAGGTCGGGAATGGATAAACATAGTTTCCAATGCCCGTTTTCTTAATGAATTGAGGGTCGGCATCCCGCGCCTTCACAATTTCCGGCTTCATTACCCTTTTGCCGTTTTCAACGGTATAATGTTCTCCCTCTATACCCCAGTGTACTAATATCTGAGCCTTTTCAGTACACATCCAGTCAAAGAACCTGATGGCTCTTTCCGGGTCCTTGCACTTGGTGGTAATTCCTATGCCCCATCCTCCGAGGTATCCGGTACTCATAAAGTCTGCAAATTTGGTTTTCTCGTCCATGGTTAGCGGATAAAAACCATAAGCCCTATCTTCCTTTCCTGATTTCAACAGGGCTCTGACAGGCTCGTCGAATTCCCATCTTGCATCGGCCAGAGCGATCACCCTACCGGTAGCAATTTTTGCCTTATATTGGTCGTACTTCTGTACAAAGCTTTCAGGGTCCAGCAATCCGATGGCGTTCATATGATTCAGCCAACGGAAGTATTCCTTCTCCTCAGGCCGTAAAAGGTGACGCATAACGCTAAGCGATTTCTGGTCGACAAACCATTCACCGTCATCCGATCCTCCGGTTGCAAAGCATGCCGGATTGGAAACCGTAATGAGGAATCTCCAGTCATCGGCCAGCAAAGACAATCCGATGGAAGGCTGTCCGTCGATCGTCGGATGCTTATCCTTGTAGGCCTTGATGGCTGCCTCGAAATCCTTTAAGGTCTTCATTTTCGGGTATCCCAGTTCCTTCATTGCAGCATGCTGCAGTTGGAATCCGGCATTTGGCTCCATATTTTCCTGACCCAGTTCCTTACCGCCAACGTAATAAATGCTTGGGTCTTCCTTGCTCCAACGAATCCTCTTAATACTGTCTCCATAGAACTTTTTCAGGTTCGGAGCATTTTTTTCAATCAATTCATCCAGTTTGATGATCCCGTTGGCATTCTTGATAATATTCAAGTCGCCTTTTCCATATACAAAATCCGGATAATCACCGCTGGCAGCCATTAAGGATAGTTTTTGCTTGCCGCCGTCACTACTGACGGCATATTCAATATCCAATTTAACTCCGGTAGCCTTGGTAATTTCCTTGGCAACCGGGCTCTCGAACCCATCTGCATTCGGGTTCACTTCACAGACGTACATGGAAAACGTGATGGGTTTTTTGTCATCTGCTTTGCTTGCTTCCGCGGCATTGCCCGGCGCACTGTCGGTTTTTGTTGTCCGGCCGCATCCTACTGCCAGGGTCATCACCATCATGACAGCAAGAAACAAACTTAATACTTTTTTCATAAAATATCCTCCCTCGTTATGGTAAATATAGTAGAAATGTTTCCCTGTTAATACCGGTATTACGTTTTAACTGCACCTAACGTCAACCCCTTGATAAAATACTTTTGTACAAAGGGATACACGAACAAAATAGGAAGGGTCGCTACGATGGTCATCGCCATTCGTATCGACTCCGGAGAAATCCGCTTCATATCCGTGGAGTCGATACCGCGGTACATATCCTGACTGCCTGACTGTGCATTTGACAGGATCTTCTGAAGTTCGAACTGCAGCGTAGTCAGGTTTTTATTCAGTCCGCAGTAGAGAAATGTATCAAACCAGGAGTTCCACTGACCGACGGCGATAAACAAGGAAAGCGTCGCAATAACCGGAGTGCAGAGCGGAAATACAATCCGGAAGAAAACAGTTAAATCGTTGGCTCCATCCAGCTTTGCCGATTCCTGAAGCTCGAAAGGCAGTCCATCAATGAACGACCTCAGTACGATTACATTAAAAACGCTGATCAGATTGGGTACTATATAGACCAGGAAGTTATTTGTCAGTCCAAGCTGCCGGATCAGCATGTAGTCCGGTATCAAGCCTCCACCGACATACATGGTAACCACAAACAGGACCGTAATGAATTTCCTCGCAAAATAGTCTTCCCTGCTCATGGTAAAAGCCAGCATGGCAGTACTGATAATTCCGGTAAAAGTACCGACCACCGTACGCAGCACGGAAACGGTTACAGCGGTAGCAAGGGTATTGAGCTGGAATATTTCCTTATAGTTGTTCAGAGTAAACCTCCTTGGAAAAATCGTTATCCCACCCTTGACGGTATCTAATGAATCATTGAGGGAAATGGCCAGCACATTTAAAAACGGATACAACGTCATGACTCCAAGAAGAACCATACATGTGTAATTGGCAATATTAAATACTTTTTCACCCGCAGTTGTTCGATTCAAGGTGTACCCCCTCCAATTCCGCTAAATTACTTTGATCCCCATGGTTTTCCTACTGATACCGTTTGCAAGTAGAATCATAATGACACTGACCACGGATTTAAACATACCCACTGCAGTGCCAAAAGCCCACCTTCCGGCGCTAATTCCGTAATCAAGAATATATAAGTCAAGCACATCGGAATAATCTCTTACCAGTGAATTTCTCATGAGGTACTGCCTTTCAAACCCTATATTAATGATGTTCCCTACGCTCATGATCAGGATGACCATCACCGTAGGCAGGATACCCGGCAGTGTTATATGCCAGATCCTTCTGAACCTTCCGGCTCCATCTACTGTAGCCGATTCGTACAGCTCTGGCGAAATACCCGAGATTGCTGCTAAGAAAATGATCGAATTCCAGCCTATTTCCTTCCACACATCCGTAAAGGTAACAATCCACCAGAAGTATTCCGGTTTTGCCATAAATTGCACCGGCTTATCCACCATATGTAACGACAAGAGAAGTTGATTCACGATGCCACCGTCAATCGAAAGCATTTTGTTGAAAAGACTGGCAACAATAACCCACGACACAAAATGGGGAAGATAGGAAATGGTTTGAAGCGTTCTTTTAAATGCCATATTTCCGATTTCATTCAATAAAATGGCCAGGACAATCGGAAGTGTGAATCCGAAGGCCAATGAAAGTAAGCTCATGGCAAGGGTGTTTCTCATTACAAGATAAAACTGGGGGTCCTGAAACATGGTAGTGAAGTATTTGAATCCCACCCAGGACTGCTGAAAGAAAGATACACCCGGTTTATAGTCCTGAAAGGCCATGGTCCAACCCCACAGCGGAATGTATTTAAAAATAATAACCCATAGGATAAATGGCAGTGACATGAAAACCAAAAACTTCTGCTTTCGGATCGCCTTCCACCAGTTATTCGGTTTTGTAATCATTTTTTGAGGTTTAGCTGCATTCAGTCTGACCTCTTGCATTGATTTTACCCCCGTTTTTGTTGGTATGTTTTGTACACTATCAATATACCATTTTCATTTTTAAATTTGCACCGTAAAAATTTAAGGTTTATTCCTGTAAAAATTAAATATTACCATAGGGTAAGTAAATGGTTGAAAGGCAAACCATTTACCTACACGTTTCTTTATAGTCACTGGGAGACACTCCCACGTATTTTTTAAACTTTTTGTAAAAATAGTCAATATCCTTATATCCGGTTTTTTCCGCAGCCTGGTATACTTTCAATCCCTCCTTTAAAAAACCTTTCGCCTTTTCCAACCTTACCCTGTCAAGGTACGTATTGAAATATTCACCGGTATACGCCTTGAATATCTTTCCAAGGTATACGCTGCTATAATTGAAAAGCGATGCAAGCTTCTCCAGTTTTATATCCTGCTGGTAGTTTCGATGGATATAGTCAAGGATCTTTTTCATCGGATCTGCCGGCCTCAACCTGGTAAGTTGTTCCGACAGGGTCAAAAACTTATACTTTATATAGCCATGAAGTTCCTGTAAACTTGCTTTTTTACAAATTTCATTCAAGACATCCTTATGAACACCCATAAGCTCCTTTAGTGCCTCATTCCCCACCATTAACCTGTTTAGCAAAGATATATACAAATCGGTATAATTAATTTTTATAACATCCTCTGCATACTCCCGTTGAATAAAGCAGCAGCGGATCTCTTCCAGCAAATCGTTGATATAGTCCGTGTTATTTACATCAATTGCATTACACAAGTGCGACAGAGCGGTTTCCATATCAAATTTCCCTTCCGAGTTTACATTTCCTTGAGCATTTTCAGCCTCCATAACGCCGGTAATAATCCTCTTATGACCATAAATAAATTTTTTGCCCATCAATTCACATGCACGTTTGTAGGAAAGGGAAATATCCTGGATATGATCAACTGGAGTTCCTAACGAAAGGGTTATATCCACTCCACATGCATTGACACATTTAGCCTGCAAATCATGAAGTGTACGCTGATAGGCCCTAAAGGCCACATTCTTAAAAAGGATTCCAATATATCGGTCAATATCAAAAGTATATCCGTAATTCCACTGGGTAACTGTCTTTTCAAGTTCCCTTTTTATCGTGTTTCTAAGCTGGAGAACATCATTATTCCTTATATCCGGTTCAACTAACACAACTTGATAGCTTTGCCATGGAAAGGAAAAGCCATACTGCTTATTGTATTTGTCGATCATCTCATCAGAGGCTTGCCCTAAAAGGATATTTTCTATAATTTTATCCCTGGATAGGGTCATACTTTCAAGCAGATGCTGCCGGATCTGATTTTTATTCTGAATGGCTTCACGTACCTTTAAGACTTTATCGATCAGTTCATTCTGTTCAATCGGCTTTAAAACATACGAATCAATTCCAAGTTCGATGGCTTTTTGCGCAAATTTAAAATCAGAATATGCCGTCAGAACAATGAAGCTGCATTCATTGTTGTGCCTGCGCAATTCTTGAATCATTTGCAATCCATCCATCTCCGGCATTTTAATATCCACAATGGCCAAATCCAGATTCAATTCATTCACTTTTTTTATGCCTTCCAACCCGTTTTCCGCTTCGCTGCAAATCCGGAACCCATACTGCTCCCAATCGATGATGGACTTTAGCCCTTCTCTTATAATGGGTTCGTCGTCGACAATTAATACGTTCAACATATGCTCACCATTCCCCAGGTAAAATAATTGTAATCCGTGTCCCCAAACCCTTTTCACTGTGAATCAAGAGACCATACTCTTCTCCGCAAGACAACTTTATTCTCTGATGTACATTTTTTAACCCGATTCTTCCACCAGGCGTATCCTCTGCTTCCTTCAGGGTTTCCAATACATGATTCAGCTGACCGGTATCCATTCCGCCCCCGTTATCTTCCACTGTAATTTTGATTATGCCATTCTCCCTGGCCAAATTGATTTTTACCATTCCCATGGAATTCTTACTCTCGAGGCCATGGACAATGGCGTTCTCAACGATGGGCTGAATAATAAGCGGCATGATTTTGTAATCCTTTACATTCTCTTCAAAAGTTATCTCATAGTTGATCCGGTCGCCATATCTAAATTTCTGTATCTCAAGATAACTTTTTACCATATCAATTTCCGATTCCAACGAGGTCATCTCACTGCTTACTTCGAGGTTTGTGCGCATGATCCTTCCAAGCAGCTTCACGACCTCGGCAATCTCCTCTTCTCCTCTACAGTGTGCTTTCATTCGTATTGTCTCCAGGGCATTAAAAAGGAAATGAGGGTTAATCTGACTTGCCAGCATTTTCAGCTTGATTTCCCGCTGACGAACGGCCAGCCGGTTTTTTTGCAGATTTACTTCATAGACTTCATGCACTAAATCCTTGATGCTCTTTACCATAATGCCCAGATCGCTGGATAATTGCCCGATCTCATCCTCCCCTTCGATATGTGGAATAAAATCAAAATTTCCCATCGCCACTTTATGCATATCCCTACTTATATTTTTTACCCGTTTGCTGATGGCATTTGAAAAGACAAGAATCAACCCTAACGCCAGCAGCAGACTTGCAGCCATAATGGCCAACCCCAGCTGCATAGTTTCATCAGCTTGCTCCTCTATTTGCTTTACCGGAACGATGGATACAATCTTAAACGCGTTGTTACTCTTCATGGGCAAAAAAGATTTAATAATCACTTTTGAATGATGCCCACTGTAGCTCGAATCATAAACACCGGAGTCCATTTTCACCATATCGGATAATACCTCTGTATCTGCTTGGTTGCCTAACAAACCGGTATTTTTTGCCGCAATAATTTTTCCGGCATCGCTGATCATCAACGTCTCATAAGGCTCATTTTTTAGTATGAAATTCAGATAGTCCTGTTTTAGGCTTATGACAATAACGCCCAAAGGTTTTTGCGTAGTTCCGATACCCCGGATCATTCTAACCAGGCATAAGCGCTCTTCCTTTGCCTCTTGATCATAAATATAATGAAAGTTAATCCTCCCGTTTTCTTTCACTGCCTGCTGAAACCAGTACAGGTTCGAGATCGTACTTGTAACTTTTATAAGTGGTCCGCCATCCAGCATGGTTTCATTGAAGGAATAAAGTTTTATATCATTGATTTCTCTGTTGAAATAGGTGATATAATTGTTGAATTCCCTGTATTGGAAATAAGCATCTACTACTTCCCAGGTAGAGTTATACTTTTTCAGCAAAAGGTTTTCCAGGTTCTGGTCCAGCTGCGACCGGTCGGACACATCGATCACCAGCTTTAAAACATCATTCAGCCGGGTATGGATTCTTTCAACATTCACCGATGCTTCGTTAATGGACCGCTCGATTACCATATCCTTCATTCGATATGTGAGTATCAACCCTATCAGCAGTACCGGTAAAAGAACAACCAAAACATAAGATAACAAAAGTTTCTTACTTATGCTGATATTATTAAAACTTTTATATATATGAAATCGCTTCATTTTACATACACCCGCAGAATACATATTTGTTCTATATATATGCCGCTTGATGGATGCTTAATAAAATTTCCCTAAACCGACGCTTATCTTCCTCTCATTGAGGACGCGGGGACGGCAGACTGTGTGAAAAGTAACTCCGTTAATTAACATAAATCCATAAATATGGTATAATTACAATAACGAAACTAAAGAAAAGGGTGGATTTATGGGCTATATAGAAGGTCAAGATAGAAATCAGATAATACTTTTTCCGGAAAGCATTGATGATTATATAAGTGAGGACAGTGTTGTTCGTGTCATAGATGAGTACGTAGAACAGCTTGACATGGAGGAACTAGTCTTTAAGAAAGCAATCTGTGCTCCCACAGGCAGGCCGCCATGTAGTCCGAAAGATTTACTTAAACTTTATCTCTATGGTTACCTCAATAGGATACGATCATCCCGTAGGCTTGAACATGAGGCTACAAGAAATATTGAAGTGATTTGGCTTTTAAAGAAACTGAAACCTGATTTCAAGACAATCGCCGATTTCAGGAAGGATAACAAAAAGGCTTTAAAATCAGTTTTCAGGGAATTTACCAAACTGTGCGACGAATGGGGGTTGTTTGGTAAGGAACTGGTGGCCATCGATGGTTCAAAGTTTCGTGCATGTAATTCCAAAAGGAACAACTACAGTGAAAAAAAGCTGGAAAGGCATATTAAATATATCGACGAAAAGATTGATAAATACATGCAGGAGCTGGATGAAGGCGATATTGCTGAAGTTCATGACCGGAAGCCCACTGCTGGTGAAATTAAGGAAAAACTTAAGGAACTTCGTGAACGTAAACAAAAATATGAAGGGTATAAAAAGCAGCTTGAAGAAGCCGGCGAGAATGAGATATCCACCACCGATCCAGATGCCCGGCTTATGTGCAACAACAATAATAATGTGGATGTAAGTTACAACGTTCAGACAACTGTAGATTCCAAGCATAAATTAATTGTAGATTTCAAGGTTACACAGAAGCCGAATGACCTGGGTGAACTGGATAATATGGCCCTTAGGACAAAGAAGTTGTTTGGCGGGAAAGACTTTGAGGCGTTGGCTGATAAAGGCTACTACAAGGCTGAAGACCTTAAGAAATGCGTAGAAAACGGAATTACTCCCTATGTAACCAAGCAGATATATTCCAACGGGACGGGAGACAAAGACTTTTACGCTGACCAGTTCCAGTATAAAAAAGAACACAACATATATATTTGCCCTGCCGGAAAAGAACTTCATTATGCAAAAGACAGGAAAACCAAGGAAAAGGGCCGCATATGGCCGTCACGAAATGTGTTTTCACACAGTCTGCCGTCCCCGCGTCCTTATGTTAAGCTTCAGGAGTTTTATGATTCACCTCCCTGTATTGTCCCGGAGTAATCCCTTCATACTTTTTGAATACCCTTATAAAGGCATTACTGTCGTAGTAACCTACAGTTTTGCCTATGTCGCTTATGCTCAAATCCGACTCCTGCAGAAGCCTTCTTGCCTTTTCCAGCCGGATTGTATTTATATAATCCAGGATTCCTTCACCTGTGCTTTGTTTTATCAGTTTTGAGAGATAAGTATGCCCTACATCAAATCTTTCAGCAAGCATATTGAGGCTCAGAGCAGGATCCTTGTAATTATCCTTGATAAACCTCTTCAGCTCCTCCATCAGATTGCTGCTGCTCCTTTTCCTTGTTTCGATATAGTCGCATACTTTTCTCAATATTTCTGTAAGCCGCTGCTTCATATCATGTATGTTTTCACAACCCAGGAGCTGGTCTGCGGGATTGATTTGGTCGATAAAAAAACTATCACAAACTATACTTATTTCATCCATGGTTTTGATCATAGTGCTGATAAGATTGAACATCAAGCATCTGGTCATCTGTACCGAAAGACGTCCTTTTGTAAAATTGTCCTCAAAGACCTCATCCAGTATATCCTTTGCTTTACTAAAATCGCCTGCCTTGATGCAGTTGATTAATTTCTGTTCTGTTTCAAGCTTATAGCAGTAGCTGGAACTACTGCTTTTTGTTGCTCTTATGGCTTCATAGCTTATAATACTCTCTGTTCCCATGATCATCTTGTACTCCAGTGCCTCAAGAGCTTCATTATAGCTTTCGGGAATACCAAAGTAGGTCTCATGAATACTGCCCAGAGACACACTTATATTTATATTGAATTTATTTTCGATAAAACCAAGAGCCTCTCTGGAAATTCTATCCATTTCTTCTTTACCTGTAAGTATTTCCTCATTACTGAAGTTGATTATACAGGCAATGAGCTCATCCATTTCTACAGTATAGCCCATCTGTTTCTGACATGCCAGTTCTTCCACGACATTACTTATTATGAATTGTACCAGCTTCAGCTTTTCCTCAGGGCTTTCCTTGTCCGGATAGGTAAAGAGCCTGGAATAATCCTCGATTGAAAACAGGAGAACTGCAAAATGTTCAGTAGCAAATTGAATATTATAGGTAGATAAAGCTTCATTTATGGATATATTGCTATCAAGCTTCCCCTTTATCAATCTTTGAAGGAAATTAACCCTAAGAGCATTATTCTGTATTTTCAGTTTTTCCTTGATGTTGTCCGTTTCAATAAGAGTCTGGGATATGGCCTCCTTTATAAATTTATATTCATTTAGCTCCCTGTCAGGCTTTAGTCCTGCCTTGCTGGAAAGTATCTGGATAATCTGATTTACCGGGTTATAGTTCCTTTTCGCAATCAGGTAGGCTGCAAAGCTGCCCAGTAAAAGGCATAGAATCAGACTGGCAACGGTCAGGTATTTTACATACTCGGCCTTTTCGCTAAAAACCCTGGATGGTATGACAGTAACATACTTCCAGCCCGTGATATTTGAGGTAATATATGAAACTGTAACCTCTGAGGAATGATTTCCTCTGATCAGCATACCACTGCTTTGGAGCATTTCACCATATCTGACAGGGGGAAGAGGTTCATTGACCTGCATTGCGTTTAGAATGTTGTCGTTTTTATCAATGATATATACAGCACCCTGGTTTATACCTTTAATGTTTTGAACTGCCTTGTAAAGCTTTGTTTCATCCAACAGCACTATGGAGGTGGCTGAAGGCTGAGAGTTTCCCGAGATAGGCAAAGATTGGAGATACCCGATGGTACTGCCAAATGTGCCGTCATTCCTCCGCCTTTCAACTTTCATATACTGTCTGGCATAATGCTTTTTGAGGGATTCCCGCCAGGCATTATAGGTTAGGCCCTCATGCTTAAAATCGGTTGCAAACAGAGTTTCTGTTTCAGCAGCTCCAGTCGATTTCAAGCCCAAATCCATATAGTTAAAAATCACATAAAAGCCCTCAATATTTGAAAGCCCGGTGGTATACAGGTTGATTTCCTTCAAAACCTGCATAATAGTATAGGAATAAGGCTGCTGCATATTAATCTTAGTAGAAAGGAATGTTTGCATATTAGGATTCAAGGCAATTTGTATGCCCAATGATTCTGCCTCCCGCAGTTGGTCATCAATAACGCTCTGAAGCTGACTGAGCATGACTGAGTTTACCCTGTTGATCTCTTTTCTCAGCACATTGATGGATTCAAAGTACACAATAGCACTTATCACTACCGGAATCAGCAATATAAGAATATAAGAAACAAGCCAGTTAAAAACAACTCCCTGCATCTTATGATGCATCCTCATCCTGAACAAAGGTACCACTCCGCCTCTATGTAAGTATCGTGAGAATATTGTAACACAGCTTCAAAAGGAATGACATATTTTTGTTTATCTTTTATATATGATTATATCTCATATCGGAAGCACAAAATCCAAAGGAGAGCTTTGTCGGCTCTCCTTTGGATTTTGCCTATAAAGTAGAGTTATCTCCCCACTACATAGTCAATAGCTTCGATTAGCAGTTCAGCAAAAGCCGCATCAATCTTCTTTCCCTTTTGCGCCATTGTCTCATTTTTCAAAGCATTAAGTCTGTTTACATCGGAATTTTCGTTCTGCTTTTCCGGCTGATCTTGTTTTAGCTTTGCATGCAGGCTGTTATATATACCTTTATCCGTTATATAGCCCTTGATATAACCCAGGTCAAGCATGGTAATTAAGTCTGACTCTTCTATGATTATTTCAAGCGGGTAGGTCTTTTCTACTCTATTTCCAGCCCGATCCTCGGCTTCCACCTTTATGGTATGGATACCTAGCTTCATAGAAAGTGGCTCTATTACTATCTTTTCAGTAGACTCTACTCCATCAAGCAGTATTCTTGAATATTTCAGCCCGCTTTTGCTGTCACTGATACTAAAGTATACTTCCTCTTGCACCGTCTGTTTCATGGTTAAAGGTCCGGACTGGGTTATAACAGGAGCTTCCTGGTCATACCGCGGATCACATATGCTAAGCTTGTGAATGTTCACCTCAGCAATATTATTCCAACGGTTTGCATTGCTGCCGTGCCCAAGTATCCTTACATATTTTGCTCTCTTCATCTCCGGGAAGTCATATCTTACAAGATCAGCGGCAGTTCCCGAGGTCTGTACTCCAGACAGGACTTCTTCCCAATGTTCTCCATCCTCTGATAGGAGAATATCAAACATATATTTTCTTTCATTCCCCCGGAAGTATGCAATAGATATACCTTCCACTACTTGCTCTTCACCGATGTAATATTGTATCCATTGATCGCCTTCTGCCGCCCATCGAGTTATCAGATTGCCATCCATCGAATTTTCAGGCCAGTTACCCTCCTGAGAAGTGCTTGCAGTGATTCCTTTATCAGACAACAGTTCGATATAATAGCTGTTTTTGATATCCGCATTTGTTTTAGAAGTTACTGTTACCTTTGCAAGGCCTGGGAGAGCGTCAGGAAGCTTTACATCCGCATTGAGATCCGGATCACTTGCTTTTGCCTCTACTGTTGGTACTGAGGTGGTTCCATAGGGCAGGATTACCCTGTAGGTTTTATCATATTTATTAAAATTCTGCACTGGCGTTCCTGCTACCGACAGCCCATCGATCAATAATAGACTTTCCTCTTGAACCTTCCAGTTATCAAGACTAACTACAGCCGGCTTATCTTTCGGTATTTCGTCAGTGCTCATGAGAGGAACCATTCTAACAGCAAGATTCACATCCAGAGCATTTTCAATGTGTACAACCAACTTTCTTATGCCTGAGTTCGGCTGTTGATCAGCTACCGGTGAGGTTGGCAGCGGTACGGCATCCATCACTGAAAATCTTCCTTCCTCACTGAGGAGCTGAACATAAAGCCTCTTGCCCTGATTGCCGAGTACGGCTGATTTTCTATCCGCACTGATCTCTATAGCGGAGTCAGTATGCATAAACCACCAATAGTCGGAAGGTTTCCTGTTTCTTACCTCATCCTGTACCAGCAGTTCTGTTTTGTTATTGGCCAGGAATAATCCCCTCTTTGCCGAGAAGGCATCCTTATTATAGGTTTCACTTAAATCTATAATGGACAGGGCAGCCGTCTGGTTTGAATTGGTTTCAAACTTTTCAATCTTCGCTCTTGCAAATACATTCTGGTCAGGGTAATTTCCTGGATTGATTACGAAAGTATTATGCCCTTCTGCTCTCTTCCTGTAATATTTCCATCTTCCTCCGGATACTCCCATTTCCCAGTAGCCTGGAGCGTTATAGTTCCCTGCTCCCAAATCTACAGCCCATCGTACTCCGTAGGCATCATATACAAAGGATCCTTCATCCAGATCTCCATGAGGAAATTGATTATAGCCGCCTTTAAAGCCTAAAAAGGTTCCTTTGCTGTCATACCAGTTGCTGCGCATGGTTCCAACTTCTACATAGCCAAATTTTTTGTCCAATTTCTCCGGCGGGGCATCCGCGTTATATTTTTCCAATCCGGGATACCATAGCATGCTCATGGGGTCTCCCGTATCCGTCCCGGACACTCTATGAGTCCAGTAGTAGGAAGGGTTATTGTATCTTGTTCCAAACCAGAGCATGATGGGTGATCTTACGATCCCTGCGCCTGCATCGGCAAAGTTATAGCTTCCTACTGCTCCATTATTGTATATGGGAAAATCTGTAGTTATGCCCATGCATGGTAACTCTGATAGTCCATAGTCTGTACCCAGGGCCTGAAACATTGATGATAACATATAGACTGTATAGCTTGTTCCATAATCCCAGTAACCCGGGCCTTCATTCCACGCACCATCCGGCTTATACTCCGAAAGCATATACGGTAAACCCTTTACTGCATTTTCAAGTATAGCAGCGGCTATACCTTCGATTGCTGGATCTATATCTGTTTCATCTCCTACCGCCAGTGCTCCTACAGCAAGACCTCCATTGCATACTCCATTCCAGTTGTTAACTCCTTTTGTCCACCACTCGCCTTTGTTGTACGCGTTAATTCCCGGTATCAGTCCCTTTTCCTTTATTGATTTTACTATGAAGCTCTTTCTGTCAGGACTCCAGTAATCGTACAGCCAGTCATAGGCCGTGCCGAAAGCATTTGTCATCTCTGCGGTATCCAGGAAATGCCGGGAAGAATTCCAGTCTTGGAAATTCCCTGCTTTATCCAATTCTGTCCATAACCTCTCTGCATATCTGCTGTCTCCTGTCATCCGATAAGCCATGGACAGGTATCTTGTTCTTCTTAAAACCTCCCTGCTTACCTCTAAAAGTCTGAGTCCGTCCGGGATTTCATATTCCTTCGGCGGTTGAGTGAGTAATGTATCGGAAACAGCCTTAACATTATTGAACCATCTGGTGATATATATATCATTGTTTTCCAGCAAGAACTTCAAATGATCAAAGGTCTCTTTTCCCGCATTAATTCTGGGATGCAATTGATTTGCACTCACCGACTTCAGTGTATTTATCATCTTCTGCCCCTGGGTAGCTATGAATACATTCACCGTATAAAGTGATGATCCGCCTTTATTGTCGCCTGCAGCTACCACAAAGCGATCCTCTCCTGTGCTATCCTCATTCGCTTTATATGTGAAATCTCCTTCCGGAGTCAAAGTTACCGTTCCCTTTGATGGACTGCTGCTTATGACATAAGCAATACTATCCTTATCTGTATCAGTTGCTGCAACTTTACCGTTTACAGAACTCCCCTGTACAACTCCTACAGTGGTTTCTCCAGAAGCTGGAGCATCATTTACTGTATTAACAGTAATTGTAATATCATAAAGCCCTATTCCTCCAGCACCATTTACGGCTATTACTTTAAATTTATCGGTTCCATAGAAATCCTTGTTTGGAGAATACTGAAAGCCTCCATTGCTATCTACTCTAGACAACCCATTAGAGGCGTATTCAAATACACTATAAGTAAGAGCATTTCCATTTGCATCCGTCTTATCCAGAGTACCATTGATGGTTCCATCTTCATCCACAGAAAAACTGAAGGTCTTAGGTGGTAAAGTCTCCATCTCCGTATTGGAGACATAGACTAAGAACTTCTGAGAAAATCCGCTTTCCTCCGTAGTAGCAGTAATGGTCGTGTTACCTTCAGCAATTCCGGTGATCACTCCTTCAGATACAACTGCAACACCTGGGTTATCTGAAGTCCAAAGGATTCCTTGATTGTTTGCATTTGCAGGAATGACACTTGCAGCAAGATTCAGGTTATCACCCACCTTGACAATGCCAAATTTGGATGAAAGCTCCAAGCCTGTCACAGGAATGTACTCCATCGCCTTTGCATCATCTATCCAAACGATACCTGTTCCCGTTTCAAACATAACTTCTACTCTTACATTGCTGGCATTGGTTGGAACACTTATAAGCAGTTCCTTATAAGTCCAGTCATTCGTACCTGTCATTCTTGAAGTCGGCCCATTGCCTATATAAGTTGAACCATTATAATAGAAAGTTCTGAAAACAACCCCATTGGACGAAACATTCTGTGTTTTTATCCATATCCCCACCTTATAGTTCCGTCCGGGAGTAACGGCTACTCCACCTTTTACAGATACATCCGTTCTGGAGGATTTTGTCTGATCAATTTTTACCGAATTCATCCCGCTATGGTAGACAGCCGTATCAACAGATACTACACCTCCAGCTGTGGCAAACCACACACCCCACCCAGCCGGTGCAATGCTATTTTTCCACGCCGGGTCATTCACTGTTTGTTCAAACCCCGGGTTCGGAATCAAATTGCTCTGGGTTTCACCGGATGCATTCACAGTCCTTTCTGAAAAAGGCATGATTCCCGAAATAGTACTTGCTAAAACAAAGAAAACCAGGAAAACACTAATACATTTTTTCACTACCAATCACTCCTTTTTGAATCATAACATATTCATAATGTCATCCATATTTACTAATTTCCGACAAAATTACCAAAGAATAAAGCCTTAATTCTTCAAACCTCTAAAACATTAACCAGACTGATACGTGTCGCAACTACCCCTTTACAGCACCTACCATTACGCCTTTTACAAAATATTTCTGCAAAAAGGGATATACAAAAAGGATGGGCAGTGTAGCCACCATAATTGTCGCAAATTTGATACTCTCCCCTACCGAAGCTTTATCGGTAGTACCAACACTTGCCACCATGTTGTCGGTATTATTCTGTACTAGGATCTCCCTCAGTATCAACTGCAGCGGATACATGGACCTCCTTCGGATATACAGCATAGCTCCAAACCACGCATTCCAATGCCCTACCCCATAGAACAGAATCATAACCGATATGACAGGCATGGAAAGAGGCAGAACAATTCTGAACAGCACTGTAAAATCTGTTGCTCCATCCATCTTGGCTGATTCTTCAAGGCTATCGGGAATTCCCAGAAAGGATGTTCTCATGACTATCAGGTTGTAGGTTGAAACAGCACCGGGAATAATAAGTGCCATAAGGCTGTTCCCCATATGCAACGTATTGTTCACAAGAAGATAGGATGGAATCATGCCGCCGCTGAAAAACATTGTAAAGATTATCAGAAACATCATGGGATTCTTCCACAACAGGTTTTTCCTTGACAGGACATAGGCACCCAAAGCTGTCATAATTACATTGAAAGCAGTTCCCAGGACTGTAACGATGATGGTTATTTTATACCCTGAGGAAATGTTTGGATTTTTAAAAACCAGTTGAAATGCCTCAAAATTTAAGCCCTTTGGTGTAAACAACATGCCCTGGCGGGCAATCAGTTCGTTGGAATCGCTGATGGAGGCCATAGCTACATGCCAGAAGGGGTACAACATTGAAAGCATAAGTATCACCATGAACACTGTGTTAAAAACATCGAATACCTTTTCTCCATTACTTTTTTTAATTGCCATAGATATGCCTCCTCACCACAAGCTGTGCTCACTGAACCTCTTGCTGATCCAGTTGGATAACAGCAGCATTGCAAAGTTTATTGCTGAATTAAATAATCCCACAGCGGTACTAAAGCTGAACTCAAAGCCTCCTTGAAGACCTTTCCTATACACAAAGGTTGAGATTACATCGGCTGTATCATAAGTATTGGCATTGTACAGCAGCATGATCTTTTCAAAACCCACTCCCATAATATGTCCAAGCCTTAGAATCAACAATATCACAACAGTAGGTAATAACCCGGGCCAGGTAACATGGATCAGTTGCTTCCATCTGCCCGCACCATCAATTGTTGCAGCCTCATACTGCTCATTTTCAATTGCAGATAATGCCGCCAGGTATATTATTGAACCCCAGCCAACTTCCTGCCATACTCCGGAGCTGATATAGATGGTCTTGAAAAACTCCGGCTTTGACAGCGGATTTACCCTTTCCATGCCCATGAATACAAGCAGGTTGGTAATAATTCCGTCTCTTGCCACAAAATCATGAATCAGACCGCAGATGACCACTATGGATATAAAATGCGGCAAATAAGTCACCGTCTGTACTGTCTTTTTAAAAAACTTATTCTTTATCTCGTTGACGAGGAGCGCAAGAATAATTGGTGCAGGGAACCCCCACAGCAATGAATAAACTGATATCAATAGAGTATTTTTTAGTACCCTCCAGAAATAGAAGCTCTGGAAAAAGTCGTTAAAATGCTTGAAGCCTACCCAGGGGCTTCCCCAAATCCCCTTGCCTACATTGAAATCCTTAAAGGCAATGATGGCTCCATACATGGGACCATAATGAAAAATCAGGTAATAAGCCAGTATTGGAAGAGCCATGAAATATACATACCTGTTTCTAATAAAATCCTTTACAACTCTCTTGCCGAAGCTGCTACCAGGCACTGCACTTCCAAGACCTTTTACATCTTTGTTAATTACTGCTGTTTCCTGTGACACAAGCGACACCCTCTCTATTCTTTTTTCAGGAGGGAAAATCTTCACTTTCCCTCCTGCTCCTGATGCTACTTTTTGCTCAAATAACGGTCATAGGCAGTCTGTTCGATTTGTATAGCTCGATCAATATTCATTTTTTTAAGTTGTGCGATATATTTGTCAAAGTTATCTATCGATTCAGTACCGGTAATGAATTTGAAGTACATTTCATCTTTAAAAATATTAATATCATTCATTATCTTACCAAATTCATTGTTTTCTTCGGTGGTAAGTGTCACGCCCGGAGGCATGAGGCTTTTCTTTGCATTATCGGCATATTTGGACCACAGCTTTGCAGCTTCCTTCTGCTGCTCGTACTGGTAATACTGCTCCAAATACCTGTCATCCTGATTGCCTACTGTAGGATAATTTGCCCTGGTGTATTTTCCAAGTGCATGTGCCAGCGACAGCTTATCAGGGTTTTTGGTAATCAACTCCGTGTATCTGGGATATCCATTTTCCATTTTGAAGGTTTCTCCCTCGACACCAAAGTTTTTCAGAATATGACCTTCCTGGCTATAGAAATAATCCACCCATTTTGCAGTTTCCTTGGGATACTTGTTTGCAGTAGTAATAGTTATATATCCATAATTGCTTACTTCCCAATCCCTTGGAACGAACTTTGGCTGATCTCCCTTCTTCAATACAGGGAACTGCGCGGCTACAAGATCAAACTTCGGGTTTTTATCCTTCATGGCACTGAGGAAGTTACCCAGGTTACCACCGATATAGCCTATGAAGGCTCCTGTTTTATCTGTCGTAATCTTGGCTTCCCAACTTTTCTGATCGTGGATAATGCAGTCGGGATCAAGCAGGCCTTCCTTGTACCATTTGTTCATCAGCTTGAAGAATTCCTTGTAGTTTGCTTCCGCCGGTCCGTATTTGATCTTGCCATTGTCTATACAGTACCCTATGGTAAGCCCATATGCTCCTACAAATACATGAGTTTGTGATAATATGTTGTTGTTGGGAGTCTGCATAAAGCTTAAGGGTGCTTTCAGACCCTTTTTATCCTTAAACTGTCTTAGCATGTTTTCCCATTCATCAATTGTCTCAGGCACCTGCAATCCCAGCTCATCGAGAAAGTCCTTACGAAGGATTGGTCCGCCGTAAACTCTGATCTTATTCATACTAAGCGCGGGAAAAGAGTAATAAATGCCGTCATCTGACTTCACCATTCTGCTTATATCCACATTGCTGTCCAGAATCTGTTTTAAATTAGGGCTGTTCTTTTCAATTAAATCATTTAGTTTTATGATAAGGCCATCTTCGGCAGCCTTTTTCCTATCACCCGGATAGAGATTCCAACCTCCTTCAATTATGTCTGGAAGATCTCTCGATGCCACCAATACCCCAAACTGGTCCTTAGCCTGTCCTACCGGGGGATGTCTGAATTCAATACTTATATTGGTCCTTTTCTCCATTTCCTTATAAAGAAGCACCTCACTGAGATCCTTTACAGCGCTGGAAGCGTTTGGATTCATATCTGCCCAGTATGTCAATTTTATGGGCTTGTCAACGATTTTTGCCCCTGAGGTTTGTGAAGACGGTTGTTGTGTTTCAGCCTGCTTACCCTGTTCTGTGGTAGCTTTGCTGCAGGCAGCAACCAGACTTGTTAGCATCACTACTGCTATGATCCTGGAAAATGCTATGATCAGTTTTTTATTCATTTAACCCTTCCTCCTATACAATTGAGTTGTGAGGGCCCCTCTGTGATATCATTATAAGGAGAACAGGGCTTCGAAGTAAATCTTAAATTTTTGATTGATATTAAAAAGTTGTATTTTTTAGAATATTGAATTGTTGCAGGATATTTAAAAGTTGCATTTATTGGATAATTAATTTTTAGTAGCTCTTCTGCCTGAGCCATAGTTCTAGGAGACATTTCTGTCTTTACCGATAAATAGTACCACTTTTCTTTTTCATATTGCATCAAAGGTTCCACTATAAAATTTGTCACAGTTCCCGTTCCATCCCAAAATTAAACAAATAAGCAGCACAAATAGCCCTGTATCTGCATACAAGGCTAGATTTATATTATCTATATTTTTTTGTAAATCAGATCAGAGAGGAAAACGCTGTACGGTATTTTTCATTCCTTATTGGCCTTCCTGGGCATGCCCGGTGCCAGGCACCTAAGTTATTAAGTTACTCACTAAATAGATGATTGCTGCATCCGATAGCTTGATATTCTGACCAATTTCTTTGTATGTATAATTCAGCTCAAG
>ENA-OFCE01000194-OFCE01000194.1-metagenomes-genome-assembly--contig:-NODE-194-length-43137-cov-5.415881_pt1 | contig 43137 bp, 46 predicted proteins | sample MGYA00153388_OFCE01 | MGnify analysis MGYA00153388 | reverse complement strand
CGCCGCCACCAGAAAGTGATCGAGGAAGCCCCCGCGCCGGGTATGGACGAAGCGACCCACGCGCAACTGTGCGACACCGCCGTCCGCGCGGCGAAGGCGGTCGAATATGTCGGCGCGGGCACGATCGAGTTCATCGCCGATGCCAGTGAAGGCCTGCGTGCCGACCGCATCTGGTTCATGGAAATGAACACGCGGCTGCAGGTCGAGCATCCGGTGACCGAGGAAGTGACCGGGCTCGACCTGGTCGAGCAGATGATCCGCGTCGCGGCGGGGGAGAAATTGTCGTTCGCGCAGGACGATGTGAAGCTCGATGGCTGGGCGATTGAAAGCCGGGTCTACGCCGAGGATCCGTATCGCGGGTTTTTGCCGAGCACCGGGCGGCTGATTGTGTATCGGCCGCCCTTCTCCAGCAGTGCTCCGGCGAAGGCCGGAGCGTTGGCCGGCCAAAATGTCGCGCTCGAACCAGCGCTCCGGCCTTCGCCGGAGCACGAGAGTATGCGCACCCGCGTAGACGACGGCGTGATCGAAGGCGGTGAGGTGTCGATGTTCTACGACCCGATGATCGCCAAGCTGGTGACCTGGGCACCGACCCGCGCGGGCGCGATTGCGGCGCAGGTGGAGGCGTTGGACTCGTTCCAGATCGACGGGGTGGCGGACAATATCGACTTCCTGTCGGCGCTGATGCAGCACCCGCGCTTCGCCGCTGGAGCGCTGACGACCGGGTTCATCGCCGAGGAATATCCCGACGGGTTCCACGGCGCGCCGGCGGACGAGGAGTTGCTCGGCGATCTGGCGGCGATTGCGGCGATCGTCGAGCTGACGGTCGATACGCGCGCGGCGTTGATCGACGGGCAATTGGGCGAGCCGCAATTCCCCGAAGCGATGCAGATCGTCCGGCTCGCGGGCCGCGATTACGAGGTGACCGTCACGCCGCACGAGGGCGGCAATCTGGTCAGCATCGACGATGGCGAAGAAATGGACGTGGTCGGCGACTGGGCGCCGGGCGAGCGCTTGCTGACCGCCCAGATCGACGGGCGCAAGCGCGTGGTCCAGGTCGCGCGCAAGGGGCGTGGGTGGCTGCTGACGACGCGCGGCGCCGCGCACCAGGCGACGGTCATGGCGCCGCACATTGCTGCGCTGACCCGCCACATGATCGCCAAGGTCGCGCCCGACATGTCGCGCTTCCTGCTCGCGCCAATGCCGGGGCTGCTGACCCGGCTCGAGGTCAAGGTCGGCGACACGGTCGAGGCCGGTCAGCCGGTCGCGGTGGTCGAGGCGATGAAGATGGAGAATATCCTGCGCGCGGAAAAAGGCGCGACGGTGAAGAGCGTGTCGGCGGGGGTCGGCGACAGTCTGAGCGTCGACCAGGTGATCGTCGAATTCGAATAGGAACGTTGGCCGCATGCCGACCGTTGGGCGGGCATGTCCGATAGAACTCCCGATCCGATCCGCGGCCTTGCCGCCGGCATTGCCGCTGGACTTGTGGCCAGCCTGGCGATGAACCTGTTCCAAAAAGCGTGGGCGGCGGCGCTGCCGATGCCGGGCGACGAGGACGATCCGGCGACGGTCAAGGCGGCGCAACGAGTCAGCCGCGCGGCGACCGGCGAGTATTTCGCGAACGAGAACAAAGAGGCCGCCGGGGAAGCGATTCATTATCTGTTCGGGGCGGTGCTTGGCGGTGCGTACGGCTTGCTTGCCGAATATCGGCCCGAAGTCACGAAAGGCTATGGCACGTTGTTCGGCTTGGGATCGGCGATATTCGATGAGGTTGCAGTCCCCGCCGCGGGTCTGAGCAAACCGCCGACCGACTTCCCCGCCGCGACCCATGCTTATGCGCTGGTATCGCATAGCGTGTTTGGCGGGGTAGCCGAGGCGACGCGGCGGCTGCTGCGCGTGGACTAGCGGCCCCGCAACTCCACGCGGCGCAGCTTGCCGGTGGCGGTTTTCGGCAATTCATCGACGAAGGTGATTTCGCGGGGGTATTTGTAGGGGGCGATGTGGTTCTTGACGAAGGCCTTGAGCTTGTCGGCTAGCTCATCGCTCGCCTCGGCGAAATCGGCGAGGACGACGAACGCTTTGACCTTCTGGCCGCGTTCGGGGCAGGCGGCGCCGATGACCGCGCATTCGGCCACCGCGTGGTGCGCGAGGAGGGCGTTTTCGACTTCGGGCGCGGCGATGTTGTAGCCCGAGCTGACGATCATGTCGTCGCTGCGCGCCACGTACCAATAATAACCGTCGTCATCGCGGCGGAAGGTGTCACCGGTGATGTTCCAGCCGTCGGCGACATAATCCGACTGTCGCGGGTCGGCGAGGTAGCGGCAGCCGGTCGGGCCCTTGACCGCGAGGCGGCCTTCGCCATTCACATCGGGATCGAGGATGGTCGCTTCGAAGCCGGGGACGACGCGGCCGGTGCTGCCGGGGCGGATCGCGGCGCCGCTTTCGGAGATGAAGATGTGCATCATTTCGGTCGCGCCGATGCCGTCGACGATCGCGAGCCCGGTGCGGTCGTGCCACTCCTGCCACACCGATTGCGGGAGATGCTCACCGGCCGAGACGCAAGCCTTGAGCGAGGCTCTCGCGCTGTCGAGCTGGGGCAGCGCGAGCATCGCCTTGTAAGCAGTCGGTGCGGTGGCGAGGTGAGTGACCCCGAACTTGGCGATGGCATCGAGCATCGTTGGCGGACTGGCATGCTCGAGGGTCGCGGTGGCGGCGCCGAAGCGGAGTGGGAACAATAGAGTCGCGCCGAGACCAAAAGTGAAGGCGATCGGTGCCGAGGTGAGGACGATGTCGCCCGGCTTCATCGGCAAGTGCGTTTTGGCGAAGGTGTCGCACGGCGCGAGGACATCGCGGTGGAAATGGACGCAGCCCTTTGGGGATCCGGTGGTGCCGCTGGTGAAGGCGATCAGTGCGGGATCGTCGGCGGCGGTGTCGAACGGGGGCAACGGCTCCAAATCGGCGATGCGGGTCTCGAGTTCGCCGTTGCCGAAGTCGCCATCATATTTGATGAGATGCTTGATGAAGCGGGTCTGCTCCATCGCTTGGCGGAAGTCGCCGATGTAGCGGCTGTCGACGACCGCGTGGCTGATTTCGGCGCGGTCAATGATTGTGGCGATCTCGCCGGGGCGGAGCATTGGCATGGTGGCAACCGCGACTCCGCCGGCTTTGAGCACCCCAAGCCACACTGCGAGTATCATATGATTGTTGGGTCCGCGGAGCAGGACGCGGTTGCCGGGGATAAGCTTTTCTTCGACCAGCAGGCGGGCAATTTTGCCTGATATCTCATCCAGTTGGCGGTAGGTCCAGTGGCCACGGGCGTTGATCACCGCGAGGTCGTCGGGCTTGCCGCCCTTCAATAATTCGGCGGCGGCGTTGAGGCACTTTGGGTAATCGAGCAGGAGGAAGTCTGGCAGTTGATCCGCCGCCGGAAGTCGGTCTTCGACGAACCCATCACGCATCACTCGGGCACCACCGCCGTCGCCTCGATCTCGACCAGTGCCGACTGATTGACCAGCCCTGCAACCTCGACCAGCGCCATCGCCGGATAATGATTGCCCATGATGCTTTTCCAGATCGGAACGAGCTCGTCGCGCAGTTTGAGATATGCCGGACGGTCGGTGATGTAGACCGTCATGCGGACGACATGCTCGGGCTTCGCGCCGCCCTCGGCGAGGATCGCGACGATGTTTTTCAGGACTTGCTCGAACTGGAGGTCGAGGCGGTGCGAGACCATCATTTCGCGCTCGTCCCAGCCGATCACCCCGGCGGTGTAGATGGTGCGCCCGCTGGCGCTGATGCCGTTGGAATAACCCTTGGGCCGCGGCCAGCCGGGGGGTTGGAGGATGTTCATGATCGATGCTCCTTCAACAAATCGCGGGCGATAATCACGCGCTGCACTTCGGACGCGCCTTCGTAAATGCGCAAGGCGCGGATTTCGCGGTAAAGGCTTTCGACGACCGCCCCCTTGGTGACGCCGACCCCGCCGTGAAGCTGGACCGCCATGTCGATCACCTTCTGAGCGGCCTCGGTGGCGTGAAGCTTGGCCATGGCGGCGGCGCGGCGGTTATCGTCGCCGGCGATCTCGGGCTTGTCCTGCGCCCAAGCGGCGCGGGCGATGAGCAAGGCCGAGGCGTCGATCGCGAGTGCCATTTCGGCGAGGTTGGCCTGGGTGACGGCATTGTCGGCGAGGGTGGCGTCGCCGAGCTTGCGCGACGTCGAGAAAGCGATCGCTTCGTCGAGCGCGCGGCGGGCGAACCCGAGCGCGGCGGCGCCGACGGTCACCCGGAACAGGGTCAATGTCTGCATCGCCACCTTGAACCCCTCGCCGGGGAGCCCAAGCATGGCCGAGGCAGGGAGGCGGACGTCGGTTAGCGTGAGCCGGGCGAGCGGGTGGGGGGCGATTGCGTGGATCCGCTCGGCGACCTCGAGACCCGGGGTGCCGCCGGGCAGGATGAAGGCCGAAATTCCGCGCGCGCCGTCGGCTTCGCCGGTCCGCGCGAACAGGGTGATGACGTCGGCGATCTGGCCGTTGGAGATGTAGGTTTTCTCGCCATTGATGACGTAATCGTCACCATCGCGAGTGGCGGTGGTGGAGATGTTGGCGGCGTCGGACCCGGTGGCGGGCTCGGTCATGGCGAAGGCGGCGATCGACTGGCCGGACGCGACCTGCGACAGATATTGGGCGCGCTGGCGGGCGGTGCCGAACAGGCTGATCGCGCCCGATCCAAGGCCCTGCATGGCGAAGGCGAAATCGGCGAGACCCGAGTGATAAGCGAGCGTCGCGCGGGCGATGGCGAGGCTGCGCACGTCGAGCGCGCCGTCGGCGATGGTCAGCCCGAGAAACCCCGCCGCGCCGAGTTTGGCGACGAGTGCGCGGACTTCGGCTTCGACGTCATCGGAGTGGGAAGCGATGAGGTTGGCGGCGGCCCAGGTTTTGAGCTCGCGCGCAAGCTGGCGGTGGCGGGTGTCGAAGAACGGCCAGTCGAGATCGAGGCCGGTCATCACCAAGTCGTCGCCCCCGCGAAGGCGGGGGTCCCGCTTCTTTCGTCCTGCGCGGAAAGGAGAAGCGGGGTTCCCGCTTTCGCGGGAATGACGAGGTTTCGCTCAGTCACCCTTGAACTCCGGGCGGCGCTTGTTGGCGAAGGCGTGGTAGGCGCGGCGGAAGTCGTTGGTTTTCATCAGCTCGGCCTGGACCTCGGCCTCCATGTCGAGCGCGGTTTCGATCGATTCGTGCCATTCGGCGTCGAGCTGCTGCTTGGTCACCGCGTGGGCCAGCGACGGGCCGCGCGCGATCTCGTGGGCGAGAACTTGCGCGTCGGCCAGCGGGTCGTTGGCGAGCCGGTTCCAGAAGCCCCAGCGTTCGCCTTCGACCGCGGTCATCGACCGGCCGGTGAACAACAGTTCCGCCGCACGGCCGTGGCCGATGATCCGCGGCAGGATGGCGCACGCCCCCATGTCCGCCCCCGACAGGCCGACGCGGCTGAACAGGAAGGCGGTGGTGGCAGACGGCGAGGCCAGGCGGATGTCGCTCGCCATCGCCAGGATCGCGCCGGCGCCAGCGCACACGCCATCGACCGCGGCGATGATCGGTTGCGGGCAGGCGCGGATCGCACGGACCAGGTCGCCGGTCATGCGGGTGAACTGGATCAGCCCGCTGTCGTCCATCTTGGTCAGCGGGCCGATGATCTCGTGGACGTCGCCGCCCGAGCAGAAATTGCCGCCCGCGCCGGTGATGATGACGCATTTGACCGACGGGGTCTGGCCAAGCTCGAAGAACAAATCGCGGAGCTCGGCATAACTATGGAAAGTGAGCGGATTCTTGCGCTCGGGGCGATTGAGGGTGACGGTGCCGACGCCATCCTCGAACTGCCACAGGAAGTGCGACGGGGTCAGGCTGTAGGGGTCGATGCTCATGCGCTGGTGCCGCCGTCGATGGTGACCGACGCGCCGTTGATCGAGCCGCTCAGCGGGTGGCACAGGTTGAGGATGGAGGAGGCGACTTCCTCCGCCGTGATCAATCGCCCGTGCCCGTTGAGCGCGGCCAATGCGGCGAGTGATTCGTCATCGCTGCGCTTGGTCACGCGGCTGATCCGCGCGGCGCTGTCGTCGACCATCGGGGTGGCGACGAACGACGGGCAGATGGCGTTGACCGTCATTCCGGTCTTGGCGAATTCGAGCGCCAGGCTTTTGACCAGCCCGATCACGCCATGTTTGGACGCGACGTAGGGCGCGGCATAGGCCCCGCCCTGAAGCCCGGCGACCGAGGCGATGACGATCAGCCGTTTGTCGGGACCGTCAAGCAGGTCAGGGATCGCGAGCTGCGCCCCGTCGAACACCGCGGTGAGGTTGGTGGCGATGATCGCATCGAACGTGGCGCGCGGGGTGCGCAGGAACGGCGCGCTGTCGCCGATACCGGCGTTGAGGATGACATAATCGAACGGGCCGTTGGCGGCGCGGGCGGCGTCGAAGGCGGCCTCCATCGCGGCACGGTCGGTGAGGTCGCAGGGGATTGCGGTGCCGCCGGTTTCAGCCGCGATCGCGTCGAGCGGTTCGCGGCGTCGGCCGAGCAAGGAGAGCTTGGCGCCTTCCGCGGCGAGCATCCGCGCGGCGGCGGCGCCGATTCCCGTCCCGCCGCCGGTGATCAGCGCATGTTTGCCCGTTGCGAAACCCATGAGATGTCCCCTCGATGACCAGCACGCAGCTTGGCCGAGGCAAGCAGGGCTGGCAACCGCGCTCATCTGGAAAGCGCGTGGCAAAAGTGTATGTTGATTGAACCGCCCATCACTTTTTGGAGAAACGCAATGAACGCCAACAAGGCCCTGTGGGAAAAAGGGGACTTCACCCAGATCGCCGATTGCATGCGCCAGAGCGGTGCCGAGCTGGTCGACCGGATCGGTATCGGCGCGGGCGAAAAGATCCTCGACCTGGGCTGCGGGGACGGTACCACAGCGCTTCCCGCCGCCGAGCGCGGAGCCCAGGTGACGGGGGTCGACATCGCGGAGAATCTGGTCGCTGCGGGGCGGCGCCGGGCCGAAGCGGCGGGGCTGACCAACATCGATTTCGAAGAGGGCGACGCGAGCAACCTAGAGTCGATCGATGACGGCAAGTTCGACCGCGTGGTGAGCATCTTCGGAGCGATGTTCGCCCCCAATCCAGACAGTGTCGCGAGCGAGATGGTGCGTGTCACCCGGCCTGGTGGGCAGATCGTGATGGGCAATTGGATCCCCGGTGACCCGACCCTGGTGGCGCAGGTGCTCAAGACCAGTGCTGCGTTCACGCCGCCGCCGCCCGAGGGTTTTGTCAGCCCGATGCTGTGGGGGCAGGACGACAAGGTGCGCGAACGCTTCGCCAAGGCGGGAATTCCGCACGATAGGATCATCTGCGAGCGCGACAGCTTCATGTTTCGCCACGATGGTCCGCCAGCCGAGTTCGTCGATCGTTTCACGCGCTTTTACGGGCCGACGATGAACGCGCTCGACGCCGCCGAACAGACCGGGCGGGCAGATGAGTTGCGCAGCGAGCTGGGCCGATTGTTCGAAGCGCATAACCAGAGCGGCGATCCGGGGCGGACCGAAATCCCCGCGACCTTTCTGCGCGTCACCGCGACCAAGCCTGATTGAGGCGCGGGGGCGCGGGCCGCATAAACGCAGTGGGGAACGGGGGAGGATGCGATGCTTCGGAATGTGATGACGGCGTTGACGGCGGCGGGGCTGGCCCTGGCGTCAGTCGGGGCGGAGGCCAGGAGCGGGCAATATCTGTACGTCTTTTCGGGCGACCAGGCGGGCAAGGGGAATGATTTCCTCGCGGTGATCGATGCCGATCCGGAATCGCCCGGCTATGGCAAGTTGCTGGCCGGCGTCGCGACCGACCAAATCAGCATCCGCCCGCACCACACCGAATATGAAATGCCGGCAAGCGGAATGTTGTTCGCCAACGATCACAACGCCAACCGCAGCTTCATCTTCGACCTGCGCGACCCGCTCCATCCCAAGGTCGCGACGACGTTTCGCGATATGGGCGGCTATGCGATGCCGCACAGTTTCCTGCGCCTTCCCAATGGCCATGTGCTGGCCAGCTTCCAGCAACGGCGCGGCATGGACCATGACATGGCGGGCATGCACGACATGGTGGGGATGAGCGGCAAGGAATTGACTGGCGGACTGGTCGAGATTGACGATGGTGGGAAGGTCTTCCGCGCCGTCAGCAATGCCGATCCGGCGCATCCCGACTGGCCATTGCTGCCTTACTCACTGATTCCGCTGCCGAAGATCAACCGGGTGCTGGTGACCAATTCGCCGATGCAGGACGAGCATCTGTTGCAAAGCGTGACCTATCAGCTGTTCCGCCTGTCGGACCTCAAGCTGCTCGGGACCTACAAGCTCGACCCCGGCCCGTCGCTCAGCGGCCATGTCGATCCCGAGGAAGCGCGGATCGGCCCCGACGGCGCGGTCTATATCCAGACCTTGAGCTGCGGCTTGCAGCGCGTGACCGGAATGGAGACCGACCGGCCAAAAGCGGTGATGATCCACCAGTTTCCCGGCTCCTATTGCGGCGTCCCGACGATCGCCGGTCACTATCTGGTCCAGTCGGTCGAAAGCATCGGCGGCTATGTCGTGCTCGACATCGCCGACGGGGCGCGGCCGGTCGAAGTGTCGCGGCTGGTCATCGCGCCCGATTATGCGTCGCACTGGACGGCGTGGGACCCATCGAGCGGGCGGCTGGTGGTGACGTCGGGCAAGGCCGGCGATCGCATGTACGTGCTCAAGCTGGACATGAAGACGGGGCGGCTGACGATCGACGAAGGGTTCCGCGATGCCGACGGCAAGCCGGGTTTGAGCATGGCGGGCAGGCAATGGCCGCACGGCTGGACCGGCGACGGCAAGCCGCACGGCGCGGTGTTTTCGCGCTGAGCGCCGCCTACGGGCTTGGCGTGGCGAACCCGCCATGCCAAGCGCGGGGCGCAAGGAGAGTGACCCGATGAAGACCCGTGCCGCCGTTGCATTCGAGGCCAAACGCCCGCTGGAGATTGTCGAAGTCGATCTCGACGGGCCGCGCTCCGGGGAGGTGCTGGTCGAGATCATGGCGACCGGGATTTGCCATACCGATGCTTACACCTTGGACGGGCTCGACAGCGAGGGGCTGTTTCCGTCGATCCTGGGGCATGAGGGCGCGGGCGTGGTGCGCGAGATTGGCGCCGGGGTGACCGGCGTTGCGGTGGGCGATCATGTCATCCCGCTCTACACGCCCGAGTGCGGCAAGTGTAAAACCTGCCTGTCGGGCAAGTCGAACCTGTGCACCGCGATCCGCGCGACGCAGGGCAAGGGCGTCATGCCCGACGGGACCAGCCGCTTTTCCTACAAGGGGCAGATGCTGCACCACTATATGGGCTGTTCGACCTTTTCCAACTTCACCGTGCTGCCCGAGATTGCGGTCGCCAAAATCCGCACCGACGCGCCGTTCCAGTCGAGCTGCTACATCGGCTGCGGGGTGACTACCGGGGTCGGCGCGGTGACCAACACCGCCAAGGTCCAGCCGGGCGACAATGTCGCGGTGTTCGGGCTCGGCGGGATCGGGCTCAACGTCATCCAGGGCGCGCGGCTGGTCGGGGCGAAGACCATCGTCGGAGTCGACATCAATCCCGACCGCGAGGAATGGGGCCGCCGGTTCGGGATGACCGACTTCCTCAATTCGAAAGGCATTAGCCGCGACGAGATCGTGGCGAAAATCGTCGAGCTGACCGACGGCGGGGCGGATTACAGCTTCGACGCGACCGGCAATACCGAGGTGATGCGGACCGCGCTCGAATGCTGCCATCGCGGCTGGGGGACGAGCATCATCATCGGGGTCGCCGAAGCCGGCAAGGAAATCGCCACGCGGCCGTTCCAGCTGGTGACCGGGCGCAACTGGCGCGGGACGGCGTTCGGCGGGGCCAAGGGGCGCAGCGATGTTCCGGGCATCGTCGACATGTATATGGACGGCAGGATCGAGATCGACCCGATGATCACGCATGTATTGTCGTTGGACGAGATCAATCGCGGTTTCGAGCTGATGCACAACGGCGAGAGCATCCGCGCGGTGGTGGTGTATTGATGTGGCTCCTCCCCCTTGGGGGAGATGGCCCGCGAAGCGGGTCGGAGGGGTCCTGGCCGCACGAACCCTTCCGTCGGCTACGCCGACACCTCCCCCAAGGGGGAGGGGCTAGAGAGTAAGTGACGACGAATTTTGGGAGAGCGAATATGTTCAGTCATGTGATGGTCGGGTCGAACGATATCGACGCGTCGAAGAAATTCTATGATGCCATCTTTACCGCGACCGGCGGCAAGGGAGGGCGGGTCGATCCCAAGGGGCGCATCGTCTACCTCAACAATGGCGGGATTTTCCTCGTCACGCCGCCGATCGACGGCCAGCCCGCGACGCATGGCAATGGGACGACGATCGGCTTTGCGGTCGACGGGCCGGAGCAGGCGCAGGCGTGGGAAAAGGCCGGGGTGGCCGCTGGCGGCACCGCGATCGAGGATCCGCCGGGGGTTCGCTCGGGGATGGGGGTCAACCTTTACCTCGCTTATCTGCGCGACCCGTCGGGCAACAAATTGTGCGCGCTTCATCGGCTGCCCGCGGACGCATGATCGAGACGCTTAGCGAAGTCAGGGCGCACGGCGGGGTGCAGGGTGTTTATCGCCATGCCTCCGCGGTGACCCACACCGATATGATTTTCAGTGTCTTCGTCCCGGGCGGGGCGCGGGGGGCGATGCCGGTCCTGTGGTATTTGTCTGGACTGACCTGCACCCACGCCAATGTCACCGAGAAAGGCGAGTTTCGCGCGGCCTGTGCCGAGGCGGGCGTGATTTTCGTCGCGACCGACACCAGTCCACGCGGCGAGGAAGTACCCGACGATCCCGACGGCCTATGGGACTTCGGGCAGGGCGCGGGCTTTTACGTCGATGCGACCGAAGCGCCGTGGGACCGGCATTTCAACATGTGGAGCTATGTCGCCGACGAGCTTCCGGCAATGGTTGCCGAGCATTTCCCGGCTGACATAAAGCGGCAGTCGATCACCGGCCATTCGATGGGCGGGCATGGCGCGCTGACGCTGGCGCTCCGCCTACCGGGGCGGTTCAGGTCGGTCAGTGCCTTCGCCCCGATCGTCGCGCCGAGCCAAGTTCCGTGGGGCCGCAAGGCGTTGCGGCATTATCTGGGCGAGGATCGCGCGGCGTGGCGCAAGCATGATGCGGTGGCGGCGATCAAGGATGGCGCGCGGGTGGCGGAATTGCTAGTCGATATCGGCCTTGCCGACCCGTTCCTGGAAAAGGAGCTTCGGCCCGAATTGCTTGAGGCGGCCTGCGCCGATGCCGGGATTCCGCTGACGCTGCGGCGGCAGGCGGGGTATGACCACAGTTATTATTTCATCTCGACCTTCATGGCCGACCATGTGCGCTGGCATGCGGAGCGGCTGACGGCATGATCGCCAAGCAGCTGAAATGATCGAAAACCTCGATACCTGGGCTCAGCAGGGCTTGCGCATGGGTGTCGGGCTGGTGATCGGAATGCTGGTCGGGCTCGAACGCGGATTTTCGCTCAAGGGCATGGCCGACGGGCGCCGGGTGGCCGGGGCGCGGACGTTCGCGCTGCTCGGGCTTGGCGGCGGGATCGCCGGATTGCTCGGATCGCTCGGGCAGGGCCTGGTCGCCGCCGTGCTGATGCTCGGCGCGATCGCGATGCTCGCTTTGGCCTACGCGCCGCGGCTCAAGGCCGAGGCCGACGTCACCAGCCCGGTGGCAGCGGTCGCGACGCTGGGCATCGCTTATCTCGCGGGGGGCGGGCTGATCGGGCTGGCGCTGGCGGCGGGCGCGGCGACGGTCGGGATCCTGGCGCTGCGCAGCGAAGTTCACGGCTTCGTCGACCGGCTCGACGAGCGCGACATCAAGTCGCTGGCGCGGTTCGCAATCATCTCCTTGGGCGTGCTGCCGTTCCTGCCCAATGCTTCATTCGGCCCGTATGGCGCGTGGAACCCGTTCAAATTGTGGTGGGTGGTGGTGCTGGTCACCGGTTTTTCGTTCGCCGGCTACATTGCCAACCGGATGTTCGGCGCGCGCCGCGGAACGATCGCCACTGCGCTGATCGGCGGCATCTACAGCTCGACCGCGGTCACCCAGTCACTCGCGCAACGGCTTGGGAGCAAACAGGCGGGGCGCGCCGAGCCGGCCGGGATCGCGCTCGCCACGGCGGTGATGTATTTGCGCGTGCTGGTGCTGGTCGCGGTGCTGGCAGGGCGGATGCTGGTGCCACTGGCGATCATCGTCGCGCCCGCGCTGATCGTGGCGTGGGGCGTCGGCTGGTGGCTCTATCGTCGCGCGCCAACCAGCGACAAGGGCGTGCCCCCGGGCAACCCGATCGCGCTAGTGCCCGCGCTGACCTTCCTCGCCTTCGTCGCGGTCGCAGCAGTGGCGGCGCGCTGGGCACAAGGCGAATTCGGCGAGCAGGGAATCGCGCTGTTGCTGTTTCTGATGGGATCGATGGATGTCGATACCTCGATCGTCACAGCGGGAGGATTGCCGGCAAGCGCGATCGGCAACGAGCTCGCGGCGATCGCCATCGCGGGGACGGTGGTGGCCAATATGACGGTCAAGATCGGCGTGACATTGGCCTATGCGCGCAAGGCGGGGGCCTCGGCGGCAATTGCGCTCGGGGCGAGCACATTGGTGCTGGTGGGGTCGCTGGTGGTGGCGTGGGCGCGGATGTGATCAAGTTGAGAGGTAGGCGTACCACGCGATCAGCAATACCATTCGCGCAGCGAAGCCTGACCCGCTGATCATTGCCAGGAGCATTGCGATCAGCGCCGCAGCGGCACCGGTCGCTGCGCCAAGGATGATCGGATCGACCGATAGACCGGCAGCTGCGGCGGGGATCGCCAACAGGATAGCCCAGGCGATTCCAGCGACAACCAACGTGGCACGGCGCAATGCCGGCGGCATTGCGGTGGTCGCGGTGAGATGGCGCAGACCGCGCGCCTCGCTCCGCCCGGCGTGGCCGCAAAGCCCGAAGATCAGCAGCAACAGGCCCGCCGGGCTGCCGATATGCCGGAAATCGGGGAGCAGGCCGAGCAAGCCGGCGGCGATGGCGAGGTAAACGAACAGTTTTCCCGCACCGATCAGCCGGAATTCCGCCCGTAGCAGGGTCGCCAGCGGGAACCGGCTGGCGGGCGCGGCGGGAGAAGCAGTGATCGCCGGCGGGGGCGGGCCATCGGCAAGTAGTCGGGCGCGCAATGCGGCGAGGCGACGACGGCGCGGCGCGCTGTGCGGGGCGTAGACCAGGCTCGCCACTGCGGTCAAAGCTATGGCGATCGCGACCCAGGCCAAGCGCGAGGAGATGTAGCCCGAGGCACCGATCCCACGTTCCGCATCGAGCGGAACCCGGCCGGGCTTGATCTCGCTCCCGCCAATCGAGAAATCATTGCCGGTGCCAGGCGAACCCGCGACCAGGGGGCGAACGAAGCCGGGATAATCGACCATATTGACGGCAAAGCTCGATGACCGTCCGCCCATCGTGACCGGAATCACCAGCGAGGTCATCCACAAGATGAAGAAGATCAGCTCGCCGAAGCCGCGGCGGCCGAGCGGACGTGAATCGAGGATTTGCCGGAGCGCGGCGAGCCCGATCAGGGCCGGCGCGGCGACCAGCCACAGGGGGAGCGCAATCCACCATGGCTGAAACGGGCCGCTAACGATTTGCCAGCCGAGCAGCCAGCCGGCGGCGGTCAGCGTGGTCAGTGCGGCGAGCAGGACGAGAGCGTCGGCGGCAAATCGCCCGAGCATGATCGCCGGGCGCGGAGCGACGGTAACCTCATCGACCTGCCATGGATTGCAGCGGGTGACGTTGGAGCGGAGATAAAGAAATGCGACCGGCAGTAGCATGGTCGAGACGACGATCCCGAGGCAGACGCCGAGCGTGGCCGAGGTCATGACCGGGAGATGGCCGCCGATCGCGACCTGCATCCCCGAACCGTCGTCGCGCGCGATCATGAAGCGAGCACCGATCGGCGCGACGAGCAGCAACAGCCATAGTCCCCAACTGCGCGAATAGCGGGTGAGGCTGGTAGTCATTTCCGAGCGTGCGACCGCGACCGCGCTCATGTCGGGATGACCTGCCCGCCTTCGACGCGCCAGTTGGCTGCAGCGTGTGCGGTTAGCTGCGCGGAGGCGTGGGTGGTCATGACCACTGAGGCCTTGCTGGCGCGCTCGACGATCAGCGCCTCGATCAGCGCGGCGGTATGGGTATCGAGTTCGGCGGTGGGTTCGTCGAGGATGATCAGCTCAGGCTCACCGAGCAAGGCCTGGGCGAACACCAGCCGGCGGCGCATCCCGCCCGAAAAGGTCGCGATCCGCTGGTTGATGTCAGAATGGAGGTTAATGGCGTGGGTGATCGCGCCGAACTGCGCATCGGCGGCGGCAAGATCGAGCCCCTTGAGCGCGGCCATGTGCATCGCAAATTCACGCGCGGTGAGATCGTCGGGAAGATCGACCGCTTGAGGCGCATAGCCGAGCGCACGGCGGAGGTGGGTTCGAGCGCCGGGAAGCGCGGCGCCTTTCCATGACAATTTGCCGCGGCTGGGCTTTTCGGCGGTGGCGAGGATCCTGAGCAGGGTCGACTTACCGGCTCCGCTTGGTCCGGTCAGGAGCGTGAGCCCCTTCGGGACATGCGTCGTAACCCCGTCGAAGATGGTTTTGCCACCATAAGTCTTGCCGATTGAGTCGAGATGAAGATTGCTCATCCGTGTGTATTAGGCGAGCAACACAGTTGGCGCAAGTGGTGACCCCTACGGGATTCGAACCCGTATTTCAGCCGTGAAAGGGCCGCGTCCTAACCCTTAGACGAAGGGGCCGTTGATGCCGTGGCGCGACTAGGGGATGCGGCGGTTAGGGTCAAGGCCGCTGGGTCGAGAACGAAGGTTAGGCGGGGGCGGCGTCTTCGACATGCATTTCCGCCGCATTGCCGCCGGTCCACTCGTCGCGCTTGATCGTTCCGGCGAGCCACCAGCGGGTGTCGGGGGCGGAGGAGAGCAAGGCCTGGCCAAGCGGCGTGTCGGCGGCGCGAAAGGCAATCCACTTGAAGCTTTTGCCGTCGTCGCCTGCCGCAATCCCGCGCACATGGCCGTTGCCGACGATGCTGGTCCGGATGAGGCGCGCCGGGCCGGCGGCGATTCGCGGGGCGGGCCAACCGGCGCCATAAGGGCCGCCGGCGTCGAGCTCGTCACATAGTCCGCCAGCGACTCCGCCGGGGGAGAGCAAGGCGTCGAGCGTCAATGCGCGGCCGCCGCGGGCGGTTTCGATTGTTGCGGCAAGGCGATCGTGGAGGAAGGCGCGCAGCGGTTCGAGCCCGCCTGCAGCGATAGTCACGCCCGCGGCCATCGCATGGCCCCCGCCAGCGACCAGCAGGCCGCTGTCTTTCGCAGCAAGGATTGCGGCGCCGAGGTCGACCCCCGAGATCGAGCGTCCCGAACCCTTGCCGATGCCCGCTTCATCCTCGGCGATGACGATTGCAGGGCGACCGTACTTTTCCTTGAGGCGGCTGGCGACGATGCCGACCACACCGGGGTGCCAGCCAGCGCCCGAGACGATGATCAACGGCGCGTCGGCCTGGTCGAGCGCCTGGATCGCGGCGTCGTCGGTGACCAGCTGCTCGATCCCGCGGCGTTCCTCGTTGAGGCGGTCGAGCTCGGCGGCGATGATGCGCGCTTCCTCTGGATCGGTCGCGGTAAGCAGCCGAACGCCGAGGTCGGACTTGCCGACGCGGCCGCCGGCGTTGATGCGCGGCCCGAGCGCGAAACCGAGGTCGCGACTGGTCGGGCTTTTGACCAGCCGCGCGGCGTCGGCGAGCGCGGCGAGGCCGATGTTCTGACGACCGGCCATGACTTTGAGCCCCTGTGTCACGAACGCGCGGTTGAGGGTCTTCAGCTTGGCGACATCAGCTACCGTGCCGAGCGCGACGATGTCGATCAGGTCGAGGATCTTGGGCTCGACGATTCCATTGACGAACCGGCCGCGCTTACGCAGCTCGCGGAGCAAGGCGACCCCGAGCAGGAACGCCATGCCCACGGCGGCGAGATGGCCGTGCGCCGCGCCCTCCGCGCTTTCGTCGAGCCGGTTGGGGTTGATCATCGCCACCGCCTGCGGCAGCGCGGACGAACATTGGTGATGGTCGCAGACGATCACCTCGAGCCCGGCGGCGTGGGCCTCGGCCAGCGCATCGAACGCCTGCGCGCCGCAATCGACGGTAATGGCGAGGCTGGCGCCCCGGTCCTTTAGCTCGACCAGCGCCTTGCCGCTCGGGCCATAGCCTTCCATCAACCGGTCGGGGATGTAGATCATCGGGTCGCTGCCGAGGCGCCGCAGCAGCAATACCAGCAACGCGGCCGAGGTCGCGCCGTCAACGTCATAATCGCCGAAGATCGCGATCTTTTCCCTGGCCTCGACAGCATCGGCAAGGCGGCTCGCGGCCTTGTCCATGTCGGCGAACACCGATGGGTCGGGCAGGAAATCGCGCAAGGTCGGGGCGCGGTGGCGGGGAAGGTCGGCCTGCTCCACCCCGCGCGCGAGCAACAATTGGTCGATCAACGCGATGCCAAGATCATCGCCGCCGTCGCGGCGCGGACGCCAGGGTTGGCCGCTGACCGATTGGAAGGAGGCGAAAATATTGCTCATTGCTCTCGTCTAGTGAGGCAATCGACAAAGGCAATTCGCGCCACCATTTGCGGACGTAATCGGACGGAAACGAAACGACTTTCCTGCAAATGGACGAGGCAGGGGGCGTTGTATGCTTGAGTCTAACCTGGATTATTTGCGGCGGCGTGCGGCCGAAGAGGCGCAGCGTGGCGAGGCTTGCAAGGAGGCGAAGATCGCTGCGATCCATCGGCGGATGGCGGAGCTTTATGCCGACCGGGTTGCGGCCTTGTCCGACACTCCCGATTTCGACCCGATCATCCAGATGCGGGTGACGCGCGACTAGTCGCCGACGAGGTCGCGGTAATTGGCTTCGGGAACACCATAATTGTCGCCGGCACGCTTTTCGAGCGCCGTTCGATCGAGGATTGTGATCTGGCCGCGGCTGGTGGCGATCAGGCCAGTCGAGGCAAGCTTATTGAATGCGTCGGTCACGCCGGCGCGGCGCACCCCGAGCATCAGTGAGAGGAATTCGTGGGTTACCGGAAAGGTATCGCTCTCCGACCGGTCGCAGCTCATCAGCGGCCAGCGCGCGAGCCGATCTTCGATATTGAGCGTCACCGTGGCCAGCGCGGTGTGCGACACTTGGATCAGAAAACTGTGCGCGAACCCGAGCAGCAAACGGCGGAAGTCGCGGCTCTCGTCGAGGATCGCGGTCAGCTCGCCAGTTGCAATGACGTACGCCTCGCCCGGCATCTGGACGAAGACTTCCAGCGGGCTGCTCGCGCCGCCCATCACCGCGGCGACATCGACCATTCCTTCGCGACCGATAATGCCGATCTCGGCCTGCTTGCCGTCGGCGGTGCTCGACACCACCGATGCGACCCCGGACTCGAAGAAGAAGCAGCGCTCGATCGTCTCTCCCGGCGTGACCAGCGACAGGCGCATCGGCAAATTGACGGGGGCGAGATGGGGCACGACCCTCGCGCGGTCGGCAAGCGACAGCTTGGCCAACAACTGATTTTTGAAGATGGCAGGCATTTGCTGCACGTACACGCCTCACACTAGCTTGAGGCGAGCGTGCCTGTGCCCCTCTCTGCCCGCCGCGCCACAAAGCTCTGCGGCGGATGCCGAGGAGTTTAGGTTGATCGGCTTGGCCAAGCAATTGTTACGCGTCTGTACTGTAACGTACGCAACCGAAATGATTTTCGCTAACGTATTGGCAGAACGGACTTTCCTTGCCGGTTAGCTAGTCAGGCGATCCCGTGGCCATGCTCGGTGACCACCCGGCGGATGGTGCCCGAACTGGCGCGCATGACGATTGTTTCACTGGTCACGCCGCCGCCCTTGTGCCGCCGGACGCCTTTGAGCAACGAGCCGTCGGTGACCCCGGTGGCGGCGAAGATGCAATCGCCCTTGGCCATATCCTCGAGCGCATAGACACGGTCGAGATCGGTGATCCCCCAGCGCTCGGCGCGGGCGCGTTCGTCATCGTTGCGAAACAACAAGCGGCCCTGGATCTGCCCGCCGATGCACGCCAGCGCGGCCGCCGCGAGCACGCCTTCGGGCGCACCGCCGGTACCGATGTAAACGTCGATGCCGGTGTCGGGGTTGGTCGTCGCGATAACTCCGGCGACGTCGCCGTCGGAGATCAGATGGATCGCGCAGCCGATCGCGCGCAATTCGGCGATGATCCCGGCATGGCGATCGCGATCGAGCACGCAGGCGGTGATCTCGGTCGGCTCGACGCCCTTGGCTGCGGCGATGGCGCTGATATTTTCGGCGACACTCTTGTCGAGGTCGATCGTCCCGGCGGGATAGCCCGGGCCGATGGCGAGCTTTTGCATGTAAACGTCGGGCGCGTTGAGCAGCCCGCCGCCCTCGGCAATCGCCAGCACGGCGAGCGAATTGGGGCCGGCATTGGCGGTGATGGTCGTGCCCTCGAGCGGATCGAGCGCGATGTCGATCTTGGGCCCGCCGTCCTGCGCATTGCCGACTTTCTCGCCAATGTAGAGCATCGGCGCCTCGTCACGCTCGCCCTCGCCAATCACGATCGTGCCGTCCATCGGCAGCTGGTTAAGCGCGGTGCGCATCGCATTTACCGCGGCGGCGTCAGCGGCTTTCTCGTCACCGCGCCCCACCAGCCTGGCTGCGGCAATCGCCGCGGCTTCGGTCACCCGGACCATTTCGAGGACGAGCACCCGGTCGAGGATCGAGGAAGCGCGGATCATGGAAGCTCCGGAAAATAAGAGGTCAAGGACGAACGGCTCCGCCGCCGATACCGGCGGGACCGCACCTTGTCGCCTATTTCTTCTTCTTGTGCGGCGCGGCCTTCTTGACCTCGGGCGCTTCGACGACTGCTGCCTTCTTGGGCCACGGATATTGCTTTTCGATCGCCGCGAACCGCGCGGCCGACTTGGGCATCGAGCGCATCAGGTCGGGCATTGCAGCGAACATCCCGCGATAGACGTCGCCGTCGATCCACAGCAGCATCATGTCGCGTCCAAACGCGCGGCCGGTGTCGGTGGCGTAAAAGCGGTTGAGGTCAGCCAGTTGGGCTGCGTCGAAGCGGCGGGCCATGGCGCGCGCCATGCCGTCACGCATCTTCGGTTCCATCATCGCCAACGTTTCGCGCATCTGGTCCTTGAAGGCGCCAGCATAAGCCTTGACCCGGGCGTCGAACATCGGGTCGCCCTTGCTTGCCTGCTGGCGCAGCGTCAGCCCGGCGTCGGGGCCGGAAGATACCGGCATTCCGATCGCGTTGGACAGCTCGGTCCCGGTCATCGCCATCACCCGATCATACATTCCGAGCATCAGATTGTCGGTCATCTGGTCGGTCATCCGGCTCAAACTGCCAGCGGGGACGAAGCCGTCCATCACTTGACGTGCAAGCGCCAGCCGCGCGGGTTCGGGCTCCGGCTGCGGCGGCAGGACGCGGTCCATCGCCTTGACCGCCATTTCCGCGAACATCGACATCGACGCGGCCTGGTTGGCAGCCTTGGTCGCCGCGGATTCCTCCGGCGCTTTTTGAACAACCACGGGCGGTGCTGCTGGCGCAGGCGTTGCGACAGGCGCGGCGGTGGCGGCGGCGGCGAGCGCCAGGATAATCGGTAACGGCATGGTGAAAACTCCCCCTGTTAAGCGCATTTTTATGAGGCTTGTTCGGGGCTTGCAAGCGCGATGTGCGGATCAATCCTCGTCCGTATCGGGCTCATGATCGAGGATTGAGGTGCGCACCCGGACCGAATGCGTGCCGAGCCTGGTCTCGTGGAGGAAGATCGCAAAACCGAGCCCGGTGCAGACCATCGAGGCGATGAACAGCAAGGCGATCAGCGTGCCGACCTTGAGCTCCGAGAGGAAGGCGGTGAACAACAGGATCACCACCGCCGAGATGAGCAACGCCGCGGTGACGGTGGCGAAGATGGCGCGATTGACGATCCTGATCCGTCGATCGAGCAATCGCACTTCGCGGATCAGGTGGTCATGCTCATCGCCGCGACTGCCGAGGATGCGCGGCTCGAGCGCCCGTGCGCGATCGACGATCCGCGCCAGACGCCCGGCGCAGACGTTGAGAAATGCGCCCAGCCCGGCGAGCAGGAACACCGGCGCGACGGCGAGCTGGATGATCTGCGCAAGCTGGGTAAGTTCGGGTGACGGGTGCGGGAGCGGCACTGCCATCAGACGCTTTCGGACGCGCGGGCGCAGCTTGCGACCTCGAGCAATAGCATGGCGGTGGCGATGAAGCTTGCGGCGAGGATCCAAGCGAAGCTGGCGATCATCGGCGGGGTGGCGCCGAACAGGCTGACGATCAGGCTCGCGATCGACAGGCCGACGGCGAGGATCAAGCCAAGAACGAGGTCGGTCAGCGCGGCAAGGCCGGTCCAGGTGCGGACCGAGCCGGTTGCAAGCCGTGCGGCGAGGATCAGGACGATGCTGCGCCCGAACAGCCAGCCGGCGATGATCGTCAGGGTCGACAGGAAATGGGTCGAGGATTCAGTGGCGAACAAGATCCCCGCCAGCGTGGTGATCACGCCGGCCAACATCGCCAGCCGGCGGGTGTCGTGGCGCAGCGAGCCGGCAAAGAGTTCCGCGAGTCCGGCGAGAACCAGCAGGATGCCGATAATCGTCGCGCCTTGCGCGCGGCCGACCAACGGCAGCAGGGCCAATCCGGCGCTCAACAGCAGGATGAACCAGCCCGCGGTCGCGATCCATTTGGCGCGCGCGGGGAGGGCGGAGGCGCTGGTCGGGAGGTCAGTCACGCGGGCGAAATTAGCGCAGCCGCTGGGAAAGGGCCATCGCCGCCTGCTTTCTCACCGTCGGCAGGCGCCACCAGGATGTCCCGGGGCTGAGGTGATGCTCGTGATGATAGCCGCCGAAATGGAAGCAGGTAATCAGCGAACCGAGCAGCGGCAGATGATTGCTTCGCGCGTGATGATGATCGGCGAACGGCGTGTCGGCGTGGCGATGCGGCAGATAAGTGCCGAAAACGAACAATTGCACCAGCGCAAGCACGGCGGGCACCGCCCAGAAGATGACGATGTTGAGCAGGGACGCGCCGAGCAACAGGTAGACGATCGCCACCGCGGTGATGCGCAGGATCTGGCCGTGGGTGTAATAGCCGCGAAAAAAGCGCACGAACCACGGAGCCAAGCGGCGTGGACTATCCGGATGAAAATCGGGGTCGGTGGCAGTGCCGGGGGCGGCGTGATGCGCGAGATGCTTGGGTAGCAACGCGCGAAAGGACAAGGCCGCATACATGGCGAGGCACAATGTCCCGATCACCCGGTTCAGGCGGGGGCGGCCGGGGGCGAGCGAGCCGTGCATGCAATCATGCGCGATGATGAATAGCCCGGTGCTCAGCCACGCCTGCACCAGCACCAGCATGACCGCGAGCGGGATCAAACCGGGGCGCCATTGCCAGGCGAAAATCCCGCTGATGTGGATCGCCAGCCACGCGCCGCTCACCGCTGCCGCAAGCAGCAGGCCGATCGCGGAATTGGAGTCGTTGGTGCGGGTCATAGCTTTGTCATAGCAGGTTTTCAGTCAGCTCGAACCGCGATTGCGACGATGGTGATCGGCCCGCCGGGGCCGGGCGGCTCGACCTCCTCGCCGATCTCGCTGCCGATCAGAGCTTTGGCGAGCGGGGCGGTGAAGGCGATCTGTCCCGCCGCGGGGTCGCTTTCGTCGTGTCCGACGATGTCGAGTGTGCGGGTCTTGCCGTCCTGGCTGATCGTAACGGTCGTGCCGAGCGCGACGATCTCGCCCGACGCGACCGGCGCGAGCAACGCGGTGGCGAGCCGGGCGCGCCAGTAACGCTGGTCGCGTTGCAGCTCGGGAAGTTGCTCGGGCTTGGCGGCGGCGATGGCGGCTTCGAGCTCGGCATTGCGCGCCTCGATCAGCGTGAGGCCGCGCGGGGTGACGAGATTGGGGCCGGGCGGGAGCGGCAGCTCGAACCTGGGCTCGAGATGCTCCTCATCGCTCTCGCGGCGAAAGGCGACGCTCATTTGCCCGCCATCATCTTCTTGATGCCGCGCGCGGCCTGGCGGAGGCGTTGTTCATTTTCGACCAAGGCGAGGCGGACATAGCCTTCCCCTTCCTCGCCGAAGCCGACTCCCGGCGCGACCGCGACCTGGGCTTCGGTCATCAGTTTCTTGGCGAATTCGACGCTGCCCAAATGGCGAAAGGGTTCGGGGATCGGGCTCCATGCGAACATCGACGCTTGCGGAATGGGAATGTTCCAGCCGGCGCGGGCGAAGCTGTCGATCATCACGTCGCGGCGGCCCTTATAGAGCTTGCGGTTAAAATCGATGATGTCCTGCGGGCCGTTGAGCGCGGCGGTCGCGGCGGCCTGGATCGGGGTGAAGGCGCCATAATCGAGATAGGATTTGACCCGGGTCAGCGCGCCGATCAGCCGCGCATTGCCGACCGCGAAGCCGATCCGCCAGCCGGCCATCGAGTAGGTCTTGGACATCGAGGTGAATTCAACCGCCACGTCCTTCGAGCCGGCGACCTGCAGGATCGATGGGGTCGGCACGTCGCCGAAGTAGATTTCGGCATAGGCCAAATCGGAAATCACGATCAGCCCCGCCTCTTTCGCGAACGAGACAAGCTTTTCGTAAAATGCGAGGTCGACAGTCTGCGCGGTGGGGTTGCTCGGGTAGCCGATCACCAGCACCTTGGGCCGCGGCACGGTGAAGCGCATCGCCTTTTCGAGCCGGTCGAAGAAATCGGGGCCAGGGACCGCAGGGATCGAGCGGATCGCGGCGCCGGCGATGATGAAGCCGAAATGGTGGATCGGATAGCTCGGGTTGGGGGTCAGCACGACATCGCCCGGCGCGGTGATCGCCTGCGCGAGATTGGCGAGGCCTTCCTTACTGCCCAAAGTAACGATGATCTCGCTGTCGGGATCGAGCGCGACGTTGAAGCGGCGCTGGTAATAAGCCGCCTGGGCCTTGCGCAGACCCGGAATGCCCTTGGAGGCCGAGTAACGGTGCGAGGTGGGCCTGGCGGCGACCTCGGCGAGCTTGGCGATGACGTGCGGCGGGGGTGCGCCGTCGGGGTTGCCCATACCGAGATCGACAATGTCCTCGCCGCGTGCGCGGGCCGCGGCCTTCATCGCATTGACCTTGGCGAAGACGTAGGGCGGCAGGCGCTGGATGCGGTAAAATTCGTCGGTCATCGCGCGCTGATGGCCGATTGCCGCGCCGCCGCAAAGCCCCTGCGCTCGCGCTTGAGCCACCACGCCATCGCGGCAAGCGGGCCAAGCCAGGCGACCCACGCGTCGATCGAGTAGAACAGGACGAAATCGTGTTGCTCGCCGAAGATCGCCCAGGTGGCGAGGTAAAGGCGAAAGAAGATCGCGCCGCTGGCGGTTGCGGTCATCAGCAGCATCGCGGCGCGGTGCCTGGCGCGGCGGTGGTGGCGGATGTGCCAGATGCCGAGCGCGAGGAAGCTCATCCACACTAGTGCCTGGGCGCCGAACCCTGCGCCGGACCACGGGCTGACCGGCGATACCCATGCCACCGGGATCGCAGTCACCCCCGCGATCGATACATCGACCGCCGCGATCCGCCCGAGCCGGCGGTGCCACACCGGCCACCGCCGTGCCGCGATCACTGCCGGGAGCAGCAGCAACGCCAGCCCTCCCGCCAGCATGTGAACCGGGAAGATGATCGGCAATTGCTCGAGCTTGACCGCCAGCGCCTCGGGGAAATCGGCGTTGACGAATGCCTCGCCCATCGCCTTGAGCGCCACGTCGGCGACGAACAACATTACAAGCATCGCCAGCAATGATAGGATCGCATTTCGGATGCGGGGTCGAGGGAGGACCGAAGCCATGTTCAAACTATCTCATCGCCTAACTTCATTGTCGATGCTGGCACTGGTCACATCGGCCAATGTGCAGGCGGGCGCGGCTCCGCCGGCGTATCTCGGGCGATGGACGGTGGCCGATGACAAGCCGGTCTATTCAAGCCGCGGAATCCTCTACAAGACGGTCGATGTCGCACCATGCGGCCGCGATTATTGCGGGGTCAGCGTTGGCAAGAACGGAGCGTGCGGCCCGATCCTGTTCCGCTTTCTCGCCACCAGCATCCGCAGTGGCGGTGGGCTAAGCGGGCATGGCCGCTGGGGCGACACGCGCAAGAATATCGAATTGTATCAATATGCCGACAAGGACGCGCGTGGCGGCCGCGTGATGGGCGTCAACCTCGGCGATGGCCATGATTTCGGCGAACGATCGGGCAACATGCCCAAATTCTCCGCGCAATATCGCGCGATTGGCGCGGCGCATTGCATGGCGCGCTGATCAGCGGTCGTAAGCGGGCAGGCTGAGGCCGCGGGCGATTGCGGCACCGCGCAGCGAAAATCCGGCCAGCCCCGCGACCAATGCGGCAAGGGTCGCGGGGGCGCCGAACAAAGTCAGCGCGACGAACAACCCTGACGCGAGCGCTGCGGCGGTGACGTACAGCTCGGGTCGCATCAGGATCGACGGCTCGTTGGCAAGGACGTCGCGAATGATCCCGCCGACGCAAGCGGTCATCACCCCCATCGCGAAGGCCGGGACCGGGGCGACGCCATAGTTTAGCGCCTTGGCCGCGCCATAGGTCGAATAGGCCGCCAGCCCGATCGCGTCGAACCACAGCAAGGCCTTGTCGGCGATCAGGCCGCGCGACAGGAACCATACCAGTACCGCTGCGGCGATGCAGATCAGCAAGGTCGAGTTGGTGTGAACCCAGAACACCGGCGCGCCGATCAGCAGGTCACGCACGGTCCCGCCGCCGACCCCGGTGACGCCGGCGAAGAAAATGAAGGTGACGAGCGTCTGCTTCTTCTCCGCTGCGAGCAACGCGCCCGAGATTGCGAACACCCCGATGCCGACATAATCGAGCAGCAGCAGGGCATCGACGGGGAGGATGGCGGGCGTGGGCATTGGCGTTCCCCTAACCGTTCGTCCTGAGCTTGTCGAAGGGCCGTTCTTTACCGGACGGAATGGCTAGAAAGGACAATGCTTCGACAAGCTCAGCATGAACGGTTTTGGGATGTTGGTAATGGAGCGTAGAGAGGCAAAATGACCGACGACAACACTACCGCTCCGCCACCGCCATTGCCCGGCTTCGAAGATGTCCAGCACTGGACCTTGCTGATGGGCCAGGCGCAGCAGATGATCATGGAAGCGTGGGCCGAAAATCTGGCCAAGGCGAGCCACATGCCGGGCTTGGGCCTCGCCACGCCGCCGGGCGCCCCGACCGACCCGATGCAATGGATGAGCGCGGGGGCCGAGGCGTGGTCCAAGGGAATGGAGGCGTGGGGCAAGATGATCGGCCAGGCGACCCAGGCCGGCGAAGCGCGCGATCGCCGCTTTGGAAGCCCGGAATGGAAAGATAATCCGGTGTTCGACACGGTGCGCCAATCCTATCTCGCCATCTCCGACAAATTGACCGGCACGGTCGAGGAAATCGAGGGCATCGACGATGCGGCGCGCAACCGCCTGCGCTTTGCCACCAAAGGCTTCGTCGATGCGATGAGCCCGGCCAATTTCGCGTTGCTCAATCCCGAGGTGATGAAGCGCACCGCCGAGACCAAGGGCGAGAATCTGCTCGCCGGCCTCAAGAACATGCTCGGCGACATATCGCGCGGGCAGGTCACGCAAAGCCCCGAGGGCGCGTTCGAGCTCGGCCGCAACCTTGCGACCACCCCGGGCAAGGTGATCCACGAGACAAAGTTGTTCCAGCTGATCCACTATGCGCCGACCACCGAGAGCGTGCTCGAGACGCCGCTGGTGATTTTCCCGCCGTGGATCAACCGCTTCTACATCCTCGACCTCACGCCCGAGAAAAGCTTCGTCAAATGGGCGGTCGACCAGGGCATCAGCCTGTTCATGGTCAGCTGGAAATCGGCCGACGCGAGCATCGCCGATGTGACGATGGACGATTATGTCGCGGCGCAGGTCGAGGCGATCGACGTCGTGCGCGAAGTGATCGGGGTCAAGGCGACCCACACCATTGGCTATTGCGTCGCCGGGACGACGCTCGCCGCGACACTGGCGATGCTCGCCGCCAAGGGTGAGGCCGACAAGGTCGCGAGCGTGACTTTCTTCACCGCGCAGGTCGATTTCGAGGATGCCGGCGACCTCAAGATGTTCATCGGCGACGATACGATGGGCACGCTGGAGAAGCTCACCGCCGAGACCGGGGTACTCGACGGGCGAGTGATGGCGGCGACCTTCAACCTGCTTCGCGGGCGTGACCTGATCTGGAATTATGTGGTCAATAATTATCTGCTCGGCAACGATCCGCCGCCGTTCGACCTGCTTCACTGGAATGGTGACGTCACCAACCTGCCGGGCGAATGGCACCGCGATTATCTGCAGCGCCTGTACCGCGAGAACCTGCTCGCCAAGCCGGGCGGGATCAGCATCGACGGGGTGCCGATCGACCTCACCAAAATCGCTGTCCCGGCCTATATCCAAGCGGGGCGAGAGGATCATATCGCGCCGCTGCCGAGCGTGTGGAAACTGATGCGGATCCTGTCCGGGGCCAAGCGTTTCGTCCTCGCCGGATCGGGCCATATCGCCGGGGTCGTCAACCCGCCCGCGGCCGGCAAATATCAATATTGGACCAATGACGCGAAGGCAGCGGGCCTCGATGAGTTCGTCGCCGGGGCGACCGAGCATAAGGGTAGCTGGTGGCCCGACTGGTCGGCGTGGCTGAAGGGCCAGGCACCCAAGACGGTCAAGGCCGACGGCACGCGCATTCCGGGGCAGGGCAAGAAAAAGGCGATCGAGGACGCGCCGGGGCGCTACGTCAAGACCCGCTGATCAAGGCGTCAGGCGGGCGACGACATCGTCGAACACCGCCGGATGAAACGGCTGGTCGAACTTCACCCCGACGCGCCATTGTTCGATCCACGCGACGCGGCCGTGAATCGCCTCGATATCGGCAAAGCGAAGGAAGATGCGTTCGCCAAGTTCGACCTTGACCGGCGGGGCGATGCAGCAACCTTCGGGCGAAAAGTCGATCAGCTCGATTCGATAGCGCGCATCGCCATGACGGCGAAAACCGATCTCGCACTGCAATGGCACGCGTTTGGCGCGCCGCGCTTTTTCCGTCACTTCGTCCTCCCCGGCCGGGTATGCAGCACCATAGACGACGATCTTGAATGCGATAAGAAGAACCAGTCCGTTACGGATAGGTAATGCCTACTAACATCGATGCGGCTTCTAATTCCTTAACGTGCGGAGACCAGCAGCGTGCTGCTTAAAGCACGCCCCAGCCGAGCCACAGGCGCAGCACGCAGATCAGGATTACGACGAGATTGAGGTTTCGCCCGGCCTTGGCATTACTCAGCGCGCCGATCCCGGCGCCAATCAGCGCCAGCGGCGCGATCAGCCAGTTGAGGATCCCGATAAACGGAATGAACGCCACCGCGGCGAACAGCAACGCAACGACACCGATAATCAGCGAGACAATATTGAGCATGCGCTGGGTCCTATCATGCGATTCAGGCTTCGCCCAGTTCGCTTGCGTCACTCGCCTTGCGGCGCGTTCCGATCAGCGACGAGGCGTATAGTGCGAGCGCGGTCCAGATCGCACCGAAGGCGATCGCGTGGGCGCGGGTGAAGGGCTCGCCATATAGCCCGACCGCGAGCGCGAATTGCAACGTCGGGGCGAGGAACTGGATCATTCCCACGGTCGAGTAAGGCAGTCGCCGGGCAGCTGCGGTGAAACAAAGCAATGGCACGGTCGACACGACGCCCGCCGCCATTAGCAGTGCATTCACGCCTGCCGGATGGGCGAACATCGGCTGGCCGGTCGCCCCCCCAAGCATCAGGAAGCCGAACGCGAACGGCGACACCAAGGCGGTCTCGATCGACAGGCCGGCAAGCGCATCGACCGCGATGATTTTCCGCAACAGGCCATAACTGGCGAAGCTGAAGCACAGGATAAGGCTGATCCACAACGTCCCGCCGGCCCCCGCAGCGAGCACCGCGACCCCGGCTCCGGCGATCCCCACCGCGGTCCATTGCCGCCGCGACAGGCTCTCGCCGAGCACGAACCGCCCGAGCAATATGTTGGCCAGCGGATTGAGGTAATAGCCCAGGCTGCCGGCGAGGATGTGGCCGGAGTTGATCGCGTAAACGTAGAGCAGCCAGTTGGTCGCCACCAGCAGCGAGGTGAAGACCAGGGTCAGCATCACCCTGCGATTGCGCAGCGCGGCGCCGACCTGCCCCCAGGCGCGGGCCAATGTCAGCAATAAGGCGAGCACCAGCAGCGACCAGATGATCCGGTTGGCGACGATGTCGAGCGAGGCGACGGTGGCGATCTGTTTGAAGTAAATCGGCATCACGCCCCACAGGGCATAAGCGACCAGGCCATAGACCAGCCCGGCGCGCCACTGGCTGTCGCGGGGCGCGGGGGTGGGGCCGGATGCGTTCATTATCGGTTCGCCTAGCCACACTCTGCCCCAAGTCAACGGACATGGTGGAGATGTTGTTAGTTGAAAGCCGCGCCCGGGGATGCCACTCTTGGCCCCGCCCCGAATTGAAAGCTTTCGCATGCCCTCGATCCGTTCGACCCTGCTGGTCATTGTCGCTGCGGCGGCGGTCGGCGGGTGCGTGCCCGTCAAGCAGAAGCCCCGCGCCGTGATCAGCGTCGGCGAGCCGCTCAAGGCCGATGTTTGGCAGGGAATCGCCAGCGCTGCGGACAAGGCGCGGCTCGCCAACATCAGCGTGGCGTGGGCGGCGGGACTGGCCGATGCGCGCAAGGCCGGGTTCGCAACCGCGCTTCGCGACGATGCCGAGTTGCTCAAGTCGAGTTCGGCCTTGGCGCGGCCGACGCCGACCCCGGGGAGTTATCGCTGTAGCCTGGTCAAGCTTGGCGGCAAGCCGGCGTTCGAAAAGTTCAAGCCGTTCTTCTGCTATGTCGAGGTCGACGGCGACTTGCTTACGATCGTCAAGCAAACCGGCAGCCAGCGCCCCGCCGGGCGATTGTGGGAAGACGATAATCCGAAACGGCTCATTTTCCTCGGCAGCCTTGCGCTCGGCGACGAAGAAACGCCCTTGGCCTATGGCGACAACCCGAAGCGCGACATGGCCGGGATCCTCGAGCGGACCGGGCCGTTCCGCTGGCGGCTAGTGATTCCGCTGCCGCAGGACGGGTCCAAGCTCCACGCCTACGAACTGACGCCGGTCGCCGACCAGCCACAGTGAGCGGTAGCGGCGCGAACTTGCTGGCCGACCCGGCCGAAGTCCGCGCGCATCTGGTCGCCTCGGCCAAGGCGGGTTCGGCGATTACCTATTCCGAATTGCTCGGCCACCTCGGTTTCGGCTTCTCGCGGCCCAAGATGCGCGCCTTGTGCGCGGTGCTCGGCCATGTCGATCGCGAGGCCGACGCGCGTGGTGAGCCCGAGCTTGCGGTGCTGGTAGTGCGCCAGTCCGACGGGCTCCCTGGGCAGGGCTGGTGGGTCGCCGGCGGGGCGGACAATCATGGCCATGTCGGCAGCTGGGAAGGCCCGGCGGCGGCGCGGCTGGTCGAGCGATTGCAGGGGCAGGCGTTTGAATATTGGTCGGGAGCGGATCGCTAGGCTAAGGGGCCGCATGACCTCCCCCACGGAATCACGCAATTTCATCGTCGCGGACGATGATGACGGCATCCGCCTCGACCGCTGGTTCAAGCGGCACCTGGCCGATGTCAGCTTCAACCAGGTGTCGCGCTGGGCACGCACCGGCCAGATCCGGATCGACGGCAAGCGCGCTTCGCCGGGCGACCGGATCGAATCGGGCCAGTCGATCCGCGTTCCCCCCGCCGAGGCCAAGGACGAGGAAGAACTTCGCCCTCGGCGCGCGCTGATCGAACTGACCGATGAGGAGACCGAGCTGGTCCAATCGATGAAGATCGATCACGGTCGCGACTGGTTTTTGCTCAACAAGCCGCCGGGCTTGGCGACGCAGGGCGGGACCAAGACCAGCCAGCATCTCGACCGCTTGCTCGGCGGGCTGGCGGGGGAGAATGAACAGCGCCCCAAGCTGGTTCACCGGCTCGACAAGGATACCAGCGGCGTCCTTCTGGTCGCCCGGTCGGCACGCGCGGCGGCGCATTTTTCCAAGTCGTTCAGCGGGCGCACCGCGCGCAAGATTTACTGGGCGATCATCACCGGGGTGCCGAGCCTCGACCAGGGGATGGTCGACGCGCCGCTCGCCAAGCAACCGGGCAGCGGCGGCGAGAAAATGCACGTCGACGAGAAAGACGGTCAGACCGCCAAGACCCGCTATCGGATGATCGACCGCGTCGGCAATCGCGCCGCTTGGGTCGAGCTCCAGCCGCTGACCGGGCGTACACACCAGCTTCGCGCGCACATGGCGGCGATCGGCCATCCGATCGTCGGCGATGCCAAATATGGCGGCGCTGAAGCGTTCCTGACCGGCGGGGTCAGCCGCAAGATGCATTTGCACGCCCGGCGCCTGAGGATCGACGGGCCCGACGGGGTGATGATCGACGGCACTGCCGAACTCCCGGTGCATTTCGCCGAGACGCTGAAGATGCTGGGCTTCGACCCGCTGGCCGGCGACGCGCTGCCGCTCGACACGTTCGATTACAAGACCGATCCCGAGGTCAAGGCACGGCGCGAGGCAGCGGCGGCCAAGTCGCGCCGCCGCGAACGCAAGGGCGAACGCCGCGGGCGCGGCGAGCGGGGGGAGGCTGGCAAGCCCTCCGGCAAAACGGCTGGTAAAACGGGTGGCAAACCTGCGGGCAAGCCAACTGGCAAACCGACCCGTAAGCCCGTCGGCAAGCCACCTGCAAAGGCCGGACGGCCGATCGGCAAGCCCTTGGCAAGACCCGCCAGGCCCGCGCCCGCGCCGCGCAAGTCGGGCGGAAAACCCGCCACGCGCAAATGACCCGGCTGGCGATTTTCGACTGCGACGGGACCCTCGTCGACAGCGGCGGGAGCATCGACCGCGCGCTCCGCACCACCTTTGCGGCGCACAATCTCGATTGCCCGCCACGGTCGGTGACCAAGCGCGTGATCGGCCTCAGTCTCGATGAAGCCTTTGCCGAACTCGTCCCCGATGCCGATCACCGAGCGCTGTCCGCGACCTACCGCGAGGCGTTCATCGCGATGCGCGGCGCGGGCTCGGTCGAGGAGCCCTTGTACGACGGCATGGTCGCCGTGCTCGATGCCTTGCTCGCCGATGGCTGGGCGCTCGGTGTCGCCACCGGCAAGAGCGACCGCGGTCTCGCTTATTGCCTCGCCGCACACGGCATTGCCGACAAGTTCGTCACCCTCCAGACCGCCGACAATCACCCCTCCAAGCCGCACCCGGCCATGGTCCTCGCGGCAATCGCGGAGGCCGGTGCAACCCCCGAGACGAGTGTCTTCATCGGCGATACCGCATGGGACATGGGCGCCGCCCGCGCCGCGGCCTGCGGGGCGATCGGGGCGGGGTGGGGCTATCATGACGAGGCCGAGTTGCGCGATGCCGGGGCGCACCACGTCGCGTTCGATCCGGCCGAACTCCCGGCAATAGCCAAGCGATGGATGGAGGCATGAGCATGGAAGACGACGCGCTGTGGAAAAAGCGGTTCCACATGTTCGCCTTGCTCAGGCTCGCCGGCGTTGCGATCTTCCTGCTGGGGATCGCGATCGCCTACACCGACCTCATCCGCCCCGGCGGCTGGCCGGTGCTTGGCATGATCATCGGGCTGGTCGGCGCGTTTGACGCGATCATCGCGCCACGCATCCTGAAACGGTCGTGGACCAAGAAGTGAAGCGCTTCTGGAAAGACGCTGCAATGGTCGAGGTCGAGCGCGACTTCGGCCTCACCCTTGATGGCAAGTCGCTCAAGACCCCCGCGCGCGCTGTGCTGATTGTCCCGACCCGCGCACTCGCCGCCGCGATCGCCGCCGAGTGGAATGACTCGGCCGACACGATTGACCCGCGCGCAATGCCAATGACCGGCCTCGCCAATGCCGCGACCGACCGCGCTGGCGGCGAGATCGCCGCCGGCCTTGCCAAATTCGGCGAAAGCGACCTCACCTGCTACCGCGCCGCCGACCCTACGCCGCTGGTCGATCGCCAGGCCGAAGCGTGGGACGCGTTGCTCGACTGGGCGCGGCGGCGCTTCGATGTCGACTTCGCCACGTGCAGCGGGATCATCCATGTCCCCCAGCCGCCCGAGACGATCCGCCGCCTCGGCCACGCGGTCCACGCGCTCGATCGGTTCCGCCTCGCCGCATTGTCGCCGTTGGTGACGATCAGCGGATCGCTGGTTGCCGGCCTCGCGGTGGTCGAGCAGGCCATGCCCGCCGACGCGGTGTGGGACGCGGTGACGATTGACGAGCAGTGGCAGCTCGAACAATGGGGATCGGACGCCGAGGCCGAGGCGATGCTCGAGGCACGGCGGACCGAATTCCTCGCCGCAGCGCGCTTCGTCGAACTGCTCAATTAGGCCGTTCGACGAGTTCGCGCACGAATTGCATCAGATAGGGCTGGCGTTCGCGATGCAGCCGCTCGGCGGTGACGATCGCCTGGACATCCTTCGAGCAGCGCTCGACGTCGTCGTTGATCAGCACATAATCATATTCCGCCCAATGGCCGATTTCCTGCGCCGCACGGCGCATCCTGAAATCGATCACTTTCGCGCTGTCGGTGCCGCGATCGTGCAGCCGCTGGGCTAGCTCGGGCATCGACGGCGGCAGGATGAAGATCCGCACCAAGTCGGTGCGAAACGCATATTCGAGCTGCTGGGTGCCCTGCCAGTCGATGTCGAACAGGATGTCGCGCCCGTCCTTCAAGGCTTCCTTGATCGGCTCCTTCGGGCTGCCATAGCGATGGTCGAACACGTACGCCCATTCGGCCAGTTCATCCTCCGCCACCAGTCTCTCGAACGCAGCGTCGGTGACGAAGTGATAATCCTTGCCGTCGACTTCGCCCGGCCGCATCGGCCGCGTCGTCGCGCTGACCGACATGGTGATCGACGGGTCGACTTCCATCAACTTGCGGCTGATCGTGGTCTTGCCCGCGCCCGATGGCGACGACAGGACGATCAGCAGGCCGCGGCGGCGGCGATCGGGGGACGGGATTTCGAGCGCGGGATCCATGGCCGCACTTGCCTTGGCGATGCGCCCCGCGTCAAGGCGCGCGTCGCAAATGGTGCAGTGCAACAAAATACTTGAAGTTCTCGCCGCAACGCACTATTGTGCACTGCAGCAAAGGAATTTCAAATGGCTAATGATACTCTCATCGCGAACACCGAAACCACGACCGACAAGCCCGTCGAGGCCGTCACCGCTCCGGTGAAGGCAGTCGCCGTCAAGGTCGAGAAGCTGGCTGCCAAGCCGGTCCGCAAGGCCCGCGCCGTCGCCACCAAGCGTCGCGCTCGCAAGGTTCCGGCCAAGCTCGCCGCCACCGTCAAGAAGACCACCCGCCGCAACGTCAAGGCGACCAAGCGCGTCGCCAAGGCAACCATCGCCGCGGCCACTACCCAGATCGAAAGGAATTCACCCATGGCTTATGATTTCAGCAAGATGTTCGCCGGTTTCGAACTTCCCGCCGCCGACCGTTTCCAGACCATTTTCGTCGGCGCCGGCGAGCGCGGCCAGGACATGGTTCGCAAGTCGCAGGAAGCCGCCAGCGAAATGACCGAGATCGCCAAGGCGAACCTCGAAGCGATCACCGAGGCCGGCCGTATCGCCGCCACCGGCGTTCGCTCGCTCGGCCAGGACGCGCTGGCCAGCGGCCGTGACGGTTTCGAGCAGGCTTCGACCTCGCTCAAGACCCTCGCCGACGCCAAGTCGCCGACCGAGTTCTTCCAGCTTCAGTCGGAACTGGCGCGCAGCTCGTTCGACCGTCTGGTCGCCGAAGGTTCGAAGTTCACCGAAGCGATGGTCAAGCTCGCCGGTGAAGCGGTTCAGCCGCTGTCGACCCGCGCGTCGATCAACGCCGAGCGTATCAACGAGCTTGCTGCCTAACCTCCCCTCCTCGTTAGGCAGTCTTTGCGGCCGTCCCTTTTAGGGGCGGCCGCATTTTTTTACACTGCCTTCGCGGGCACGAGGGTTGCGGCGGCTTCGCGGCATGCCATATCCTAGGGCTGATATGAAAAACGACTATCCGACCATGGCCGACCCGCCGCAGCGCGACGGCACCGATGACGATTTCGAAACTGGAGTCGTTACCCGCACACGCCCCAAGACCAAGCAGCCCTCAAATTATAAGGTGCTGCTGCTTAACGACGATTACACGCCGATGGAATTCGTCGTGCTCGTCCTGCAGCGCTTCTTCTCGATGGGGATCGAGGATGCCACCCGCGTGATGCTCGCGGTCCACCAGAAAGGCGTCGGCGTGTGCGGCGTCTTCACCTACGAAGTCGCCGAGACCAAGGTCACCCAAGTGATTGACCTCGCCCGCGAGAACCAGCACCCACTGCAGGCGACGCTCGAAAAAGCGTGACATCTTGTGAGTTGCGCGCGCTGCGTTAAAGCGCGCCATGGATTCCATTCGCATCACCGGCGGCAAGCGCCTTGAGGGTAAGATCCCGATTTCGGGCGCGAAGAATAGCGCGCTGACCCTGCTGCCCTGCGCCTTGCTGACCGCGGGCAAGCTCACCTTAGGCAATCTGCCGCGGCTGGCCGACGTCGACAATTTCTCGCATCTGCTCAACGGGCTTGGCGTCTCGACCAAGGTTGCGGGAGTCAAGAAGGGCGAGTTCGGGCGCAGGATGACTCTGAGCGCGCGCGAGATCGCCTCGACCGTCGCGCCCTATGACATGGTGCGCAAGATGCGCGCCTCGATCCTTGTCCTCGGCCCGATGCTGTCGCGCGCCGGCGAATCGACCGTGTCGCTGCCCGGCGGCTGCGCGATTGGCGACCGGCCGATTGATCTGCACTTGAAGGCATTGGAAGCGCTCGGCGCGGATATCGAACTGGCCGCGGGTTATGTGAAGGCCACCGCGCCCAAGGGCCGACTGACCGGCGGCGACTATAGCTTCCCCGTCGTCTCGGTCGGGGCAACCGAAAATGCGCTGATGGCGGCGGTGCTGGCGACTGGCAAAAGCCAGTTGTTCAATGCCGCGCGCGAACCCGAGATCGTCGACCTATGCCATTTGCTGGTCGCGATGGGCGGCAAGATCGACGGCATTGGCTCGTCGCATCTGACCATCGACGGGGTCGAGGGTCTCGACGGCTGCACCTATGACGTGATGCCCGATCGGATCGAAGCTGGCAGCTACGCCTGCGCCGCAGGGATTACGGGCGGGTCGATCGAGCTGGTCGGCGCGCGGCCGTCGGACATGCTCGCGATCACCAACGCGCTGGCCGCGGTCGGGCTGGTGATCGAATTCACCGAACATGGGATGCGGGTGACGGCCGACCAGTCGCTGAAACCGCTTGCCGTCTCGACCGCGCCATATCCCGGCTTCCCGACCGATATGCAGGCTCAGTTCATGGCGATGTTGACCGTCGCCGAAGGGCAGAGTTTCCTCGAGGAAACGATCTTTGAAAATCGCTACATGCACGTCCCCGAATTGCGTCGCATGGGCGCCGAAATCGAGGTCCACGGGCGCTCGGCGATCGTTAAGGGCGGTGCGCATCTGACGGGGGCTCAGGTGATGGCGACCGATTTGCGCGCGTCGATGAGCCTGGTGCTCGCGGGGCTGGCGGCGGAAGGCGAGACCGAAGTGTTGCGCGTCTATCACCTCGACCGCGGCTATGAGCGGCTCGAGGAAAAGCTCCAGGCGGTCGGCGCGACGATTGAGCGGGTTTCGTCCGGATAATTACAGTGTGTCCAGCGCGTGGAGCAATATCCCAACCAGACCGCCGACCAGCGTCCCGTTGATGCGGATATATTGCAGGTCGCGGCCGACCGCGGCTTCGAGGCGGTTGGTGATCGTTCGCGCGTCCCACCCGCGCACCGTCTCGCTGACCAATTTGACGATCGAGCTGCCGTAACTCGCCGCCATCCCGGCCACCGCGCGGCGCGCAAACTGATTGATGGCGTTGCGGATCCGCACGTCCTTCTCGAGGCTCTGGCCCATCGATTTGAGCACATCGCCAAGCTTGCCCGCCATCGCCGCATCGGGATTGCGCGCGGCGCGGATGATCGCCTCGCGGCCTTTTTGCCAAAGCGTATCCAGCCATAGCCCGACCGACTGATTGTCGAGCAATTGCAGCTTGAGGTCTTCGACCCGTGCTTGCGTTTCCGGGTTTGTCTGAAGGTCATTGGCAAGATCGGCCAGCGCCTGCTCGATGCGGGCTCGAACCGGATGCTCGGGATCGGTGTGCATGTCGACCGTCAGCTTGCGCAGCCCGTCGATAATCGAGTCCGATAGACGCGAGTCGACCCCCGCAAGCTTGAGCACCCAATTGGTGCGCTTTTTGACCATGTCGCGGATCAGGCTTTCGTTGGCGTCGAGCGCGCGGCTCGTCCAGCGGATCGCGGCTTCGAGCATTGGTACATGGCGGTCATCATTGATCGAGCTCGCCAGTGCATGGCCGAGCAACGGCGCGACTTCGGCTTGCCTGAGCCGTCCCGATATGGCGCTTTTGACCAACCCGCCGAGCCGCTCGTCGTCGAGGCTTTCGAACAGATCGGCGATCAGCCGGCTAGCGCCTTGGCGGATGCGTGTCTCCTCGCCCGATGGCGCCTGGAGAAAGCGCCCCGCCGCGCCCGCCAGGTCGATATTGCGCATCCGCCGCGCGACCACCGGGGCGATGAGGAAATTCTCCTTGAGGAAATTGGCCAGCGCCTCGCCGATGCGGTCCTTGTTGCGCGGGATGATCGCCGTGTGCGGGATCGGCAGGCCGAGCGGATGGCGAAACAAGGCGGTGACCGCGAACCAGTCGGCCAGCCCGCCGACCATCCCGGCCTCGGCAAATGCTTTGACCCATTGCAGCCACGGATAAAGCGGCTCGAAGGTCCGCGCGGCGATGAAGACTGCCGCCATTACGACCAGCAATCCGGTCGCGGCGAGCTTCATCCCGCGCGTGCCCGGCTGTGACGGGTTGAATCGGTCGAGGTCGGGTGCCCGGATCATCGGCTCACCCTAGCGCGGGCGGCGCGTAAGTCACTCCGCCGGCAGCGGATCCGCCATCGGGACATGCGCCTCGCCATTGTCGGCGACCTTGCGGAACACCTTTGCGACCCAGGTTTCCAGATCGACCGCGATCGAGAAATAGGCCGGCACCAGCAGCAGCGTCAGCGCGGTCGAGAAGATCAGCCCGCCGATCACCGTGACGCCCATCGGCGCGCGCCAGCTGCCATCACCGTTAAGCGAGATAGCGATCGGCAACATGCCGGCAACCATCGCGAGGGTGGTCATCACGATCGGCTGGGCGCGCTTGTGCCCGGCTTCGGCAATCGCCTCATTTTTGGGCATTCCCTGGCCCATCATCTCGACCGCAAAATCGATCAGCAGGATCGAGTTCTTGGCGACGATGCCGAACAACATCAGGATCCCGATCAGCACCGGCAGCGAGACCGGATTGCCGGTCAGATGGAGCCCGATTGCCGCACCCAGCGGGGCCAGCAACAGCGAGCCCATGTTGACGAACGGCGACAGGAAGCGGCGATAGAGCAGGACCAGCACCGCAAACACCAGCAGCACGCCCGACGCCAAGGCGACTGCGAAGTAAAATAACAATTCGGCCTGCCACTTGCTGTCGCCAAGTTCGAGCTTCTGGACGCCGTCGGGCAGCTTCTTGACCGTCGGCAGCTCGTTGATCTTTTTCCAGGCGTCACCGGATACCAGGCCCGGAGCAAGATCGGCACCCACCGCAAGGCGGCGGATCTGGTTGCTCCGCTGGACCGAGGTAGGGCCAGAACCGAAACCGATGTCAGCGACCGCCTTCAGCGGCACCGACCCGCCGGAGGCGGTCGGAACCGGTAAATTCTGCAACACCGACAAGTCGCGCCGCGAATTTTCGGAGATCGAAACCGTGATCGGCACCTGCCGATCGGCAAGCGAGAATTTGGCACTGTTCTGGGCAATGTCGCCGAGCGTCGCGATCCGCACCGTCTGGCTCAATGCCGAGGTCGTGACGCCAAGATCCGCGGCAAGGTCGAAGCGCGGCTTGATGGTGATCTCTGGCCGCACCAGGTCGCCGATCGGCCGCGGCGCAACGAGCTGTGGCAGGGTCGCCATCTCCTCGGCGATCTTGTTCGCCGTCTGGTTGAGCAATTCAGGATTGTCGCTGCCGAGGTAGAGCACGATATCGCGCCCGCCGCTGCCCGGCCCACCTCCGCCCTGGCTCTGGAAATTGACCCGCGCATCCGGAATTGCCGCGAGCTTCGGGGTCAGCCCGCGCTCGAACTGGGTCGAGGTGACAGTGCGATCCTTTTTCAGCACAATGTTGAGAAAGCTGGCGCCCACGTATACTCGCTGGAACACCCGATCGACCGACGGATCGGCGAGAATGATGTCCGATGCCCGCTGCGCGATCGCTTCGGTCTGCTTGAGCGTCGTCCCCGGGGGAACGCCGATCCGGACGCTCGAACTGTCGAGGTTGAGCGGCGGCTGGAACGACATCGACAAGGTCATGAACAGGACGAACTGGATAATGAATGCGAACAAGCCGACACCGACCATCCACACCCGGTGATCGCGCGCGCGGGCAAGCGCGATATTGCCGACGTATCGGCTCCAGGCAGTAAAGTTATTGCGCTCCGCACCGGCTACGACGCTGAACAGCAGGCCGACGACAATCGTCCCGAGGAACAAGATCAAGGTTCCGAACAACAGCGACCCCAGCAGCATTGCGAACAGCAGGCCCTTGCTCGGCGGAGCGTCGATGGGTGCCTTGTTGTAGGCCATGTAAATCTGAAGCAGGCCGAGCAGCACAGCCAAACCGAGTGGTACTGCCCAGTAGAGCGTCCGGGTGGTCACCTTCTTGAGCTTGGCGCGAAGTTCGTCGGCGCGACCCGTATTCAGGCTCCAGCGCAGGATCTTGAGGTAGTTTTCCATCCCCTTGCCCGCGGCGTGCGGCGCTTCGCCATGCGCCTTGAGGAAATAAGCCGCGATCAGCGGGGTGATCATTCGGGCGACGAACAGGCTCATCAGCACCGAGATGACGACAGTGTAGCCGAAGCTCTTGAAGAATTGCCCCGAAATGCCGGGCATCAGCGCGACCGGCAGGAACACCGCGACGATCGCCATCGTCGTCGCGACCACCGCAAGCCCGATTTCGTCGGCGGCGTCCATCGACGCCTGATAGGCGGTCTTACCCATCCGCATATGCCTGACAATATTTTCGATCTCGACGATCGCATCGTCGACCAGCACGCCCGCGACCAGACTCAGCGCAAGCAGCGAAAGGCCGTTGAGCGTGATGCCCATCAAATCCATGAACCAGAACGCCGGGATCGCCGACAGCGGGATAGCAATCGCCGAAATCACCGTGGCGCGGAAATCGCGAAGGAAAAGCAGGACGACGAGGACCGCGAGGACCGCGCCTTCGACCAGGCCTTCCATCGCCGACTTATACTGCGCTTTAGTATAATCCACCTGATTCTGGATTTCGACGAAGCGAATCCGCGGATCGTCCTTTTCGATCTTGTGCAATTCCTTCCAGCCATCGTCGTAGGCGGTCACTTCCGACGAGCCCTTCGATCGACTGACGTTGAAGCTGATCACCTGCCGCCCGTTCATCTTGGCGATGTTGCGCTGTTCGGAATAAGCGTCCTTGACCTCGCCCAGGTCGGCCAGGCGGACGGTGCGGCCGCCGGGCACTGCGATTTGCGTTTGCGATAGATCATAGGCGGTCTTGGCATTGCCGAGTACGCGGACCGATTGTTCGGAACCGGCGATCTCGGCGCGGCCGCCGGTGGCGTTGAGATTGGTCTGGCGAAGCTGCGAATTGACCTGCGCCGCAGTGATTCCCTGCGCCTGCAACGCCGCCGGGTCGAGCACCACGCGGATATTGCGATCGACCCCGCCCTCGCGCGTCACCGCTGCAACACCGCTGACACCAAGCAGACGGCGCGAGACATTATTGTCGACATACCAGCTGAGTTGCTCAAGGCTCATGTCGGTGGTTTCGGCGGCGACGAAGATGATCGGTTCGCCTGCAATATCGAGGCGCGAGATTTGAGGCTCGAGAATCCCGTCGGGCAAATCGCCGCGAATCTGGGTGATCGCGTCGCGCAGGTCGTTGATCGCGCGGTCAGTCGACGTGCCGATCACGAATTGAACGGTGGTCGAACTGCTGCCTTCGCGAACGGTGCTATTGATTTCGTCGACGCCAGTGACCGACCGCGCTGCCGCTTCGACCTTCTGCGTGATCTGGCTTTCCATCTCGGTCGGCGCTGCACCGGGCTGCGAAATGTTGATCTCGGCGGCGGGGAAGTCGATGTCCGGGTTGTTGTTGACGCTCATCCCGCTGAAGGCGATCAATCCGGCCAGCATCAACCCGATGAACAGGACGATTGGCGGGACCGGATTCTTGATGCACCAGGACGAGATGTTACGGAAATTCATGACGGCTATGTTCCTGCCCCGCGAAGGGGTGAGTTAGCGGGCGGCCTCACGGCGCGGCGAGACTTTCTGCCCCTCGTTGAGGAACGGCCCGGCCGAGAGCACGATCGCCTCCTGGCCCGACAGCCCTTCGGCTATCGTCACCCCGGCATCGCTGACTTCGCCGATCTTGATCGCGCGGCGTTCGACCATTTTCTTCGAATTGACGATGTAGACGTAATTGCCCTTGCTATCCGCCAGCACCGCGCTTTGCGGAAGCAGCGGGGCAAAGGTCGATCCCGACGCAATCTTGACCTCGGCAAACCCGCCCGGACGGATCGCCGGATCATAGGGAATCGCGATCCGCACTTCGCCGACGCGGCTCTGCGGATTGATCACCGGTGAAATCTGCCACACCGAGCCCGAGAAGTCGCGGCCGCTGCCGATCGGCGTGACGGCTGCGGCTTGGCCGATGCGGACGAACGCCAGGTCCTGCTGCGACAGTTCGGCGCGCATTTCCATTTCGCCGCCCTTGGCAAGGCGGAATAGACTTCCGGCGGCGCCGCTGACAATCTGTCCGACTTCGATGCTTCTTGCCAGGATAAGGCCCGACGTCGGGGCGCGAATGTCGAGCCGCGCAATCTGCGCCCGGGCAGCGCCAAGCTGGGCCTGGGCGACGCGCACACGCGCGGACGAAGCAAGCATTGCGCCGCGTTTTCGGTCGAGATCGGCCTTCGACACGAAGCCGCGGCTGACGAGCGAGGCGCTGCGGTTATATTCGTCCTGCGCAAGCGCGGCGTCGGCTTGCGCGGCCTGTATCTGGGCGCCCAACTGATTGGCGGTCTGCGACTGCACCGACCGATCGATCGAAGCCAGCAACTGGCCCTGCCGGACCCAACTTCCGGCATCGACATAGACCGCGCGGACCAGTCCGCCTTCGCCGGCCACACCGACCGGCTGGTCGCGGCGAGCGGCAAGCGATCCCGAGGCGGTGACGGTGCGCGCGACGTCGCTGCGACCGGGGACGACCACCGTGACGGTCGGCACCTGGCCGCCGCGCTTGCCCGTCTGGGCGGCGACATCGGCCGGGGCGGCGGACTTGCTGCGGAACATGGTGAAGGCCAGGATCATGGCGAGCGCAACCAGCACCGCGCCAATGATGATCCAGCGACGGCGACTTGGCCGATCGACAACGATCAGCCTATCCGATCCTTCAAAGCGTGCTTCCCGATTCATGCCTGTCATTCTCTCGCCTTGTTCGCGCAACCGCGGCCGGCCACTGCACAGCTGTATTACGCGAATAACTCACTCGCTGCAACAGGAACCGCGAAACGCGTCCACGCCAATGGCTTTTCGACCAACGGTGCCACTCGCTCCGCAAAGCGACATCGGAGTTGACTGTAGCCCGTCGCGCGGCAACGATGCGGCTTGGAAAACAAGGGAGGCGACTGTGGGTTATCTCGAATCGCATGGCTGGATCGCATGGATCATCATCGGCGGGATCGCCGGGGCGATCGCCAAGCTGCTGATGCCCGGCAAGGATCCTGGGGGATGCATCATCACCATCCTGCTGGGCATTGTCGGTGCGGTGCTGGCGGGTTTCATCGGCCAGCAATTGGGCTTCACCAGCACCTCTAACGGCGCCGGTTTTGTCGGCGCGGTGGTCGGTGCGTTCGTCCTGCTGTTCATCTATCGGCTGATTGCTCGCCGTCGTTAAACCGCGTCGACCGATCATTCAGGGCACATTTATCGCCGGGCGACCAAGGTCGTCCGGCGATTTGTTTTTGAAGTGGAGAGAAAATGACCAAGCTGCTGTTCCTGAGCCTCGCCGCGGCGACCGCGATGGCGGTTCCCGCCGCGCTTCCGGCACAATCGAGCGCGATTGCCCAGCAAAGCCTCGTCACCAGGCTCGACATCAGTGCCACCGGCACCGTCAGCCGGGTGCCCGATCTCGCGATCATCTCGGCCGGGGTGGTCACCAAATCCGCCACCGCGACCGGCGCGATTGCCGATAATGCCGCGCGGATGGAGCGGGTCCGCGCCGCGCTGCGCCGTGCCGGGATCGCCGACAAGGATATCCAGACCAGCTCGATCAACCTCAATCCTGATTATCGCTACGAGAATAACCAGGCGCCGGTGCTGACCGGCTATCAGGCATCGAATAATGTATCGGTCAAATTCCGCGATATTCGCAATTCGGGCAAGATCCTCGATGCGCTGGTGGCCGAGGGCGCCAACCAGATCAGCGGGCCGAGCCTGACGATCGACAAGCCCGAAAGCGCCTACGACGAGGCGCGGATCAAGGCGATTGCCGCGGGCCGTGCCCGGGCCGAACTATACGCCCGCTCGCTCGGGATGCGGGTCGTGCGGCTGGTCGCGGTCAGCGAAGGCGGCGGCAATTATCCGCGGCCGCCGATGCCGATGCTGCAAATGGCGGCGAAGGCCGAACGCAGTGCCGACACTGCGATCGATCCGGGCAGCCAGGACCTCGAGATCACGCTGTCGATGAGTTTCGATCTGCAATAGAAAAAGGGCCGCGCGGAC
>ENA-OFCE01000193-OFCE01000193.1-metagenomes-genome-assembly--contig:-NODE-193-length-43294-cov-5.554361_pt1 | contig 43294 bp, 27 predicted proteins | sample MGYA00153388_OFCE01 | MGnify analysis MGYA00153388 | reverse complement strand
AACAGCTGCACGCTTTAGCCCTTGCGAATTCGGTGCTTAAGTCAGGCTCGGGAGCTAATCCGTGGCACGCTCGGTTCCCTCTCCCTTTGGGAGAGGGTTAGGGTGAGGGGCAATATCGACAGCCAAATTCTTAACGCGATGAGTTAACACGCGGTTACTTCGTCGTGACGATTTGATCTCTTGTTTAATAAAGGAACCCAACCATGACAGATTTCACCCAATTGAATTTCTCTCTCAAAGGTAAGGTCGCGGCGATCACCGGTGCGGCCTCGGGTATCGGCCTGGAGTGCGCGCGTATTTTCCTGCAGGCCGGGGCTAAAGTGGTGCTGATCGACCGTAACCAGGAAAAGCTGCGGCGCCTGACCGATGAACTTGGTGAAAACGCCTATCCACTAGTCATCGATTTGCTCAACCCACAGCAGGTTTCCGGCATGCTGTCCGGCATTCTGGCTGCTGCCGGACGCCTCGATATTTTTCACGCCAATGCCGGCGCCTATATTGGCGGCCCGGTGGCTGAAGGGGATCCGGACGTTTGGGATCGCGTACTTAATCTCAATATTAACGCCTCGTTTCGTTCGGTACAGGCGGTACTGCCGCATCTGATCGAGCAAAAATCCGGTGATATTCTGTTTACTAGCTCGATTGCCGGGGTCGTTCCGGTGATCTGGGAGCCGATTTATACCGCCTCAAAATTTGCCGTTCAGGCGTTTGTGCACTCCACACGCCGCCAGGTAGCGCAGTATGGCGTGCGGGTGGGTGCCGTGTTGCCAGGGCCGGTGGTTACTGCGCTGTTGGACGATTGGCCAAAAGCCAAGATGGATGAGGCTTTGGCCAACGGCAGCCTGATGCAGCCAAGGGAAGTGGCCGAAGCGGTGTTGTTTATGGTAACGCGCTCGAAGCATGTCACCGTGCGTGACCTGGTGATCCTGCCAAACAGTGTCGATCTCTGATAGGTGAAAATGATGAACAATCAACAACAGGTCGTTATCGGTGTCGATGTAGGTTCAGGCAGCGCACGGGCAGGGGTTTTTGATCTCTCCGGTACTATGTTGGCGCATGCCAGCCAAGAGATTACCCTGTTCCGCGGCCCAGAAAATTATGTTGAACAATCCAGCCGTGAGATATGGCAAGCGGTGTGCACCAGCATCAAGCAGGCGGTTGCCGCATCCGGCATTTCCCCAAGTAACGTGGCAGGCATCGGCTTTGATGCCACCTGCTCCCTGGTGGTACTCGATGCAGACGGCAACCCCCTGGCAGTCGGGCCATCTGAAGATCCCGACCGAAACATTATCGTGTGGATGGACCATCGGGCAACGGAGCAGGCCGAGCGAATCAACGCTACCGGGCATCCTGTACTTAACTACGTTGGCGGAAAAATCTCCCCAGAAATGGAAACGCCCAAGCTGCTTTGGCTGAAGGAGAACCGTCGTGCGGTCTACGATAGCGCCTGGCAGTTCTTCGACCTGGCCGATTTCCTGACCTGGCGCGCCACAGGGGATCTGGCTCGTTCCGTCTGTACGGTGACCTGCAAATGGACCTATCTGGCCCATGAGAAACGTTGGGACCCGGACTATTTCCGTACCATCGGCCTTGAAGAGTTGGCAGACGAAGCGTTCCGCCGCATTGGGGAACATATCAAAGAACCTGGTACGCCTTGTGGCAATGGCCTGACGGCAGAAGCGGCCAAAGAAATGGGATTAGTAGTGGGCACGCCTGTCGCCGTGGGCTTGATTGATGCCCATGCTGGCGGGATTGGTACTGTCGGTGTTGGCGGTGGCGTCACTAATAACCTGGCTTACGTGTTTGGCACGTCGTCCTGCACGATGACCACCACGCAAAACCCGGCGTTTGTCCCAGGCGTTTGGGGGCCATATTACTCTGCAATGGTGCCGGGATTTTGGTTGAATGAAGGTGGGCAGAGCGCGGCGGGGGCGGCGATCAAGCAGTTGGTCTCGTTCCACCCCGCGGCACCAGAGGCTGCGGAGCAGGCTAAGGCATTGGGTATTTCACTGCCAACCTTGTTGGCCGATTTGGCGCTGGCCAAAATGGTTTCTGCGTCGGAAGCGGCAAAACTCGCCAATGGTCTGCATGTGGTTCCCGAGTTCCTTGGCAACCGCGCCCCGTTTGCCGATCCCCATTCCCGTGCCGTGGTTGCCGGGTTGGGTATGGAGAGCAACCTCGATAACCTGGTGGCCCTGTATGTTGCCGGAATTTGCGGGATTGGCTATGGGCTCAGGCAAATCCTCGATGCCCAGTCCCAGATGGGCGTCACCGTTGAGCAGATCGTGATTAGCGGCGGGGCTGGTCGTCACCCGTTGGTGCGGCAGTTGCTTGCGGATAGCTGTGGCTGCGCCGTGCTGACAACCAAAGCGGAAGAGCCGGTATTGCTGGGATCGGCGATCCTGGGTGCTGTGGCGGGGAAGGTTGCCACCTCGGTGGAGCAGGCGATGGCGCAGTTTTCCGAGTTGGATAGCCAATACCAACCGAATGCGGATTTCCGCCAGTTGCACGCCAATCGCTATGAGGCCTATAAGCTGTTGCAAAGTGCGGCCAAACGGATCCGTGAGGAGCTGCAATAAGTCTGGAAACTCGAGGGCGCAGCATGCTGTGCCCCTACGTATTATCTTCTGCTGCTTCCTTCAGTAACCATTCGCTAAATATTTCCATCGCCGGGGTCATTGCCTTCGATTTTAAATGGGTTAACCAGTAACTGCCCATGTTGATTTCGGTAGCAAAAGGGCGCACCAGCTGCGCGGTGGCGAGTTCCCGGGCAAACATTTTCGCTGGGGCTAATGCCACACCACCGGAATGGATAGCGCTCTCGATCATCAGACGGGATGAATCAAAGATGGCGCCATTAACTCTCACCGCCTGCAGGCCAGCGGCAGCAAACCAGTTTTCCCACTCTTCAGCACGGTAAGAACGCAGTAAATCCTCTTGCAGCAGATCGGCTGGAGTAACGAGCCGCTTAGCCGTAGCGGGCGTACACAGCACGGTCAGCGGAGCCTCAAATAGCATTTCGTTATGGGTTGATGGCCACAAACCGGTGCCAAAACGGATGGCGAAATCCAGCCCTTCGGCGGCCAGATTGACGACGTTATTGTTGGTGCGCAGCCGCAGTTCGACAAAAGGATGCTCTTGCCTGAACCGATCAAGACGCGGCAACAGCCAACCCACGGCAAAGGTGCCAACGGCGGCAACGGTGAGAACCTCCTGAAATTGCCCCCCTTCAAACTGCCGAAAGGCTTTTTCAATATGGCCAAAGGCGTCGGTTAACACGGCAAACAGCGCCCGCGATTCCTCCGTCATTTCTAAACCACGGGGTAAGCGTTTAAACAGCACCATACCCAGGCGCTCTTCAAGCAGCCGAACCTGTTGGCTAACGGCGGCCTGGGTAACATAGAGCTCCAGCGCTGCCCGTGTGAAACTCAAATGTCTGGCAGAGGCTTCAAAAGCACGTAGGGCATTCAGGGGAAGATTAGAGCGCATAGGTGTTATCCAAAAGATTTTCTTTATGCTAGAGAAAATTCTTGTCGCTTGTCAATCACGGCCTAACAGAGGATATTTCCCGCCATCTGAAGGACGACCTACTGCGTTAATCCATTTTATGTGAGGCAAAACATGGTTAAAAATACACTACGTAAAACCACCCTGATGGTCACTACGGTTATGCCGTTGCTGTTCGGTAGCGCACCGCTATGGGCGCAAACTGCTAATGCCAAGGCGAATATTCAGCAGCAATTGTCTGAACTGGAGAAAAGCTCCGGTGGCCGCCTGGGCGTGGCGCTGATCGATACCGCCGATAATTCGCAGATCCTGTATCGCGGGGATGAACGTTTTCCTATGTGCAGCACCAGCAAGGTGATGGCGGTGTCGGCGTTGTTAAAACAGAGCGAGACGGATAAAAATCTTTTGGCTAAGCGGATGGAAATCAAGCAATCCGATCTGGTCAACTACAACCCGATCGCCGAAAAACACCTGGATACCGGGATGACCCTGGCCGAGTTCAGCGCCGCCACCATCCAGTACAGTGACAACACGGCGATGAACAAGATCCTTGAGCATCTTGGCGGCCCGGCAAAAGTAACAGAATTTGCGCGTACCATCGGCGATAAAACCTTCCGTCTTGATCGTACCGAGCCCACCTTGAATACCGCCATTCCGGGTGATGAACGTGACACGAGTTCGCCGCTGGCGATGGCAAAAAGCCTGCAAAACCTGACCTTGGGCAAGGCGCTGGGTGAACCACAGCGTGCTCAACTGGTTGAATGGATGAAGGGGAATACTACCGGAGGAGCCAGCATTCGCGCAGGTCTGCCAACCACGTGGATAGTCGGTGATAAAACCGGCAGCGGTGATTACGGTACCACTAACGATATCGCCGTGATTTGGCCAGCTAACCACGCACCGTTGGTGTTGGTGACCTATTTCACCCAGCCACAGCAGAATGCCGAAGCCCGCAAAGACGTGTTGGCTGCGGCCGCCAAAATTGTCACAGAAGGTCTTTGAATCGGGGATGTTCTACCGGCGCAGCATGCAGCGCCCCTACTTTTTAAGCCAGGTGAAGGGGGGCGGGTTATACAGCGCTCCTTGTAAATCCGGTGAGGGAATGTCAGCATAAAAAAGGCCGGAAAATCCGGCCTTTTCTGATCACGCTTGGCGATTAATAATCAATGGCATCGCGGATAATCGGGCAGGTCATACAGTGGCCGCCGCCACGGCCACGGCCCAGCTCACTACCGACAATCTCAATCACCTCAACCCCTTCTTTGCGTAGCTGGGTATTGGTTTTGGTATTACGGTCGTAAGCCAGCACCACCCCAGGAGAGAGCGCCACCATGTTGTTGCCGCTGTCCCACTGTTGGCGTTCGGTGTCGTAGTCGTTGCCTTCGGTTTCCACCACCCGCAGTTTTTTCAGGTTCAATGCCCCGGCAATGGCCTCGACAAAGGTGCCCTTATCGCGGCTCAGCTTCATGCCGGTTGGGCCATCATCCGGGCGCAGTGAGAAGGTTTTGATCTGATTGACGATCGCCGGGTAGAGCGTCACCACATCACGGTCGCAGAAGGTAAATACCGTATCCAGGTGCATGGCGGCACGCAGTTTCGGCATGGCGGCAATCATCACCCGTTCAACGCCGGAATGCTTGTTGGCAAACAGCGCGGCGGCCAGTTGGGTGATCGCCTGATGCGAAGTACGCTCACTCATCCCAATCAGCACGGTTTTGTTGCCGATCGGCATCACGTCCCCGCCTTCGAGCGTGGCGGTACCGTGGTGCACCGTTGGGTCCCCCCACCAGACGTTCACATTGGCTTCGCCAAAGTCCGGGTGGAACTTATAGATCGCCGTGGTCAAAATGGTTTCTTCATGACGGGCAGGCCAATACAGTGGGTTCAAGGTCACGCCGCCGTAGATCCAGCAGGTGGTATCACGGGTATATAAGGTATTCGGCAGCGGTGGCAGCAGGTATTCGGTAATGCCTACCGCTTCGCGGATCAGCTTCAGCTCTTCGTGGTCGGCATAGCCTTCTTTAGCCAGTTCGGTAGTGGAGAGACCCCCGATCAGTACCTCCGCTAACGCCCGTGGTGCCAGGCCATCCAGGAAGCTGCGGGTTTCATTCAAGATCCCCAGCGACACTTCATTAGGCACAATCTGCTGATCCAGGATCCACTTTCTGGCTTCGGGCAACGCCAGGGTTTCGGCCAGCAGGTTGTGCATTTCAACCACGTCTACGCCGTGTTCGCGCATCTTGGTCATAAAGTCAAAATGGTCACGCTTGGCGCGCTCAACCCACAGCACGTCATCAAATAACAGTTCATCACAATTACTCGGCGTCAGCCGGTTATGCGCCTTGCCAGGGGCGCAGACCATGACTTTATGCAATTTCCCTACTTCTGAATGAACACCAAACTTGGACTGCGTCTTTTTTTTAGTCGACATAATGTCTTGCCTCGATCAGATTGTGATAACGCCAGTGGCAATGCTGTAGATTGCAGCAACGGCGGCGACCATAACGATTACAAAGAGCCCCATCTCGGCCGGGGTGAACACTTTTGCGTGCTGTTCACGTTTGGCCATAATGTATAGCAGCGTGCCTGGGCCATAGATGATGGCGGAGAGCAGCAGATATTTCATACCACCGGCGTACAGCATCAGCAGTGCGTAGAAGGTGGCGATCAGCGCGAAGATCAGATCCTTTTTGTGATCGCGTTTATCGGTTTCGTAGGTTTCGCCGGTCAGGGCCAGCTTCAGCCCATAGGCACCTACCAACAGATAAGGGATCAGCGTCAGGGAGCTGGTCAATTCGAGCGCCAGTTGGAAGGCGTAATCACTAAACAGCGTCAGGACTAAGAACACCTGAATGGTGATGTTGGTCAGCCAGACGGCGGAAGAGGGAACCGCATTGCTGTTTTCGGTGGCGAACACCTTCGGCATACTCTTGCTTTTCGCGGCGGAAAACAGCACTTCTGCCGCCAGCAAAGACCAGGAGAGATAGGCACCCAGCACCGAAACAATCAGGCCCACGCTGATGAAGATTGCCCCCCAGCGCCCCACGATAGCTTCCAACACGCCCGCCATTGAAGGTTGGCGCAACGCCGCCAGATCGGGACGAAGCAGCACGCCGTAAGACAGCATGGTGATCAGCACCAACAGGCACAGCACCCCGATGAACCCCAGCACCGTGGCAATCCCCACGTGGCTGCGTTCTTTGGCATAGCGGGAATAAACGCTGGCACCTTCAATCCCCAGGAAGACGAATACCGTCACCAGCATGGTGCTGCGCACCTGGCTGAACAGGGATTCGGGTTCCGCGGTAGGGACGATAGCGGCAGCCGCATGGCCCACATAACCGTAATCGTTAAGATGAGAGAGATCCCCCACGCTAGCCAAAGAGGCTGCGGTCTCTGGCGTTCCCCAGAAGTTGAGTGCAAACACGTCACTTTTGAAGGCAAAGATCAGCACAATGACAAAGATGAGGATCGGCAGGATTTTAGCGATGGTGGCAATGGTGTTGATAGCCGCAGCGCTTTTCACCCCACGCAGTACCAGAATGTGGAATCCCCAAAGAATAACCGAGGCAAACAACACCGCGGGAATGGTATTACCGTCGCCAAATATCGGGAAGAAGGCCCCCAGAGTAGATTTGATCAGCACAAAGTAAGAGACGTTACCAATACAGGTACCGGCCCAGAAGCCAAGTGCAGAGGCAAAGCCCAGATAATCACCGAATCCGGCTTTGGCATAGATAAACACGCCGGAATCGAGATCGGGTTTACGTTGCGCCAGCGTTTGGAACACAAAGGCCAGCATTAACATCCCGCCGCCTGCAATACACCAGGCGATAATGGCACCAAACCCTCCCGTAGCGCGCCCAAAGGTGGCCGGTAAAGAAAATATACCGGCCCCTATCATGGAGCCCACTACCAGTGCGGTGAGTGACCATAGGGACAGTTTATTCGTTGATGAGCTCGTCATGGTTTTCCTTACTGACACCGAGTCAAATAAAGTATTGCGTAATTAAAGGATAACGTTACCAACCGACTTACGATTAAATCATAGTCATAACCGGCAAATTTTCCTGTCGCAAATAACTTTTTTCTTCAACATCAGCACAGTTGATTCCTAAAGTCGGGTGATTTCATCGCGCGGCGGAATAAAAAACCAAATACAAGAATATTCTTGATTAACAATCATTTAAAGATAGTGAAATCAACGGAAATACTTTATTTTGGCGTCTTGTAACTTGCAGGTAGAATTATGTTATTTAATAAAATCAATAAGATAACGAAGTGTGGTGGCTGTTGGTGGCTAGGGGTACCCATGAGCTTTAAGCATAAAAACGCAGGTTGTATAAAGATAGTTAATATATATAAAGCTTGCCTATTTGTTTCTAGGAATACTCTTATGATATGAATAATCGTTCGGTTTAGGGTTAAATATGCGCGTTGTGCAGTGGGTGTTAATGTACTAAGATTATTTTTATAAAAAACAGTAGGGTGTGTCACATCAACCCGGTGATGGATGGAAAGTTATGATCAACAGTGTCAGCCAGCAGGCATTAAAGAGTTTGAGTTGTTTTGCCGCCGTCACCTTCTTCTCGACCAGCCAAATGTGCGCTTTGGAGTGTTTCCTCCATGCGAATACCATGGGGGTATTGTACTTTGTATCTATTATTGCCAAACCGTTGTTTTTTATCATTATCGGTTACATGGATGAGGTAGAGAAACTCACCAGGCTAGAGATTGTGGTGAAAATAAAATCTATTATCCTGATCATGATTTTCTGGAACATTGTTTCATCCTTGATTAAAACCCAATACATTCATCAGGGGTATATCCTACAAAACGGCATCTTATTGAATATGGGGATCATCTATTTGCTATACCCCATCATCCTCAAGGGCATTAAACATTTGAAAATCACTGCGGCCGTGTTTGCCGGGTTGGTTGCCGTGATTGCCCTGTTGGATATTTTCAGCCCGCTCGATACCCAAGATGATCCGCTGTTTATCTCCAGCTATTCGTTTATTTGGGTCTGGGGCGGCTACTACATTATTGGCCATGTTCTGGGGGAGGCTCCGGGTCGCAGGTTCACCAAAAAAACCAGCGTGCTGTGGGCCGCCAGGCTGCTGGTGATCCCCATCGGTATCTCCATGTATTTCTACGAGCTTTATCTATCAACCCATACCCAGATCAGCGTCGCCGGCTGGTTCGTGTTGGAGCATTTGCACTTGCTTGGCATGAGCCTGGCGCTGTTTATCCTGTTTGATAATATCGCCATCAAGAGCCGATTGCTTACCCGCGTCGTGGAGTTTATTAGCCCGGCGATGGTGGGCGTCTATATCGTTCACTACAGCGTGTTCTATTTCATTACTACGCTGTATGACTTCAACGACGCCACGCTTAAATTTACCTTACTGGTCCTGGTCTTTATCGCCTCGGTATTGGTTTCACGGTTGTTACTACTCAACCGCTTTACGGCTCGGATTATCTCCTTCTGACGGGGCAGCCACCGGGATATGTCGAACATTAAAACCGGTAATGCCTAGTGCCAGAGTGATCAGCGGGGCGGCAATATTAAAGATGGCAAACGGCATGTAGGCCATAGTCGAGACACCCAGTACCGCAGCCATATAAGCCCCGCAAGAGTTCCAGGGGATCAGCGGGGAGGTGACAATCCCAGCATCCGAAACGATGCGCGACAGGTTCTCTGGCGCCAGCCCTCGCTTGGCAAATTCGGCACGGTACAGCCGGGTGGGTAGCAGCAGCGCAATATACTGATCGCCCGCGGCAATATTCAGCCCAATCGCGGTAGCAACCACCGAGGTAAACAGCTTGCCCACGGTTCTGGCCCGCAGCAGCAGCGGCGTAACCAGTTTGTTCAGCAGGCCGAAGTCATCCACCATAATGCCAAACGTCACCGCGCCAATAATCAGCCAGATCGTAAACAACATGCTGTCCATACCGCCGCGTGACAGCAGGGCGTCAATCTGCTCAATACCGGAGTTCTCCTGGAAACCGGTCGCCATCGCCAGCCAGGCCGCCTTGATGGCCAACAGCGGGCTGGCAAGATCGGGCTCGACAATAAAGCGATCGATCACCTGTGGTTGCATAAAGGACGTCATGATCCCCGCCATCAAGGCTGAGCACATGATGGCCAACGGGGCTGGCACCTTGGCGACCGATAATGCCAATAGGAAAATCAGTGGCAACAGGTTCCACGGTGTGATGTGGAACAGTTCGTTAAAGCGGGTCAGTTCGTTGTTGGTGACGGTGGCATCAAAGGCACTGTGCTGATTGAGTCCTAACAGGATAAAAGCGATCAGGGCAATGACCGCCGCCGGAATGGTGGTCCAAAGCTGGGTGCGGATATGTTTATACAATTCAACACCGTTAAGCTGAGCGGCCAATACGGTGCTTTCAGATAGTGGCGAGATCTTGTCACCCACGTAAGCCCCGGAAATCACGGCTCCAGCCGTAATTTCTGGTGATAACCCCAGCATATTGGCCAGCCCGACCAATCCGACTCCCAAGGTGCCCGCCGTAGTCCAGGAACTGCCAATACTTAAAGAAACGCCAACGCAGACCAAAAAGGCTATCGGATAGAACCAGTTGGGGGTGATCAATATAATACCGTAATACACCATGGTAGGAATGGTACCGGACATGTTCCAGGTGCCAATCAACGCCCCGACGGAAAACAGGATAAAAATGGCCCCCGAGATGGTGGCAATGCCTTTGCGGCCGGACTCGGAAACCTCCTCCCAGCTATGGCCATTCTTCAGGATGACCATAGCGGTGATCATGGTGCTGAGGATGATGGCCACCTGCAGAGGGCCGTTGACGGCTTCAAGGCCAAACAGAGCAACGGAAGATCCAACCAGCAAAATCAACGTGACTATTGGCAGTAGAGCATCCAGATAGCTTGGGGCTTTAACAGGACGGGGCGTTTTAGCTGGTTTGCTCATGGGCACGGCTCCACAGACAGTTAAGACAGGAGAGTTCAGGCAACGGCGATACCTGCGGTAGCTACTGCGGTAAGTATAGCCATGGGCGGCATAGGGTAATGATTATTTTCACTATTGCGGGTCAGCGTTGAAGCTCTGTAAACGTGCAACGATCTGCCGATCCAGTGGCAGACAGCGGAAATCGGTCATGATCTGCAGCTCGGCCGCCGAATTGATGGCGGTGACGTAGCTTTTCCGGAACTCGGTTGGCGTCATGCGGCAATATTTGTTAAAGGCAAAAATCAGCTGTTTGTGGCCGCTGAAACCGCAGGTGTAGCTGATGTCGGTGATCGGGATGTTGGTATCTTTCAGCAGCAGTTTGGCCTTATTAATTCTGATCATGGTCAGATATTCTTTAAAGTTGTAGCCGCTGATCTTTTTGAAGATACGGGAAAAGTGGTGGTAGCTGACGCCAGCGTGCTCGGCAATGGTGGCCAGGTTGAGCTCATCGTCAAAATGCTGGTTGATAAACTCAATGCCGTATTTGACCAACTGTTGGTCTTTTTTCCGGACGCTAACCTGCTGTTGGTCGGCCTGGTTTGGCGCAGCGGCGGCAAGCGTGCCCAACAGGTGATAAACCAGGGCGATGCGGGTAAATGAGGGCTGTGCCGTGACCAGGTTATCGAGCAGGGCGATCACGGCGTTGCTAACCTGCTGCTCTGATGCGTGGTCGCCCTGATTAAACATCAGCGGGGCCGGGTGGGTCTCATCAAACAGATGGGGGGAGAACTGGATGGTCAGCAGTTGACTGTTTGGGGCGCGAGCCTCAAGAGAGTGGATTTCGTCCGGGTTGATATACAGCATGCTGCCCGCACTGGCCACCGAGGTGGCATGGCCCAGGGTCACGGAAAATTCGCCGGACAAGATGCAGATCAGCTCAGGGGCCGAGTGCCAATGGGGCTCGCAGTAGTAAACCTCGGCGGCGAAGACGTTGAGCTTTTCGGCGTCAAACGAGATCAGCTCATAGCCGCTGCCTTCATGGATCGCTGCTTGCGCCTGCCGATGGGATTGCGGCTTGAGTTGTCGCGTAACAGAGAAAGGAAACATCGGCTTATTTATCCCCAGAGGTTGGTGATGAAAATACGGGGGTGGGATCTTTCTCCCTCACCCTAACCCTCTCCCCAAGGAGAGGGGACAGCCCGTGCCACCTGTAAGCTCAGCATCAATCTGATCTCAGGTGAATGCGACAATCTGGCCTAACTACATCGCCATATCGCTCCCTAAGAAAAGGGGACGGTCCGTGCTACAACTTTATACCTGTGCCTAAATTCAAAATGCCATAAATTGAATTACGTACTTATTCACATCACCGTACCAGCTCCCTCTCCCTGTGGGAGAGGGTTGGGGTGAGGGGTCACACGGTGGCAGGTTCCGCCAATGCAGCCTCTAACTCCTGCTGAGTAATATCAATAGCCAGGAACTCCGTCAGGGCGATAAACAGGCCGCAGAACAGATCCGGAGCAATCGCGATGAGCTTTTCGCGCATCAGCGCCTCCGGCAAGCCGTTTTTGCTGACCAATAGCTTCACCACTCGGTCAAAAGCCGGTGGGGTAGCGATCAACTGCTGCAGCGAATTGTCCACCTTTAGCGGTAAATAATAGGGCTTGGCGCACAGCTTGACCACCGTGCTTAGTGCGATATCCCGCGAAGAACGCGCCACGTGAAGCTGGTACTCGCCAGGATCGACCACCCAAGCGGCCATGCCTGGGTGGAAACAGGCAAAATCCGGCCATTCCAGCGTCATGGTCACCGTTTTGCTTTCGCCCGCCTCAAGGTGCACTTTGGCGAAGGCTTTCAACGCCAGCACTTCACGTGCCAGATCTCCTTGTGGTGCAGTAAGGTAAAGCTGTACGATCTCTTTACCGGCCCGATTGCCACGGTTGGTCACCTCAACGCTGACGGTTAAGGGTTGCCCCTCCTCAAGTTCAGTGACCGAGGTCGCCAACTTGGCATAGCTAAATTCGCTATAGCTTAGGCCAAAACCGAACGGGAACTGCGGCGTCAACTTACGTCGGTCGTAGTAGCGATAACCTACATACAATCCTTCGCTGTAATGATGGCGCAGGTTTTCCCCTGGGTAATCGAGCCAGGCCGGAGTTTCCTCCAGAGTATTGGGCACCGTTACCGTCAGCTTGCCACAGGGGTTGGCCCGGCCAAACAGAATATCCGCCACCGCGCGGCCCATACCTTGGCCCGCAAAGAAGGTCTCCAGCAGGGCTTTGCAGTCTGATAGCCAAGGCATCACTACCGCATCGCTGTTAGCCAACACCACCACCACATTGGGCTGTCGTTTGGCTACCGCGCGGATCAGTGCTTCATGGCTAGGCAAGATATTCAAATCCCGGCGATCGCCATTTTCGCCATCTTCACCAATGGCGGTGCTGACGAACACCACGGCAACGTCGGCCTTGCTGGCTAGCTCAACCGCATGTGCCTGCGCATGCGGATCTACGTGATTATCATCCGGGGTGCCGATGGCATAGTCGATCTGGAAGTCGTTACCGGCCACCTCAAAAATTTCGTCCAGCGGACGATCGAGCATGTAAGGCACGGTGGTAGCACAACCCGAGCCCTGGATCACTGGCTCCTGCGCCGGTTTGCCCAATACGGCGATGGTGGTTTTCTTGCCGGCTTGCAGCGGCAGGATATTACCTTCGTTTTTCAATAACACTATCGATTCGGCGGCCAGTTGCTGTGCTAACCGGTGATGTTGCGGGTAATCGGCCTTGGTACCCGGTTTGCGGTGGCGCTGCACCTTGTCGATCAGGGTTAACATCCGCAAGCAGGCAGTATCGAGAACCTCTGTAGGGATCTCTCCGCGTTCGATCGCCTGCAACAGCTCCTGTTTATCACGCTGGGTTTCTGGCATGGCCAAATCGTTACCCGCCAGCAAAGAAGCGGGGCGGTCTTTGATGCCGTACCAGTCGGACATCACCAGCCCATCATAACGCCACTCATTGCGCAGCACCTCGGTCAGCAACCAGTGGTGTTGCGACGTTTGCACACCATTGAGCCGGTTATAGGACGACATCACCGTCCAGGGGTTGGATTTGTCGATCGCTCGCTTGAATCCCGAGAGGTAAATCTCGCGCAGCGCCCGTTCTTCCACCACCGAGTCCATCTCGGTGCGGCGGTATTCTGAATTGTTGGCGGCAAAGTGCTTCAGGCTGGCCCCCACGCCACCGTCCTGCAGCCCGTTGATCAAGGCTGCGGCCACGTCACCGCTGACTACCGGATCTTCCGAGTAATATTCATAGCCACGGCCTGCCAAAGGCGTGCGGCGAATATTGATCCCCGGCCCAAGCAGAATGCCGACGCCCAACTCCTGGCACTCTTTGGCCAACGCCTCGCCCATTTGGTACACCAGATCCACGTCCCAGCTACAGGCCAGGGTGGAACCATTCGGGAAGCAGGTGGCCGGTTTGGATTTGCTGAACAGCGCCTCAGAGCCGCCTTTTTGTTCTTCCTGCTCCACCTCGCCTGCGCTTTGGCCAATCACGGCGAGGAAATCGCTAATGTGCCAATTTTCCCCCTGTTCGATCTGGCTGGTGCTGTAACGGACGCCGTAGGTGCCATCCGTCATCACAATGTCGCTAATAGCATGCTGCGGGAAGCTGGCCGTGCGCCACAAACCGCTACCGCTGAGTAACGCCACTTTCTCTTCGGCAGTCATGGTGGCAATGATGGCGTGGAAATCTTTTTTCATAGGATACCTGCTGGTTACTGCGCGCTAGCTTTGCGCAATTCAATGTCTTTGATGATATTCCGGTAGGTGTGCTCATCCAGCTTGTAGAAGAAGATAAACAGCATCCCCAGGGCAAACATCAGGCCAGGGAACAGCGTCATCATCATATTGATGCCGTTGAGCGCGTTGTCGCTGATATGCTCGGACGAATAGTCGAAGTAATCGAGCATCAGGCCAGCACAGCCGCCGCCAATCGCCATGGCAATTTTGGTGATGAAGTTAAAGAAGCCGTAAATGGCTCCTTCGGTACGTACGCCGTGTTTCCATTCGGCATACTCAACGGTATCGGCAATCATCGACCACATCGCGACAAAGCCCATCCCCAGGGTAATGCTGTACAGGCACACGCCGGTCATAATCAGGTAGGCGTTATCTCCCGCCAGGAAGTATTGGAACAGTAAGCCGACAATGCCGATCAGCAGCCCCAACAGGACCATTTTCTTTTTGCCCATCAGGCTGATGATCTTTTCTGAGATCACCGTACCCGCCACATAGGCCGCAGATTGGATCATGAAGAACTTGGCGGTAAAGCTTTCATCCCCCAGGGTGTATTTGATGAAGTAGATCGCAATAGCCATCCATACCGTATAGGCGATATAGAAAAACACCGTGAACAGGGAAAGATGGATTAACGGCAGGTTGCCGGAAACGGCGGTGATCATCTCTTTAAGCGTGGGTGCCTTTTGATCTGGCAGGCTTTTTACCCGCTCTTTGGTCATGCCAAAGCAGGCCAGGAAGAAGAAGGTGGCCAACAGGCTAAAGCAGCTGACGGCAAACACATAGCCCATCTTCTGATCGGTGAACTGTGAAATCAGCACGTCGGCAGTGGTCGAGACAATCAGGTAACCCACGATTGCCAACACAAAGCGGTAAACCGACAGCGAAGCCCGCGAGCCTTCGTGCTGGGTCAGCATATTGGTCATGGCTGAATAGGGCGTGTTGACCGCCGTGTAGGCCAGGCAATAGAGGGTGTAGGTGATCAGCGCGTAATAAAATTTATAGTCACTGTCGAAGGTGCTGAAACACAGGACCGTCAAGATCCCCAATGGCACCGCGCCGTACAGCAGGTAAGGGCGCAGCTTGCCGTGCCGGGTTTGGGTTTTATCGATAAAGTAACCGACAAAGATATTAAAAACGGCATCCAGTACCCGGGCGATCACAAAAATCAGGCTCGCCTGTACCGCGCTGATGCCATAAATATTGGTATAAAAAAACAGTAAGAACAGGGAGACAAAACCAAACGACAGGTTGGAGGCCAGATCGCCGAAGCCATAGCCAATCTTTTCCCGTACGCCGACCTTCACATAACTGTCTGAGACGATTTCTGTTGTTTTCATTTTACTTACTCACTCAGGTTGATTCGCCTTGAGTATACCGAGAGCGCCAAGGGTGGCTTGCCAGCGGTTGTTTATACAGTTCCTATTTTTTGCTCGCCCCCGGCTTTGTCGCGGAGTTGTGAGAAGGCTCACAGGTATTGCTAGATTCGACCGTAGGGGCGCTGCATGCTGCGCCCGATTCTGACATATGGCGTTTGATGCACTTATAAACTGCATACCCTGCGTCTTCCGCCATGTCATGGGTTGCCATACGCTGACCGACAAGTTAATTCAGGAATCAGCCAACCATGAAATCCTCCGTACCCAATGTCTTGCCCACACCCCAATCGGCCCTGCGTGGCGGGCTAATCAGCCTGGCCTTGCCAACGCTGCTCTCCTCTCTGGGTAGCAGCATCACCAACGTCAGTCTACCTACATTAGCGCAGGTGTTCGGCGCTTCGTTTCAAGATGTGCAATGGGTGGTGATCGCTTATCTGCTGGCAATCACCACGCTAATTGTGGGCGTCGGACGGTTGGGGGATATCATCAGCCGTCGCACGCTGTTACTGGCCGGTCTCGGCCTGTTTATGCTCGCCTCACTGGGTTGTGCTGTCGCTCCTACCATCTGGTGGCTGATTGCGGCCCGTGCTGCGCAAGGGCTAGGGGGCGCAGTGATGATGGCCATCACTCTGGCGCTAGTTGGCGAAACCATCAGCAAGGATAAGGTCGGACGGGCGATGGGGCTGCTCGGCACCTTATCCGCAGTGGGGACCGCGCTTGGCCCTACGCTGGGGGGCGTCTTGATTGCCGAGTTCGGCTGGCAGTCAATTTTCCTGATCAACCTGCCGCTGGGGGGCGTCGCGCTGTTTTGCGTTTATCGCTATCTCCCGCAAACCGATCCGCAGCAGGTAGCGAAACAGGGGAGTTTTGACTTCGTCGGAATGGCCTTGCTCGGTTTGACCCTGGCGCTATTTTCGCTGGCCATGACGTTGGGGCAAGGTCATTTTGGCTCACTCAATAGCCTGCTGCTGTTGGGAACAGCCGTTGCGGCCAGCGCATTCGTCTGGGTTGAGAGAAAAGTGGCGAGCCCGCTGGTCCAACTTACCCTATTGCGTCAGCCAATCCTGAGCAGCGGCCTGCTAACCAATATGTTGGTGAGTACGGTGATCATGACGTCCTTCGTAGTAGGGCCGTTCTATCTTGCTCATGGGCTAGGATTAGCGCCACAGCAGGTTGGCTTGGCAATGTCCGCTGGGCCGCTGATTGCCGCATTGGCGGGTGTGCCATCGGGATATCTGGTCGACCGCTTCGGGGCAGCGCAGATGATTAGCCTGGGATTACTGGGAGTTTGCCTGGGGGCATTAACCTTATCGATGATGTCACCTACGCAGGGCGTTTTGGGCTATATCTTGCCGATATGCCTGATCACCGCAGGCTATGCCTTGTTCCAGGCGGCCAACAACACGGCGGTGATCAAACAGGTTGGCATTGAGCGGCGTGGGGTGGCTTCTGGTCTGTTAAATCTGGCTCGCAACCTTGGTTTTATCATCGGGGCCTCCGCTATGGGGGGGATATTCGCTTTGGCCTCGGCAGCCAGCGATATACGGTTAGGGAGCGCGGAAGGTTTACAACTGACCTATCTGGTGGCCACCGTTTTAGCGGGGCTGGGGTTGTTGATGGCGCTGTGGAGCCAGTTTTATCGCCGGGGGCAGCCTGCCACACAAGAGTGACGTTGTCACAGATTCGGCTGCAACTAACATCTCTTTCACAATGGTTCGCGGCCGCGCTACGATAATGTATCCAGCCCAGCCTAACTTTAAGGGATAAATGATGAACCAACCTATTGCCACCGTAGCCTTGGAAAAGGCCTATCGTTTGCTTAATCACGGCCCAACGGTGTTGGTATCCGCTAGCCACGACGGTGTCAATGACGTGATGGCCGCCGCCTGGGCGTGTGCGCTGGACTTCTCGCCGCCGAAGCTGACGGTAGTGCTGGATAAGATGACCAAAACCCGTGAGCTGATCGAGCAGAGTGGGTGCTTTGTGATCCAGGTACCCACTGCAGCTCAGCTTCAGCTGACCTATGAGGTCGGTAACCGCAGCCTGCATACCGAACCCGACAAACTGGCAAACTGTGGCGTCGAGTTGTTTAGTTTTGACGATCGGCCACTGCCTTTTGTGGCCGGATGCTCCGCCTGGATGGCGTGTAGGCTGATCCCGGAGCCCCATAATCAGCAGGCCCACGATCTGTTTATTGGCGAAGTGACCGGTGCCTGGTCCGATACGCGGGTATTTAAAGATGGCCACTGGCATTTTGACTCAGCCGAACCTGCGCTGCGCAGTTTGCACTACGTTGCCGGTGGGCAGTTCTACGCTATCGGTGAATCGCTGATGGCCAAGGTGAAGTGATCCGATCATTTGGCGAATCGTCGCGATCCCGCCACGCAGAGGATAATCCCCAACGTGGTGGCCAACATCAGCAGGCTGACGGGTTCATGCAGTAAGCCTGCTGCCAGTGCCAGGCCAAAAAAGGGCTGCAGCAATTGCAGTTGGCCGACGCTGGCAATACCGCCCTGAGCCAGGCCCCGGTACCAAAAGATAAACCCGATCAGCATGCTGAACAGCGAAACGTAGGCCAGACTTATCCAGGCTGGCAGGGGAATAGCCTTCAAGGATGAGGGTATCAGCAGCAGTGAGGTCGCCAGCATCACGGGTAATGCCAACAGCAGAGCCCAACAGATCACCTGCCAGCCTCCCAGCTCACGCGACAGTTTAGCCCCTTCGGCATAGCCCAACCCGCAAACCACCACCGCAGCCAGCATTAAGGAATCCCCGGTCAGCGAAGCGGACACTCCCTGAGCAAACGCAAAACTCATCACCAACAGGCTGCCGATAATGGAAAAGAACCAGAAAGCGGGACGAGGGCGCTCACCACCCCGTAGCACGCCAAATATCGCAGTGGCCAAGGGCAGCAGGCCGAGAAAGACGATGGAATGGGCCGAAGTCACATGCTGCAACGCCAACGCGGTCAACAGGGGGAAGCCCACCACCACGCCCAATGCAACGATCATCAGGGAGAATACCTGATCGCCTCGTGGCCGCTGTTGTTTAAACAGCCCTAACAGCAGGAACGCGAACAGACCAGCGATAGAAGCACGAGCGACGGTAAGAAATAGAGGATCAAAACTGAGCACGGCGACTCTGGTGGCGGGGAGTGAACCACTGAAGATCACCATGCCCAAAAAGCCATTGAGCCAGCCGCTGGCGTTATTTTGCTCGATCTTCACCTGCATGGGACACCCTTATTTTCGACGCTGGAGGATTGTGGATCGGCATGTTATGCCGCAAAATCATGACAATCAAAAAATTGTCATGGATACAAGTTGCTATGGCACGAGCCCGTTACAAGTCGCTGGTCGATAGTTTTGCCGCTGATATTCGCACAGGGCGTCTTACGCCAGGGACACGTTTACCCACTCATCGCCAGCTTGCCGCCCAGGAACGCATGTCGTTGGTCACTGCCTCACGGGTGTATGCGGAACTTGAAGCGATGGGGTTAGTCAGCGGGGAAGCGGGCCGGGGGACCTTTGTCCGGGAGATTTCGTTGCCGCCGGGTTTGGGCATCGATCAGCAGGCCGTCGCCACGGACATGCTCGATCTGAACTTCAATTACCCGACGCTATCGTCACAAAGCGAATTGCTGAGATCAGCGTTGCGTCAGTTGGCTTCCTCCGGCGATCTGGACGCATTGCTACGCTATCAACCCCATGCAGGTCGGCCACACGAGCGGGCGGTCGTAGCCAGACATCTGAGCCACCGTGGCTTAAAGCTGGCGGCAGAGAACGTTTTGCTGGTAAATGGCGCTCAACAAGGGTTAGCCATCACCGTGATGGGGCTGTTGCAACCGGGCGACGTGGTCGCGGTTGATGCCTTGACCTATCCGGGTTTTAAAATCCTGGCCGAGAGCTACCATCTTGAGTTGGCCGCCATTCCCGCGTTGAGCGATGGCCCTGATTTGGCGGAACTTGAACGGCTATGCCAGCGCCGCCCGGTGCGAGCCGTTTACTGCATGCCAACGCTGCATAACCCGCTTGGCTGGGTGATGAGCGAGCCACAGAGGCACCGGTTGGTGGCGCTGGCTCGCGAACATGGGCTGCTAATCATCGAGGATGCCGCGTACGCCTACCTGGCAGAGAAACCGCCACTGCCGTTAGCGACTCTCGCCCCAGAATCCACGGTATATATTTCCGGTTTTTCCAAGAATGTCGCGACCGGGTTGCGTGTTGGCATAGTGGCTGCCCCGGAAAAATGGATCCCCGCATTGGAACGAGCCATCAGGGCAACCACCTGGAATACCCCGGCGATCATGACCGCGATCCTGTGTGAGTGGATCGAAGACGGCACCGTTATGCGGCTTGAAGACGAAAAACGCCAAGATGCCCGGTTACGTCAGTCAATCGCCAGGGAATCACTGAGCGAGCTGAACTATATCGGCCACCCTGATTCTTATTTTCTGTGGGTGCCCTTGCCAGAGGAGGTCAGGGCGGATCGCATCGCCGCTGCCTTGTTAAAAGAGCGTATTTCGCTCTCTACCGCAGAACCTTTTGCTACCTCTGCTCATGTGCCACATGCCCTGCGTTTGGCGTTGGGTTCGCTGCCGCTGCCAACCCTGCGACAGGCATTAGAAGTGGTCAGCCGGGTGATCCAACTTCACTCTTATCTTTAACCATCTGCCAGCACTAAAGTGGGTGCTTCCTGGCAAAGACTTCGGCGAACCAGTCTATAAATACCCGGACTTTAGGCGAAAGGTAGCGCCGGTCAGGATACAAAATAGATACCGGTTTAGTGACAGGGGTATAATCGGTTAATACTTCAGTCAGCTTACCTGACTGGATATGTGGTTCCAGCGCCGCACGTAACGCATGAACCATACCCAGTCCCGCCAGCCCACTCGAGAGAAGCACGTCTGAATTGTTAACCAGCATATTGCTTCCTGGACGTCGTGAGATCACTTCCCCATTCATGGCGAACTTCCACTCCATCACTTCACGACTGTGTTCACTGAAAAAATTAATGGCTTTGTGATGTACAAGATCATCCGGCGTCATGGGGATCCCGTATTTTTCAAGGTATGACGGCGCTGCGCAGGTAGCCATATCGACGTTGCCCACACGGCGTGAGATAAAACTTGAATCAACAAGTTCCCCTAAACGGATCACGCAGTCGATCCCTTCTGAAACCAAATTCGTCAGGCGATCTGACGCCGTGAGGACGATATCAATTTGAGGGTAAAGGGCCTGAAACTCCCCTAAAGAGGGGATCAGGATAGCGTGCGTCAGTGCAAGCGGGGCATCAATACGAAGACATCCGCGAGGTGGTTGACTCGGGGAAAAAGACGCCATCATATCGTTGACGTCAGCCAGGAGTGTTTTGGCCCGCTGATAAATTTCATCCCCTTCAGCCGTCATACTCAGGCTACGCGTCGTGCGGTGTAGCAATTTTACGCCCAAATCGTCTTCCAGTTGCTGTATGGATTTACTGACCGCAGGACGATGCAGTTGCAAGGCATCAGCAGCTTTGGTGAAACTGCGGAGCTCGACAACCTGAACAAAAATACTCATTAACTCAAGCATGTTAGAGCGCATACTTTTCCCTCTCCGCAACCCATTGATAACTGATAGCGCGGAGTATACCCCCACCCGGATTGTTTCTCCTGCAATAACACTGAAGTCCTTTTAGGTGACTTTTTCCCCAAACTCTCACTCTTTATCATTGACACATCTTACGTATACAAAATGGACACAACAAAATGAAAGCATGGTTACTGAAAGATATCGGCCTTGAAAATTTGCAGCTTGAAGAGGTTGAGACCCCGACGCCGGGGCCAGGTGAACTTCTGGTTAAAGTGGGGGCGGTTTCACTGAATTTCAGGGATAAAGCGATTATTGAGGGATTTTACGAACCCCACTTGGTGCCAAAGCCACTTATTCCTGTCTCTGATGCGGCGGGAACCATTGTCGCTGTGGGCGAGGGGGTAACCCGCTTCAGCACGGGTGATCGTGTTAACTCACATCTCTATTCTCGCTGGTTGGATGGTGAGCCTGCTGCCGATGAACCAGCCTGGTGCATGGGTATGCCGCTGCCGGGTGGCTTGGCAGAATACATGATCATTCATGAGAACAGCGCGGTCAGAGCTCCAGACAGCATGACCGATGAGGAGGCCTCAACACTTCCTATTGCAGCACTGACGGCTTGGTATTCCCTGATGGATATCGGCAATCTGCAACCCGGACAAACCGTTTTGGTACAAGGAACCGGTGGCGTGTCTGTTTTTGCAGCCCAGATTGCACATGCTTACGGTGCACGTGTCATTGCAACGTCCAGTAACGATGCCAATCTTGAGCGTATTAAGTCATTGGGTGCCGATGAGGGTATCAACTATAAAGAAAATCCTGATTGGGAAAACAAAGTCCTTGAATTGACCAGTGGTAAAGGGGCAGACATTACGGTGGAAGTTGCCGGTGGCAACGGCATTAATCAGTCGGTTGCCGCGACAAAAGTTGCCGGGACTATCGCTCAGGTAGGATTCCTGACCGGTCAGACATCACAGCTTGATCTGATGCCGCTGATTTTCCGGCAGACGACCATCCGTGGCATTGCTGTCGCACCTCGTTCGTCCTTTGACCGTATGAACCCATTCCTCAATAAGCATAATATCAAGCCAGTCATTGAGCAGGTTTATAGCTTCAACGACGCGGTTGAGGCGTTCAAACACCTTTCCCGGGGCGCATTCGGTAAAATCGTCATCAAGATTGGCGACTGATCACTAAGGTTCACCCTCCCGTTAATTCCTCTCTCATACTGTTCAAAGGCTCCCAAATTGGGAGCCTTTGAACTGCTGATAAACGTCAACCTACTCAGTATGTAGGGGCGCTGCATGCTGCGCCCGTTAATAATTAGCTTGGGGTGAATAGTCCGCCTGTTACCAATTCTGCAGCATTGCCGCTTTGTCATCCATCTGACCGCATGGCGTTTTTCCCAAATTCCATGCGGCCCCTCTATTCATAGCCTAAATATCTGATAACTTAATCCCACGCGTTATTTTATGGATAATTGATCCCCAGGGAGACAACGGTGCGTCATTTCGAATTCAAAGATGATAAATCAAACAAATTTTGGCAAATCGAGCAGTCGGACAGTGACTTAAACCTGCGCTGGGGCAAGATTGGTACGCAAGGGCAAAGCCAGACCAAGAGTTTTGATAACGAAGCCAAGGCCTCGGCTGCCATGACCAAACTGGTGAAGGAAAAAACCGGCAAAGGCTACGTTGAAATTGCCGTTGATGAAAACGCCACCATTGGCGCCACAGCGCCAAAACCGAAGGTTGAACCAGCTGAAAAACCCCGCGCTGAGCCAATAAGCGATACCCCGGCAGAAAGTGCGCCTCCGGTCTCTGCTGCCACCATACTCTCGCAATCCGTTATCTCTTCGGACATCGCCAAACCTGCTGGCGAAACACCACCGTGGTTAGCCAATGGTGAACCGATTTCCTTACCGAAGAATTTAAGCGTTCAGGCATTGGCCAACCGAGCCCATCCGGGCGAAAAGCCGGAGCTAAACGATAAGCAGAGCTGGATCAAGCTTCGCAACCACCTCTATAAAAGTGACGATTTTCAGACTGACTTTGACTCCTCGTCTGCGGAGTTGCGCCAGACTTATGTTGCAAGCTGGCAACGGTTGGCCGATCAACAGATGGACGGCACCATTGAGTCAGATGCGGTGTTGTTTGCCCTGGCATGCAATGCCGGTAGCAACCGTTATTACGGCGATAACAAGACGGATATTACCGACTTTTTAGTAGCCAGAAAGGGATTGCCGTACGCGATTGATGTGCTGCTACTGGCGCAAGGGATCTGTGTTGAATCAAACTGGGATAGCGATGCGCAAAAGCACAGTTACTACCTCAATACAGATATCGCAGATCCGCTAAGCGGCTCGTGGATGTCCCCTTATAGCTGCGCTGAGCTGCATTTCCGTAAGTTCCTGGCTTGTGCCGATGAGGCCGAATGGCAGATTTGCGTGGATAAACTGCTCGCGGGCTTGCCGCAGCTGCATGTTAGCCGCCAGCCGTTGATTGCCTTGTTACTGCCTGAACGTCCAGATATCGCGAACCGGTTAGCCGGTGAGTTGCTCCAACAGGGGGATAGTGACGTCACGCCATGGCTACAGTTGGTCGCCACCGACGAGGCTGTTCTGAAGTCGTTAGGCGTAATGAGCCGTTCTACCTATCGCCACGCTGCATTCCTTAACTGTGAATTTAGTATCGCTACGCTGATTGCAGAGCGCGGCGTTAACGCGGTGCCAATCCTGGCCTACCAGCCGGAAATCACCCTTACCGGTGATGCTCTCGCCTGTATTGGTACACCGGCGGCAATTACCGCACTGGCGCAGGTTTCCGGTCAGGGTAAGGCATTTTTGGCGCGGTTTATCGACGCCGCACACCGCTGGCCACTGGCATCGATCCCGGCGCTTGCCGAGCTGTTGGCCTCTAACAACAAAGACAGCGGCATGTTGAGCGCCTGCTTAAGCAATCTGCTGCTGGCCAATCCTGAACAAGTGGCCCAGTTACTGCCCTGGATGAGCGGGGCAGCGCAAACTCAAGTGCAAGATTTGATTGCCCGCGTATCTGGCCCGGTTGAATTAGCCGATGAGGCTGATTTACCCCTGGTGCTGGTCAGCCCGCCTTGGCTACAGAAAAAGAAAAAACGCGAAGCGGCAGTCCTGGCACTTGAGCCACAGGTGCTGGCACCGGTACTCGATTTAACCGATGAAGAGAAAAAACGGTGGTTAGCGCTGAATGGCTGGGAAGAAAAACGCTATCAGGCTGCCGCAAAAAATATGAATACGCTGGCCAATGAGCTGGGTTTCCAGATTTATCAATCAGGTAACAGAAAGAGCCAGAACGAAACGGCAGCCATTGCCATTAGAAACAGGGATACCCAGGGCCTGATCGACGCCTGGAAGGCCCAGCTTGAACAAACCAGTTGGTCAAACTTTAGTATGCGCTTTACCTCGCTGTTGCCCGATGAGATGGCACTGGCCTTATGGAACAGTTTGTCTACTCACCAATGCAGCGGTGAGGAGTATATGGTGGCCAAATTTGGTGAAGCGGCGCTACCCGGCCTGATCAACGCGGTACGCTCTCGCCCAACAGAACTGACCAATGTCTGGAGCCACGTAGGTGCCAGCGAATTGGCCCCGCTGATTGCCCGTGCCTACCTCAAGCTGAAAACGCTGCGTAGCGAAGCCCAACAGTGGCTGTGTAAATATCCGCAACACAGCGCTATCGGCCTGATCCCTGCGGCATTGGGCAAAAAAGGTGAAGCCAAAGATTGCGCTACCTCAGCGTTACGGATGCTGGCCACGCAGGGGCACGAAGCGTTGATTATGCAGACCGGTGAGGCTTACGGCGATCCAGAGGTAACCGACGCACTGCGCGCTATGCTGGATGAAGATCCGCTCGATCGCTTCCCGAGTAAAATCAGCAAATCTCCTGACTTTTATCAACCCGCTGGCTGGCGTCGTCCGTTACTGAAAGCGAGTAAAAAAGCCTTACCGGACAGCGCGCTGGAAAACTTGGGAACCATGCTGCGCTTCCCAGTAAGTGAAGGGCTGTATGAAGGGATCCATCAGGTAAAACAGGCTTGCGATCCAGACTCACTGGCGGACTTTGCCTGGGATATGTTCTCGGCATGGTTATTTGCTGCGGCACCGTCCAAAGAGGGCTGGGCATTTATGTCTCTGGGCCTGTTTGGTACCGATGACACCGCGCGCAAGCTTACGCCGTTTATTCGTGCCTGGCCGGGAGAGGCTCAGCACCAGCGGGCGGTTAACGGCCTGGAAGTGTTGAATCAGATCGGATCCGACGTGGCGCTGATGCTGCTGAACGGTATCGCGCAGAAGGTCAAATTTAAAGGCTTACAGGATCGGGCACGGGAAAAGATTGCGGCCATTGCCGAAGCCCGCGAGTTAACCATTGAGGAGTTGGAAGACCGTTTAGCACCGGATTTAGGGCTGGATGAAAACGGCTCGCTGCGGCTGGACTTCGGCGATCGCCAGTTTACCGTCAGCTTCGATGAAACACTCAAACCGTTCGTGCGCGATATGGATGGCACCCGCCTGAAAGATCTGCCGAAGCCGAAAAAGACCGATAATCAGGAACTGGCCAACGAAGCGGTAAACATCTTCAAGCTGCTGAAAAAAGATGCCCGCACCGTGGCCGCCCAGCAAGTGGTGCGCCTGGAAATTGCCATGTGCCAGCGCCGCCGCTGGACCCCTGAGCTGTTCGAGCTGTTTTTAGTGCGTCATCCGCTGGTACGCCACTTGGTGCAACGCCTGGCTTGGGGCGTGTATCTGGTGGACGATGATTCTACTCATGGCGGCAAATTGGTGGACTGTTTCCGCGTTGCCGAAGACGGCAGCCTGACCACCGCAGAAGATGACGAATACACCTTGCCGCAGGGCGATAACGTGCGCATTGGTATTCCGCACGCGTTGGAGTTGCCTGAGCACCAGGCGGCAGGCTTCGGCCAACTGTTTGCCGATTATGAACTGTTGCAACCGTTCGTGCAGTTGGGCCGCGATACCTACAGCCTGACCGAACAAGAGCGGGAAAGCCGTGAGCTGCTGCGCTGGAAAGGGGCCGTAGTCCCCACTGGCCGTATTCTTGGGCTGGCTAACAAAGGTTGGCGCCGTGGCGATGCCCAGGACGGCGGCGCGATCATGGACTTCATCAAACCTATCGATCGTCGGTTAGGGTTTAGCCTGTCGTTTGACCCCTGCATTATCGTGGGCATGGTCGATGAATACCCTGAACAGACGCTGGAGACGGTGGTGATCGACGACGGCCAGTATTACTGGCAGCGAACCGAAGAGCGCAAACCGTTCACTATTGTGGATGACATCGTTATCAGCGAACTGATCCGCGATATGGAAGCCCTGCGCGCCTAAGCTTGCCTTGATCCCGACGCATGTCGGGATCGTACCGCCTACCAAGAGAATCCATCCCTATGTCTGAACAACAAAAAATGCAGCGGCCACCAGCGGAAATACAATACGCAGAACAACTTGCCCTGTTGGCAGAATTGGATAACCAGCCGCGCCCGCCGGGCTGGGCACTGAGCCTGAATGCCGCCCGGCGCTTTATTCTGGGTGACGAAAAGTTGGGCATTGAGCGCAAAATTGTCGCCGACGTGGCCTCGATTGAGCGGATGCTGGTTACGCTGGCGACTGGCCGCGGCCTGATGTTGGTCGGTGAGCCGGGCACGGCCAAGTCCATGCTGTCTGAACTGCTGGCGACCGCCATCTCCGGCACCTCCAGCCTGACGATCCAGGGCGGGGCATCGATTACCGAAGATCAGATCAAGTATTCATGGAACTACGCCATGCTGATCAACGAAGGGCCTTCGCTGAAAGCGCTGGTTCCGGCACCGCTTTATCAGGGCATGCGCGACGGCAAAATCGTGCGTTTTGAAGAGATCACTCGTGCGCCGCTGGAAGTGCAGGACTGTCTACTAGGTATGTTGTCCGATCGCGTGATGACCATCCCCGAGCTGAATGATGACCATAACCTGCTGTATGCGCAGGAAGGATTCAACATTATCGGTACCGCCAACACCCGTGACCGTGGCGTGAATGAAATGAGTGCCGCCCTGAAGCGTCGCTTTGATTTTGAGACCGTATTTCCGATCATGGATTTCCAACAGGAACTGGATTTGGTGGCTACGGCGTCCAACCGGCTGTTGGAAAAGAGCGCCATTCCTCATACCGTTCCCGTTGAGGTGCTGGAACTGCTGGTCACCACCTTCCGCGATCTGCGCGGCGGTGAGAAATCAGCGGGTAAAGGCGGCGACAGCGCCATGGATCGGTTAACCGCAGTGATGTCGACCGCCGAGGCGGTGAACGTGGCCCATGCGGTGGGAGTGCGGGCATGGTTTCTTGAACAGCGCAGCGGTGAGCCTGCCGACCTGGTGGAGTGTATCGCCGGGACGGTGGTCAAAGACAATGCGGACGATCGGGCAAAACTCAGGCGCTATTTTGAGCAGAAGGTCGCGAAAAAGCCCGGTAACCACTGGCGGGCCTATTACCAAGCCAGATACCGTTTGCCTTAAAGGCGCTGCGTAATGAATAAATCACCGGAAATCATCGGTATTCGCCACCACAGCCCGGCCTGTGCCCGGCTGGTAGCGGCGAGAATTAACACGCTAAAACCGCGCTACGTGCTGATAGAAGGGCCGATGGACTTCAACTCCCGGCTTGATGAGCTATTTTTGCCCCATAAGCTGCCGCTGGCTATCTATAGCTATGGCGTGCCGCAACAGCCTGGGCAGGGCGTGCGCAGAGGTTCCTGGTCACCGTTTGCCGAACATTCTCCCGAGTGGCAGGCGCTGCAACAGGCGCGGGCGATCAAGGCGGAAATACGCTTTATGGATCTGCCGGCCTGGCATGCTGCGTTTGCCGATATTGCTAACCGCTACGCCGATTTAGCCGATGCCGAACAGCAGCAACGGGCAGAGGATTTTGAACAGGCACTGAGCCTGGAGCTGGGCATTCAGGGGCGCGATGCGCTTTGGGATCGGTTATTTGAAGATCAGTGCGATGTGCAGGAGTTGGAACAACGTCTAAGCCACTATTTCGAACGGCTGCGCGGAGAGGTTCCCGGTTCGCAGGGCAACCAGGATCGTGAAGCCATGATGGCCCGTTGGATCCGCTGGGCCATGGATCAACAGGACGGGGCCGTATTAGTGGTGTGTGGCGGCTATCACGCACCCGCCTTGATGAAGCTGTGGCAAAACCTCCCCAGTGAAGATCACGAGCCTGAACTGCCCGCTATAAGCCAATGTTTTGACGATTGGCAAGGTGACACTCAATACACCACCGGCTCTTATTTGGTGCCCTACAGCTATAAGCGGCTGGATGCTTTCACCGGCTATGCCTCGGGCATGCCGTCACCGGCGTTCCAGCAGTGGGTGTGGGAATTTGGCCTGGAGCAGGCCGGGCTATACGCTTTCCAGCGCATACTTGAACGGCTGCGCAAGCTTAACCTACCGGCGTCTACCGCCGATATGGGCGCGGTTTATCTACGGGCTCAGGCACTTGCGCGGCTGCGCGGCCACCAGTTGCCGTTACGCAACGACTGGCTGGATGCCATGGCCGGCTCGCTGGTGAAAGAGGCGATGGATGTCCCGCTGCCGTGGACCTATCGCGGTCCTTTACGGCCAGGAACCGAGCCTATCCTGGTGCAGATGATGGCAGTTTTAGCTGGGGAGTCTCACGGCAAGCTGGCAGCCAATACGCCACGTCCGCCGTTGTTGATTTCACTGGAGCTCGAATTAGCGCGGTTGGCGATAACCATTCCCTCGGAGGTCAAACTCGACCTGCTTAAACCTGAAGATCGCCAGCGCAGCAGAGCCCTGCATCAGTTATCGCTATTGACGATCCCGGGAATCCACTGCCTGAAGGGCGTTGGGCAAGCCATGTCTGGCGAGATGAGCGAACACTGGCAGCTTCGTGCGCCGCTTGAGCAGGTTGCTGCGCTGATTGAGGCGGCCTCCTACGGCGCTACGCTGGCCGATGCGGCACTGGCCAAGCTGGAAGAAGCCTTGCTGGAGCTGCACGGTAGCCAGGGGATGGTGGCAGCGCTGGTTAAATTACTGAATCAGGCGGCGTTGGCAGGTCTGGCGGATTTCAGTAGCCGAGTAGTAGAACAGCTTACTGCGGCGGTGAGCCAGGAAGGGAACTTTGAAGACCTGGGCTTGGCGCTGGAAGCGGCCCACATGCTCTATCGCCACGGTGAAAGCGTAGGTATGCAAGGATCAGCGATCTTGTTGACGGTGATCCAGATAACCTTCGACCGCGCGCTGTGGCTATGTGAAAGCTATGGCAGCGTGAACCCCGCCGACAGCCATCGGCACATTGCGGCATTTCAGGCGATCCGCTTGGTGACGCGGGATCTGCTCGCGCTGCCTGATGTCGACCGCAATACATTATTTCCCGCGCTGGAAGCCGATCGCGCGCTCACCGTTTGGCAAAGAAAAGCCGCGTCTACCGATGCCGATCCGCTTAGCCGTGGTGCGGCATTGGGCGCATTACTCAGCCTGAATGACACCCAGCCTGATACCGCATCAGCGAACGCGCAGCCGTTAGCGCTGCTGGTCACCCTGGCAGCCAATAAAATGGGCGATGCGCTCAGCGGATTGATTGCGTTGGCACGCCACCAGTTGACCCAGGATTTAACCTTTGTTGACGGCCTGAACCAGTTGGTTACCGCACTGGACGACGAAGAATTCCTGCTGGCCTTACCCGCGATGCGCGGTGCATTTGCCTGGCTGCCACCCAGGGAGCGCGGTGAGTTTGCCCGCCAGATACTGGAACTCCATCAGGCGAGCCATCTACCGGTTTCGTCATTAAATCGTGAAATTACTGCCGCAACGCCGCAGGAGATTGCCGCTATGCAACAGGCCGAAAAGCGGGCACTGGAAATCCTTGGCCAATGGGGGCTGGCGTAATGGCAAATCAATTAACTCCAGAGTTACAGCGCTGGCGCTTGCTGTTAGGCGAAGCCGCCGAAGCCTCGTTGGGTGAATTAGACGATCACTATCGCTCCGTCGATAGCGCACTTGAATGGTTATATGGACGGGATCCGGAGCGTTTGGCCCGCGGTGAGCGCGGAGCCAGCCTGGGTAAATCCAACCTGACCACGCCTGAGTGGATTAATGAGATCCACCAGCTGTTCCCCAAAGAGGTGATCGAACGGCTGGAAGTGGACGCGGTTGAGCGCTACGGCATTGACGATGTGGTCACCAATCTTGACGTGCTGGAACGTATTGAACCTTCGGAAGCGTTACTGAAAGCGGTATTACATACCAAACACTTGATGAACCCGCAGGTGTTGGCCGCCGCACGCCGGTTGGTGGCGGAAGTGGTACGACGGATCATGGAACGCCTGGCTCGTGACGTGCGCCAGTCATTTTCCGGCAGCCGCGACCGGCGCCGTCCCTCGCAGGTCAAGGTGGCGCGTAACTTTGATTTTAAACGCACCGTTGCCGAAAACCTGCACCGTTGGAGCCCGCAGCACGGCAAGCTGTTTATCGAAACCCCGGCGTTTATGAGCCGGGTTAAACGCCATAGTGAACGTTGGGACATCATCCTGCTGGTAGACCAGAGTGGTTCCATGGTGGATTCGGTGATCCATGCCGCCGTGATGGCGGCCTGCCTGTGGAATTTACCGGGCATGCAAACGCGGTTAGTCGCCTTTGATACCGCCGTGGTGGACTTGACCGCAGACGTCAGCGATCCGGTTGAACTGCTGATGAAGGTGCAGCTCGGTGGCGGCACTAATATCGCCAAGGCGGTGGGCTATGCCCAGTCCTGCATCACCAATCCCCAGCGCACGATCGTGGTGTTGCTGAGCGATTTCTTTGAGGGTGGTAGCGAAGGCGAACTGGTCCGGCGGGTGCGTACCTGCATTCAGGCCGGGGCCAAAGTGCTGGGGCTGGCAGCGTTAGATCATCAGGCCAACCCACAATACGATCGTGACATGGCTAACCGACTGGTCGCGGTCGGCGCACAAATTGGCGCCATGACGCCCGGCGAACTGGCGGCCTGGCTGGCTGAAAAGGTACAAGGATGACTAAACGTTCCGATTTACTCGAACTCACGCCGGAAGCCCTGATGGCGTTAAGCAACGCGGGCTTCGTCAAGCGCGCACAGAAAGAGGTCGCCGAAGGAAAACTACCTGAACTGACAGAGCGTGACGATGGCTGTATTGATGCCAAGTTCGGCGACGGCAACCAAGTCACTTTTCCGCCAGGAAAAACCTTGCGGGATGCGACCTGTAGCTGCCCGGCCAGCAGCATGTGCCGCCATCGGGTCACGCTGGTCCTGGCCTATCAGGCGTTACATGCTACCGGGTTGCCCCCAGAAGCTGACGATGCTCAGCCGCAAGAATCTGCACCGGCTTGGTCACCGGCCAGATTTAGTGAACAACTTGGTGATGTCCCGCTCTCGGTCATTAGCCGGGCTAAAAAGCTGATCCAGGGCAGCGTAGTGGTGCAATTGAGCAAAGGCAGCGGGGCGCAAGCCACTCCGTCAGCGCGTTTACCGATGTGTGACGTGCGATTTTTCTCCCGCAACAGCCTGGCCCATGCACGCTGTGACTGTATTCAGGAGACGATTTGCGAACATATTGTGATGGCGGTCTGGGGTTTTGAGCAGGCCGAGATCAGCCAGCCAGACTTTGAGCAGTTAACGCTGCAAATCCGTTTGCCCGACGGCGAACGGGCGCAGGCAAACGCCTTATTTGACCAGCCAGAGGCGGTGTTATTACAAACGTCGTTGGATAAATTGCTGCTCAAGCTGTGGTCGGACGGCAGCAGCCAGCCAGAGACGGCCATCAAACCGCTGATGGCGGAAGTGAGTCGCCATGCCCAGCAGCTTCAGTGGCGCTGGGTTAGCGAAAGCCTGGCGGATATTCAGCAAGGGATGGCCGATCAACATAATCGTTCAAGCCGCTATCATCCGGTCGAATTCTTGCAGCGCATCAGCGGGCTTTCCGCCCGGTTAGTCGCGGCCAGGTGCATGGACCAACAGGCGCAGCAGCAAGCCTTACCGCGGCTTCCGGCGGCTGAAATTCTTGGCCTGGGCGTCAAAGGTGAGATCCAACTGGAACATCTGAAACTGGTTTCACTCGGCGCGCGTTATTGGGCCGATGAGCAGCAGGAAGGGGTGGCTCTGATCTACACCGACCCGGACTCCCAAGCGCTAATGGTGATCGAACGCCAGTGGCCTAAAAATAGCGATCCACAAGGCGTGGCGACGCCGATAGGCAGCCGCAGGATTGCCGGCCACCCGGTAAAAAAACTGGCGTCCTGCCAGGTGATCACCAATGCCGCCAAGCGCCGGGCAAACGGGGCGTTAGACATTGCCAGCGGTAAGCAATATATCAGCGTGTTGCCGCTCTCTTCCCGGGCGTGGGAGCTGTTGGGGGAACCGCTCAGGCAGCCTGATGCGGCAGCGCTGAAACGTCATCTCCAGCAGGCATTGCCGGATTTTGTACGCCCCAGACAGCCGATCGAACAGCTGCATATCTTACCGGTTAGCGAGGTGCTCGACTGGTGCTGGGACCCGGCCTTGCAGTGCCTGCAGATTGATATCTTAAGCGGAGAGGATCGTGATGACAATTTGGTGACGGTGTCACTAAATTACGATAGTGCCGCCCCTCAGGCTACCGAGGTATTGGCCAGAGCAATGCTCACACCAGCAACTCCACCACGGTTGATTTCAGGCAGGGTGAAGATCGAGTCAGGCAAGCTGTTTATCGAGCCATTGGCCGTAGCCAGTGACACCCAGATATTCTCGCTGTGCGCCGATGAGGCTGAGCCTTTCCCGATGGAGCGCCAGGCCGATCTGCAACAGCGTTCAGGTATGCAGCAAGCGTTGGGAGACACCGAAACGTTGCTGGCTCAGTGGTTACAGCAGGGGATCCGGCATCAAGGAGGGCGTGGGATTGAGCGGGTGGAAATGTTGTCCGAGGCGCTAAATGGCTTTGGCCTGGTGCAACTATCTGCATTGTTAAACGAGTTACCCGAGCGTATTCGTTCCAATAACCACTCGGAATTAGTCCAGCGTTTGATGACGATTTATCAAACGCTGCGCCTGGTGAAAGACCGGCAGAGTCATTGACTTTGACAGCGCCATGACAGTTCGACTAAGCTTGCCCCACTCATTTGGGGAGTAGCCTTCCTTCATCAAGAAGGAGGATGTGTCAACATACTCAGCAAGTTGCTGTGGCACATCCGTCGATCAGATTGGCGAGACCATAGGGGTAATATTTCTTTTGGATTGGACGAGGAATATTACACCATGGTTTGCTATGTCCAGTCGGTATTTCCATAATGACCCTTTTTTCTGCTTTACTCTCAAATTACCTCACCAAAAAGCCGGGCAAATTGAGGGCTAAAGGATGACGCTGTCATTTTTCCAGCTCGCAATATCCTTAGTCATCATCTTGATTGCCTCTGAAATTTTCACCAATGCCCTGGAGCACCTTGGCGAAAGGTTGAAGATCTCTGAGGGGGTAACCGGTTCGCTTTTTGCCGCCATTGGCACCGCCTTACCTGAAACCATGGTACCCATTTTGGCCCTGGTTGCCGGCACGTCGGCGGCTAATGTTAACGAAGAGATTGGCGTGGGGGCGATATTGGGCGCGCCGCTGATGCTGTCTACGCTGTCGATCTTTTTGATGGCGCTGGCCGTGGTAAGACGGCGGGGTATTAACGGGTCTATCACCCCTGAGCCCACGGGGTTTATACGGGATACGCGTTTCTTCCTGATGGCTTTTGTATTGGCCGCAATCGCCTTGTTCATTCCCGTGGAGATGAAAATCGCCAGGATGGGCGTCAGCGTGTTGTTGGTCTTGCTTTACGTCACCTATATTGTAAAAACCTTACACGCGTCGAAAAAACTGGTGGCGGAGGGGAATGGAACCGCGGCAGATAACGTCATGTTCTTATCCCGAGTGGGATTGCCCACCACGCTATTTACCATCATCCTGCAAACCTTAATTGGTTTGGGCGTATTGGTGGCGGGGGCTTTAGGTTTTATAGATGGTGTGGCCGCAGTATCGGAAAAACTTGGCATTTCTGTGTTGCTACTGTCATTGATTATCATTCCTATTGCGACCGAATTGCCTGAGAAGGTGAACAGCATTCTATGGATACGCAAAGGGAAGGATACTCTGGCATTAGGCAATATTACCGGCGCAATGGTTTTCCAAGGCACGATATTACCCGCCATCGGGATATTATTGACGCCATGGCAACCCCGGCATGAAGTGCTGATCGGGGTGTTTATTACGCTTTCATCGGCATTCTGGCTGTGGATCAACGCCAGAAACAAAAATCTGAAAGTGTGGATGCTATTTATTAATGGGGCTTTCTATTTCGCTTATATTATCGCCTCGATCTCATTTAGCGGCTAAAAATCAACCCTCCTGAAATGCTATTGCAGCGGCCGTTGGAGCCGCTGCAGTCAGCGTAACTCTGCTCCAATTTGGCTGCCCATAGCCCGCCGTAAAAAATACTTGACCTTCCAAACGTGACAAGCCGGATAAAGGCAGCCTGCCAAACCTACTGTCGACCCTCGTCGCGAAAGGTAAACCGATGCAAGTCAAAGCTATAACCCTGCTCACTGCGGCGATAAGCGCCGCGTTCATGATCTCCGGATGCGAAGAGGCGTTGCCCTCCGGCGCAGCTCCCAAACCGCCTAGCGTTCCGGTGGCCGAAGTTGTCGTGCGCCCGATAACGCCTTTTGTGGAATTTACTGGCTCGCTTACTGCGGTCAAGCGGGTTGAACTCCGCCCACGAGTCGCTGGCTATCTCCAGGAGGTTAGCGTGCCCGAAGGGCGCTTGGTTAATCAGGGAGACCGGCTGTTTCTCATTGATCCTCGGGAGTTCGTAGCCGCTGTGAACGTTGCCAAAGCACGCCTACGCGAGGCTGAAGCAGCCTCGTTACTCGCCAAGGCGGAATATGCACGCGCCGAGAAGCTGTTCGCCCAAAAGGTCGTCGCTCGGGCGTTTCTTGATACCGCCACAGCTGCAGTAAACGCGGCCAAAGCTCAGGTTGATGCCGCCAAAGCCGCGCTGGATGCTGCGCAACTGGATTTGAGTTTCACCCGCGTCACCGCGCCCATCAGCGGACGTGTCGGCCAAACCCTGGTCACCGAAGGTAACTATGTTGCCAGTGGTGTGACGCCGTTGACTACCATCGTCTCGATCAATCCGCTGCATGTCTATTTTGATGTCGACGAACGTACTTATTTACGTTCGCTCGCCGCTGGCCGAACCCTTGCAACCCCAGAGTCGGCAAAGGCAACCAAAGTCATGGTGGCGCTGATCGCCGACAAGACCTACTCGCGGTCCGGCCATGTCGATTTCCTCGCCAACGCTGCCGATCGCGGTACGGGAACGGTGCGGGTACGCGCGGTGGTGGACAATCCCGATGGGCAATTAACTCCCGGGCTGTTCGCCAAGGTCAAAATGGAGACCGGCACTCCGCAGCCCAAGGTGCTGATTTCTGACCTGTCGATTGGCACCGACCAGGGCAGCCGCTATGTGCTGGTCGTTGGCAAAGGCGATACAACAGAATACCGGCCGGTCGAACTTGGCCCGATGGCCGATGGAATGCGGGTAATCGAACAAGGTCTGCAAGCGGGTGAGCGCATCGTCGTCAAGGGATTGGTTCGCCCTGGGATGCAGATTACGCCACAGTCCGCAGCGATTGACGGTACGCCTATTGCGCTGCCGCAAACCTCAGGAGGCGCGCAATGAGCTTTCCACGTTTCTTCATCGATCGGCCAATCTTTGCCATCGTGCTCTCGGTGCTAATGGTGTTGGCTGGCACCGTTGCCTTCTTCCAATTACCGCTCAGCGAATATCCGGCCGTGACGCCGCCAACCGTGCAGGTGACGGCCTCCTACCCGGGCGCCAACCCCAAGGTGATCGCTGAAACGGTGGCCGCGCCGCTCGAACAGGCGATCACCGGGGTAGAGGGCATGTTGTACATGTCGTCGCAGTCGGCCACCGATGGCCGGATGATCCTGACCGTAACTTTCGCCCAGGGAACCAATGCCGATATGGCGCAGGTTCAGGTGCAAAACCGGGTCGCCCGTGCGTTGCCGCGTTTACCTGAAGAAGTGCAACGCCAGGGCGTGGTTACGCAGAAAACCTCGCCAGACATTCTGATGGTGGTGCACCTGCTATCGCCCGATAAGCGCTACGATCCACTGTATATTTCCAATTACGCCTACCTGCAGGTGCGCGACGAGCTGTCCCGTATTCCGGGGATCAGCGACGTACTGGTCTGGGGGGCGGGTGAATACAGCATGCGGCTGTGGCTCGATCCAAACCTGATCGCGGCACGTGGGCTGACGGCTGGCGACGTGATAGCCGCGGTACGCGAGCAGAACGTACAGGTGGCGGCGGGTTCGGTCGGCCAGGCTCCCAATTCTACCGCCGCCTTCCAGGTGACGGTGAACACCCTCGGGCGATTGACCGACGAAGAACAGTTCGGCGATATCATCATTCGCACTGGCGCGGATGGTCAGGTGACGCGCCTACGGGATGTCGCCCGCATCGAGATGGGCGCTGATGCCTACGCTTTACGCAGCCTGCTCGACGGTGAGCCCGCCGTGGCGCTGCAAATCATTCAAAGCCCGGGAGCCAACGCGCTGGACGTTTCGCAGGCGGTGCGGGCCACCATGCAGCGGCTTGAAGGCAACTTCCCGGCCGGACTCAGTTCGCGCATCGCCTATGATCCGACGGTGTTTGTCCGGGCCTCGCTGGAATCGGTAGCTACCACGCTGTTGGAGGCCATCTTCCTGGTGGTGATCGTGGTGGTGCTGTTCCTGCGCAACTGGCGGGCGTCGCTGATCCCGCTGATGGCCGTACCGGTATCACTTATCGGCACCTTCGCCGTGATGCATCTGATGGGGTTCTCGCTCAACACCTTGTCGCTGTTTGGTTTGGTGCTGTCGATTGGTATCGTGGTCGATGATGCGATCGTGGTGGTGGAAAACGTCGAGCGGCATATCGAAAATGGTGAAGATCCTCCGCAAGCCGCCAGGAAGGCGATGGACGAGGTCACCGGGCCGATTATCGCCATCACCTCGGTGCTGGCCGCGGTGTTTATCCCAACCGCCTTCCTCAGCGGTTTACAAGGCGAGTTTTATCAACAGTTTGCGCTCACCATTGCCATCTCGACCCTTCTGTCGGCGGTGAATTCGCTCACCCTCAGCCCGGCGCTTGCCGGTCTCCTGTTGCGGCCACGTAAGGTGGGGATCACTCACGATCCTCGTAGTCTACGTGGCCGTGCCGATCGGTGGTTGCAACGCTTGGGGCGACCCTTCCAACGTGCCCCAGACGCCTATGGCAACACGGTCCGCAAGGTTGTGCGGGTCAGCGGCCTGGCCCTGGTGGTTTACGCTGGGCTGCTTGCGCTCACCTTCTTCGGCTTCAAGGCCGTACCACCGGGCTTTGTCCCCATGCAGGATAAATATTATCTGGTTGGCATTGCCCAACTTCCCAACTCCGCATCGCTGGATCGCACCGAGGCAGTGGTTAAGCAGATGTCGAAGATCGCGCTGGCGGAACCCGGTGTTGAAAGCGTCGTGGCATTCCCGGGGCTTTCAATCAACGGTTTCGTTAACGTGCCAAATGCCGCAGTGATGTTCGTGATGCTTGACCCATTCAAAGATCGCACCACAGACGACCTCAGCGCGATGGCAATCGCCGGGCGCTTACAGGCCAAATTTGCCAGCATCCCCGACGGTTTCCTTGGCGTATTCCCGCCGCCACCGGTGCCAGGGCTGGGTGCTACCGGCGGTTTCAAAATGCAGGTTGAAGATCGTGGTGGGGCCGGTCTGGATGCGCTGGTTCAGCAAACTCAGCTCCTGATGCAGAAAGCCAGTGGAACGGGGCTGGTGGCCGGGCTGCTCACCAGCCTTGACGTCAATGCACCGCAGCTCGACGTCAGTATCGACCGCACCCAGGCGATGAGCCAAGGCGTTCGTCTGGCGGACGTCTTTGAGGCACTCCAGGTGTATCTCGGCTCGCTGTATGTCAACGACTTCAACCGCTTCGGCCGCACCTACAAAGTCACGGCTCAGGCCGATGCGGATCACCGCATGCAAGCTGAAGCCATTGGTCGGCTGCAAGTGCGCAATGCGGCCGGGGAGATGCTGCCGCTGTCCGCGTTTGTCACCGTTACGCCAAGTTCCGGCCCGGATCGCGTGATGCATTACAACGGTTACCCCTCGGCGGATATTTCCGGCGGTGCCATGCCGGGTGTGAGTTCCGGACAGGCGGTGGCGCTGATGGAACAACTGGCGCAGGAAGTGCTACCTGAAGGCATGAGCTTCGAATGGACCGATCTCACCTACCAGCAAAAGCTGGCCGGAGATTCGGCGCTGTTTATCTTCCCACTCTGTGTACTGCTCGCTTATCTGATCCTCGCCGCACAGTACAACAGTTGGCTGCTGCCCCTGGCGGTATTGCTGATCGTACCGATGTGTCTGCTGAGTGCGATCGTGGGCATCTGGTTGGTGGGGGGAGACAACAACGTGTTCGTTCAGATTGGGCTGATCGTGTTGGTGGGGCTGGCTGCCAAGAACGCCATTCTTATCGTTGAGTTTGCGCGCAGTCTCGAATCCCAGGGTTCGAGCGCACTTGAGGCGGTTATCGAGGCTTGTCGACTGCGGTTACGGCCGATCCTGATGACTTCGCTGGCCTTTATTGCTGGCGTGGTTCCGCTGGTGTTGGCCAGCGGCGCAGGGGCGGAAATGCGCCACTCCATGGGCATTGCGGTGTTTGCTGGCATGCTCGGCGTGACGCTGTTTGGCTTGTTCCTGACCCCGGTCTTTTACGTGGTGATGCGTGGTCTTGCCGCCCGCGTCGAGCATTATCGCTCTGCATCAAAACAACGCATCAAGGGGAGCCAGCCATGAGAGATCGCTATCAAGCTGTGTTACTTCCTCTGAGTGCGCTGTTGTTGCTGGCTGGATGCTCGGCGGTGGGGCCTGACTATGCACCGCCATCGCAGCCGCTGCCAATCAGCTTTGGTGAGCCAACTGCCGAGCTCGGTACGGGGGCCGTCGAGGTTGAGTGGTGGCGTACTTTCGACGATCCGGCGTTAACGGCCTTGGTCCAGCAGGCATTGGCCGCGAACCATGATATTGGCATCGCGGCCATGCGGCTGGAAGAGGCCAAGGCCATGCTGCGAGAGGATCGCCAGAGCTTCCTGCCCAGCGGCGGCCCCGCGCTTAGTTATGAGAACCGCCGTTGGGGAGAAGTGGAAATTTCACCTGACCAGCCGCGTCAACGCGAAAGCTATCGTGGGGCTATCGATGCCGCTTGGGAACTCGATCTGTTTGGGCGCGTGCGGCGTTCGGTGGAAGCTGCACAGGCACAAACTGGCTCACGCGAGGCGTTACTACGTGAAGTGCAGGTGAGCGTCATTGCTACGGTGGCCGCTACCTGGTTCGAATTGCGCGGTCTCGAGGCCGAAATTGCCGTTGTAACCGACATCAGCCAAAGCCAGCGTGAAAGTCTCAAGCTGGTCGAGCAGCAGGTCAACGCCGGTTCCGCCAGTGAGTTTGACCGACTGCGTGCCGAGGCGCTGTTACGTAATGTTGAGGTGGCCATGCCTGAGCTGGAACGCCGCCGGGCGGCAAGCATCAACGCACTGGCCATCCTCCTCGGCACAGTCCCTCAGTCGTTCAGGCCGCCAGCAATTGCACCGTTGGATGACGCGTTGACCGTGCGAACTATTGCCGTGGGCGATCCCGTATCGCTCCTCTCGCGGCGTGCTGACATCGCGGCGGCGGAACGCGACCTTGCTGCGGCTACCGCCCAGATTGGCGTCGAGACGGCCGCGCTCTATCCCGAGATCCAGGTGCAGGGATCGCTCGGCTTTGTGGCTGGGAGTCTTGATTCGCTGAACGGTGCCGAGGCACTGTCGGGTTTTATCGTGCCGGTTATTCGCTGGTCGCTGCTGGATATTGGCCGCACGCGAGCCCGGATCGCCGCCAGTGAAGCCCGCAGCAAACAGGCTTTGATCGTCTATGACCAGGCCGTATTGCGCGCCTTGCAGGAAACGGACGATGCCTTTAAAGCCTATGGCGCTGCAGGCAGCACGCTTGAGCTGCGCCTGTTGGAGTCTGCGGCCAATCGCGAAGCTGCTCGTCTGCTCCAGGTGCGGTTTGCCGAAGGTGACGGTCTCTATCTGGAGGTGCTCGATGCAAAACGTGCTGATTTTGCCAGCCAGCGCGCGCTGGCCGTCGCACGGACTAACCAGCAGCTTGCCATTGTCAGCATCTATAAGGCGTTAGGCGGCGGTTGGGAAGTCTGTACCCTGACGGAACTCAATTGTAATGGAGCCAGCGGCATAGCCAATTCCCCCCCACAGAACTGATTGCTAACAGGCCTTGACCTTCCCCTGGTGGGAAGGTTTAAGCTTTTTGTTACCGAAACTTCCCAGGAGTAGAGCCATGGCTTCCGTTTCCCTCCCATCAGGTTCCAATCAAGCGGCTCGTCTGAGCCTGCCGGTCGAAGGAATGACCTGTGCATCGTGCGTTGGCCGTGTCGAGCGCGCACTAAAAGCCGTTCCCGGCGTGCAAACGGCCACGGTCAATCTTGCCACCGAGCGGGCAGATGTCACCTTTAGCGGCGTGGCCGATCCACAAGCGGCGGTTAGTGCTATCGAAAGCGCCGGTTACGCCGTCCGTGAAGAGACTACCGAACTGGCGATCGAAGAGATGACCTGCGCATCCTGCGTCGGAAGAGTTGAGAAGGCGCTGACCCAACTTCCAGGCGTCCTTTCAGCCAGCGTCAACCTGGCGACCGAGCGTGCGCGGGTACGGCACCTCGCCGGGGTTATCTCCACCGCTGACCTTGAAGCGGCGGTTGTGCAGGCGGGTTACAAGGCCCGTCGTTTGTCTGCCGAAACGCCGAATGTAAACGATCAGGATACTGAACGCCGCGAAAACGAAGCGCGCGGCTTACGCCGCTCTTTGCTGATAGCGGGCATTCTCACTTTGCCGGTCTTTATCCTTGAGATGGGCTCGCACCTTATTCCCCCGATGCACCATTGGGTGCAGGGCGTGTTGGGTGAACAGACGAGCTGGTATATACAGTTTGTGCTCGCCACCCTGGTGCTGTTCGGCCCGGGCCTGCGCTTTTTCCGCAAAGGTATCCCAGCGTTGCTGCGTGGGGCTCCCGATATGAACTCGCTGGTGTCGGTGGGTACGGCAGCGGCGTACGGCTATTCGGTGGTGGCGACATTCATTCCCGAGGTGCTGCCTAAGGGAACCGCTAACGTTTACTTCGAAGCCGCCGCGGTCATCGTGACCCTGATCCTGCTTGGGCGCACGTTGGAAGCTCGCGCCAAAGGGCGAACGTCTCAGGCCATCAAACGACTGGTCGGGCTTCAGGCCAAGACCGCGCGCGTTGAACGCAACGGCGATACCGTTGAGATCCCGCTCGATCAGGTGACCACCGGTGATGTGGTGTTCGTTCGTCCAGGGGAGAAGATCCCTGTCGATGGCGAAGTCGTCGAGGGGGCATCTTATGTGGATGAGAGCATGATCACCGGCGAGCCGTTACCCGTATCGAAGGGCGTAGGCGCTGCCGTTGTGGGTGGCACCATCAACAAGACCGGTGCTTTCAGCTTCCGCGTCACCAAGGTTGGGGCCAATACCGTGCTGGCGCAGATCATCCGTCTGGTTGAGGAAGCGCAAGGCTCCAAGCTACCGATCCAGGCGCTGGTCGATAAAGTGACCATGTGGTTCGTCCCGGCAGTGATGGCTGCCGCCGCGCTGACGTTCCTGGTCTGGCTGATCTTCGGCCCGGATCCGGCGCTGACCTTTGCGTTGGTGAATGCGGTGGCGGTGCTGATTATCGCTTGCCCGTGCGCCATGGGGCTGGCTACGCCGACGTCAATTATGGTCGGTACCGGGCGCGCCGCTGAACTTGGCGTGTTGTTCCGTAAAGGGGAAGCCTTGCAGGCGCTGCGTGACGTGAGCGTTATCGCCCTCGACAAGACCGGCACCTTGACCAAAGGACGCCCAGAACTCACCGATCTCGTTCCCGCTAAAGGTTTTGAGTACAGCGAAGTGCTGGCTCTGGTTGCGGCGGTTGAAACCCGCTCTGAGCACCCGATCGCCGAAGCGATTGTGCTGGCCGCCAAACAGCAGGGCATCACGCTGGCCACCATTGAAGGCTTCGACGCTGTGCCGGGCTTTGGCGTAACGGCCAAGGTTGATGGCAGAGTGGTCTCCGTCGGTGCAGACCGGTTCATGACGCAGCTTGGTCTTGATGTAGCGAGCTTCAAGTCTGCCGCCCAGCGCCTGGGTGAACAGGGTAAGAGTCCGCTCTATGCCGCTATCGACGGTCGCTTGGCGGCGGTAATTGCGGTTGCCGATCCGATCAAGGAAACCACGCCAGAGGCTATTAAGGCGCTGCACGCGTTGGGACTCAAAGTGGCGATGATCACCGGCGACAATGCGGCAACGGCGGCGGCGATCGCCAAACAGCTCGGTATTGATGAAGTTGCGGCAGAGGTGTTGCCCGACGGCAAGGTTGCAGCGCTGAAAAAGTTCCGGGTCAATGGTGCGCGAGTGGCCTTTGTGGGGGATGGTATCAACGACGCCCCGGCGTTGGCGGAAGCGGACGTTGGGCTGGCTATCGGTACCGGTACGGATGTGGCTATCGAGGCGGCCGACGTGGTGCTGATGTCTGGCGACCTGCGCGGGGTGCCGAACGCTATCGCACTCAGTCAGGCGACGATCCGCAATATCAAACAGAACCTGTTCTGGGCCTTTGCCTACAACGCGGTGCTGATCCCGGTGGCGGCGGGCGCGCTTTATCCGTTAAACGGCACCTTGCTTTCGCCGATCTTCGCGGCGGCGGCGATGGCGCTCTCCAGCGTCTTTGTACTCGGCAACGCGCTGCGGCTTAAGCGTTTCCAGGCTCCGATGACGGTTGAGGCTTCTAGCGGGACGGTGGAAAGCGGGGCGGAGATTATCCCCGTTATTGCAAGTAAATGACCCATGTCGGGCCATGGTGATGCCCCTCACCCTAACCCTCTCCCACAGGGCTGAGTGATCCCCAGTAATA